>Ga0181558_10004058_pt1 | contig 13178 bp, 13 predicted proteins | sample 011ome_22_FD_133754 | JGI IMG/M metagenome (GOLD analysis project Ga0181558, IMG submission 133754) | Coastal salt marsh microbial communities from the Groves Creek Marsh, Skidaway Island, Georgia - 011507BT metaG (megahit assembly) | ecosystem: Environmental > Aquatic > Marine > Intertidal... | reverse complement strand
TCTGGCGCTGCGCGTGTTTGTTCGGTTTGGATGGGGCTCCGGGCTCTTGTGGACCGAAATCAAGTTTGTGTGGCTTCGTTTTGTTCTGGCGCTGCGCGTGTTTGTTCGGTTTGGATGGGGCTCTTGGACTAATGGAAGAAGACATCATAGTAGGAAGGCGTGTCTTATATATACCGCCTTTTTTCTGAGCTGTGAAATGAGTATTTACGTGCATGGGTATTATGAGACTTCATGGAGGTGCACATACTGCTTCTGTCGACAATGACTGTGCAAGACACAGCTTCCAATCTAAGTGGAATAGGCCTCGAGTTCGATACTGCATCGGGTACAGTACAGAAATTACGATGGACGCGCAAATCTGGAGCAGTGTCGGTGTCGCTCTGGGTCGCGTGTGTGCATCCGTTGGTCGAGCATATGGCGTCGTCGTTTGTACCTCATATGGATGCGTGTGTGTGTTGGTATCACGACCACGACGGCATTTCGTGTCTCAAAGTGGGCCACGCGGTGACATTTTTGCAGAGTATGCACGACAACGTGCGTTTGATGGCGACAGCGCTGCCTGAAAAGCATACGAAACACGAATCAAGAATAAAGCGGCATTACAACAGACATGGATTTGAAATACAGCGACTGACGTCGAGTTTGGAAAGAAATATTGAAGATATATTAAGGATGCATTTAGATATTCAGAAAAAATTATAGGCCGTCGTCTGCGCTCTCGAGGCCAAGGACGCCGAACATGACGAGGATGTCTGGGATACGATAGACGACGAGTGCTGTTGCGAACGACGCCATAAACCCACCGTAACTGATGGTACAGTAGGTCGTCGCACACCCGTACACGCGCGCGCCGGCAGCGTCCACGACGTGACGCCCGAGACCGGCGTCGATTTTGTCGCACAGACCGCGCCAGGCCACGGCCGCCCACACGAACAGCGAAAACGCAAGGATGCCCCAGACAACGTTGAGACCAAAGAGAATGTTGGCGGTGTTGAGTTGGCGCGACTCTGGCTTACCAAGTTGGACACCAGTGTGAGCAGCATAGAGCACAGCGTTGATTGCGAGCACCCCAAAGAAAGCCTGGCCGAGGCCTGAAAGTGGAGAGTCGACTCCGAAAGGAGCACAGACGGAGAGTTTGCCTGTTTTGACACAAGGCGGCATAATGGTCCATCCTTGCGCCGTTCCCGCTGTTTCTTTTCCGTCTTCGTCAAGCAGGATAAGGGCTTGTGCTTCGTCGTCTTTGACGCCTTGGCACAACTTTTCCGCAATTGCGCCGTTGGCCGCGCTCGTGACCTCTGCGAAATTATGGGCGCACTGCGTATCAAAGCTGTCTGCCAACGCAAACCCGTTGCCGTCGGGCATCTTGAAAAGGTCCCCTTCGTTATCGTCGTTTTCGGGATACACTTTCAGCACCATGTTGGACCCCGGAAAATTAGCGTAGTCCATGTTGGCTCCGAAAACTATGATGGTGGTAAGTAGGAGCAGCCCAGCGAGTGACCCGAAAAAAGCTCGGGCGATGTTGAGATTTTTACTGATAGAGGATACCATGTACGTGTTGTAACAAAAAAAATCAATCCTTATATACCGTCAACATTTGAACCGCGGTGTATGACTACGTTCATTGCTGTGTTTCGTTGCTTGTTCTTGTTCGCGAGTGTTTGTGTTAGAGTGCTCATGAACGCTTTGTCCACATACCATCCATGGTGAAGAGCCCAGTCCAAAATAGAGAACAGAGAATCCAAAACTGTCCCACAGGCACGAACGGAGACGGTCGTGGCCGTCGAGTTTGCGGCCATCGACTCGATAATTTGTTCGGGGTCATCGTCACGCCTGAGCGTGTATTCGTAGTACCCTTTCGTTTGCTGGACGGTCACATACAAACAAGCTTTACCGTGCTCGGTGGGTTCAATCGCGATTCGAACGTTGTGGTTCATTCTCCGAAATACGTCCACGGCGAATAGGAGAGGCGATTTATTAGGGTCTGTTGTTTTCACCACAAACGGAGCTCCATCTGCAAGAGTTGACTCGATGCGGTTGACCCAATCTTGTTTCTGCATTTGATTTCTGCATGTCATGTATATACTAAAAACCCTGCAAGGCTCGCTGGATTGATTCACCCGAAGGGTCCATACACGTTTTGAATTTCTCGTGCCAATCTGCTGCTGCGCCTGTCGAGCATGCTATAGACTTGCCCGTGTACAGTACTGTTTTCTCGGCGCCTGGTTGTGTAAATAAGGTTTGAAAGATGCTTCTGTATAAATAAGCTTCTTTCGTAGCCGGCGTGTTGTACGCATACGTTTGTTCGGCCGCCGCAAAGGTAGCTTCGTCAATGTTGCGTTCTGCATATAAAATAAGCGAATCAATCCATGCATTGCCCACGGCGTCCGAGAACTGAGCTTTTGTACGGTCAGTGACACAGTCAGGGATGATGTCTCTGAAAGCTTCGCGTAGGAACCACTTTTCGGGTCGCGGACCGTCCGGATGCGTCCCGGACATCTTGAATATAGGTGGCAAGCGGTTCATGGCAAAATCAACCACCTCTTTGTCGAGAAAGGGTACGCGGGTTTCAACTCCCCAATCACCCAGCGTTTTGTTGGCGCGCTGACAATCGTACGCATGCAACTGTGCCATCTTGCTTTTGCACTCGGTCACCATCTCCGAAACGGACGGACAGTGCAAGTTGTACAAATACCCTGCGAACAACTCGTCGGAGCCTTCGCCAGACAGTACCATCTTGATGCCACGGACTTTGAGCACTTTTCCGAGAATCCACATGGGCGTGGAGGCCCGCACCGTGGTCATATCGTATGTTTCTATGGCGCGAATGACCTCGCGCAGGTTGGAAATGCCCTCCTCGACAGTGTACTCAATCGACACGTGATTCGTATTGAGTCGAGCGGCCACTTCTTTGGCCACGCGCACGTCTGGCGAATCGGCGAGACCAATGCAAAAGGTATGGACCACGGGGTAGTCTGGTCGTAGCGTTTTGGCCAATTCTACGGCCAAAGTGGCCACAATTGTCGAATCAAGTCCTCCGGACAGTAAGACGCCCCAGGGTACATCTCCCGATAGTCGTTTGGCTACAGCTCGACGTAGAACGTCGACGATACCTGTTGGTGCGACGCTTTTCGAGACTGTGTCAGACCAATCCGAATAGGCAGGTGCGTACGACGTCCATACGGGTGTTTCGTCAATGTGAAACGATGCATAGGTCCCTGGTGGTACGACTTGCACTTCCGCGCCACCGGATGTGAAACAGGTCAGAAGTGAGCAGAAAACACCGTCGGCCGACCAATAGAGAGGAGTGACACCGATGGGGTCGCGTGCCACAATGACTTGGTGCGTGACTTTGTTCCATGCTACGAAAGAGAACACGCCGTCGATGTTTTGGATACCTTGTGGACCGTGTTCTGCCAACAGTTTCGGCACCATGAAACAGTCTGTTTCCGCCTCGCCGGCTTGGTAGTTGTATACTTCTCCGTTCATAGTGACCACCCAATCTTGGTACACGATAGGTTGTGCCCCAGCCTCCGGATGGACGATGGAAAGGCGCGTGTGACCAAGATAAACGTGTTCGTCCGAGTAACCGCCGCTCTCATCGGGGCCTCTGTTTCTCAGTTTCTCAAGACTGGGTTGCACTGACGATTTTTTGAGTACAGCTACGATACCACACATACTCTTGAATAAATAGAATAACATGCTGTTAAATATGAAAACTAATATACCTATGGGATTCATGTTTTGGATTCATGCAGTTTTAAGTCGCTTCGCTGGTCGCGCCGATACTTCTTGGTCGTCTTCAATATCCGAGTCACTATCTTCGTCCATAGAATCGTCGTTTATGATCAGACAGTCTGGATACCGTATGTCATCACGCACACACGGGTCTTGGTCGAACAGATACTCGACTGATTCCCAGGGCGTTTGCGTCTGTTTGCCAATCTTGTGGGCCCATTTATTCGCGACTTCTTGGTCGATGTCACGCGTGATACTGTACGTGCCGGCAGTGCGCGTGACCGATGCTGACGCGGAGGTACCGGTGAGGTAGCGCGATTTCTCTGTGTTCGCGAGGACATTCTTAAATTCGATGCCTTTCCCACCTGGCCTGCGTTCGATGACACGCATGACGTGAAAGTAAGACGGGTCGATAGGGCACGCGGTGAGTATGCGTTTTTGTGCCGAGTATTTGTGTGTTTCGGAGGCCAGCGTGTCAAACACGCTGTCGGTTCCATCGGAACTGTGATTCAATATATGTGCCACGTGTATGTACACACCGTCTTGGCCGATGACGCAGGAATCGTATTTTCTGCTTTTGACTCTTTTGTCGGTCACCAGAATAGGGAATTTGCCATTTGTCGGTTGGTCCTGTGGACCCGGCGCTTTGTAGGGTCTGCTGCGAAACGAGTGTTTGGTCATTTTGAGCAAAAAGTCTTCAATGTTGTTTGTGGACGTGCGCCCTTTTTCGAGTGGGATGCGCGAATTGATTTTTCTGCTCAATTGGCGCAATTTCGGCAGCTTGATGTAGTCGTAGCACGCGGCTGTGTCTGCCGAATTAAATGGATTGCCTGTCTGGGGATTGGATTTTTCCATGTACCAAATCGTGTTGAGAATTTTGTGTTCGACGGGGGACCTAAACTGGTCTGCGAAAAGTGACAGTGTAAACAACACCATTTCTTCAGTGACTTTCAAAAACGGTTCGAGGTCCGGAAGCATGGTCTCGTCAAACGGCTTTCCGTAATGTTTTCCCCCGGGGAGATTGCAGACGCGTTCGATGGCGGTTACAATAGCCTGGTTACGGGCAAACAGCTTGACACGCTCCCAATCGCGCGGCCCTGGGCGTATGATGGAGTTTTTGGACATTTTGGATTTGAATCGAGGAATCAGAATGTTGCTCGCCGTGTTGTTCACGTCTTTGATAACCTTGGTCCAAATGGCCTTTTCGACGAGCATGACGCGGTACTGTTCCTCTTTGGCTTCTTCGGACAGTCTTGCTTTGTGTGCCTTGTCTTCGGCGGACATCATGCGTTCGCCGTTCATGCAGTCGTCGATGTCGCGTCCGCGTCGCTGTTGCTGCTCGAAATTGCCCCAGAAAAATCTTGTCTGCAGCGCCTCTTCAACATCGCCCTTCGCGTCGTTCGTGGCCCCCATCCACACCCCAATGCATTCAGATTTGGTAAGGCGGGCGGAGCGCTTGCCCGTGGACTCGTCCTGGTACCACGTTTTGCAGGTGACGCGCTGCGAGGTCAATTTCTCTTTGAACATCGTTTCCTGCGACGAGTCCGCGTTGGGATTTTTGGCCGTGTGAAACATGCCCGGGGGCGCCTCGTGACAGACCGTGCAAATATCGTTGCGGTTGCCGTCGATGGCGTCCGCTTTGCCCGTTTGGTACGTGAGGACTTCGGTGGTGCCAGGAATAGACATCTGCTCCATCAGCAGGAACAGAAACGACTTTGACGTGGCACCTTCGCCAGCCTGAAAGCAGTTCAGGTGCAGTCCAAAGTCTCGGCGAAATGCATCGTACCGTGCGTGCTGAATCAGATACATCATACGATGCGCAGTGGATATCAAATAGTACTGCTCATATCCTTCCAGCAACACCACGGCTCGATTCGCAAAGACCGACAGGCTTGGGTCTTTGATATTGTGACAGATGATTCGGCGCGCAGGGTCCTTGATATTCGTTCTCCACGTGAGCATTTTGGCAACGACATCTGATATACACGCGTCGGGGTCCAAGCACTGTGTAGTGAGCGCTTTGACGGCCCACTGCTGGTACTCGTTGTACGCAGACTCGAAGAGGTCCGGGCAATGTTGTACTGGTGCACAGTCTTTCATGTATCTAACTTTCGATTGATGGTACAGCGATGTAAACGCAGAACGGTCGGCAAACCCCTCCAGTCTTGCGCGTTCCATGTCTTGCGGCGTGCGTATATCAAACTCCGTCTGAACCAGTGGGTCGTATACGTTGCCCAGGGGTTTTTCCGCGATAGCGCTCTGGAGCTGCATCCAAAGTTGGTGGTCGGGCAAATATTTGGCGCAAAAGGTTTGCGGGTGCAGTTGTGTCGGTGTCAAGCGTATAATATGTTCCTCGGTTGGGAATTGCAGGTTCAACACGGGCTGGTTCGAAGTAGCATCACCGGTGTACGACACACGATTTTTAAAGGCGTCGGCGGCCGAAGGTGGTATTTTCACGAGCGCGTGGTCAATCGAAAATACTTTTCTCGGGTTGGCCACATTGGCTTGGTGCGACAAAGGTCGTTTTGGATTGATAATGCTGTCCATTTGTGAGGTATACTCTTGCGAACCGACATATCTGTCGGCCACGGTGCGCACGTACATCTCCACACCGGATAAGCACATCCACTTCTGGTAGGACTGCAGACCCGACAAGGGGTCTACCTTCCGTGTGTTGGATTTGCGGTCGGTCGAATCTCTGTGCAGTTGGTTGCATTCGAAAATCATCTTGTTCAACGCGTTTCCGAATTTGACATCCGCGTGATGGGAAACGGCGTGGAGAATGTACCCCACTGCGTTGTCCTTGATGGTCGCCGACGGAATCCACTGAAGCCACGCGGAAACGTACGGATACACATCCGCCGGCGCTTGGTCGAGGGGCAAATTCGCAGTTTCGTACACCATTTGCAGAAACATTTGCATACAGATTTCGTCGAATCTGGCCGAGGAGTCGGTGCGCCGCACGTCACAGAACTTAGACGCCGCAGGTCGCAACATATCACGGGAGATAAACAGAGCCACGTAGTCGTGGATGTCCTGCGTTACCGTTTTCTCGCCGCTTTCGGGTGTGTGGGGTTTGGCAAAACTGTTGTCACCCCACAGTGCTAACAATTCCATACCGGTATGTGTTCCTTCCATATCAATATTCTTTATACCTGATTTTCAGAAACTATTTTACAAAACACTTATGTCCAGAAAAAGTGTGGAATCCAATTTTTCCGGGTGCGAGTTTTATATAAATTCAAACATTTGTAGATTAAAAGACATGGAATTCACACTACCGCCCTTAACCCAAGAAAGTTTCAGCCGATGGTGGAACAAGAAAGTGCCTCGGAGCGATAGCGCCGACGAGCGCATTGTTTATCCCGGTGTCAGATTAAATTGTTCGACAAAGTCTCGCGATTTGCGTTCGCAAATAAGTCCCGAACACGTGTTCGTGACGCACGAGGTCGGCACGAACACGTTTCATCACAAGGTTCTCGGCTCCAACAACGAGTTCATACATTTACCGAAGCGACTGTATTCGCATTGTTTTCGCAATATTAACATACACAGTATACCCACGGACAACCGTATCACAGTCAGGCTCACCGAAACCACGTCTGTAGTGTTGCCGTTCATCCCGGACGATTTCGTGTCGCAAAAACGCACGAAACGTTCCATGAACACACGCATACGCAAGCGCGATAGCAAAAAGAAGCGCAAACGCGCGCCCGAGACGACGGAGCCATATCAAGGGTGGGTCACACGGGTTGTGACCCCTGCAACAGTACCCGGCGCGGACGACAGTATTGACGCATTCCAGTTGATGTCCTACATACGCGCAGAAATGAAAAAGAACGACGAGAACCTGGATGTGTGTATACCGAATCCGTTCGCAGGCACCAGTAGTATCGACTAAATAAACGTAAGCGCAGAAAAACTCAGCGCGCTCACCGTCGTGATTCAGTTCATACACCATTACATGCGCCACGCGTTCTAACTTACGTCACACGAACTCGATTCCGACAAACGTTTTTCCAAGGCTTGAGTGTATTGACAACAGCCCTTCACATCTACAGTGAATTGAGATTCCGAACCAAATAATTGACCCTCGAGCTGCACCAAAGACGAATGGACTTGTTCGATTGTCGTATGCTTCCTCGAGGAGACGTTCGTGTTCAAGATGTCGTTTAAATCATTACGGATAATGTCGTGAACAAACAAGACCGCCTGAAAATACGACTTGGACGCGTTGTTCGGAACAGAAGGCGGACAGTGAAACATCACGTTCAAGAAAGATAGGGTTTGTTGGTACAAAAATTTGGGAGTGTAAGCCCGAAGGAGAGACATAGAATTCAAATCAATATAACCCGGCCTATATACTCTTGTATCAGACTATTTAGCATTCCACTCGTCACAACGAATGCTTGACAAGCTGCACGAGGAAACGTGTCTCCTAAAGATGCGGTTAATAGCCCTCGGGTTGGCATTACCGCCACCCGCGTGCACAGACCTGAACAAGTTGAAGCAAATTCACAAAGACTACTATGAGATGGCCAGTGCACTCGGATACAACGGTCCCAAAAAGCTTATGCTGACGTCTCACTACGTATTCTTGAACGTGCTGGGCCGACATTTTAGACTACAACATATACAGGACTTGTCGTCTGCGTCGAAGGCGGCGCGTAACTACATGGCCCACTACTTTACCAAATCCTTCAATGTACGCTGAAGCCACGTCAAAGACTCTGACGCAAACGGACCACGTGTGAGCTCTTGCTCGGCGGCGGTGAGGGGCTGACCACGGTGAGCTGACAACATGAGGTCGGCAATGACCCAGGCCGGCGTGTTTCCGTGGAACGCTTCTATTTGCGCGGGGTCTTGATGCACAACTCTGTGGTCCAAACTATAATACACATACCCACCCTCACGAGTTTGGTGCGGACCAAACGTATACGATGTGGCCGTCTTGTTCAACGAATGTGCACCAGTGTATCCCGTATACTCACGGGAAAACATTTTTACATTATAAATAGACGTTACTTTATTCACAAAAATGCTTAAGCTTATCATTTTCTTTTTTGTATGGCGTATGACGGCGGCCTTTGACGCTTCGGATTGCCGCGCTCGGAAGAACGAGGAATGGCTCTGTCGGTACATGGACGCACACAACAAACATTACAGCTCCGCGTCCGAATTTACGTACCGCGTCAACATGCTGAAAAACGTGCCCGACGCCCCACACTTCGGGTTGACGTCCAAGTCCGACACGTTTCCTCACGAGTTGCGCCGAAATTCCGCGTTTGCGTTTGGGCATCACAAGGCCATCGACAGACCTGCGCAGTTGATGCATCAGCACGAACAGGCAGTTCCACAGTTGCCTCCAATAGACTGGCGCGATTATGGACGCGTGACGCCTGTCAAAGACCAAGGCGAGTGCGGCTGCTGTTTTGCTTTTTCAGCCGTGTCCGTGCTGGAATTTTGGCAAGGGTCAGTTCCCAAAAGTCTGTCCGCGCAGAACGCCATGGACTGTACTTCAGGGAATGGTCGACCCAACGTTGGATGCGACGGCGGGCTCATGGAATACATTTTCGAATACGCGAAAGAACACCCCATCGTCTTGAACAGCGAGTATCCTTTCAGAGAACGTCACAAGGTATGCCCGAGACACGCTTTGCGCTCGCGTGTCGGGGTCAAGGAATATCGCGTCCTCATGCGTGAACACAACCATAAAGCCGAACAACAACTGGAGCACATCCTGCACACGTACGGTCCAGTGGCTGTCGGAATCGACTCTTCCAACATGAACAACTACAACGGTGGTATCTTCCCAGCCTCACAGTGCACGACCGACATTGACCACGCCGTTACGATTGTCGGCTACACTGAAGATGCATGGATTATCAAAAACTCGTGGGGACAACGGTGGGGACGCGAAGGCGGTTATTTGTATCTGGAGCGGGGTAAAAACGCGTGCGGCGTGGCCGAATACATTGTGTACGTCAAGCAGGCGGCGCCCTCGCAACAAAAACTGTCGACAACGTGGCACATGGATGTTTAGGACCACATGACCCATGCCATGAACACGGTCCACATCGACAACCCGAGGCCGAACATGACGAGTTGACATTTGGTACTGAAATTTCCCTTTAGCTGGCGAATAGATTTTCTGAGTTCCGTACGCTGGTCGTCGAGAGCGCGACGCATATCGCGAAAATTTTCGTTGGATTGAATCATCAGCTCAGAATTCATCTGAATAACGTGCGCCACCTTGTCGTCGAGAGCTGCCACACGGGTGTCTAAGACGTTCACGCCTCGCTCCAATGTGTTCAAACGATCGGCGATAAATGTATCGTCTGAAGCCTGAATCATACACTGAATTAAAACAGACTATCTTTTATACTTTGTTATAAACTTTGTGATTATTAGTAGAAAAAAATTACTCGACGCGAACGCGTTTGGCCTCACCGGTCTCGTCGTCCTCCCGTTCACGTTTATGGCTTACCGGAGCCTCGTCGTCGTCCATGCTGTACAGAACGCCGCCGGCGCCGGACGACGCCTCCGGGTTGCTCAGCACCTTGATGCCGTGGCGCAGAGAGACCTCAAGCTTGATGCCAAAGCCGCCGTCCGGCATGAAATAGAACGACGGAGTCACCACGGGCGCAATCTTGGCGCCGCGGCTCAGCGTCATGTCGCTGGTGACGTCGTTGCCCTCCGCATCCTGCAGGGGAATCACGTTGGGCGTGTGGTCGTTGTCGTACGGGTACTGGCGCTGCGTAATCTTCAGCTGGCGGTACTCGGTGTCTTCGCGCTTGGCAACGGGGCCACGGAAAATGTCCTCCACCATGGTGCGGAACGTCGACTCGTAGGTCTCGCCAGTGTCCGCGCACATCTCGCGCGCATTCTCCTCAATCTCCGTCTTCGCCTTGGTCAGGAGATTGGTGTCGTCCAGACAGTGCTGAATGCCAGCGTTGACGAACTTTTCCCAGTAGTCAAACATGGCCACAGACTCGGCGTTGGCAGTGTCCTCCTTCAGCGTACCGGTCAACTTGGCCGTGGCCGGTGTCACCCCCGAAAACTTGCCCAGTGTGCCCGTCTGCAAGTCGTTCCACTCGAGCTCGGTCGCGAGAAGGCGTGTGGTCAAACGACGACCCTCAGTGTCTTTCGTGTTGACGTAAAACTTGCCGTTTTGGGCCTCGACGGTCTCGAATTTGAACGCGCGCATCGGCGTGTCAATGACCTCCTGCGGAACGCCACCGCCGCCGGCAGTGCCGGTCGAATACACAATCACATCCGGCGTAAGCGTGTACGTGATGCCGTACTTGTCCTTGGACATACAATACGGACGCATGGTGAATACCATACCGAGCACGGCACCGTTGTGGACAGAAGGAGCCTCCTCCATCTGTGTGTATTGACCCCCAAATGCCTGCACATAACGCACGGTGCGAGGGTTGCCGTCGCGACCAAATGCGCGGCACTTTGGTGTCACTGTGTGCTCACCATCCTTCAGCTTGAGTGGAACCGTCGCGCCCTTGTGAAAGTTGTCACGCGCCTTGACCTCCTGCTCCTCCGCCGACTTGGACTTGTAGTACCGCTTCGCCTTGGCACGGGCAGCCGTCGCCGCACCACCAATGTCAGCGTCGTACATCTGGTCCAGGCCAGACTTATTCAGCTCCCCAAGACGTGCGAAAAAATCGTCACGCTCAGACTGAAATTTGGCCGAACCACCGTCCTTCAGCAGCGTGGCCATGATGTTCGACGTGGCCGGCGTCTTCGCGAACTTGGAACGGTTGTAGTTGCCGCCCTCCGCAATGTGCGGGTAACGAGACGCGCACGGAGGCGTCATCAGCTTGTAGCCGTAGCCGGCCTGGTTTTGGAAATCGTAAAACGTTTCCTGCTTACCAGTCGCCTTGCTCAGGCGCTGGTTCTCGACAAACTTCATTTCGCCCTGAGTGCGAAAGTTCAGCATGGTGAATTTGGGGAGTGGGTAGGTGTTGGTGTTTGCGGACATCTTTTTTTTCTACTAAATTGTCATTAATCGTTTTAAAAAAAATATATTCTTTACTTTTGTGCCTAATTTATGAGTTCGTCGTAGATTTCTGCCTCTTTCTTGGTCGCCTTCTTTTTCACGGCTGCGTCAAACGCCTTTTTGTCTTTGAATTTTGCCCGCAACTTTTGAACTGTTTTTTCTTTGTTCTCGACGACATCGATGACTTCGCGCACCTTTTTCGCGGCGCCTTTCATCTTTTTCTTCGCCAGCTTCGCTTTCACTTTGTCCTTCGCGCCTTTCAGCGCGCCTTTGCCTTTTTTGAGGGTGTTCTTCAGGAAACTCTTCTCGGTCGCCTCGAAAGGTCGAACTTCAGTGTACTGTTCGAGATGGTCGGTCTTTGTCGCGACACTCACATGACGCCAGCCCGTAAGAGGGTGCTGGCTCACATATTTCTCCGTCTCATCAATTTGTCCTGAACTCTGGGCAGTGCTCATGATAGTGGGTGTACGTTGGAGGCGCGACATTGTACGTTCAACGCACCAATATATATACCGCCAAAAATTACTTTCGCACCACGCATGTTTTAATTTAATATAAATTAAAACATGCGTGGGAAAAAAAAAGGAGCGGAAGGTACTCGTTTAATTTAAATTAAATTAAAACATGCGTGGAAAAAAAAAGGAGCGGAAGGTACTCGTTTAATTTATATTAAATTAAAACATGCGTGGGAAAAAAAGAAGCGGAAGCTACTCGTTTAATTTAATATAAATTAACTGTTGTGGTTCGCACTGAGTTGAATATTGCTATTTGTGAATGTTTATAAATGTTCGGTATTTAAGCTTTCAGAATCTGTGGAAATGGCATCAACTCCACCCGACTCTGGACATTTGCGCTGGGGTTATTTCGACGATGAAGAGGAGACCAAGAGTTGGTTGGTGCGTTGTTGTCCGTGCAATCGCGCTCCAGTGTTTTGGACTTTGAATTGGGCAGCAGCGTTGGTGCATTTGTTGAATACAGTAGCCACGTTGGGTCTTTGGGCGGCGTCAGAAGATAAGGACCAAGTGTTCATGCTGTCGGAGAGTTACGCGCCGTGGGTGGACATTACGGGCAAGAATGAGTCTGCGTTTGTGAACGGATGTCCAGTGTCTGACGCGTCCCGAATATTCCGTATTTCCGATGAGTTTTGTGTGGAGCGTCGTATTGCATTCACCAGTGAGTTATCTTTGTGGTGGCTCATTATTGCCTTTCACTTTTTATCTTTTGCGTTCCAGGCTCTTGCGATGGCAGAGTGGAAAGTGTCTGGATGTGGGCGCACGTGCATCCGTGAAAAATACGTGACAGAGGTGGAAGAGCATGGGACAAATGTGCTGCGTATGCTTGAGTATGCTGTGTCTGCCACTCTTATGCAAATATCTATTGCGCTTATATTGGGCATTTGGGAGCGCTTGGTGATTGCGGGTGTTGCCGC
>Ga0181558_10004056_pt1 | contig 13179 bp, 9 predicted proteins | sample 011ome_22_FD_133754 | JGI IMG/M metagenome (GOLD analysis project Ga0181558, IMG submission 133754) | Coastal salt marsh microbial communities from the Groves Creek Marsh, Skidaway Island, Georgia - 011507BT metaG (megahit assembly) | ecosystem: Environmental > Aquatic > Marine > Intertidal zone... | reverse complement strand
CTTCTTCTTGCGTTTCGTGTGGAATTCTCTCTCTCTCTCTTTTGATTTTTGATTGGTGATCGAGAGCCGCCCTCTCTCTCTCTCTCATATGCGTATGTGATTATGGGATGGAATCTTACCCCTACTACTACTACGCTTTGGTTCTTTTGCCGCGCGCGCGGCTCTCGAACGACGCGTTCGTGATGTGCGCGCAGGATACTAACTCTCTCTGACTCTCTCTCTCTCTCTTCTTTCCAAAATTCGATTCAAAACGCCGTCGAAATTTTCTCACGCAAACAGCCGATGAGAGAATTGCGCGAAGCCATCATCCACTTGGACGGTTCGGAACAAAACGTGAAAAATCTCTCGTTGGACATCGCCCCGGACATTCAACAAATCGGCGACGACGTGACGCGATTTACGTTGGAGTGCATCTCGGAGTTACCGGTGAAAACACCGGTGTACGCTTTACTGATCGCTTTGATAAAAAGCAACTCGGAGGAGTTTGGGTTGGAGTTTTCGGAGAGGTTTTTGTCCAGAGTCGGGGAGGCGTTGGAGCACGATTTGATGAGATTGGACGAGGATAAGGACGCGCGAACGAGGGTGAAACTGCTGGTGCGGTTTATCGTGTGCGCGTCGGTGACGAATCTGGTGAGTCAAGCGTCCGCGGTGGAGGTGTTGACGAGGTTCGCCGAGAAGTGCGTGGCGATGAGTAAGACGAAAGCGTGTAAGAATCAGTTGAATCCGAAAGCGTGGCAGCCGAGAGCGGATTTTTTGGCGACGGTAGCGTTATCCGCGTTGCCGTGGTCGAACGGCTCGTTCGCGAAAGGGAAAGATGAGGTTGTGCAAGGAATGTACAAGGAGTTTGCGAGGACGATGGAGGAGTACATGGGCGCGAGAGATCCGACGTTTGATAAGTGCGCAAGGGTTTTATTAGCAAAAACAGATAGCAGTAAAAAAGACGAAGAAGAAAATAAGAACAGCAATAGTCATGAACCGGATGCGTTAGAAGAGCTTTGGGGACGCGTGAACGAGGCAGATAAGAGAGGCTTGAAAGGGTGGGCGGTTGCCGGCATCGTCGGCGTCCAAGAACCGTTCGAGCAAGAATTGTTTTCGTTTTCCACCGTGGAGGCGCCGAAAATTACAATTCCAGATTACGAGGAATATTTGCAATCGGATTCCGCGGCGACGGCGTTGACAAAGTTTCCCTCGAGACCTCGATTAAGAATCGTCAACCGCGCGCAAACGGAAGGCGGATGGGAGAAGAACGATTGGCAGCCGCTGGAGAGGTTCGTCGCGGAGGAACACGTCGTGGATACTTTGTGGGCGTTTGAACCCGGATTTCGCAGAGCTGCTTTGCATCCAGCCACGGAACAACTGGCGACGTTACCGTTACCCGCCGATCACCCGGAAAGATGTCAGTATTTGGTCGCGGAGACGTGTTTCGGAGAATTGTTAAATTTACCGCGGTCGCGATTCGAGCCGGTTTTCTACCACGTCGTCATCCAGGATTTGTGTAAAGCGATCCCTTCGTTTCCACCAAAGATGGCAAAAACCGTCGGCGAACTCTTCCGCGCGATGGACCGATTAGATGAAGAATTGCGCGAGCGTTTAGCGACGTGGATGGCGCACCATTTATCGTGTTTCGATTTAGTGTGGCCGTGGAAATCGTGGGTCCACGTCAGCGAACAACCGGACGGGTCGCCGCAAAGAGAGTTCGTGAGAACGTTGTTGCGTAAACTGTGCGATCTCTCGTACCCGAAAAACGTGAAAGAGTCCATACCACAGGCTATTTATGATTTGTTACCGAAAGAAGCGAAAACGATTAACCAGGCGTACGTCGATTCCGTCAACGCGCAAACGAACAACGCCATCGATACGATTAGAGAAATGTTAAAAGCAAAGACACCATCAGAAGAACTCGAACAGTGGTTGAAAGAGTCTTCGGGCGGCTTAACCGCGGAACAGTGCTTGGCGTGCGTTGCGACGGCTATCCTAGTGCACGGACAAAAATGCATCACGCACCTAGACACGTTGTTGACTCGATACGACATTTTACTCCGGAAACTCATCGACCATTCGTCCACGAAAGCGAGAGAGTTGTTGGAAGCCATAGTAAATGTCTGGGAAGGCTCGCAAAACGCGAAAATTGCGGTCGATCGAACCATTTGCGCGAAGCTGTGCGACATCGCGTTTGTCGCCGAATGGGCTGGCGTGAAATACGCGGAAAACCCAGTCTTGTATTCGGACACGTGCGGCTACGTCCTCGAGCACGCCACTGCGGAAGAAGAACACGCGTTAGAGCGCACCCGACGAGTGCTTCACCGCGTCCACGACGCCGAACGCGAAGCCGAAGCGGCTGGTCAAGCTGCCGAGCGCTTCCTCGCCGACGGTTTGATGCAGGAAGCCACGCGCGCGCAAACTGCCGAAGCCGCCGCGGTTGAACTCGCCGCCAGCTTAGACACCACCGCATCGGAAATGAAACAGTTAGTCACGGTGGCGAGAGAAAAAGCTTCCGAAATCACCGTCCTGTGCGCTCGCTCGTGCATCTTGAAAGCCATGGAACTCGACGCCGCCGGCGCCGACGCGAGTTTAAACAAACGCGTCGAGCGATTATTGAGAGGTTTTAGAGAACAAATCGGCGGCAAAGAGAGCGAAGTCTTGGACGCGTGCGGAGGCAGAGGCGTCAACCCGTTAGCCTTTGCCTGCGAGAGAGCGTTAGTTTTGTCTTGATTGATGTGCGTGTGTAAATCTTATAAAGAAAATATATATATAATTGTTTTTCACGCGTACTAGTTTACACGCGCCGAGCGAAGAATATACTCACCGCCGTACTGTTTGTTGTGTGTATACGTAGCTCTTCTCTCACGTCTCTGGCTCTTTCTCTCTCTTTCCACGCCGTTCGACTCGAAAAAAATTTCTCGTAAAACCTCATCGAGGTCAAAAGCACACGTCACGCAGCCGAAAAGAGAAAAGAGATCTCCACAAAAAAAAGAAGCAAAAAATTTTACGAACAAATAATATGTCTTGCCTTTCGTCCTCTTTCTTGACCACCACCGCGACGCCGATGAACAACGTCTCGTTCAACGCGCGCAACTCCTCCATGGCTGGCTGCGCCGTGACCGTTCCGCAAACTGTGCGTTTTAAACATATATATAGGAGGATAGAATTTTATTAGATTTTTTTTGCTTTTCTCTCCCCGTCTCTTCCCCGGAAAGCGACCGACCCTAAGAGGATAAAGTTGTGATTTCCAATTCGATCGCGCTTTCGTTTTACGTTTGGAATGTCGAAAGCGAATACTGACGCTCGTTAAATGTACCTTTCCTTTTACACTCACTCACACAGAGCACCTCGAAATCGGACAAATTCTCCTTTACCATCGAAGCCGCGCACAAAAAAGGTACCGGCTCTGTCAAAAACGGTCGCGATTCGAACCCGAAATACAGAGGGGTGAAACTCTACGGCCAAGAGAAGTGCCGCGCGGGAAACATCATCGTCCGACAGTTAGGAAACAAGTTCCACGCCGGCCCGGGCGTTGGAACCGGGAAGGATTTCACCTTGTTCGCGTTGAGAGATGGGGAAATCTTGTTTAAGAAAGGTGCGGGGAAGAAGCAGTTTGTGTGCGTCGTCGACGCCGTGGACCGTAGCGCCGAAGTTTCGCGAAAGACGAAGAGAAGAGAGTTGTACACGCCGAGATCGTCCGCGGCGGTCGAGTCTCGCTAATTCGTTAACCTTTTTCAAACAGAGAGTGCGAAAAGGAAGAGAGAATCTTTATATATATATACATACAAATACGTAGAGTGAAAGAGTGTTGTGAATATGTGAAACCTTTATATTATTAGTATACTTTTATCCATTCCGTGCTCTCTCTCTGCGACGGCGCTTTCTCGCATTCTCCACACTTTTTGACTCTTAATCACACAACAACTCAATGAGATCGTGCGTCTCTCCTTCCCGAGCGCAAAAAGACGTCCGCTCGTCCTCGCACTCTTCCTCCTCTTCCTCTTCCTCTCGTTCTTCTTTTTCCTCCTCGCATTTGAACGCCTCGAACCGACGCGCACCGTCCATCGTTCGACGCGCGCACGGACGTAAAAAAGGCGAGACCATTCCCGAGGAGGTGCAAGTCCAAAAACTCGCGGACACCGTCGCGAGACTGCTGCGAGGCGTCAACGTCGTCACGGTCGGGGAGAACGAGAGAGCGAATCATCAGCTGAGCGAATTGTTGGCGCCGTTGTTGAAGTATTCGCCAATGTCCGTGCCTCAGTTGATTCGAGGGATATCCGATGGGAAATCGAGAGAAGATATCGCCCGAGACGAAGGCGACGCGGAGGCGCTCATAGTGGAGAACTCCGTGCACGAGCAATTGTCGCAGTTTTTGAGAGTGTCGTTGGCGACGTGTGGTGCAAACGGCGTCGGAGCGTTAGCCAGAGGCGACTGTTGGGCGTGGATATTCGGAATGATTACCATTTGGGTGGACGACGAAGAGTCGGCGAAACTGAGCGAGGAGAACCCGGACAAGTTTCCGCAGAGGGAGGCGTACGAGTTGGCGGATATTCGAGTAGTTTTAAAAGGAAAAGAGTTGAACGAAGAGGAGAAGGAAAAAACGGTGCGGGCGGTGTTGGAGGGCGTAAAAGCGTTGGTTGATAACGACGAACATTTTGCCGGCAAGAAGAGTTTATACACCAGGATGGGGTGTCGAGGCGATTGGCCCATTCTCCAAGCGCCGGAATGGGACGGAACCTCAGAGACCTTCTCGGAGAACGGTCTGAGTGGCGAGGAGAAGAGCAGCGTTTAGATATACGAGCAGTTTTTTTTAGAGATCACCTAGGTTTGCATTACGATATTATACCAGTAGTTTATATATATTTGATATTATTGAAAGTCAGTCGGTAAGTCACTCCCTTCCATGTTGTAGCCCTCTCTCTTGGAAAATTCTCTCTCCACTGCTTCGTACGACCGTTTCGCGTCCCGCTCTTTGATGATGTTCTCGGACAACGTAGCGTCTCGCACGACTAATCGCGCGGTGTGCGTTTGCGTTTGCCCAGCTTTCAACTTGACCAACTTCGTGATGTTCCCAAACCCGAGACCGGAGAACCATCTGTACGACTCGTCGTTCTTCTTCTCTTTACTTTTCCAGTACGAAAATACGGCGCGATCGTGCCAGTTTCCCGTTTGTTTCATCGCGGTTTCTTCGTCCGGGTAGTCGTATCCGATGGCAAATCGGTCGTAATCCTCAATAACGACGGAGGAACCCGTTCCTATTTCCAGCATAGTCGAGTCTCTCTTCACGTTGGCGTACACTCGCTCTGTTTTCTCTTTCAAAGTGAAACATTTTTCGTCGTACTCGTCCAAATCTTTCGTGAACTTGACCTGTGGATCTCCACCAGTTTCCTCGGTGTCAGTCATATCGAAGTACACGCAATCGTCTAATCCTAAGTAATACGCTCGCGGTGGAACTGCGGTTAAATCTGCCACTCTAACGTGGCCGCGGTACCCGCTCGCGTACTCGAAATCGAGATTTGATGACTCGTCCGTCGTCGACCCTACGTTGTTGTTGTTGCTACTAGTGCTGCTGCTCTCTCCATTTTCTACATTGTTATTATTACTATTGGTATTGTTATTCTTGTTTTCGACCGAATGAGATATATTCAACGCGTCAAACTCGAGGGTGAAAGTAAGAGTGACTTGAAACGCGTTGTCGTTCCACTTCTTTCTGGACTGATCGTCGTCCGTCGTGTAAATCGTCACGTACGGGTTCGCCGTGTACGTGTTATCTTCCGGATTCCATAATTCTCTAATCCCGGTATCCAAAATGTCAAAGTTCATCTGTCGAATGTTGAAATCTTCTTCATCTTCTCCGTGTAAATTACTGTTTCGCATGCGATGCAAATCGAACCCGTCCCAGTGCGGGAAGTTGTAACTCAACCCGGCGTCCTTGGGCGCTTCCGTTTTAAAGTCCGAAAAGTCTGGCGTAAATAAAACTTCCCCCCCGTTCGGTAGCGTCCACGACGCTACCGATGCACCTTTCGTGTAAATCTCGCACGTCGCTCCCGACGGGTGGGTCAACAAAACTTTCCTCGCGCCCGACCGCCCCGAGTCTGATATCGCCACGAACCCTTCTATATGGTGTTCTCGATTGAGCACCTGCGTCTCTTCGCTGGAAACCGCCAGCGATTTCACCTCGTCGTTTAAACTGGATACATCGTCTACTTCTTTTCCAAAAAGTTGGTTCTTTGATTTCAGCTCCTCTTCGGACATTTCTTCGTCGCGAGAAGAAGAAGAAGAAATGGAAGAAGAAGAAGAAGAAGAAGAAGCATTCTTGTTGTTGCCGGCGGCGTGAAGGATGAATTTTTCCTTTCGATGTCGTTGATTCTTCTTCAGCAAGAATATATTCGACGTTTTCTTCTGGGTTCTTGTTTTAGTGGTGTTGTTGATCGACACCGTCGATGTCGATTTTTGCAACAACGACATGTTGTGCAACGCTGATGTCGCTCGCATGCTGATATATGTATGTGTTGTGTTAACAACAGCAGCAACAACAACAATAAAATTTTGAGGGAGGAAACGAGGCGAGGAGGAAGAGAGAGGGAAGAAAGAGGAGAGCGTGTTTTTTAAATAAGATTGTATACACTAACGTAAACCCTACGGAACATGCGCCGCGATAGCTCAGTTGGGAGAGCGTCAGACTCATAATTATCCATCACATCGCCAGAAACTGGTGAACAATGATTGCATATGTAAATCATCTGGAGGCCTCGGGATCGAAACCCGATTGTGGCAGGCTATTTTTTTTGCATTCCTGTGAATTGATTTGATCATCGTGATCGAATGCCGGTCTTTTCTTTCGATGACGCGTACGCATTCGCACGAATGACGACGCAGAATTCACACATTTGGGACATTTGGGACCATGATATGTGCGTGCGTGTATATATATTACAAGGAGTATGTGCTTCAATATATTTCATCCTGAGCCGTCGAATCTTTTCAGCCTTTTCGCTCGCAGCTGTTCAATCATCGACATGTTTTTATCATCATTAACATCGTCATCATCAACAATAACAACAACGTCGTCGTCGTCGTCTTTACGAAAATAAGAAGCTTTTTCGCTCAACTTCATCGTCACCACGCAGTGGTCGCTCGAGAAAGTTTTATCCACGTGTATTTCGCACTTTGCTAACCTATTCTCCTCTATTATCTTCTTACTCACGATGTAATGATCCCATCTTTGTTGACTGTGCGTGTAAATCCTTTTGTGAGGGAACAAGTACCGATAGGCGTCTACGGCATCCGCCATGCGCACGGTTTCGTTAAACCGCTTTTTCTCGTTGTTCGTGTAGCCGTACTCGCCGCGGTCGTCGACATCTTCGATGTGAGACCCGTCTCGTCTCTCTGCCATCGACATCGCGTACTCTTTCGCTCTCGCCGGCTCTCCTAAAGAATGATCCAACGGGCCGGGAGAGACGTTCAAATCGCCCATCCATACAAACTCTTTCTTCTCCTCGCGCAACTGCACTAACCTTTCTCTCACCGCTAAATCGACGGTTTTCCGCAACGCAATCTTCTTTTTCGTTCTCGACTTGTTATCGTTGAAACCGCTAAACGGCATGTACGTGTTCAAGACGTGAAAACCGTCCGGAAACTCAAACTCGAGATACCGGCCTTGGTACGACGCGTTATTTTGCGTCAAGCCGATGTCCGCGTGTCTTCTAATTTTAACCGGCGGTTGCACGTCGCGATGAATAAACACGACGTTCCCGGCCCACGCCGTGTCTCGGCTGCCGAAATAGTTGCAATTTTGCAACGAAAAATACACCCGGTACGTTTCGCTCAACCCGTACTTGCGAAGCCACGTCTCTTCCTCTCTCAACTCTCCTCCACCACCATTTTGAGCACCTTCACCACAGAGAGGATGGTTCGTCATCGGCTGCGTGCCTTTCGCGTCGTCACCATACATCCACGTCTCGCTGAAATAACACAAATGAAACTCGTTCTCTTTGATGTACTCGAACGTTCGTTTCAAGTTCGCCTCAAAATACGCATTCGACGGACAACACTCGCACGGCGCGCGCGTTGTTCTATTCGTCGTGAAATCGTAACGAGACTGACGACAGTGTCTCGGATGTTCGAACAAACCGTTGCAATTGAGCTGAAAAAACGTCAACGGGTGCGCGAGCTTTTTCTTCAGCTTCGCGTTCGCGAAGCCTTTCTTCTTGTTCTTGTTCGCGTTCATTTTCTCCGGCGGCCGGGGAGGGGGCCGGGGGCCGGGGGGAGGGGGGGTAGCTTTTGAAAATCTTACGCTTGAATCTCACGAAACGCAAACTGGTTTCAACTGGTTTCGTATATTTAGGGTTTAGGGTTTAGGGAAAAAAAAAGAGAGAGATTTTCACTCCAACGACACAAAAAGGTCCACATTTTCAAACATGGCCTCCGTCGTCGTCGGTCGTTCCTTCGCTTCTTCTTCTTCTTGTTCTTCTTCTTCTGTCGTTACTTCGGGTGCTTTGAATTCCAACAACGGCGCTAAAATGAGCGTCGTCGCCGCCGCGAGAAGAGGGTGTTCCTCCTCCGCGCTTCTCTCGTTTAAAAGTGCCAATGCAACTTTAACGCCGGCGATGTTGGGGAAAAGAAGAACCCATCGTCGTCAACATCGCGCTGTGTGCTTTGCTCGCTTCGCGTCGTCGTCGTCGTCTTCCGAGCGACACGAGTTATCTCCACCGACGCGCAAGACGAACGAGTTTGTCCAGCTGTCGAAGAAAGCGGCGCCTCCTGCTCCTGCTCCTCCTTCCGCGCAGCAGTTATCGACGTTCGAGCAAGTCCTGTACGGTGGCATCGCGTTAACCGCCGCCTCGGTTTTGAAGCGAGAACTCGCGCCGGGATGCGAACTCATCGACGGGAAGCGAATCGCGCAAGAAATACGGGAAGAAATCAAAGAGAAAGTGGAAAAGATGAAAACGATCACGAACGGGAACACGCCCGGTTTGGCGGTCGTTTTGGTCGGCGAGAGGAAAGACTCGCAGAGTTACGTTCGATCGAAGAAGAAGATGTGCGCGGAGGTTGGAATTCGATCGGAAGGGACGGATTTACCCGAAGACGCGACGGAAGAGGAGGTTTTGAAAGTGGTCAGAGCGTATAATGCGGACCCGAACATTCACGGGATTTTGGTGCAATTGCCGATGCCGAAACACATCAACGAAGAGCGAGTGTTGAAGGAGGTTTCCTACGAAAAGGACGTGGACGGGTTCCACCCGCTGAACATCGGCGCGTTGAGTCAACGAGGGAGAGAAGATCCGAGGTTTGTGCCGTGCACGCCAAGAGGATGCATAGAACTGTTGAAACGCTCCAACGTGGAAATGAAGGGGAAGAAAGCAGTCGTCGTGGGCCGTTCGAACGTTGTCGGTACGCCGGCGGCATTGTTGTTGCAAAGAAACGACGCCACGGTGACCGTGGTGCATTCGCGCACGAAGAACCCTGAGGAGGCTATTAGAGACGCAGACATCGTGATTGCCGCGTGTGGTGTGACGGAATACGTTCAAGGATCGTGGTTGAAACCAGGTGCGGCGGTGATTGATGTTGGTATCAACGCTAAAGACGACGCGACGAAGAAGTTAGGATACCGATTGGTCGGCGATTGCGATTTCGAGAGTTGCAAGAAAGTGGCTGGAAAGATGACGCCGGTTCCAGGTGGCGTAGGACCGATGACGATTGCGATTTTGTTGCAAAACACGTTGGAAGGGGCGGCGAGAAGTTACGGCGTCAGCGAACAACTCGGATTGAAGAACTAATATATTTAAAAATGGTACAATAATAATAATAATAATGACACTCGCGCGCGTCCTGCACGGGGTATATATATTCTGTTCAAAACGTTCTCACTGGACTGAGATTACAACACTCTTCTCGCCACCAACACTTCGTCTATCAGGGGAGAGCGACGTTGTGCTATCGCACTTCATTTCGATAGGCGACCGCGAATGGATTCCTCGTTCGCTTTCAATCAGTAAATTCGCAATCGTCTTTCTCAATTTCGTCTTCTTCTTCTCCAAATCGTTCAGTCGCTCCGCGCACATTTTACGCTCCTTCTCGTGCAAGGCGTCGTTGTGCCGAAATCTAGACTTGGCGTTCGCCGCGTCGCCAATTTCTTTCTCGTCGTCGTCGTCGACATCGTTATTATCGTTATCGTTCTCGTATCCATTCGCGGTGCTGTTCTTATCTTTGGTATTTTCTTCTAGACAGTTCTTGTTGTACCCGCCGCTTTTTATGAACAACTGTAAACTCTTGGACGAGCGCAAGAGCGCCAATTCCCTCGCCCGTTCTATGTGCTCCGAGTTTCGTCGTTTCGCGTATTCAATGTACCACTTCGAGCACTCGATGTTTGAGGATAGCTTTTTATTGGCAATTTTTAAATTAATCATCGTTTCTCGACGTGACTTTGCGGCTGCGTTCAACTCTTCGACGACGTGTCGAGGAAGGTACAAAATATCGCCATCATCTTCGAGGAAAAGCGTTTCGACCAATCCGCACGGTAATTTCATCGTCACGTCGCAATCGTTCGCGCGCTTGAACCTCTCGTTGAACTGAGTCTTTAAATGTGTTTCGCGCTCGGCGACCCGCTTCGTCGCTTCGTTTAACTTCTGTTCTAACTCTTTGAGCGTCTTCTCGCACGCCTCTCGAGTCGCCTTCTGCTGCGCCTTTACTTTTTCCAAGTTTTGTCTCTGCGTGCGGTGCGCGTTTAATTTTTCAAACCAAGTCTCATCGAGCGAGAGTGGGAAGTACGTCGTTGTTTTGCTACTGTGCGCGCCGAGTGTTGTTGTCGTTGTCGCTCCTTTCTCAGCCACGACATCTCCTCCTTCTCTTCCAGATGAAGTCAAAGCGACGATCGATTTACTTCGAGTTTGCATCATCGACACCGGAGAGAATACGGATTCTCGCCGGAGTTTTGTTCGCTCTGCGGCTAGCACAGAAGCTTCGTTAGATGTCGTTCCGTTGTGATTCGTACTAGTACTCGAAGAAGAACCGGAGGAGGAGGAGGAAGAAGACGACGACGAAGAAGAAGTATTCTTCTTGCGCAAAACTGGTCCATGTTGTCGATACAACACCAACAACGTGTCGGCGTGAATAGCTGCCGCAGGTGCATCTCGCGTTTCCCGTCTAAACTGCCGTTCGATTATTTTTAACTGTTCTGTCGTAGCTTCTAATCGCGCCTTAGCGTTTGCGAGTTCGGGACCGTGGTTTTCAAACGCTCTTTTGGCATCGCGCGCCTCGCGTTGTAATCTTTCGAGCGTCTCGTCCGGTCTCGACATCGTTTCGCGCTCGTCGTCCGAAATTTCAATTTGGTATAGCCGTTCACACACTTTCGCCGCGCGATACTCCAGCGATAACACTTCAACTTCAACTTTATGTTTCGTTTTTTTGAGCTCGAGTACTCTGTGGTTCAATCGCACGCGATTTTTCACGTTTTCGTCATGGATGTCGAGAAGGCGTTGAAAGGCGACTTTCTTTGCCTCGCGTATCTTCTTCTTTTTCTTTTGCAAAAAGCGTTCTTCTTTCGCGCGGAGGCGCAGATTTTTCTCAAACGGCGCTTCTTTTTCTGCTTTTTCATCAGCGTTTGCGTTTAGTGATTCACTTCCTTCATCATCGTCATCGGATGGATCGCTCATGTCCGCATTGTCGTTGTCTTCGTCTTCGTGAGGTTCGTTATCGCCGTCGGAATCGTCCTCGTTATCATCGCTGCTCCTCGTAAACATAGATTTCAAAGCCTTCTTCATGCTTTCCGAGTTACTGCTCGAGGTTTCCTTCTCCTCCTTGCTGTCGTGTATTTTATTTGCATCAACGTTTCTGCATCCATCGTCGTCGTCGTTGAAATCATCTTTTCCTTGTTCGTCCTCCTCGAGAAATTTACTCGACGACATCTCCGATTCGCGCACCTCAAAAATTTTACCCTCCTCTTCCAACCAATGCATCGGTCGTGTGTTCGCTAACGCGTTCAACCGCGCGACAATATCCCACGCGTTTCCGTGCTCAAACCCACGTTCCAATTTATAAAAAGAGTCGGTGCGAACGCCTTCGAACTGGTTCGCCGGCATTTCTTTTAGCGCGCCTCTCGCTATACTTTTGGCTTTCTTCCACGCCGTCTTGGCGCGATCCATCACGCGACTCTTCTCGAATACGACGTCGTCGAACATCGCGTTGAACTTTTCTTTTTTAATCCTCGCCGAGCGCAATAACAACGCGTGATGCATTTTCATTCGCTCTGGCGTGGTGCACTGCAGCTGAAACTGCACGTCGTACAAAAGTCGATCGATTTGAGCCTCTTCGTCTTCGCCAGAGTCTTTCGTCGACGCCGGTCCCGCAGCAGGTAGAATGCTCTTCCCTAAAGCGTCCGATTCTGAGGATACTCGCAAACCAACTTCGCTTAAAAACTGCATCTTGCGCACGCCAGCGATCTCCCACCCTTCCTTTTCGCCCGCGTCCTCGCCGCTCTTCTTCCTTTTCGGTATCCCAAAATTCGTCACCGCCACTGGATCTCGAAAAACTTCATCCCTCTCCTCGCACGCGAACGTGGTCACCGCGCACCTCCTCGTCTCCATGCTCTCGAAACACTCCCGCTTAATCGCCTCCGCGTCTCGCTCCAACCGCTCGATCTCCTCCGACACCTTCCTCTTCGCCTCTTCCACCGTCCTCTTCGACTCTCTCTCCAACTTTTCAAACCGTTCCGCATCGACCACCAAAACGTCTCCTCTCGCTTTGACTTTCGCCAAAGGATGCGTTTGCCTCTCGTTCTCCGCGAGCGCGCGTCTCAACTCTTCGCGCACGTCGCGCAGACGGACGACGATTTCCTCTCTCGTCGTCGTCATGGTATCGTCTTTTCGGTGTGTGGTGCTCGAGCGGCCCCCCCGGAGGTGTAGGTTTTCTCTCTTCTGGTCAAACTTTCTTTCGTATATTTTTTTTTTCTCTCGATTGTTATTTTTAGCGCGTATATTAATCTCTCCAAACCCTAAACTCTCTTTTTCAAAAAAAATAAAAAACGCAGGTCAAACAACGCTTTTTTTTAAAAAAAGCGCACACGCACACACACACATAAAAAACCATGTCTTCTCGCGACTTTGAGGAACCCCGCGAGCGGACGGAAGACGCGAGGAGGAGGAGCGGGGAACTCCTCGAGGAGCGCGACGGGGGTAAACCAGCGGCGCCTTTGTGGCG
>Ga0181558_10004042_pt1 | contig 13200 bp, 23 predicted proteins | sample 011ome_22_FD_133754 | JGI IMG/M metagenome (GOLD analysis project Ga0181558, IMG submission 133754) | Coastal salt marsh microbial communities from the Groves Creek Marsh, Skidaway Island, Georgia - 011507BT metaG (megahit assembly) | ecosystem: Environmental > Aquatic > Marine > Intertidal... | reverse complement strand
CCTTTGCTGTTAAACACATCGTCGTCATCGTTTCTTTCTTCGTCAAGGGTAAGTCCATACTGAAATCCTTGACAACCGCCGCCGTTAATAAACACACGCAAACGTGCATTTGGTTGTGACTGTTCGAGCTTCATTTCTGCTACTCGTTCAGCACCCAGTTCGTTTATGTTAATCAAGTTTAGATCCTTGCATTGATTACAGTCCAATCCAAAATCTTCCATAGATTTTGTACATACTGTTTTTTGTTTGATCCATAGTCTCGTTGCCAAGCATGTTCCCACATGTCGACAATTAATATAATACCATCTGGTGGTATACGGTGGTTGCGTATTTGTTTGATCTTAAAGTTACGGTTTACATAAACCCAACCACTACCATAAACACCTTGACATTCTTCTACCAAAGCATCACGGAATTCTTTCATACTTCCAAAGTGTCTGTTGACCATATCTAGTACTTTGCCTGTTGGGCGATTTACCATTCTACGTGGTCTAAATTGTTCAAACCACTTCTCATGTAAATAAGCACCAGCTTTATTAACTCCTACGTTAATGCCTTTGTTGTATTTGTCAACATAGCCTTTGTAGAGTTTGTTGTAGTGTAGGTCCAGGGTAGTACTTGATGTAATAGGAGCCAAACCATAAGGAACTTTATAACGAGTTGGCTTCCACAAACTCATTTCAGTTCTGCTCGCGGCTTCTACTAAGTTAATTAATTTTCTTACATCATTGGACATACCGTATTTATGTCACTTAGCACGGTATACAATTCTACCTCGAGTTAGGTCATAAGGACTCACTTCCACATCTACTGTGTCGCCTTCGAGTACTTTAATATTATATTGTCTGAGCTTGCCGCCCAGATATCCTAGAATAGTGTGATCAACGGCAATACCGTCATCATTTTCTGTTAGGTGTACTTTAAACATTGTGTTAGGCAATGATTCTGTTACTACACCTCGAAACATCATCTTCGCTTCTTGTTTAGCCATTGGTTGGTTTGTTTGCTCCTTCTTTGTTGGCATATATTCCTCTACTAAAGAGTTCATCGCTAGACAGCTCTTGGACAACTGTGCCGTTTACGTCTACTATTAAAATATCTAAACTACATCCAGCTTGTTCTTTAATTTTTAGTCTGCCTCTTTTGCTGAATCCTGGTCTGTTAGCCCATTCAAAGGCAAAACTTCTTGCCTTTTCTTGACTGTCAAAATCTTTAATTTTAAGCACTTTTTCCCAAAGTTGAATTTTGTCATTAAATGCAATAGTGTGCGGACCGTCAGGAAACTTCTTTTTAGATTTATAAAACAGTTTATAACTTTCTTGCATCAACTGTTGATATCTAGGATTTACGTTTTCAGACATTACTAGAAATCCGTCTTTGTCAGTATGTCTGTTGACTATATGTATTTCAAATGTCATAATTTTGCTAGCCCGTTACCAATGGCTTCATCAGTTTCGGGAGAGATAACGAACTTTTTAGTGTGAGTTCGTTGTACTATACGTTCTACCATTTCAGTTAATGTATTTCCTTGAGCTAAGAAAAGTTTAGTGGGATCTTGGTATGCATAATATACACCTGCTCTTTTCTCAATATAAACAACAAGGTCATTCGGTTCTATATCATTCGTAGCTTTTGTAGACAGACTTCTGAACATCACTGACCATACAACATAGCCCACAAGTAACCAAACTAAATATTCCATTATACCCATTTTTCTGTCTGCACCTTCTATTTAGTTTAAATATATACACGATTTCAAATTATGTCAAGGAAAATTATTGTCAAAAAGACTTATTAAAATCACAAATACTAGACCAAATTCTAGTGTCAATTGGTGGTGGGAAGCCTGGGATAGTTATGAAGACCCCAATGTTCGACAAAGTGCGAATAATTATGAAGAGGTTTTGAATGTACTTAATCCAAACAGATTCCCACATGCACATCGACTTATATGGTCACCGACAAAAGAAAGTTTAGAATGTTACCAATATTGGTACTTTAATTCCTTGCCAGATCCAGCACCTAAGTTTCTATTAGATTGGTATTTCAGAGAAAATCGTTATATAAGCCTACAAATATTAGAATCTAGCGATCAAGAAATAAAATCTTACCTATGGTGGAGTGTTAAATATCGACAAGAAAACAATATTTTAATAAACAATATCGAGGTCGTAAACAGCAACGAAGTTGAGGTTTGGCCCACAGATACATAAATACATTTGATATATCAAAACTTGTTTATAAACAGGAGCCTATTAACATGCCAAAAATGATAAAAGTAACCTATACCAAACCTAGTGAAGATGTCGAATGGCATTATCCTCTCACTAGTTACTCTGGCTATGCAGGTATTGCTGAAGACATTAAAACTTCACATGCTAATTTTAAAACTCAGACTGAGTATACTAGCGCACCTGCTGATGCGCCATTAAAAGTACAAACAGTAGTAAACTCTCCCAATAACTTATCTCTGGAGAGATATATGTTGTTTAGTGATTACCCAGAAACAACTCCAAGTAACTTAGAAGCATGGTTCATCAGCAAAACCCGTGCATATGAAAAAACTATTGCAGACGACACTATTACTGGTACAAATCCTTTATCACCAGATGAAAATATAACAGTATCAACGAATAAAGGAATGAAATGGGTAAGTAGATACATGATTGCAAACGGTATTTGTATATCTAGTATTGAAGAAGTAGATCACGATTTTCCAGCATAAAGTTTGAGACAACTTAAAATGACCATTCCATATATTTGCTCGCAGAGCGGTCGTATACTCGGTAACGAAGTTTCTTCAGTAGGAGACGGTTTCATTGTAGACCCAGATTTTCTACCAAGTTGTAACTGTAATGGTACGTGTAATATAAGAAAAGAGGAGTCGAAAGACTCCTCTTTTCACTTAACTGCACTAGCAGATTAGTTCGAGCGAACACCCTGTGCCGCAAGAGCACGATACCCAGCCGCAATAACTGCACGGGAAGCATTGCCAATGCGATACTTGAATGTAGTTCTACCTTTGGTGTCGACATGCTCATTGAGGTAGATTGGATAGCCCTTCATACGAAGTGCTGATACCGTTGAGCGTGGATTGCCTACGCCAAAGCGAGCTTTGATCTGCTTTCCAGTGAGCTGATCACCTTTACGCAGAGCCGCAAGAACCTTGTCCTGCTTTGTAATAGTTACTTCTGACATACAAATGTCTCCTTCTTTATGTTGCTTCAGTAGATTCCGAAGCAATATACGTATTATACACTATTTAGGCTAGTTGTCAACCTGTTTTTCTACACAGATGAACCCTAGTTTGTCCAAATCTTCCATTATGGTTGGGTCCAATTTGCCCTCTTCACCATTACAATAAAAGTCCATGTAGTCAAAATGCTCTTCTCCAGAACTAAGTCTGGCTACTAAATCTCCTGCATAACGCCAACTACAACTCCATGTTTCTGCTTTGAGCAAAGGAATAGGATGTTTTGCTGACCATTTTGTATAGCACAACGCTCCGTAGAGTTTGTTACGATAGTCGTGATCTAGCTGACATTTTGAGCGAATATCTGGGCTCATCAGAAGATGGTACTCGAGATCATTGGTAGTATCAAATATCACTTATTCAATTCTACAGAACCGTTATCTTTGATATCAAATTTGAGATTATCACCAATCTTGAGTTCCATTTGTGCGGAAACTTCGTGCGGGATAGTTAAAACTGTTTCACCATCTGTGTCCTCAATGAGATCAACAGTGTACATACCATCCTCTGTTTTGGTCACATTTTCCTGTACGTAGGGTTCTACGTTGGTCACATTTGCAATCTTAAAGCTACGCCAGGCTTGCGACTCCAAAGAATAAACACTTAGGTTTTCCATCTGCTTGGGAGACAGTGTTTTGGTTCCTTTTGGCTTTTCAGATTCTGGAATATAGCTTTCTACCAGTGTACAGGGCATTACACGCTCTTCGCCGTTGACTTTGGTAAAAGTAACAGTGTGTGTTCCAGAGCGCAAAAGGTCTTGAAGTTGTTCGCGAGTGTAGTTCATTGTGTGTCTCCTTTTTCTAAAATCCATTCAATCTGTTCATCTATTGCATATCTAGCGCCTTCTATGTAATCTTTGTCTTCTTCAGACAAAACTGACCAGAATTTGCTGACTTGAGCAATCATATCCCGAACTTCGTTGGGTTGTCTCAGATGGTAGTTGCCTTCCATCCAATGTTGCACAATGTTCATACGATTAGTAATAATTTGCCGAAGATCTGTTTTAACAGCCATATTATATCTTTTCTCCTAGTTCAAAACCACGGAAACGTAGGAACCTAGGAAAACGTAACGAATAGGTTCCATCTTGATTCTGTGTTATTGCATCTGCACGACATTCTACTAAATGTCCAACGACATCATTGCGGGCAGTCCAAAAAGTAGATCTTTGATCATCTGTAAAACCACTGCCGATATTGACCTTAATATCTTTCCCGTCATCCTGTCCAGCGCATACGAAAGCCCCGAGTCTACCTTCATTTCTTCCAGTTCCTACCTCGACATCTTGTACCTCTAATGTTACTTCAATAAAGGGCTTTTGTTTGAGCCAAGCATGACTACGTTTGGTTTCGTATACTGCATCTGGATCCTTTATCATAATGCCTTCGTAACCTTCTTTAATTGCAAGAGTATTGATAGCTCGGAAACGCTCTTGCCCTTCTTGAGTATTTAAATCTACTGGCTCGTAGCCTAACACCTGCACATTTGGCAAATTATCAGCAATGTGCTTGTACCAATTTTGAAGGGTTAGGCTACGCTCTAGTTGTGTGTGCTCACCAACTCCATGTTTGAACTCATCCAAACTTAAAATATCAAACAAATGTAGTGAAGCATCATTTGCTTCTACATTGTCTTTTCTATGCACCTGCTTCATGAGATCTTGGAAACTAGAGCTCATAACTTCACCATCTAGCACTGTGGGCACTGCAAACAATCGAGCAACACGGCTTAGTTGTTGTTTGATGTGTTCAAAATTGTGTAGTTCTTTACCATTACGGCTATATTGGTTAACTGTGCCATCTGGATATACGATAGTTATAACACGTACACCATCTAGTTTAACTTCAATTAATTTCTTACCTGTAACTTTCTTTTCGTGGTTGGCACCATCGTGTGCAAGCTGACAAGTGAAAACTGGAACTTGATATGCTTTGTTGATCTTTTTAACTACGTTATTGATAGTCTTTTCGCTAACACCACAACGCAGGTCTTTGATTAGAATACGTCTATACCAACCATCCCATTCTTCAGCAGTTGCTTTCATACGCAAGAAGCCAATAGCATTTAGTGCGTCATTTCCAGTAAGCTCACGTTTGGCAAGTTTTTCAGCAGTATCCCAAAACGTTTGCGCTTTGAGTCCTACTCCAGTGCCATTAGCGCCTGTGGGAACCTGCTTAACACCAAACGTAATCATACTGTCTAATGCCCAACGAACGCCTGTAAAAAACTCCATGTTTCCTGCTTCAGCTTCGCGTTTGATAACTGCTTCTTTAGCAAGACGACTATTGTCACTTTCAAGTTCTTGTATAATTTGCCACGGGTTTGTCATAATTTATCCTGTAAAATAATTGTGAATTGAGTAAAACATAATACCTAGCAACACTACTATAAGAGACCAACGTACAGCCTCGATCATAAAGTTCCACGGTAACAGATTTCCTGTCATATTAGCCAGAATGGGAACTAACATTGCAAATATAGCTGGAAGAAGTAGCACAAGGAAGACTGGCGCTACATACCAAAACAGAGGTACAACGATCTTTAAACATTCTAAAAACCAAATTGCCATAGCTTCCATTAATACGTTCTCCTAATTCCTAACTGTTATATATAGTATAGCATCTGCTAGCTAAAAGTCAACCAAAATCTTATCTGTTAAGTTGCTGATTCTATTGTATTTTTATCGAATACCTGGGTTTTGATAAATAATCATGTATACAAATAGCCCTTTATCCAAAGGAGAACATTAATGGCCAATTTTAAATTTAGACATACTACGATTGCCGCTGATGCAGAGAGCATTCCTGAATTGACCACAGATGCTTCAATGCTTTCTTACGCCGTCGCTGACCGTCATGCTATAGCACTGCAAGCATTTACAGAGAATGATAATTTAGATACTAGTCCGCATGTAGATTCTATCACTAGTACTACACTAGACGATGGCAGACTACAAAGAGTTAAAGTCTGGACAGGTTTTGAATCACAAGCAGAAGTAGTAACTTATATAGACTATGTCTACAAAGATAATCCTCACCGTGTAGAAATCGCCGCTTGGTGTATTTCTAAGGACACCAGAAACAAATACGAAATACTAGATAATGACAATAATGTTTTACAAGTACTTCATGATAATACACAATTAGATCAACACACAATCAACGGTTACGTTGAAAGTCCAGAAGATCCATTCTTTATTGAGGCTTAAAAAAATTGTTTATACAAAAAACTGTACAAACTTGTATAAATAATACTAGCAGGATCATGCTAAACTCCCCACATTTCAGATACTAGTCAACTCGTAATGTGGAAAAGATCCAGCAACTATATGTACATATTAAGGAGAAAATAAAATGACACAAGAAACCCTAAAACTTACATGGGTTCTAGCGCACGTTCCTTATGACCTATTTCTTCGTTCAGCTAATGCTTTTTCAAAGGCAGTAAGCGAGAAGACAAATGGTCGTATCGAAGTCGAAGTCCTAGGTAAGAATGAGTGGCAGGACAAATACAACGGTGGTAAAGAACTTGGCAACCGTGGTTTCCTAAGACTTATGGAACAAGGTAAGATTGGAATGACACAGACCTACTCAACAGTACTAGGTCTATTAAATGATGATTTCTATTCATTAGATATGCCATTCTTATTTGAGAATCATGACCATGCGGCACGTGTTCTAGACGGTCCAGTAGGCGAGTATCTACTAGACAGCCTAACAACAAGTAGTGGCGCAAAAGGTTTAGCTTTCACATACTCAGGTGGTTATAAGATGATGGCTGTTAACAAGCACGTTCACAGCATTGCAGACCTAAAAGGTATGAAAGTACGTTGCGGTACAAGTCCAGTTTCAGAAGCAACATTCCGTGCAGTTGGCGCAGACACACTAGCAATGGGTGTTGATGGTTTTGCACAGTCAGTTGCAATGGGCGAGTGCGAAGGCGGCGAAAACGTGTTCCCACGTTATTTCCGTTCAGCAGTTAACACCGTTACAGATACAGTTGCTGATACAGAACATTCATTGTTCTTAACAAGTATCGTAATCAGTAATAAGATTTGGGAATCATTAAGCGCAGAAGACCAAGCAATCCTAGCAGAAGCCGCTAAGATCGCCGCAGTTGAAGAGCGTGAAGAATCTCTAATCGACGGTGCAGCCGCTAAGGCACGTGCTCAGGAAGAAGGTATCCAGGTTATCGAATGGGCACCTGAAGCAGTTGAAGAATTTAAAGATGCTGTTAGCTCAGTTTACACTGAGTTTGATGGCTACTTCAGCCGTGACCTAGTTAGTGAAATTAAAGCACAACGCTAATCATTAGCTAATAGCCAAATTAAAAGCCCAGGTTTAATGCCTGGGCTTTTTTATTGGAAACTTTTAAGATTAATTAAACCAACCTTTAACAGTGCCAATTAGCTTGCCAAATGTGCCTTGCTCGTCAGTTTTCCAGTAGTACTCATAAACATTATTGATGTGACTGTCTACTACTTTAACATCGTTAGCAGTAATATCTTTATTCTTTGTATCACTGAATCCGTTAAATGCAATACCATCTAAGAACTTAGTGTTCTTGCCTGCATCTGCAACAGCCTTTGCCATTGCTGAGTCTTCAGTGTTGGTATGAATCATTTGAATAATTGGAAGTGTTGGTACCTTTAGTCCTGGTAGTGCGGCACCAATAAAGTTCTTAGCGGCAGGATCGTAATCGTATACACATTCAATCTTACCTTCTTTAAGTGGGCCATTAACTACACCAGCGCCAATGATGCCATAGTCAATATCGCCTGCTAGTACAGCGGCTAGCACTGTCTTTGAACCTGAATATGGAACACCAATCAACTTGCGTTCGTCGCCATTCAAGTCATCAAATAGACCTTTTGAAAGAATAACACTTGCAATACCAACTGTGGTATCTGTTTCACCAAATGGCTTGGTGCTACCTGGTAAACGACAAAACTTCAAATAACTCTTGGTAATTAGTGAGGTATTAAATGGTGTTGCATTGAAGTCACATCCTACGCCTTTTGCAAGACTTGCAATACGCACGTCTGCGTTAAACACCATAACAGCGTTCTTTGTTGAGTTATACTTTTTATCAGCATCTGCACAACTCGACGCTTGATAAAACTCGACATTAAATTGATCTTGTTGCTTAAGAGCTTCTTCATAACTCTTAGCAAAAACTGTAGCTGGGCTAGCTTTATTACTAGGGTTAACTACTGTGATAGTATCTTTAGCAACTGCGGCTGTAGACACTAAAGCCGCGGTTAAAAGTGCGGCTGTAAACATAGATTTTTTCATTGGGGATATCCTTTTTTTGATTTGATTAGAAGTTTATGGCTACAAATTGCATAGTAGTCCAAATAAGTTTGTCACCAAACATGGTTCCAAAAATGAATAGAATGGGATTAATTCTACTGTATTTAAGCCAGAAGCCGAAGGCTGTGAAAAAAAGTAATAACGTGATATACAGCCATGTGGGTGTTTCGTTTACGCTCATATCTATTACAACCATTGTACCGACGATTATGAATAAAAGATACGAACTCTTGCTATACAAGAAACGCACCACAGAAACATAGGTATCAATGAATCGTGTGCTGAGTAAAAAGTAAAATACTGTAGCAATACCGGCAACCATAACTACGACATCGAATACATTTAACTGTGGTACAAAAGTACTGGCTTGTCCTACAAACTCTACAACATCTACGTTCTTAACATCTAGCACTGTTGAAATAATCAGTGCGCTGGCTGTGATAGGCACTCCCATGGTAAAGAATGGTAATAGCATCATTACCACACCTGGGTTGTTTGCTGTTTCTGCTCCAACAATCTGTTGGAACCTACCTTTCTTTTTGTGGGCATGGTATGCTAGAGCCGATGCCGTTTCAGCGGCAGGTCCTGGCACTAGACCACTAAACAATCCTATTACAGTACTCTTGGTAATGGTCCACCAACTAGCAGTTTTATCACGACGTGCTTCAAAGTGTTCACGTGTGATGTGTTCTAACTTTACACGGTCCATTACCAAATCTGGTATCAACATCATACTAGCAATCAACATAAAGAAGCTGGCATTTTCAAAAAATATTTGTACTTGATACCACCAAGGAGGAAGTGCAAAGTTATTCACAGGACCTAGGAATGTTCCTAGAGCTAGTAGCATTAAAGCAATAATAGGTCTGCGATCTGTGAACGCAAACAATGCAATTACAATCGCAAACATACCAAGCACAAAGTTTACACTGGCTAGCATGTTACTGTAGTCACTTAACCAATGATATGCTAACCAAACAACACCTAGTGCTACCATTCCAGCAAACAAGCTACCTTTGGCTGTGTGATAGAGTAGGTAGTTGCGTTCAGTTAAACTCATACCTTTGAGACTATTGATGTAGACCAATGCACTAGCTTCACCTGGTATGCCCAATGTGATAGTGCTAACACTACCAAAGAACTGACTACCAATAGCGGCTGTAGCCCAAAACACTAGTAAGAGTTCAGGTGTCCACACAGGGTGCAGTGCATAAACAACAAACCCTGCAAAATATATAGGAAATACAGAAAACAGTCCTAGAGCTATTCCAACAACTAACCCTAATAGACCTACCATTACTAATTCTAACATCACGAGTATTTAAGACGTTGAACTGTTAGTCAAAAGAAAAGGGAGGAACGAGCCTCCCTTTTCTCCAATGCAGGAGTATTACTCCGTCATGGCTTCTTCAGCCCGGGCCGCCGCCTCAGCACGTTCCCTAAGTGACGCCATGCTAGGCCCAGCAGTAACACGCTTGCCTTTTGCACGAACCGCATTGTACTTTAGAAATGCATTGTCAATGCACTCTTTAACCAGATCCGAATTCTTATAGTTCGGATCTGTGTATGCCTTAGTAGTCTTAAGCCACTTGACAGCTTCTGGCTTGGTAACAGCCTCTGGCATATTAAACAGATCGATATCTTCGTCTGTTTTAGCAAGTACCTTAACCCTGGTCATATCATTCGCAAAACGCACCTTGTGACCATAAGGGGTAAGAGCAACACCAACAATTTTAAAAAGTTTATCAGTCATTTGATTTTCTCCAATCTATCGACTAGTTGATTAAAAGCGGTTGTTTCATTACAACTCACTCGGCTACGACACCACGTCGTATTCTGTTAGATGGCTACTTCGTAACTTCAGTTTGAACTGTACGTGCGCCATCTTGAATTTTTGCAACGCCACTGGTAACCATATTGGTTACACCGTCCACGCCCCAGGTTGCTAGTGCAATACCAACAACTACTCCAAGAACAAATCTTGTCATAAACACCCTCCTTGTGAATACCCACAATACACGATTGCGAGAGGTTATCGACTTTTTACCCATTTGCCTGCTTTCTTCAAATCTTCACCTGCACCATCTATAGCACCTCCAACTGTGCCACATGCACCAAGCGAAAATATTACAAGCATACTAAACAAAAACTTTTTCATACATTCCTCAAATAAAATCTATGGCGTACTCATCCGTGTCGCCCATACGGTTTAGCTGAATAGCACAGACTAAGTCTGCATCGTTAGCAAGGATCTTCTGAAGACGCAGTGCCGAATTCTCATCAGCATCAAAAAACAACGTACCATAATTAAAGTTAGGATACGCAATATCGAGTCCTTCTGCTTCAACTGCTTCGTCGACCTTTTCGAGAACGATACGTTCAAACGCCATTTTGTTTCTCCTTGTTTCTAACTATACACACAGTATAGCACATCTATCCTAAATGTCAACCAGAAAATGCATTTTGGCGATAACTTTCTAGCATTTTTTGTATCGCCTGCCAAACAAAATCGTCAGCTAAATTCAGCTGATCTGCAATGATATCTGGGCTGACGCCATGGGCGTAAAGCTCAAAACACTGAATTTCTTGTTCGCTCATTGGAATCCTTCTCTTTTCTAACTATACACACAGTATAGCACCAAAATCCAAAATGTCAATACCTTTTTCTTATTTTCCGAGACTAAATATTTGTAGCATATCACATGCTTAAAAAGTGGCCCATTCATCATGGGTTAAAAGATGGTTAACTTAGAGGAGGACACTATGTCTAGAACACATTGGATGCTCGCTCGTTTTAGCCAACTAAGAAAAATTGCTAGAATCGAGCGTATGTTACAAACACGCCAACGATACCTGGCAGTTTAAGCAAAAGAAAAGGCGGTGTTAAAACCGCCTTTTTGATGTTATTAATCTTAATTACATGCTCCAATATGCTTCAGAAGCAGGTGACATGTAGTTAGGAGTGTTCACACTCTCCATATACTTCTTGCCTGACATCATGTTGATTTTTTCTACCTGCTTCTCTATGTTGGCATAGTAGTATCCAAGCTCGGCAATCGCATATTCAAATACAGATCCTGGCATGTCTTTATCCATACGAGTCAAAGCGGCTTTGGCAGCACTCATTGTTTTATAAATGGCGTCTCGTCTATAGCCTTTTGCAGATTTTGCGGCAATTTGAGTGGTATCTTTGTGGTAAATTACGTATGACATCTAAGTTCTCCTATTTCCTAACTGTTATATATAGTATAGCAGAACTATCCAAAAAGTCAACCTTTTTTTGCCAAAAGAACTCCAGCAAAATCAATGACTTAGCATAATTTTTAATCTTTTTTATTTAAAATAATAGACGATAGGTAACGTAATTGCAAAAAACAAGAATAGATGCCATAGTTTTATGGTAGGATATACCACATGCCAGTCATCACTTCTTGGGTCTAATAACTTTTCGTAATCAAAATCTTGATCTATTTTAGCCTCCTTGATTGTTCTTAACAGTATAACATCAAGATCTAAAATGTCAACCTTTTTAATATATTGTAACTTTTTCTGGATTCACTAGCATAGGCTTACAAACACCAACATATTTTATAAATTTGTTGTCTGATGATTTAGCATTTGGTACTGCTGGTTGATCCGTAAGTGCCCTTGCAAAATATAAACACTCATTTATATTTTTAAAATACATATCGTTACTGACAATTTTTTCTCCAAGGTAAACCATCAATAAAAACACATGAGCCAAAGTGTCAACCTTTAATATACAGGTCTAGTAGCTTTTGAGCATATCGGTCCATACTATGATCGGTGAATCCGCTAAAAGGCTGTCGTTTGCTCCAAGCACGTTTGCGAGCTCTCCATTGATCTTTGATTTTTTGCCACCAAGTTAGTTCTCGTATGTTGCCATAGTAATTGATATAACATAGCTTGCCGTGATGTTTGAATCCGAGCAGTGCAGGTGGAACCTTAGGAACTATGTCATTATTGTTAACAAAGCGCCAATGCCCTACACCATTGTTGGCTCTAATCCAATCTCTATTACCAACACGTGGAGATCCAAATGTTATTAATGTGGGTTGTACAAATGCACACATACGACTAGCACAGAGAGTAGCCATTGCGCCGCCTAAACTATGTCCAGTAATAAAAACATGTTTGCCTTTGGTCGGATAGTTTTCTACTTCTTGCCATAGCTTGTTGAGCTCATCGTAGAATCCATCATGTACCATACCTTTGGTTTTACTTTTATGCTTCCATGCTTTGAGATCTGCGGCAATATCATTAAACTCGTTAGGTTGTGTGCCACGGAATGCAAACACTACATAGTTTTTATTTTCAACAATATGACATTCTGCATCATCATGTTCAATATATTTGTGTTTACTAAAGCCTAGTTCTTTGAATAAAGGTTTAGCATCTTTACCTAATAGGTATGCCATTCGAGCACACTGCGCCATCATAGCTTGCTGAAATTTTGAATCGTCCCAGCGAACGTTTTTGTTTAGGGCCTGTATAGACTCCTTGATTGATAATATTTGCATATCACATCACCCCTCTTATTATTATTTTTTTGAGGCATCATTTTCCTCTTTTTTAATCTCCATACAAACTTTTTCTTTATGTTTTAATATATTT
>Ga0181558_10004041_pt1 | contig 13202 bp, 19 predicted proteins | sample 011ome_22_FD_133754 | JGI IMG/M metagenome (GOLD analysis project Ga0181558, IMG submission 133754) | Coastal salt marsh microbial communities from the Groves Creek Marsh, Skidaway Island, Georgia - 011507BT metaG (megahit assembly) | ecosystem: Environmental > Aquatic > Marine > Intertidal... | reverse complement strand
GGCGACTAGTGCCCGAAGATCACGCGCGATCAAACACCTTTATTGCGAGTGATCCTGCTGACCACAAAGGCCCAAACCCTATATCCCGAAGCTGGACCCGCAGCCGCAACCCGCCGCCGCTTGCGGGTTTTCCACTCTGAAGGCCGCACCCCCGAGAGATTCTACGAAGTCGACCACACTGCCGGAAACCAGATCAAGACTGACCGGATCAACCACTAACTTCACACCAGCGGTCTCGCTGATGGAATCGTCTTCCTCGGCGGCATCAGCCAGATCGAATTTATACTGAAAGCCTGAACATCCACCCCCCTCGACTGAAAGGCGCAGGATTGCGGGTTTGGACTGCTTTTCAGCAATCCAGGATACGCGCTTTGCCGCAGCCGGTGTCAGAGTGAGTGTTTCAGCCATGATGGAGCAAATTTAGGGTGCGAATGCCCAAACAGCAAGCTCCGCGCGCCCGATCAGGCGGTTTGGATATATTCGCGCAGGGCCTCTGCCTCGTGCTCGACCTCATCGGTGTGGTATTTCACAAGGTCGCCGATCGAAATAAACGCGACCATGGCACCGTTCTCCATTACGGGGAGGTGACGGATCCTGCGCCTTGTCATCAGCGCCAATGCTTCGTTGATCAGACTTGTTGTTTCGACGGTGATGGGCGGCGCAGTCATCACATCTGCGAGCGGGCGATTGAGGCAGGCTTCACCCTCGTTCGCCAGCTTGTAGATCACATCACGTTCGGAAAATATCCCGACAACCGAACCACCGCGCATCACAGGCACAGCGCCAATCCGCTTTTTTGCGAGCAGGGCGACGGCCTCTCGCATAGTGTCGTTTGAGTCGCAGGAGATGACTTCGGCGCCGCGGCGTCCCTCAATGATCCGCGCGATTGTCATGGGCTTTCTCCTCTCTTGTCTGTTTCCTTGCAAAACATGCCACCTTCTTTGCGAAAAGGCGAATCTATCGGTTCACAATGGACATTGCATCGCGGCTTGCGAGGCCCCATGTCGCAGCACATGGTCAGTAAATCGCCGCTTGATGATCCCGAGAACGCCGCATACGCCTGGGCACGCTACCGCCGGATCATGCGATTCATGTTCATGCTGACCGTGGGTGTGGTGCTGATTGCAATCGCGCTACTCTACAAATTCAACGGTGCAGTCTCGATCCATTTCTACATCGCCGTCGCTTTGGGGATCGGCTTCACCATGCTGCTAACCAGTGCATTGATGGGGTTGGTTTTCCTGTCAAACGGCACCGGGCATGACGCATCGGTCGACAACAACCTGCCAAGACATGACGAAGACTAGCCCACGTTGAAGGTTGATAGCGACTGCGGTCAGTCGTTCGAAAGCCGGAACTCTTCGACTGGCGTTCCGCCAACCAGATGTTCCTGGATAATGCGCTCCAGCACGTCAGGGCTTGCCGAGTGGTACCAGACGCGGTCGGGATAGACGACAGCGATGGGCCCGGCGGCACAAACCTGCAGGCAATCTGCCTTGGTGCGCTGAACCCCACCGCAAGGCCGGCCTTCGGGATTGATCCGTTTGGGCCCGGCCAATTTCAGCTCGTTCAATCGGCGCTTGAGAAACTTCCACGAGGCCACACCTTTTTCACGCGCGCAACATTTCTGCTTTTCGCTCATCGCACACAAAAAGACATGACGGTCGATCGTTTCGCCGCCAAGCTTTGCGAGGCCCAGTCGGGCGTCATCCAGAGGGCTGCGATCAGGCATTGATGCGTTGCCGGATTGGCTAGCGGCGCTTGCTGGCAATCCGGGCGATTTCGGCCTGAACCATCTTTTCGACCATTCCAGGCAGGTTTGTGTCGAGCCATTCGGCCAGCATCGGGCGCAGCATATCGCGGACCATGCCTTCGAGCGATGTTTCGCCCGAGCGGACGATCTGTGGTCTTGCACCGGGCTCTGCCAGCATCGCCAGCGCTTCGAAATTGTCGCGCATCGATTTTTGGACCGCGTCCGTCGTCAGCGGAGTGTCAGCAATCTCGCCGTCATCGGCGAACTCCATTTCGCCCAGATCGAGGACATCATCCTCGTCCTCAATCGCGCCACCTTCTTCCGGGATACGCACAGCAGGTGGAATCTCGCGATTGTCACGCGCGATAACCTTCTTGATTGATTCAAGAATTTCTTCGACCGATGCTTCGTTATTGCTGTGCGCCATTGCGCCGTACACCCCTGATTTCTCAACTGCCGAGTTGGCCCAAGGTCTCTGTGACGTCAATAATTTGTGACGTCACCCGATTCATCAGGCGGCCCAATCATCGCGTCAGCAGCCGGGATGTCAACGGTTCTGGTTGAATTTGCCTCTGGCTCCGGGTCGCGCTGCCAATCGAAGATCTTGTTCCTGACCCGGTCGTAATTGACCTGAGGATCATAGAGAACGCCGCCAGTATCGAGATTGAGGTCGCGTGCTTCAGCCCGGCCCATCGCCGCCAGCACGCTGAATCCCGCGACATAGGCATTGCGCCGGGCTGTCACCAATTGCGCGCGGGCAGAAAGTAATTCCTGCTCGGCGTTGAGAACGTCCAGAATCGTACGATTGCCTATCGAGTTTTCGGCCCGCACACCTTCCAGACTGAGTTCGGCTGCGGAAACCGCCGCCTCGGAACTTTCGATCACCGCCCGCGACGCTTGCCAGCTGGCATAGGCGGCGCGAGTTTGCGCGATGATGCTACGCTCTGTGGCGATCACGTTCTCAAGAGCAGCGGTCTCGCGTGCAAAGGCCTGACGTTGCTGAGCTGCGGGGCGACCACCCTGAAAAATTGGCACAGTCACCTGAACACCGATGTTGGCGGTGGTTTCATCCTGCGCAAAATTGGCTGAGATCGGGCCGCCCAAAGTGCCATAGAAATCGGTGTAGTCGTAATTCACAAAGCCGCCGATCGTCGGCAGGCGGCCAGCACCCGCCACTTCCGAATCATAGCCCGCCGCGTCCGCACGTTCCTTTGCCGCGATCAGATCGGGGTTGTTGTCGAGCGCGGTGACCACAGCTTCACCCACAGTATCGGGCAAGCCTGGCAGCGGTGGCGGCGCCTGAAGATCCTGCGGCGCTCGACCTATCAGCTGGATATATGTCTCGCGTGCAGAAATCAGATTTGCTTGTGCATTTCGGAAATCGCTTTGCGCCAGGGCCAGCCGCGATTGTGATTGCGCAATGTCGGTACGCGTAAGCTCGCCGATCTCGAAACGGTCATTGGTCGCTTCAAGGTTGATCGTGAGCACTTCGACCTGGTTGCCGGCAAGCATAGCCAGCGCTTCAGTGCGCAGCACATCCATATAGGCCGCGACCACCTGGCTGAAAACCGAACTTTCCGTCCCACGGAGATCAGCCTGACCTGCAGCCACGCGTTCCTTGGCGGCTTTGATGCCATTATTGACCGCGCCGCCAGAGTAGATCGGGACCGTCAAATCCAATCCAGCCGAAAAACGCCGCTCGGGCGCAGTGAAGCTGTTGGGCGAGACCTTGGTGAACTCGATATGATTGGCGACCGCGCTGACATCAATGCCGCCTCGCGATGCTTGAATCGGGACATCTTCATCGGTTACGCGCTGCTGCGCGCGTGCAGCTTCCAATGAAGGGTTTGCTTCGTAAGCTGCCGCCAATGCTTCGCGCAGCGTATCAGCCTGCGCAGTGGCCGGAACCATTGCGGAGCTTAGAACGAGTAACGCGGCTGTGCGCCGGCAGGTCTTGCTCCGCATCATCAGATTAGAAGCTCCATTCCTTGGGCTTGTCGATAGCGTGGAGCACGGGAATTCCGATGTCGGCAAGCGGCTGTAGCACGACGTTTCCAGCCACTTTGCGCCCTGTTGCGAGGCGGGTGACGCCGCGCTCAACCACACCGGTTATGATCCTGCCATTATCTTCAAGGCGCTTGGCCAGCGTATCGGGCAGTTCCTCGATCGCGCCATCGATCAGGATTAGTGAATAGGTCTTGCGACCCTTCTTGCCGTCGACAATCTCTTTGACCGATTTGGTGTCGAGCTTGCCGACCAATGGCTTGACCAACTCAGCAAGATAGGCCGAGCCACTCGTGACCACGAGCGCATTGTCATCCAGGCCCGGACGCGCTTCGGCCAGCATCTTGCCGTGAACTATAGGTGCGGCGAGAAATGCGCCATCACCCAGAGGAATCGCGCGGTCCATATAGGCAATGGACTTGGCGCCGGCTGGCACGAAATCTTCGCGAGCAACGCTGCCCATTCGCGCGATTACGAACGGCTCGTTCACGCCGCTGGTGCGCAGCTGGCTGTCAATCATTGCCCTGCGGGCGGCGGAGGAATCAGTCTTTGTCATGGCATTCACCGGCTGTATTACATACACAATACACTACGTCAATTATCTCTAGCCTTTGTGTGCTCGTCAGCCAAGTTCTTTGCAACTCATGCGCTATTGTTTGCAATTGGATGATGGACTTAGAAGTGCCACGGAGCCAAAGGGTAAGGGAATCGACCGACAGGAGCACAGCTTCGATGAGCGACATGACAATTATCCGCGAAGACGATCTGATCGAAACGATCACGGACGCGCTGCAGTATATCTCTTACTATCATCCGATGGATTACATTCAGGCGCTCGGTGAAGCCTACAAGGTGGAACAAGGGCCAGCCGCCAAAGACGCGATCGCCCAAATTCTGACGAACAGCCGGATGTGCGCAGAGGGGCATCGCCCGATTTGCCAGGATACGGGCATCGTCAATGTTTTCATCAAATGGGGCCAGAACTGCCGCCTCGAATCGGCCAAGAGCCTGCAGGATGTCGTCGATGAAGGCGTAAAACGCGCGTACAATCACCCTGAAAACAAGCTGCGCGCTTCGATTCTGGCTGACCCGGCGTTCACGCGGCGCAATACGCGCGACAACACACCTTGCGTGCTTTCTGTAGAGATGGTCCCGGGCAGCACTATCAGCATTGATGTGGCTGCAAAGGGCGGCGGCAGTGAGAACAAGTCCAAGTTCAAAATGATGAACCCATCGGACAATATCGTCGATTGGGTGGTCGAACAGATCCCCTCGATGGGCGCGGGCTGGTGTCCTCCGGGCATGCTGGGCATCGGGATCGGCGGCACAGCAGAGCATTGCATCAAGCTGGCCAAACAAAGCCTGATGGACCCGATCGACATGGCGCAGCTGAAGCAGCGCGGGCCCCAGAACGATATCGAACAGCTGCGGATTGACATCTTCGATGCGGTCAACGCGCAAGGCGTGGGCGCACAGGGCCTGGGCGGCCTTTCGACTATTCTCGATGTGAAGATTCTTGATTGGCCGTGTCACGCAGCGGGCAAGCCTGTGGCGATGATCCCGAACTGCGCCGCCACCCGCCATGCCCATGTGACTATGGATGGCTCTGGCCCGGCCTTTCTGCCGCAACCCGATCTGGACGCTTGGCCCAAGGTTGAATGGACGCCTGATAACGAAGCCAAACGGGTTGATCTCGATAATCTCACCCCCGAAGAGGTTGCGAGCTGGAAAGCCGGCGATCGCTTGCTCTTGAACGGCGCGATGCTGACCGGGCGCGACGCGGCGCACAAACGCATTCAGGACATGCTGGACAAGGGCGAAGAGCTACCGGTCGAATTCAAGGGCCGCGCCATCTATTATGTCGGCCCGGTTGACCCCGTCATGGGCGAAGTCGTCGGCCCAGCTGGCCCGACCACCGCGACCCGCATGGACAAATTCACCGAGATGATGCTCGATCTCGGTCTGCTTGCCATGATCGGAAAGGCAGAGCGCGGACATGACGCGGTTGAAGTCATCAGCAGGTACAAAGTGTCCTATCTGATGGCGGTTGGTGGGGCGGCTTATCTCGTCAGCCGCGCGATCAAAGAGGCCAAAGTGGTTGCATTTGAAGACCTCGGCATGGAAGCGATTTACGAGTTCACCGTGAAAGACATGCCTGTGACCGTCGCTGTCGATAGTCATGGGACCAACGTCCACAAATTGGCACCGGCGCAGTGGAAGGCACGGATCGCAAAGGAAAAATTGCTCGAAAACAGCTGATCGGCAAAACCTGCTGACTCGATGAACTTTCGATGAACGGCATATCATGCCCGACGACGGATTCGCCTTTCCGAACGGGCGCGGGTAGTGGCGATTCCAATGATTAAAGTCGCAAACAGCAAGCCCGTGAGGGTTCCATTCAAGCTGGTCTTGATTTCCATCATCGTCTTGTGGGCGGTTTATTACGCCTTGGCTTCGCTTCGCTGGGAGATTCTTGGCTTCGGCATGTCGGGCGAAATGATGGTGTTGCGCGCTATCGTCGTGATCGGCGGCGTGGCTGTAACTATCGCTTTGTGGCTGTTCTTGCGTTTCTTTGATGCGAAACCGCTCTGGGCCAAAGTGACTGCGGCGCTGATTCTCTCGCTACCTGCTGCGCTTGTATTGGCGCAGATGAACAATCTTGTCTTCTCAACCATGAATGAGCGGATGGAGGAAGTGTTCATCGACATCATCGGTGGCGACGATGAGCTGGATGAAAGCGAATATAGCGAAGAAAGCGAAGCAGAGGCGATCGCACGAGCTGACGCGGAAGCGAACCTTCTCAAGGAACGCGATGCCTATTTTGAGCGGCAGCAAGCGTCTCTTGGGTTGTTCGCGTTTATTGGACCGCTCGCAGATATCGCCTTCAGCCGCTATTTTCTGATGCTGGCATGGTGCTCGATATATCTGGCCCTGCTGACCAGCGAGAAAGTGCGCGTGGCGGAACGGCGCGCGAGCGAATTCCGCGAAGTTGCCAAGGCTTCCGAGCTGCGATCACTCCGCTATCAGGTCAACCCGCACTTCCTGTTCAATACATTGAACTCGCTGTCATCCATGGTGATGACAGGCAAATCACAAGCAGCCGAGCAAATGATCCAGACCATGTCGCGCTTCTATCGCCATAGTCTGGCTGACGATCCGACCTGCGACGTTCCGCTCGATGACGAGTTCGACTTGCAGCAGCTCTATCTTGAAATCGAGGCTGTTCGCTTCCCCGAGCGCCTCAAGAGCATCTTCGATTTGCCGGCAGATCTTGCCGACGCTCGAGTGCCCGGCATGATCCTCCAGCCATTGATCGAGAATTCCGTCAAATATGCGGTCTCGCCAGTGAACCGCCCTGTGACGATCACGGTTGAAGCTCGCGAAGAATTTGACCGGCTTGTTATCGTTGTCCGCGACGATGGGCCCGGTGTTCCCGAGAGCGCCAAACACGGTTTCGGTATTGGTCTGGCCAATGTCCGTGACCGTCTGGAGGCTCGCTTTGGTTCGGACATTGTGCTCGAATCCGGCCCTGTTCCTGGTGGCTATCGCACCGAAATGCGCATACCGTTGACCCGCAATGGCAGACACTGAATCCCCCGAAGCGCCGCTGCGCACATTGATCGTCGATGACGAGCCACTCGCGGTGGAGCGCATCCAGGTGATTTGCGCCGAGGTCGAGACTATCAATGTTGTTGGCACCGCTAGCGATGGCGCCGCCGCACTGCGCCTGGCCGAGAAGCTGTCGCCCGATCTGGTCTTGCTCGATATGACCATGCCGGAACTTGACGGGTTGGGCGTAGCGAAGGAGTTTGCCAAATACAGCAATCCCCCCGCAGTAATCTTTGTCACCGCGCATGATCACTTCGCCGTCGAAGCGTTCGATCTCGATGCAATCGACTATGTGTTGAAACCGGTTGCGTCAGATCGGCTTGCGCGGGCTATCGAACGCGCAGCTTCGCGTCGTGGCAATAGCGGCGCACGCAAGGGTGAATGGCTCGAAGAGCTTTGGGTGCCGCACCGCTCTGAGTTGTTGCGTATCGCGGTAAGCGAAGTGAGCCGGATCGATGCCGAGCGAGACTATGTTCGTTTGCATGTAGGTGAACGCAGCTATCTCTTGCTGCAAACTATCGCCGGGTTGGAGCAGCGGCTCGACCCAACCGAATTCATCCGCATCCACCGATCAACAATTCTGCGCAAAGACCGTATTCGGGGCTTGCGCCATGATGGTTTGGGGGTGTGGTCAGCTGAACTGGAAAACGGCGATGCCTTGCGGATCGGCCGAACATATCTGCCGAAAGCAAAGGCGATGGCCGGCCGCTAGGCTCTTCTTGCGGTTCCTCAAAAAAGAAGCGGCCTGAACCCCGGGACTGGTATGGGTTCTGGCCGCTAGTCTGCACAGAACTGTGCAGGTCTGTTTGGCAGGGTCAGCCGCCCCGCCTTTGTTCTTCAATTACTGCCGCCAGGGTGCTTTTCGCTTTGCGCTCGGCCGATGCGATGCAACGGCGTTGGTCGCGCGATACCGTGCGGGTTCCGGTCGTGTGTCTACCCTGACCGCAGGCCTTGCGTGCCGCGATTGTGATGCGTTGATCGAGCTCTTTCTGACCAGCTTCGGTCGAAAGATCCAAATCCTCGTAGGTGACATTGGACTGCCTGGTCTGATTGTCAGCGCTAGCCAAGGCAGGGGCTGCGATCAACATCGCGCCAACACCTGCCGCTGCAAGTATGCCTTGTCTCATGCTATCCTCCTTTCACAGCCGAGCATAAAAAGGGGGTGAGCCCGCGCTGTGTGATTGTGTTATACCAGCTGCTGAGGAGGCTTCAGCGCAAGCTCGACGATGGAAGCAAGCAGTCCGATCGGTGCGAGGGTGGCCGGACCGATTGCATAAACCAACCGACGCACAGCTATTTCCAACCGACGAGTGATTACGTAACAATGTAACAATGGCTTTAGTGTTCATCTTTCTAATGGGGATTGGCAATTTCGCGTTGCATAAGGCGGTGCTTGAGCGCGGCCACCCGCTGCTTGGGCAAATGCCATGGTTTGTTCACAAGCTCGGCGGTCGGATAACCTTGGTGACCGAATTCCTTGTTCTGCTGGCAGCTTTGCTACTCGCAGCGAACGGCTGGCCTGGGCTCGCCTGGGCGTATCTTACCTATACCGGTCTCAACGCGATTGCAGCCTGGCTGATCCTGACGGACCGCGTTTAGCATCTTCACCCGCGCCGCCGATCTGCTAGGCGTGGGATGATGCCAATTCACGCAAGCACCACTTTGTTCCATGTCAGTGACACGCATTTCGGCGTCGAGGACCGCGCGGCTATGGCTTGGTTCGAGAATGCAGTGCGGGAAGAACGACCTGACGCGCTTGTTTGCACCGGTGACCTCACTCAGCGCGCCACACATCAGCAATATGCAGCGGCGGCTGAGTGGTTTGCTGGCCTCAACACCCCCATCATGCTGCAGCCGGGCAACCATGACATGCCCTACTACAATTTGTGGGAGCGCTTCCGCAGTCCATTTGCGCGCTTTGGCGCGTTGGACAAGGCGGTAGGGGCCCAGCTAGAGCTTGAGCACGCATTGATCGTGCCTTTTGATACCAATGTGCCCGCACAAATGCGCTGGCCATGGTCTGACGGGGTTGTCACACGCAAGAAACTCGATGCAGCCCTCAACCGGCTAGCAGAATTACGCGATGACCCCAGGCCCAAGATTATCGCGTGCCATCACCCGCTTTTGCCAGAGCGCGACGGGGCGAAAAATCCGACAATTCGTGGAGACCTGGCGTTCAAGGAGCTGGCCGCAGCGGGCGCAACGGTTGTGCTGACGGGGCACGTTCATTTCCCGTTTGACCAGATCCGCTCGCGTGACAATTTCGCAATGCGGATGATCGGGGCTGGCACCTTATCAACGCGTCTGCGCAAAGGCGCACCGCCATCCTACAATGTCTTGCGGATCGACCAGACCGGTTTGATCGACGTTGAAAAACGCGATTTTGCTCTCTGAGCGCAGAAACAAAAAAGGGCGACCTGAACAGGCCGCCCTCTTGCTTTGAGCCAAAGAGCTGGGAATCAGCGCTTCGAGAACTGGAAGCTCTTGCGTGCTTTCGCCCGGCCGTATTTCTTACGCTCGACCACGCGGCTGTCGCGGGTCAGGAAGCCAGCGGCCTTCACTGTTGAACGCAGTGCAGGCTCATATTTGGCGAGAGCCTGGCTGATGCCGTGCTTTACCGCACCGGCCTGGCCCGAAAGCCCGCCACCACGCACGGTAGCGACGATGTCATACTGGCCTTCACGCTCTGTGATCGCGAACGGCTGGTTGATGATCAGGCGCAGCGTAGGGCGTGCAAAGTACACTTCTTGATCGCGGCCGTTGACGGTCACCTTGCCAGTGCCCGGCTTCAACCAGACGCGGGCAACCGCATCCTTACGACGGCCAGTTGCATATGCGCGGCCATACTGATCGAGTTCCTGCTCGCGCAATGGAACCTCAGCAACAGCTGCGATCTCGGCTGCATCACCTGCTGGTGCGTCGCCAGCGATTTCCTTCAGATCCGCCAGATCCGAAACGGTTTCGTTTTTGGTTTCGTCAGCCATTATGCGGTGACCTTGTTCTTGCGGTTCATGGAAGCAACGTCGAGCACTTCAGGGTGCTGCCCGTCATGCGGGTGCTCGGTGCCATTGTAGAGGTGCAGTGCACGCATCTGCTGACGGCCCAGCGGGCCGCGCGGAATCATGCGTTCGACAGCCTTTTCAAGCACGCGCTCTGGGAAACGGCCCTCCAGGACCTTCGCCGGAGTGGTTTCCTTGATACCGCCCGGGTGGCCGGTGTGCTTGTAATAGACCTTATCAGACATCTTCTTGCCGGTGAATTTCACCTTGTCGGCATTGATGACGATCACATGGTCACCGCAATCAACATGCGGAGTGTAGCTCGGCTTGTGTTTGCCGCGCAGGATATTGGCAATGATCGAAGCGACGCGGCCAACAATCAGCCCGTCTGCATCAATCAGGTGCCATTTCTTTTCGACCTCTGCCGGCTTTGCCGACTGAGTCTGCTTGCTAAGCGCCTTCATGGGTTCACATTCCTAAATAAAACAAGCCGCAACCAAATGCCGCGGCTTCGAATCGCACTGACAACTTATGCTGCGGTTGCGAGAACATGGCGCAAATGTCGCGTGAAGGCGCGCAAGTCAAGCAAAACCGCGCCTTTCGGGGGAGGTAAAATAATACCACCACCTCCCTGAGTGTCGGATTGCGCGCAACTCCCAGTGCTCGGACGAGATTTGTTCGGTGTCGCCAATCCGCGTCACAACCTGTCTTTCAGCCCGATCAAGCAGCCCACTCAATGGCTGGGACGTGACTGAATAGATTACTTCGGACACTCCGCTGCGCCCGTCAGGCAGAGTGATCGGGCGCCTGTCCGCAAAGCCGTTGTTGCGCGGAAAGAAAAGGTCGCGTGGCAGGCGATCAAGCAAGGAATTGCCGGCGGCCTGCACTTGTGCAAGCGCGGCGCGCAATTGCTGTTGCTGTGTTGTTGATGCGCCGTTCCTTGCTGCCATCTGCTGCGCCACTTCAATCGCGCGATCAACGTCGGATGTTAACTCAGCCTCACCTGCTGATACGATCAGGCCAGACCAGTCGATCAGAATGGGAAATTTGCCATCGGTTACGCGGTTCCGTTCGATCGTTGCGATCGGCTCAAGCTTCGCGGGCACGCCTACTTCAACGTTGATCTGATGCCCTGATGCCCTATGATCGCAAGTCCGCTACCTTGCGAAGCAAACGCAACTTGCCAGTCGCGCCTGATCTCAATCCTGTTACCATCCGAAAGGCCGCGGATCAGTGTCCGGCTCAAACGCATTGGTTCTCGTGGTACATGCAGTTTGGAAGTCGCCATAACCGGAGCAGCCAGACCAATCAGCCCGGCAAAGCTGCCACCCAGCGCAATGCGCCGCGAAACCCCTGTCATGAGAACTAACCCCCTCGATCTAGTTCGCCGAGCCATGCTGCAGTTGCTTCCGAAACGGAATCACAACGCCAACCCATGATTGCAGGGGTATCATAGGGATGTATTTCGGCCAAACATTGTATCGCGTCGTCAAGTAAAGCAGCGCTAGTCTTGAATAGTGCGCCAATCTCGAAACTATCCCCGCGCTCACCATTCCAACTGTAAATCGATTCAACTTCACCCAATAGATTGGCGCAGGCGATCAGTTTCCTATCTAACAAAGTATTGGCCGCAGCGCGCGCTGCTTCGCGATCAGGGAAGGGGCAGTAAATAAGCGCGGTCATGCCTTGTGTGCTTTGCGCAGACCGTCCGAATGCATGCCCCAGGCAACGCTCGCAACCACCAGGGCGCCGACCAATTGGTGCGACACTGCCACCCACAGAGAGACTTCGGTAAGTACGGTTGCGATGCCGAGCAGGAACATTGTCCCGAATGCGCTGTGGATCGCGATTGAAGCCGGGCGATCACTCTTGCGTATACGCCGCGCGAGCCACACCAGCGCCGCCACCGCCACCCAGGCCCACCAACGATGGAGGAAATGCAGCAGGAATGGATCATGTGTCAGCGCCCAAAGCCAGCCGCGCGACAGGTCTGGCTGAGGCAGGAACTGCCCGTTCATCAGGGGCCAGTCATAGGCGGCATGTCCCGCATTGAGCCCCGCCACCCACGCGCCAAGCAGCAACTGGATAAACAGTATGGCGGCTATGATCGTCGAGGCACCAGTCAGACCAGCAGGCTGCGCGGTTGAATCGCGCCCGAGCATCTGCAAGTCACGCGCGGTCCATACCAAACCGCCCAACAAGAACAGCGCGGTCAGCAGATGCGCCGATAGCCGGAAATGGCTGACATCGGTGAGATCAGTGCCAACGCCCGATGCAACCATGTACCAACCCAGCGCGCCCTGTCCGCATATCAGCGCGAACAATGCCAGCAGCCGCCCCTTGTAACTGGCAGGAATTGCCCGGCGTATCCAGAACCACACCATTGGCAGCAGAAAGGCGAGCCCGATCAGCCGCCCCAGAACGCGGTGGAACCATTCCCAGAAATAGATGAACTTGAATGCAGCGAGATCCATTCCCGCAGGCCCGCTTTCGAAGCGATACTCGCCGGTTTGACGGTAGAGATCGAATTCTGCCTGCCACGCTTGATCGGTCAACGGCGGCAAAATGCCCGTGACGAGGCTCCAATGCGTGATGGATAGCCCGCTTTCCGTGAGGCGCGTGATCCCGCCTACCATGACAATGATGATGACCATCAAGGCCACTACGTAAAGCCATTTGGCCAGCACCAGCGGCCGCCCTTTGACGGCGCGAGAATAATCGCTTTCCGGAACAGGTGCAGCAGAGTTCGCCATACCCGCTAACTGCGCAGCACGGCATCAAAGTGCAAGTCCAAACGATGCAACACCAATTGAGAAATCGGCATGCCTGCCAAAACT
>Ga0181558_10004025_pt1 | contig 13225 bp, 11 predicted proteins | sample 011ome_22_FD_133754 | JGI IMG/M metagenome (GOLD analysis project Ga0181558, IMG submission 133754) | Coastal salt marsh microbial communities from the Groves Creek Marsh, Skidaway Island, Georgia - 011507BT metaG (megahit assembly) | ecosystem: Environmental > Aquatic > Marine > Intertidal... | reverse complement strand
CGTTTCTGATGGCCAATTGGATGTGTCTCGGTACGATTCTGGACTTCTTGTTGACTCTGGACGCGTTACCGGCGAGTTCGAGAACTTCAGCCGCTAAGTATTCCAAAACCGCGGCCAAGTAGACCGGGGCGCCGGCGCCAACGCGGGTGGCGAATTTGCCAACCTTGAGGTATCTGTTTTTGTGCAGATGGAAAGAGTTTTGTTGGTCAGCGCGTGCGCGTGATGTGATATGATATAATCTCGTCAAACGGACGGATTTTTGTTCATTCATCCCGGGGAAAAACTGAATCGCAGGATTCGTGCTCAAATCGAGAAGGCTCGTAAAAAGTAACGCATAAATAATCGCACCTCGCGATACGGCCAACCGGGAATTGCAAACCAGCCTTCGCGGATCGCGAGACGGCTTTCTTGGAGGATTTTCCTTTACCACGTCCAGACATGTTTTGTTTTTGTTTATATGTTTGAATATACAATAATGACGAGTTTTTGGTCCGACTTTTCCCCTCGTTTTTTCAAAAAATGTTGCATGGTTTAGGGACACATTCTGAGAAGGTACGCTTTACCGAACCCCTTTAGGCACGATGTGGACGTTTCTGATCACACCGCGCGTAAACGCGAGTTTAACGACATACAAAAACATAGTAAACGACTCTTTGTATTATCAATGCTTCGTGGTGTGCATTTTTGCGAGCGTTGGTGCTCTGGTTGAAGAGATGTGTGCGTGGACTTTCTGCTTTTTTTCACAATAAAAAGTAAAACTAGGAAAATTGGAGCTCAGAGTTTCAATTTTCAATACATTTTCGAGAGTTTTCCAAGAAACTTTTCCCCCAATTCGTCATTACTTTGAACACAAACGAACGAACGAACAACACGATGGCCGGCAAGAAACCAGCGAAAAAGACCGTCAAAGGCGGCGCCAAGAAGTCCTCCAAGAAGAAGGTCGAAACCTACAAGATCTACATCTACAAAGTCTTGAAGCAAGTGCACCCGGACACCGGCATCTCCTCCAAGGCGATGAGCATCATGAACTCCTTCATCAACGACATCTTCGAAAAGATCGCGACGGAAGCCGCCAAGTTGGCCAGGTACAACAAAAAGCCGACCGTGACCTCCAGAGAAATCCAAACGTCCGTTCGTTTGATCTTGCCCGGTGAATTGGCCAAGCACGCGGTTTCGGAAGGCACCAAGGCGGTGACCAAGTTTACCTCCGCTTAAATTCTTTTTTGAATTAAAAAACGGACAAATTGAAAAAAAGCAGAAAAAAAAATATAAGAGACAAAACAAACGAAAAGTGTCTGATTGCGTGTACTTCCGAACGACTCGCGGGGAACGACGAGAGAAGATCTCGCGTCGTTCCTTGTTCCGAAGAACTGCTCTACGACCGTAAAAACAAACACCACAAAAAAAAACGGAAATTCATATTTCCATCGCTTTCATGTGTTATAAGTATTGCGTTTTCGTCTCCGAACGCGAGACGGAGTATTTTTGTACATACGCGCGCGCGCAAACGCTCGACATCTTTTCACACGTGTGAATTCACCAGCTTTATAAAAGTCTCATAGAAACACCATCCTACTCTTCGAAGAGAAAGAGAGAGAGAGAGAAAGAGGGATATTTGCGGCAATAATGTGTACGTTTTTCGTTCCCTCGCGTCGCTTCGCAGGATAAAACGCCACGTGCCCACGTCTGCGATCCTCATAAAAAAAAGAGAGATTTTATTCTCTTCTCTCTTCACTTCTTCACACACAAACAACGGTACCAAAGAAAGAAATGAACAACGCGAGCGTCTCCTTCAAATCGCTCCTCTTTGTCGTTTTCGCGCTCTTCGGAATCTCGTTCGCTCGCGCGGCGGACCAGGTCGTCACGTGGAAATACGAAGCGCAAGAGATTTCGTTATACTCGGACGAGAGTCTGACCATCCAATGGACGGGAACGCACGACGTGTGGTTGGATGCGACGTCGGCGGAATGCGACTCCGCTGGCGCTGTCCAACAGAAAGCGGCGACGGCGAATGATAACTGGACGACCATGGCCGGTAACATGAGTCCAGGAACGTATTACTTGAGTTGCAGAGTTGGATCGCACTGCGAGAGCGGCATGACGTTGAAGGTGACGGCTTTGGCCGGCTCGAGACCGACTTCTTCGGACGACGACGACGCTTCTTCCTCTTCCTCCTCCTCCTCCTACTCCTCTTCCGCCTACTCCTCTTCCGCAGTCTTCTCGACGAGAAACGCGTTCGCGTTCGCGCTCGCCGCGTCGGGAGCGGCTCTCGCGGCGCTCGTTTAAACGTAAACGCGCGGGTTTACGTCCGCGCGCGTCCGCTCGCGCGGAGAAGAAGAGAGAGAGAGAGAGAGAGAGAGAGAGAGAGACGCGTACATTGCCTTCTCTCTCTTTTGATGTATGTGTAGTTCATTCATTGTAGATTTTATCATTATCTGTCTAAAAACGTACGATTGATTACATCGCTAGCTCGCGCGTTCTTCCATCTCTTTTCTCGCTTAGTACGAATTTTTCTCTTTTCTCTCTCTCGTCGAATTGGACTAATCGTCATTTCAAAAGCGCGCGCTCGCTTTCACGATCGACCCCGGGCATCGAATAAAGAGAGAGAGAGAGAGAGAGAACGAGCGAAAAGGGATAAAAGAATAACGAGAAAAAAATGATGAAATCGCTGGTCACGTTTGCCCTCGGCGCCGTCGCGGGTATCTTTGGGTTCAAAAAGCATCAGGAATTGCACGTCGGCGACGGCGAGAAGAAGACAACGAGCGCGATTGTCGAGGTGAAGAAAGACGAACGGGAAGGAGAAGAAACGACGGAAAAGAAAGAAGAGGAAAAGAAGCGCACGAGAGTTCTCGGGGTGATTCCGGCTCGGTACGCGTCCACGCGATTCCCGGGGAAGCCGCTGGTGATGATTGCCGGGAAACCGATGATCGTTCGAACGTATTTACAGGCGAAGAAAGCGACGCAGTTGGACGCGTTGGTCGTCGCGACGGACGACGAGCGAATTCGGGACGCGATCGTCAAAGCTGGCGGAGATGTGGTCATGACGGATGAAAGTATTCCGAACGGGACCGAACGATGCGCGCAAGCCGTGGATAGAACGGCTGGCGAATTCGACATCGTCGTCAACATCCAAGGGGACGAACCTTTGATCGAACCGGAGATTATCGATGAAGTCGTTTTGGCGTTAAAGAACGCGCCGAAAGATTGCGTGTACTCGACGCCGGTGACGCCGTTAAAGCACGAGGAAGTGACCATGCAAGGTAGAGTGAAGTGCATCACCGATGTCAACGGGTACGCGATTTACTTCTCCAGAGGTATGCTCCCGAACAACAAGAAAGGCAAGGTGGACCCGTCGTTCGATTATTGGTTACATTTAGGTTTGCAGTGTTACGATAGAGAGTTTTTGAGATTGTTTCCGAAAATGCCAGCGACGCCGATGCAAATGCAAGAAGATTTGGAACAGTTGAAGGTGATTGAAAACGGCTATAAGATTAAAGTCATTCGCGTGAATCACTGCGCCCACGGCGTGGACGAGCCGGAAGACGTGGCGAGCATCGAGAAGATCATCGCCGAAGATCCCAGCTTAGATTAATATTGACTTAATAATGAAATATAAGTAAAAATGCGCTTATATATATATATAGTTCTGAACTTGTGTAATACGATGAGTGCCTAATGATTCAAATACTGTTGTTACAATAAATTACGCTGCGCAGCGGCTCTCTACTCAACTCGATATCTCTACGACTATTTACGACTAACATTGCTACTCCTCTTCCTCTACTTGTACGGAATCATTACTTCAAACTGATGGATTGCAGTCGAATCCCCATCGGGCGTTTCTCCTGGATAGCTTGGTCTAATCCGCCTAAACTGAAATAAAATTTACTGTATATGATCAGTAAACGCGTCCCGCCTTCCCGAAACGCCTCAATCGCGGTTGGATAGTGACTTCGCACCAGCGGAGATTGCGACTCGTCTTCTAACCTCGCGATCCTTCGCCACGTTGCGCCGCCATCGCCGGAAACGGCAACGTCGAGAAACGTCCGCGCGTGTCGTTTTTGACCCTTCAGCTTCGCATGTGCGTTTAAAACCATCGCTAAGGCGCCCGAGCGCAATCGAGTTAAAACGATTTTCGAATCTGGGTTTGGTATCGCCGTCGATTCTGGAGGCGTCCACGTGATGCCTTCGTCGTAGGAAGCCGAGGCATACAAAACGCCAATCTTCGTCCTGAATAACATCAAAACCGATCCGTCGTCTCTTTCGCTCAGCGTGTTTTCAATCAACCACGTTCGGGGATGGTCCAACTTCCCGTACGCTTTCCATGTCTTTCCGTTATCTCTGGACCGCAAGACGCCGGCGTTGCCTTTCGTTAGCAACAAGTTCGAACACGGCGCCGCGTCGTGCGGCTCTCGCCAATACGGAAGCAACCACACGCCTGAACGCAATACAATCATAGGATTGGCGATAACTTTCGGGATTGGCCCGACGCCTTTGCCAACATCGCCTTGTCTGAAAATCGTCTTCGGCGGTGCCCATCGAACCGATTTCAGCCACTCGTAATTTTCAAACGTCGGCACTTTCAACGACGTCATCATGATATCGCCTCCTGGTAATTGCCTGTCCTTTTGTATACCGGACGGATTAAAATCGCCTTCCTGAGGTGCCGTTCGAATGCACTCTCGACTTTCGCTGTAAAACAAGAAAATCTCGTTGTTGTCTTCGTCCACGTGAAGCACCGGCGACCACTGCGCGTTGCCGTTTTCGATGGCGGGGATTTTAAACTCCGGACCCCACTTCTCGCCGGTGGAAGATTTCGAAAACGCGTGGTAAATTCTTTGCGTCAGTGAACCTTCGTTATCTTCCGCACCTTGCCACGCGACTACAAAGCGAGCATTGGGCGAGTCCACCGATCCAAGCCGAGCGATGGTCGCCATGTGCTTGTATTTTAAAGTGTTGTTTGCGATGGGGGAGATCCATGCTTTGTGCGTTGGACGTTTTAAGCGCGGGCCTCGAACGCCTAAATCAGACGCCAACTCACTGTTTGTATTGTTGTTGTTGTTGTTGTTGTTGTTATTATTATTGTTCGCAGCGAACGCTCTCGCGAACGACCGTCTCGCGAACTTTCCTTCCACGCTAATCGTCGCCCCGGCGTAGTCAACCAGTCTCGCTTGCACTGGTTGCCAACTCGCGTGCCCGAAAACATCTCTGTGTTCTGCATAAAAAGCTCTCTCTTTCGTTTGTTTCGGAACGTACGTTATCGCTGATGATGTTGTTGTTTTATCGAACGATACCCGCGACGAAGCCGCCAAGCCGTCGCTCGCGTTCAGCGATAAAATTTTGGCGTCCGACGTCGAACTTGTCGACGACTCCGGCGCTAACGGCGCCTCCACGTCCTCCACGTCCACCCCGTAACTGTCCACATCTTTCGCGAACGGGTCGTATTCAAACAGCGCTTTCGAAGAAAACCGTTTCCCTCCGAGGAGCGCGCCGCCTCCTCTTCCAGCAGGATAATATCTCAACCGATAAAGAATCGTGACGGACAAAATAATCACGAGAAAGTTCGACGAGCGCTTCCGAGGTTTCCGTCTCTTCGCGAGCGAGGACGAGTGACCTCCTCCTCCGCGCTTCATCTTTCCTTCGTCTCTTTCGCGGTTAGCTTTTTTGGTCCGTCTGTCTCTCGTCTTTAAGAATAGAGAGCGAGAGCGAGAGAGATTTTCCGTACAAATTTGTCGAAGAAAATCTCCGATTCGACACCCGGGAGAAACGCGAAAAGAAACCCACCGACTGCACCTCCCCCCACCAAAAAACCTAACCTCTCCTCTCCTTCTGTCCGTCGTCTAGCGGTGATATCGAAATAGTCTCGTCATGCGAAGATCTCTCTCCGCTTCTTTTGGCTCGAAGGCTCTCTGTCTGTCCTCGACGTGTCTACTGTATATCTCTTTTTCTTTGCGAGTGGGGAAAAAAAAACGTGGACGCACGAAAAAAAGAAAAAAAAAGGACGTTTCGAGATCAAAAAATAACAATAACACACACGTGCATGATTCGCACGAGGTTGCGCGCGCGTTCTCCGTCGTTTCGAACAAAAAAGCGTCTCGTCGTTCGGTCTCTTCTTCTTCCTCTTCTTCTTCGCTCTGTTCCTTTTTTTTTAAAATAAGATCTCGAAACACAAACCTTTCGTGTGTGTGCGTTCACTGCTAATAAATTCACACATTCACACACATGTGGATTGGAGGAGGATTTCGGATATTTTTTGTGGCGTCTGTCCTTCAAAGAAGACGTCACTTGGGGAAAAGAGGGCAAGACAAAAAAAAAGAACGACATGAACGAAGTCCTCTCGTCGCAAGTGCACGAACACATATTCGGCCTGAACGGGCCGAGGCGGTTGCTGGCGGAGAATTTAGATTACCAGCAGTTGGAGCTGACGACCGAGGACAGGGAAGATCACACGTTTAACGGTGCGCGGTTTCATCAGGTTTACGGATTTTTTTTTGTACCTTTTCTTCCCGCAAATTGAATCGAGTCCAACCCGAGCGCGTAACTAACTTTTTAGCTCTCTGTTCTTTTTGAATGATATTCTGTGCACAAAAAAGGGATATTCTTCGACGTGGAAGCGTCGACGTCGCTCCCGTTGCAGTACATCGAGATTCACTCGGTGTTTGTGCGAGGAAGTTTAGGAAAAATGACCGTCTGGACGTCCGATAGCGGAGAGAACGAGAAGAAATTTTGGAAGAGAGCGAGCGAGACGAAAGTGGTGGCGGACGAGGAGACGGGCGAAGAGAAGACGATTTTTACGGAGTTTTCGGTGGGCAATAGCGAGAAGGAGCACGACGACGACGAGCGCGTGTACTTGAATCAGTCGGAAGAGACAGAGCACGGCCTTTTGGATCGGTACACGACGAACGGAGGGTACCATCGCCGGGAGCTGTGGACGAAAGTGTTCGAGGACGAGTTACCTCCGAGTCGGAGGAAGTTGGTAGAGTTGAAGCTGGATCAACCGATACGAGTGGAAAGAGGAAGGAAAGTTGGGATTTACGTGCATTCGGCAGAACGGGGAGACCAAGGAATCGTGTACGATAACGTGGCCGAGTTGGGACCGAGGCCGAAGAGAGACGGGAGGGTGATTATACATCCAGGAGTGGCGCATTTGAGTTTCAAGCCGTTTGGTCGATCAGCGCCGTGGGGCGGCATAAGCTTGAGAAGAAATCGACAGTTTGTCGGTAAACTCGGATACGCCGTGAGATGGATGCTGTGGTCGGAAGTCAATCACCATTTGTTCCCTATTGGGTATAAACAAGCCGTGAAAGAGTTGATTAAAGGAAACCAGTTGGATAGGGAGTGCGCGCTTTCGATCATGCCTCCGGAAATCATGTTCGCGGTTCTGAACAAGTCCTGCGGCTGGGATTGGTTTGGTCCGCAGATGAGGAAAATTAAGAGAGATCCGCATGGAAAGTCGTTGTTTCCAGAGATTCAGTGGTCGAAAACGTGCGGGAAAGAAGATGTGGATGAGAGTCTCTTTAAGAGTGCGAGAAGATACGAACAGGGCAGCCAGGGCGGCCAGATCAGATGGATACAAATCGCGCCTGCGAAGAGAGAATATTTCGCCCGAGCGCTCAAGATTTTTATGCATCTCATGCACGAAGAGTACGTCGTCAAATTGAAGGAACGGTTGGCGATTAGTATGTCTTCGGACGAAGATGAAGATGATGATGAAAAATCGGAATCGGAATTAGACGGCGATTACGTCAGTCCAAACGACGACGACGACGAAGAAGAAGAAGAAGAAAAAGAAAAAGAAGAAGAAGAAGAAGAAGAAAAAGAAGAAAAAGAAGAAAAAGAAGAAAAAGAAGAGGACGAGGGAAAAAGAAGAACGAGATCTATGACAAAGGCGAAAAAAGCAAAAAAAGCGCCGAGACGCACGAAAGAAGAAAAGATTGAAATCGCGATCGAAAATAGGTTCGAGCGCATACGCATGTTAGACGGAGTGCTCATTGAGTTTGTGCTACATCACACGCTCGATAACTTGGCGAGAGAGTTGGAAAATCTCGACTTGCTCATCGAAGAAGGCTTCTGCGATTCCCAAGACGAGGTGGATACATTTCTCACGCACGCGCAACTGAATCGAAATCTCTCGTTGGATTTTGCACTGAGTCGCAAAACGGCTTTAGAGGAGTTGCACGAAATGAACGGCGGCCGACGATTCGAGTTCGAAAAGGGATCTAATATTTCCGGCTTGTACGAAACTGAAGGCACCAACGTCAACTCTTCTTGCAAGTACATCGTGCGCGAGCTGATGCCAGGGTCCATCATGCGTAAATTTGAAACAGATCTGTCGCATGTGCACGGGAGCCACATTTGGTACGGAAATCACGGACCGACGTTGGGAGGACTCGGGGGCGCCTTTGAAGGCGACGAGTACTCGTCGTCTGAAGAAGAGTATGACGACGACGACGAAGAGTATGACGATGACGAGGAAGAGTACTACGATGACGAGGAAGAGTACTACGAGGACGACGAGGAGTACGAGGCTGACTTTGGCCCAGGCTGACTTTGGCCCTTGATTTGACCTCTAGGAAGGCGAAATTAAATAATTGTACACATGTATTACTGGTATCTTTACACATCAACTGCTGTATACATTGACATCTAAGAAGTTACTGCTGACATTTTGAAATCAACGCCCTTTCTTTTCATTCCATCATCTCGTCTTCTTCTTCTTCTTCAACGTCGCTCAACTTCATATCGTCTAACAGCTCTTCCAACTTGATTTCCGGAATCTCGTCGTCGTCGTCTTCTTCGTCGTCCGTTTCGTTCGCCAACGCGTTCTGATTCGCTCGAATCACAGCGTCTAAATCCTCATTTTTCTTCTTGTACACGTTGATTTGCGCGCGGCCTTCGAAATCTTCCTCCAATTCTTGCATAAACAACTCCTCGTCTTGCATCCTCTTTTCCGCGTCGTCCTTCTTGTTCGTCGCTTCTTCTTCGTGTATGTCCATTCTTTTGAGTTCCCAGGCTCTGCGGTATCCTCGGTCTCGTCGTTTCTTCCGTTTCTCAGCGTAAGATTTCTTGACCAAAACGACATCCGGTATCCTCGATTCGCCTACTTTTTCCACGTAAGAATCGAAAGACTCGTCTGCAATTTGTACGTTGGTCAAATCGTATCCCAACGCGGTGTCACCGACTTTCAACACCGACCCTAAATGCGTTCGAGTGAAAAAAGTGATATCGTTCGTCCCGAAATCCCTCGATCTCGCCACCGTGACGTCGGCGAGCAAGTTTTTTCTATTCGCTCTTCGTTGTTTACCACCGATAGTACTCGCGTTGCCACCAAACTGAGACCCGTTGAATAGCTGCGACCGGTTTTCCCCGTGGCCGTCGTCTCCGTTCTGCTCCCACTCGTTCCCATTCACAATCTCTAAATCTAAAACGATGTACTCGCACAACTGCTTGGAAGTAGCCACCGCCACGAAAGGATACCGCCAATACTGTTCGCTATTCAACCACACGCGTCTCAACGTGTGCGTTTCGGTGAACTGCATGCTCGTTCCAACTCTCGTGCACAAAACCACCGGCCCAATCCCTCCGAAACTTTTGCTCGTCTTTGGCGGTAAGCACACTAAATCTTCGCGACACATTGGCACGATTTCTACCATCAGCGTGAACCGATAATTGTACGTGTTATCGTTCGCGTCGTGCGAAACTAACTGCTTATCGTTTCTACTACGAATAGGTAACACCGACCCGATAAAGTCTACCATTTTTAACCCGTGACTCCTGTGTCCGTAATAAAAATCCAACCCGTCCGGTTGAGCTTTTACGCCAATCGCGTTCACCTCCATCGAATGTTTCAAAATCAACTGTTCCAAGAACAAAAACGTCCTCTTGTGTTCCACTTTCTGTCGCACTTGCACGCACGCTTGCCACTGATCCGCGTTCGCCGCCGCTCTCGCGCACGCGTCGCACATGTTCCACTCCACCACGTATTCCACCACAAAACTTTGCTGCAAAATAGCGCCGTTCAGCACCTCTTTCTGCACCGTCAACTTTGTCTTCAACCGTTTCGAGTGCGGCTCGGTCCATATGAACCCGGCGTCCACCAGCTTCACTTTATTCAATCCCTTCACCCGTTTGATGCAAAACGTCAGCAGTTCTTTGCTCTCCAAATCCGCGCGAACCCAGTGTTTCGGCGGTTGCAAATACCTCCCGCACTGGTTGCAATGAATCACCGAACACTGCTTCTGTATTCCCTCGGTGATATCGACTCGCGTTTTGATGCACTCGACGCACATGCCGGTCGGATTCGGCGAGATGGCCGTCGCGCACATGCAGCACAAAACGTGCCCCGGTTGCGAACGAAGCGCGCCGCCGCTGCTCGTGCCGTCGTTGCGTCCAAACATTGTCGTTGTTGTTATTATTCCGTGTTCTCTCTCTCTCTCTCTCTCTCTCTCTTTTTTACCCGGAGGAGGAGGAGGGCGTCAAAAATGTGTGTTCGTTTTTGGCGGCTGCGTGTGCTTTGGGGAAATTTTTTCGCGGGGAAAACTACACAAAAACACGAGAGGCCCCTCGAAGAAGAAGAAGAAGAAGAAGAAGAAGAAGAAGAAGAAGAAGAAGAGCAGAAGAGATCATACCGACTGAAGCGCGGGATGAAGATGATGAAGATGATGATGGTGACGAATCGCGCTCGTGCGTCTTTGGGGAGCTGCGTGGCTTCGTAATCTTTTTGAAGATAGAGAGGCCGGGGAAAAATGATGTACGCGTCCAGCAACGCTAAGACTAATAATAATAACAACAACAACAACAACAACATCGCCAAACGAGATGTACTTCTTCGACAAAAGAAGAGACGCGGTGTTCGTAAGTTGACGATCGTCTTTGTGATCCTGGCTTTGGTGATTTTGGACGTGAAGTACGCGGATATTCACGGTCGCGTTTCGAGAAGATTCAAACGAGACCAGAGATATTCTCCCTCTGAGAGCGTAAAGTCCGCGTGCAGAGCTTCCGTGTTCAGGGAGTTTAGACCGGCCCCTGTCACTTCTGTCGTCTCGAGAATTAATGAAAAAAGAGGAGGAGGGAGATTAGAGTGCAATTTAGATGCGGGGTTATCGATAGGATACAACTGCGAACGTTGGTGGAATCCTATGGCCCGGAATCGGTTTTACATGTTTTTCACGCTCGATCCGGAAATCGACGTGTACGTTTCGAGACATATGCTCCAAAATAATGGGATTTTTGATGAGCACGTTCACGCCGCACTAGGAACAGCACTTCACGGTAAGCCCATATGCGATTCAAAGAATCCTATTTTAGATGTAGGAAGTAATCTTGGAAGTCTTACGCTTGCTGCCGCGTCGCGTTTTGGTTGCGTGGTGCACGCGTTTGAGATGCAGAAAGACATCGCTTGTCGCGTTCGTATGAGTGCTTCCTCAAATGCTTTCGACGAATTAATCTCCGTTCACAATGTCGCCGTATCTTCGATGGATGGGCAAGAAAAGTCTTACACTACAAATGAAAGAAATCCTGGAGGTACAGGTGTGGTGGATGTCGTTGAAGCAGGTCTGTCCGGCGATGAAACTTCAAATATCGTCAGTACGGTCACTTTGGATAGTTTATTTTACGGGAAAGTTGAAAGTATACCATTCGTGAAAATCGACACGGAAGGACACGAACACGAAGTTTTGAAATCGGCGAAGCTTTTACTTTCTCAAAATATCATAAAGCACCTCGTCGTTGAGATCCGACGTCATCAAACGCAAATGGTAAATTTTCTCTACGAAAATAGATTTACGTGTCACTTGCTCGACTACGAAAAGAAAAGTACGTTCTGGAACACCAATCCAAAATGCGAGAGTGGAGAAAAGCTGGACGCCTTACTCTCCAAAATAACTCGCATTAAACTCTTTTCCGATTTGTTTTGTTGCCACGAGTGAGGAAGAGGAGGAGTGAGTTTTTAGTTTTATTTTAATAGGGAAGAGTAGTAAAAGTGCAACAAAAATACACGCGGCAAACAGCGCGCGCGCTGCGAAATAAAAAAGAGAAAGAAGCAACGAACCAACCGCCGCACTCGCTCGTCGTCGTCGTCGTCATGTCGCACGCGCACCACGTTCTCGTCGTTCTCATCGCGGCGACCGTGTTTTTCTTCTGCGTCGTCGTCGCGAAAAAAAAAGCCAGACTTTTTCTTCTCGACGCTTTTTAACGAGGGCGGGCAACGAGGGCACGGAAACGAAACGGGAGTGAGCTCTCTCTCTACTTTTTGCCGCGCACCCTCTGCCGCGTTCGTCGCGAAAAGAAGAAGAAGAAGAAGAACAAGAACAAGAAGAAGAATGTCGTCGATTACGCGCGCGGAAAAGAAGATGATGATGCTCTTTTTCTTCTTTTTCTCGGCGCTTTCTCGGCTCGAAGCTCTCTCTGAGGAAGGCACGCGATACTATTACGATATCGTGCAAAGCTCGTTTGGGAGGGAAAATGCGTCCGTCGAGGTTGAGAAAATACGAGTGAGGTACGGACGAGGGAGAGAGAGAACGAACGCGTTAGTCGCGTGTCCAGTCGTCGGGAACGACGAGGAAGTGGTAGAATCTTTGATGCCGGCGATGGTATATAGCCCTGGATTTGGCTCTTCGTGTACTTCGTTTACCAACGAAAATTCTGCGCGCTTGTACGATATTCAGTATCCAGCAAACTATTTGGATTTTCTTCCAAAGCTCGTGGCATCGCACCATATTGTGTTTGTTTGCCCGGAAGAACCAGTCGCTCCCGTGCCTGGAATGGAAAACGACGAAGGCGCGGCAAATTTGATTAAAGCCGCTCGCGCGCTGCTTCTGTATCAGCCGTGTGAAAAATTCGGAGTGAAAGTGAACGCGTCGCAACTTGCAGTAGTCGGATACAGCATGGGCGGTGGCAGAGCCATACGAGCAGCCTCTGCTGCGACGAGAGCAGAGCGCGGCGGCGGCTTTTTCTTCCGGCGACGATCGAGCGGCGAAGAAGAGGTCTCCAACCCTCTCTTTTCAGCTCTCGTAGCGTTGAACCCATTCAACGGCTTCGTAAACGTCAAAGACGTCCAAATACCGTCGCTACTCATCACCGGCGCCTCTGACGTTGTCGTTCGACCGTTTGAAGTCGAACGCATCTACGAAGAAAGAATCAAATCCACCAAAAAAGCTTTACTCATCCTTCGAGATAAATCCCACGAAGAAGCCGTCGCTTCCTCGGCCAGCCTCGCCGTCGGCTT
>Ga0181558_10004002_pt1 | contig 13268 bp, 8 predicted proteins | sample 011ome_22_FD_133754 | JGI IMG/M metagenome (GOLD analysis project Ga0181558, IMG submission 133754) | Coastal salt marsh microbial communities from the Groves Creek Marsh, Skidaway Island, Georgia - 011507BT metaG (megahit assembly) | ecosystem: Environmental > Aquatic > Marine > Intertidal zone... | reverse complement strand
CGTGGAGGGCGCCTTCGCGGGAGCCGCGGCGGCCGCCTTCGTGGAGGGCGCCTTCGCGGGAGCCGATTTGATTTCGGGTTTCTTGGGCGCGGCAGCGGGCTTGTCGCCACCAGCCTTGGCCTTGTGCGCGAGGAACGCCGCGGCCCCGAGGGCAACGACGACGATGAGTTTGGGGGCCATTCTCGCGAACGGTCGGGGGGCTCGTGCGCTCCACGCGCGTTCGCTATGCCTTTTGCGTTTCGGAATGCGATCGAGATGGCTACGGTTGCCGAGACCTTCGGGGGTTCCGAGACGCCTTTTCGAGACTGAATCGTCATAAAAAATATCGCGTCAACCAGCTGCGTCATCCTCCGTTTCGTTACCAGCATCCCGAAACCGACACAAAAATTCCGACTTCGCTCGCGCGATCGTTCACACTTCCGCACACCTTCCTCACCACCCACCAACAAAAATGGAGCAGACTTACATCATGATCAAGCCCGACGGCGTCCAGCGCGGTCTCGTCGGCCAGATCATCCAGCGCTTCGAGACCAAGGGCTTCTTCCTCCGCGGCATGAAGATGATGTCGGTGGAGAAGGCGCACGCCGAGAAGCACTACGCCGACCTCTCCTCCAAGCCCTTCTTCGGCGACCTCGTCGACTACATGTGCTCCGGCCCCGTCGTGTGCATGGTCTGGGAAGGCAAGGAGGTTGTCAAGACCGGCCGCAAGATCATCGGCGCCACCAACCCTCTGTACGTCCAGGAACCACGCGCGGACGCGTCCTGTTCCGTCCCCCCTTTATCTCGATCGCGCTCCGCCGCCAATATGCTTTTTCGATCGCGCGCCGCGACCCGCCGCTGACTGACGCCTTCCCCTCCACTCGACGACCACCCACAGCGCCTCCGAGCCCGGCACCATCCGCGGTGACTTCTGCATCGAGCTCGGCCGCAACGTGATCCACGGCTCCGACGCCGTCGAGTCCGCGCAGCACGAGATCGGCCTCTGGTTTCCCGAGGGCGTCACCTCGTACGAGCGCTGCGACAAGGCGTGGATTTACGAGTAAACGAGACGCGTGTGCGTCCGTCGCGCGCTTTCGCCCAAACGTCGCGAGAGACGACCGCGGGTAGCGTCGTCGTTGTGAATCTTCGAAGCGAGCGTTTTATCACCGCGGCATCGCGCGACGTAACAGGCGCCCGCCACGAACGCCGCCGCGTCTCGCGCGCACTCCCGCTACCGACTCTCTCCGTCGTCGTCGTTGTCGTTCCGTCTCGATCGTCAGTCGATCTTGACGCTTCCGTAGATGGCTCGGCAAAACGCGAAGCACGCGAGGAACCCGACCGTGCCCGTGACGGCGGCGAACCCGGCGCTGACCAGCGCCATGTACGCGAAGTACATGATCGAGGGCACAGCTCTTGAAATCTCCAGGTTGGCGAAGAAGTACCACGCGCTGTACAGAAACACGTACAGCGCGGACGTCCCCGAGTTTGCCACCGCGCGCCACCACCACTCGTAATCCTCCGCGCACAGCTGGAAGTAACACAGCACCACCGAAACCTCCGCGCACGTTATCAGCGCGATGCACACGACGAGGAACAGTATGCCGAACACGTAGTACACCTGGTGGTGCCAGATGCTGCTCAGGATGAAGAACAGCTCGATGAACACCGCCGCGAACGGCAGCGCCCCGCCCGCGAGCGCGGTGACCGCGCCGCGCAGGTACCACGGCTGCGGCGGGACGCGCCGCGGGATTTTATTCGTGCGCGTCGGTTGTTCCGGCGCGTCTTTTTTCTCCCCCGCGTACGCGCCGAGGAACACCAGCGGCGCGTGCACTAGGAACCACAGCGCGCAGACGGAGAGCAGAGCGGTGAACGGCGCCGCACCCGCGGAGCGCTCCTCCCAGCACAGCAGGTTCAGAGTGAAGAACACGCAAAACGCGACGCCGGGAGCGAAGAGCGCCGCCGCGAGGGCGTTTCGCCGCCACGCGTGAGCGACGTCGCCGTGGACACCGCCGTGGTTGACGCCGAAGAGTTTACACAAACGCCCCGACGCGTACCCGTTGGCGAACCCGGCGAGCGCGAAGAGCGTCAGCGCCGCGGTCATGAGCCCGCCGCGGTTCGCCGGGGATAGAAAACCGGCGACCGCGAACGCCATCACCACGAAGGTCACGGCGAGTAACTGCGTCCCCGCGCCGATTACGATGGCGAGCGCGCGCGGATGTTTCGGCGCGCGGAACACGTCGCCGTGCACGAGTTTCCACCCGGTTTCCTCCTGCGCCTCTTCGATCGTCTCCAGCGCGTTGTACCTCGAGATGTCGCGCTTCAGGGCGCGCAGGAGGATCATGGCCACCATGCCGCTGAGGAACAGCACCACCAAGCACGAGTTCACCACGGAGAACCAGTGCACGCCCGCGCCGTCCGCCATCTGCAGGTACACGTCCCAGCGGCTGGCCCAGGCGATGGGCGAGTCGCGGAACACGACGTCGTACGTGAAGACGACGCTCTCGCCCTCCTCGACGCGCTGCGGCGGCACGGTTTTCGGGTCCCGCCGTTTCGGGGGTTCGTTCTCGTCAAACACCACCGATGGGTGGTTCAACGACGAGCACGAGCTCAGTTTTGGGTCGCGCGCGTTCCACGCGCCGTTGAAGTCGTGCCGCACGGAAACCGGCTCCACTTCGAATCCGACGATGCGCGACGCGCGCGTCCCGGCGTCGGGGGCGTGTACCAAAATCGTGAACCGCAGGTGGTTGTTCACGTAAAACGCGGCGTTCTCAAGTCGCGTCTTCGCGGTCTTGCCCCGCGACGCGACACCCTTGTTGCCGAGCCAAAACGACGCGGCTTTCTCCAAGCGCTTCCCGAACGCGCCGGGAATGGCGCCCCCCGCGAGCGGAGACCCGTCGTCTTTGAACCCGACCGGAAACCCGCGTTCGTAAAGGCTCTTGCGCGCGCCCGAGTCGGCGTCGACGTAATCCACCCGCACCGCCGCCGGCAGGTTGTCGAGGATCATGTTCACGCGGTACTCGTCGTCGATGAACTGCTTCAAAATCAGCGCCTGCGCCTTCGTGAGCGGCGCGCCTCGACAAACCACCTTGCAGTTCTCGTCCAGCCGCGTCTGCATCTGGTACAGCGAGTTGAAGATGCGGTCGCCGCGAAGCACCTCGCCGAGGTTCTCCGCGCTGCTCCGGATGCGGGGGGGCTGGCAAAAAGGGAGCTTGTAGTACTCCACGGGGAGCGCCGTCTTGTCCGAGGTCAACGAGTTCACCTTGAAGTTCACCAGGTCATCCTGTCGCGGTTCGAGAGGAAAAGCGCGCGCGCGCCAGCGACGGGGAGGGTCAGGCGCGAACGGTGGTGCGCGCGCGCGGAGGCGGGGTTCGACGCGGCGTTTCGCGCCACGCTGGCACCATCCGACTCGGTGCATCGGCTCGGGCACGTACCGGAGCGAAGTCCTGCGGCGCGACGCCGGGGAGGTAGAACGCGCGGGTCGGCGCCGGCGCGAGGGCGAGCACCAGCGCGAGCACCGCGAGCTTCGCCGCGGGTGACGCCATGGCCACCGTCGCGCCTCGACGAATGGCGACGCATCAGCCTTTTCGTTCGACACGATGATGAGATTATGAAAAGCTTGCGGTAAAACGTCGAACGACTCTCGTCAATCGCGCGCGCGTTTGCGTAAAACGCTCTTCCGCGACTCCGCGAAACGCCCGCGTATCTACACATCCTTCCCCCGCACCTGCGCCACCCACTCCTCGTCCGCGTCCCCGCCGTAGAACGCCTCGAACCCGAGCGCCTCCAGCGCGCGCACGCAATCGCCCTCCGACGCGAGACGCCGCCGTCTCGCGCGTCGCGTCGGATCGCCCGTTTCGTTTTTCGTTTTTAGTGACTCCCCGGCCGCGCGCGTCTCGGGCGCGCACGTCTCGCGAACGAGCTGTCTGTAAAACGCGTCGTCGTCGTCGTGCGTCGTGCGCTTGTAGACGCCGACAAGGCGCACGGCCCCACGCGCCTTGACGTCGTCGGTGAGGAACTTGCGGTAATACCGCAGCTTCTTCTTGGCGCTCTTCGGAAACCCGCGCAGCTTTCGCGAAAAGTCGTGCCCGACGTTTTTCCCGCGCAGCACGGGCACGCGGTCGGCTTCGCCGAACCACTCAACGTTCAGGGCGTACCGAACGAACTCGAGCCCGTACCAAAGCGCTCGTGGCGCGCCGCGTTTCTTGTCCCGGCTCCCGTAGTCGTACACCACGCAGCTGTACCCGAGCGCGGCGGCGATCAAGAAGTTGGCGTCCAGCTCGCCGACCACCTTCTCCATGTCCCCCGCTTCGCACATCGTCGATTGGATTCGCACGAAATCGAATTCCAACCCGAGGTGGTCCCGCAACGCGGGGACAGCCTCTATGCCGTTCTTCAGGTTCACGAAGTGCCTGGCGACGAACGCGTCGCCCTCCGCCGCGTACTCCTCCGCCGTGCGGTACGGGCGCGAAGAGGGGCCGGTCGTGGACGCGGCGCCGCCGCCGCCCCGCGCGGCGCCCGAAACACTTGCGCCACTCGCGGCGGTCGGCGTCTTGTCCGAGACGTCCGCGGCGGTCCGGCCGGCGGCGCATCTCACGGGTCGCGCGACGCGGCGCGCGCGCCGCCATCGCGCGTGCGCGCGCGGGGTCGCCGCGACGGACGACACGCATGCACGCATGTCGCGCGTTGCGTACGCTGAAAGTGGCGGCTGGCGTGGACATCTATCGGAGTGCCTCGTCGTCAGATTCGCTACATTCGTTTCCGAGAGGTGTTTTCGCTTCGTGGCCAGTGAGACGCGCACGTCGCGCGGGGGACATGCCCTCGGCTTCGGGGACGCACCCGGGCGGGTGGACGGCGCCGAGGCCGACGTTGGCGGTGACCATCGTCACGGCGCTGATCGTGGTGTTCACTGCCGCGTTCCTCGACCCCGGTCCCGGGCGACCGTCGGAGGCTGAGACGTTCGCGCGAACCGAAGCGACGCCCGTGGTCGTGGCGTCCTCGCCGGAGCATCCGCCGAGCCTCTCGCCCCCGCCCCCGCGCCCGCACGTCCCGCCCGAGCCCGCCGAGGCCAGCGCCGCCGTGCCGCTGTCTGGCCGCGAGCGCGCGCTGCTGGAGTCGCTGGACCCGGACCTGTTCGCCTCGCTGCCTCCGCGGGCGGGCGCGTGGGAGGAGGGCGAGCGTCCGCCGTGCTTCGCGGACGACGCCTCCGCGAGCCGGCGGTGTTTGCCGGACTACCACGTGGTGGGCGCGTGGCAGAGCGGCGGGCAGGCGTTCAACGCGAAGCTCGGCGCGCACCCTGACGTGCGCGAGGGCGCGGCGCCGCACTTCTGGAACGAGCCGGACAAACCGACGACGCGGTACCTGGACCTGTTCGCGGCGCGCGCGGCGGAGGCGGAGCCGGAGGCGGAGCCGGAGGGAAAAAATAAAAACGTCCTTCGCGTCGGCGACGCGTCCCCCGGCGTTCTCGCCAACACGTGGACGGAGAGCCAGAGAATGCACAGGTCGTTCGCGCAGACCGCCGCGGCGTGCTGGCAGGCGTGCCAGGAGCTCTCGGACGCGCCGATCCAGGGCGCGTCCCGCACGCCTCGACGGCGGTGCGTTGACGGCGACGGCGACGGCGGCGGCGGCGGGTGCATCTCTCGCGCCGCCGCGCGCGACGCCGTCGTCAACGGAAGCGTCGTCGCGGCGGTCGACCGCTCTCCGCGGTCGACGCCTCTTTCCGTGCCGCACCTCATGCGGCACGCGTACGGGGATAAGTCCGTGAAGATCATCGCGCTGGTCCGCGCGCCGCTCGCGCGGCTCCGCGCGGCTTTCGCGCACTACGCGCACTACGCGAAGGAGTTCGGGGAGGGCGAGGACGGCTTCGACGCGTACGTCGCGACGTTCGTCGACGAGTTTCAGCGGTGCGAGGCGGAGGCGGAAAAGTCCCGCGGGTCTCGCGATGTCTTTTCGAATGTGTTTTCGGCGCGAACGGAGTGCGCGTTCCACTTCGAGGCGCTCGGCCCCGATCGCGAGAAGGTGTTTTACCACTGCGACCAGCTCATCAAGACCATGTACGGGACGTTCGCGCGCGGGTGGGTCGAGGCGTTCGGCGCGGCGAACGTTCTTTTTTTGCGTACCGAAGATGCGTTTTCGGCAAACGCGACGACGCGCGTACGCGCGCTTCGCCGCGCGACAAAGTTCCTGGGACTAAAAGTTTCTGAAACGGACGACGTTTTGCTGGACGCCATGGACGCCATAGGAACCGCGTGCGACGAAACAAAAGAGAACGAATGCGTGAATGCCGCGGCATCAAACGACGCGACTCTGGCGACGCTCGATTTCGGGGAGGGCGTCGCGGCGACGCGCGCGGCGACGCGCCAACGCGTCGACGCGTTTTTCGAGCCCGAGACTTCGATCCTCGCCGAGCTGTTCGGCGACCGCGACGAGGCCTCTTCGTGGGCGGCGTGGGGGAGAGGGGAAGCGACATCTTACTAAAAACGTGGGTGTTATGGGTGTTAGGGTTTAGATGTAGTGGAAAGCGAGTAGTGGAAAGCGCGGTGTGATGGATGATGCGCGTGACGTACTGCGCCCGAGTCGCCGCGTGCTTTTATTACGTGTGCATGATATGGCATATGGGTCGTGCCTGTCAGCCAGGTGAGAGGCGCGTTTTCAAAAATCCTCCTTCTCGACGCCTTTCTCGAACGCCGCCGCGCGCGCCCGATGACTCGTGGACACGCACGCGCACGTTCCGCGCGGAGACGCCCGTCGCTCCCTTCCCGGTCGAGCCGCTCGAGCCCGCAGAAACCCTCTCTCGTCGACTCAGGATGGCCTTTCTCGCCGCCGCCTCGCCTGCTTTCCGCTCCGCGATCGCTTTGAACGCGGCGCCGCGTAACAACGAGGGTTCGCGCGTGAGCGCGGTGTGTCCCCGCCGCGGCTCCTCCGTCGCCGTGCGCGCCACGCCCATGCCAGGGCTGCCCACGTCCGGTCTGAAGGATCTGGGCAACTGCGTCAAGGCGGCGCAGTTCGACCGGGCGATGCTCTCCGAGCTGTTCGTCATCGCGGACGCGATGAGCGAGGTGCGGCCCGGCTCGCCCGAGTCCACCATGCTGCAGGGCTACCTGATGAGCACGCTGTTCTACGAGCCGTCCACGCGCACGAGGCTGTCGTTCGAGGGCGCCATGGGCAGGCTCGGGGGGGGCATTTTGTCCACGGAGTCCGCGGGCGAGTACTCCAGCGCCGCGAAGGGCGAGACGCTGGAGGACACCATACGCACCGTGGAGGGATACAGCGACATCATCGTGCTGCGGCACTTTGAGAAGGGCGCCGCGCGCCGCGCCGCCGACGCCATCGCGTCGCCGGTGATCAACGCCGGCGACGGGCCCGGCGAGCACCCGACGCAGGCGCTGCTCGACACGTACACGATCTACAAGGAGCTCGGCAGGTGCGACAACATCAAGGTGGGCTTGGTGGGCGACCTCGCCAACGGCCGAACCGTGCGCTCGCTGGCGTCGATGTTAACAAACTTCGAAAAAGTGGAGTTTGTGTTCGTCGCGCCCGACGTCGTGCGGATGGGGGACGACATCAAAGCCGAGCTGGACGCGAAGGGGTTCGCGTGGAGCGAGTCCGACGACCTCCTCGGTACCGCCTCGACGGTGGACGTGCTGTACCAGACGCGCATCCAGCGCGAGCGGTTCGAGGACCCGGCGGAGTACGAGGCGTGCCGCGGGATCTACACGGTGGACGAAAAAGTCATGGACGCGCTCCCGGCGTCGTCGGTGGTGATGCACCCGCTGCCACGGCTGGACGAGATCACCGTCGAGGTGGACGATGACCCGCGCGCGGCGTACTTCAGGCAGGCCGCGAACGGGCTGTTCATCCGCATGGCGCTGCTCAAGGTTCTGCTCAAGGTGTGAGAGAGCGCGTTTTCGATCTAGCGTTACAGTGATTCACAAAAAAAAAACGACGCGTCTCTCGCCGCGAGTCGCCGACGCGGCGCGCCAGTCACACACTCGTGAGATGACGTCGAGAAATCGGGGCGACTCTCGAAACCGCGCACCGCCTTGGTCGAAACGTCGCCCGTCGCCGCGCACCGCACACGTGAAGCGCAACGAGCGCTGGTGGCTCGTTACGCGCCTGGAGAGAAGAGCGTCGATCCCGCGGGCGACACGTGGAGTGCGTACGGCAGCGTCGAGGGCCGAGGGGAACACGGCGGACGGGTGCGGTCGGTTCAGCGCGTCGCCGCCAAAAGCATCTGACAGTTGTCTCTCGCCGGGATCCGCCGTCTAGAAACACACGTGGAAGATGATGCGCGCGGCGCGACGGGCGGCGCGGCGCCAGTTGGGCGACGCCGCCGGCGCGCGCGTTTCGGCGACGCGAAGCAATGCAGCGACCGAGCAGGCCATCAGGTACGCGCGCCTCAAGCGATCGAGGTCGATCGGTACCGATCGAGAGGTTTCGGGTCCCGAAGCACGTGCCGTGTCGAGAAACGCGCTAGATCCCTCGCCCGAGCCCCCGGCCGAGCTGACCTCTCTCCCCCTCCCGTTCCCTCGCGGCGCCTCTCCTCGCGCACGACGCCATCGCGTGACGCACGCGCAGACTCGCGCGCATCGCCGAGACCGCGGTCGGGCCCTCCTCGCGCGCCGCGCACGCGAGCTGGGCTCGTCGCGGCGCCCTCGACGCGGCTCGTTCTTCCCAGTCGGGGCTCGCGATGAGCCCGTTACTGCAGGCGCTGCTGCGCGCGAACCCGAAGCAGTGGGCCGCCGCCGCAGAGGCTGTGGCGTCCCTCGCGCGCGCGTCCGGGACGGCGGCGGCGCGCGGCGCGCGGAGGCACGCCTCGAGTGTCTACTTGTCCCCCGCGTTCAACGAGGTGTGGGCGGAGGCGGCTCGGTTCGCGAAAGCCTCCGCGCGTCCGCGCGGCGCGGCGGCGTGGCGCGCGCTCCCGCGCCTCCCGCGCCTCCGCGCACCCTCTCAGCTGTTCGTGCTGGCGCACCGCGCGCGCGAGCTCCCCGCGGTCGCCGCGCGGCTCCCCAACTTCTCGGGCGCGCTCGTGTTCCTGCTGGTGGGCGGCTCAAACCTCGCGCCGGCGACGGCGCGGTGCCTGGAGCGGCGCGGCGGCGCTCCAGGCACCGCGTCGGCGTCGTCGTCGCCGGTCGCTGGCTCGGTGCTCGTCCCCATCAACGCCCCGGTCGTGACGTGGGTGGACGCGCTGCCCGCCGGCGCCAGAGCTTTCGTCGAGCGCGCGCTGACTGTGCTCCGCGCGCTCCACCTGTCGGTTCTGTTCGCGCCGGTGCTCTTGTTAGCGCCGGCGCTGCTCTACGCGGACGGGCTCGGGCTTCCCTCCGGCGCCGAGCTCTGGTACCGCATGCTGCGCAAGACGCTCGAGCTGGGCGGCGCCGCGTTCATCAAGTGGGGGCAGTGGGCGAGCACTCGGTACGACGTGTTCCCGGCGAAGCTGTGCCGGGAGCTGGAGGAGCTGCAGGCGGGCGCGCCCGAGCACTCCTGGAAACGCACCAAGGAAATCCTGGAGCGCGCGTACGGGCCCGAGCAGCTGGGCGCCATCTTCGCGTGGATGGACCCCAGTCCCATCGCGTCTGGGTCCATCGCGCAGATCCACCGCGCGCGTCTACGAGAGGGTGTCGCGGAGAGCAACGGCGCGGGCCCTTATTTGGGAATCCAGCGAAGGCTGCTCCGCGCCGCCAACGCCGGCGTCGAGCTGGCGGCGTCCGGCGAGTGGCGCCGCGTGCTCGTGGGCGCGCTGGAGGAGTGGCGGCAGAGCGCGGGCAAGTGGGAGTGGAACCCGGGCAGCTTCGTCGGGAGCGCGGGTGGGAACGGGGTGGAGACTGGGGTGGAGACTGGAGTCGCTCGGGACGACGTTCCGCGGGAGAGCGGCGTGACCGCGGAACGCGCCGCGGAGGCTCGCGCCGGCGCCGCTTCTTTTTGGAAGGGCTTTTCCCGTGGAAAAGCGGAGGCGCGCGACGCGACGTCGACGTCGACGTCGACGTCGACGCACCCCTTGGAACAACCCGAGGGCGACTCGACGGAGGGCCGGTACGTCGCCGTGAAGGTGCGTCACCCGGGCGTGGTAGAGGCGCTCCGGCGCGACTTCGCCATCCTGATGTGGCTGGCGAGCGCCACCAAGGACGTGTCGTTCCTGCAGCCGTTTCAGCTCGAGCACACCGTGCAGCAGTTCGGCGCGCACATGCTTCAGCAGGTTGACTTGACGAAGGAAGCGAGCAACCTGACGCGGTTCAAGGACTGCTTCAGCCTGTGGCCGACGGTGAGCTTCCCCACCCCCGTGCAGGGCTTAGCGACGGAGGAGGTGCTGATCGAGACCTTCGAGTCGGGCGTCTCCATCTCCTCGTTCCTGATGGACCCGACGAGCGCGGCGGCGGTGGACGACGCCGTCGGGGCGCTCGGCGCCATCACCGGGATCACCGACTCGGGCGTCGGCTCGGGGGCCGCCGAGGGGGGGCGGCCGAAGACGCTGGAGGACAAGGTGGAGGAGGCGGCGACCAAGGCCGCGGCAGCGGCGGCGTACGCGGAGGCGGCGCGCGTCCCCGAGGAAAACAAGATCCTCGCCGCGCTCGGCGTGAAGACCCTCTTGAAGATGCTCATCGACGACAACTTCCTGCACGCGGACCTGCACCCCGGAAACATCCTGGTGCGCCTGCGGAGCGGCGGCGTCGTGGGGGGCGTGCCCGCGGAGGACGAGGCGCGATCGGCGAAGCCGGCGCCGTCTAGGGTCTCGGACGCGCCCGCGCTCGTGAAGCCCGAAATCGTGATCCTCGACACCGGGCTCGCCACCGAGCTCACCCCGCACCAGCAGGCGTCGCTGGCGGAGTTTTTCCAAGCCATCATCGACTGGGACGGCGTCGGCGTGGCGGAGAAGATCATCTCGTTTTCCAGTAACTTGTCGCCGAAGCTGGATTTGGAGGGATTCAAGCGGGACATCTCCCGCGCGGTGGGGCGCTTCTCCGAGAGCACGCCGCGCGCGGGCGACTGCATGAGCGCCATCTTCGAGACGGTGCAGCACCACCACGTGACCATCGACCCCAACGTCATGGTCGCGGTGGTCACGGTGATGGTGCTGGAGGGGTGGCAGTTCCGGCTCGACCCCACGATCAACATCCTGGATTACATCGGCGACGTGTTGCGGAGCTCGTTCAGGAAACACCAGAGGCTGACCATCGCGGACTACGCGCTGCGCGACATGTGGGCGCCCTTCTCCGAGCCCAACGCGCTGGAAACGTACCGCGGGGCCAGGCGCTCGCCGCTCTCGGCGCAGATGGAGGACGGCCACCGCGGATGACCGCGGACCGGATGACGCGCGGACGATAATAATATGTGGCGTACGTAGCGGCGCGAGTATTAATACGAATAAAGCCTGAGCGGCGCGCGGCGCGGTACGCCGCGTCGGTCTCGTATCCTATCGAGAGCGTAACACACTTTACATCGCGCATTCGACGCATTCGACGTAGCTCCTATGAGAGGGTCGCGACCCTCTCATCGTTCAGCGTTAGGGTTTACTACGCCTTCCGTTCCCTGCTGTCCAACACGAACGTCACCGGGCCGTCGTTCACGAGGGACACCGCCATCGACGCGCCGAAGACGCCGTCGAAAACGCACCCCTCGCCTCCGCCGGGCCAAGCGCTTCTGGCGTGTCGGAGAAATTCGTCGTATAACGCCTTCGCCGGACCGGGAGGCATGGCGGCGTGCAGGTCGGGCTTGTTTCCCCGGGCGAAGCTGCCGTGCAGCGTGAACTGCGACACGAAAAGCACCTGCCCCCCCGCCGCGCACACGGTCTCGGCCCACATCTTTCCTTCGGCGTTCTCGAAGCACCTCGCCTTCAGAACCTTGCCCGCGAGCCATCGCGCATCCTCCGGGGTATCCTCCGCGTGGATGCCGACAAGCACCATCAAGCCCAGGCCGATGGAAGAAACGGTGGCGCCGTCCACGTCCACGGACGCGCGCTGCACGCGCTGCACCACCGCGCGCATCGCGCGCGCGAGTGAATGAAGAGTGAGTGCGACAGCGAGCACTTTTTATCTCACGGAAAAGCGTGCGAGACCGCCGCCGCGCGCGCCACACACGAGGGCGTGCGACGCGCGTCCGCGCGGACGCGATGGCGCCGCCGATGACGTTCGGCGGCATCGATTCCGCCGGCGCCGTAGACGACGCGTTCTGGACGTGGGCCACCGCGGAGGGTGTCGAGGCTGTGTCGTGCGCACCGGCGCTCTTCCGGGAGGGATGGCGCGGCGTCGCCGCGACCGGCGACGTCGCCCCCGGCGACGTGGTCCTGCGCGTCCCCGGGTCGCTTCTGATGAGCGCGAGGAGCGCCGCGCGCGACCCCGACCTGGCGGCCGCGCTGGAGACGCACGGCGGCGCGCTCAGCCCCGCCGAGCGCCTGAGCTGCCACCTGCTACACGAGTCGTCCAAGGGCGCGCGGTCGCGCTGGAGCGCGTACGTGAAGCAGCTCCCGCGCCGGTATAACCTTCTGGCGAGCTGGACCGACACGGAAATCGAGGCGTTGCAGGCGCCGGAGGCCATCGCGGTCGCCGAGCGCGCCGCGACGGATATGTGCGCGTCGCACGAACGAGCGCTCCCCACGCTTAAACACCTGGGCCTCCCGCTTCCCTTCCGATCGGCGCGCGCGTGGAAGTGGGCGCGGGGCACGGTTTCGTCGAGAACCGTTTTCGTGCCCTTCGACGACGCCGGGGCGCTTTGTCCCGTGGGGGACCTCTTCAACTACGCGCCGCCCGCGGGGGGCTCGGCGGCCGTGGACGTGATAGGGACGCCGCTCAGCAGCGAGGCGCTCGGCGCTCTGCGTTCGCTGAACGACCCCGAGGTCGGGTCGCGCGAGTCTCCGCGCGAGTCTTCGAGCCCGCCTCAGGCTCAGGCGCCGACGCGAGAGAGCGCCGACGCGGGCGACGGGTCGTACGACGCGCGCGCCGACGCGTACGTCTTTTACGCGCGCCGGAGGTACGGGCGAGGGGACCAGATCATGCTGTGCTACGGCGCACACACCAACCTCTCGTTACTGGAGCACTACGGTTTCCTACTTTCTCCGGAAACGACGAACGGGAACGACGCCGCGCCGCTCGCGCCGATTCCCGCGTTTGGAAACGACGCGTTTGGAAACGCGTCGAAGAGCGACGACGAAGACGCGACGCGTCGAAACGTCGAAACGCGTTTTTGTCACCGGCTGGCGACGGACGCGTTCGGGCGCTTGCCCTGGACGGCCCTGGCGGATCTGCGCGTGGACGCCGCCTGCGCGGACGCGGACGTGCGTCGGCTCGGGCTCGCGAAGCGCG
>Ga0181558_10003998_pt1 | contig 13271 bp, 13 predicted proteins | sample 011ome_22_FD_133754 | JGI IMG/M metagenome (GOLD analysis project Ga0181558, IMG submission 133754) | Coastal salt marsh microbial communities from the Groves Creek Marsh, Skidaway Island, Georgia - 011507BT metaG (megahit assembly) | ecosystem: Environmental > Aquatic > Marine > Intertidal... | reverse complement strand
AGGAACCAGATCGCCGAATTAATCAACGCTGATCCTCGGGAAATTGTGTGGACCTCGGGAGCGACCGAATCCGACAACCTCGCCATTAAAGGGGTTGCTCATTTTTATCAGAAGAAGGGCCGCCACATCATCACCTCAAAGATCGAGCACAAAGCCGTGCTTGATACCTGCCGACAGCTTGAGCGGGAAGGTTATGAGGTGACTTATCTCGCCCCCAACGAAGCGGGGCTGACGACACCTGAGATGGTATCGGCGGCGATGCGCGAAGACACAATTTTAGTATCGGTGATGCACGCTAACAACGAGATCGGCGTGGTCAATGATGTCGCGGGGATTGGTGAAGCTTGCCGAGCTGCCGGTGTGCTCTACCACGTTGATGCAGCCCAGAGTGCCGGCAAAGTCCCATTGGATATGGAGGCCATGAAGATTGATTTGTTGTCGATGTCGGCCCACAAAATGTATGGTCCCAAAGGGATTGGGGCGCTCTATGTGCGGCGCAAGCCACGGGTGAGGATCGAAGCACAGATGCACGGTGGCGGCCACGAGCGCGGGATGCGTTCGGGAACCTTGGCCACGCATCAGGCGGTTGGCTTTGGTGAGGCAGCGCGCATCGCGCGTGAGGAAATGAAGGTTGAAGGTGAGCACCTGAAGGCTTTGCGTGAACGCTTCTGGGCGGGCATCAACGACATTCCAGAAGTGCACATCAATGGCGACGAAGACCATCGATTACCGGGCGCTCTGAACGTGAGCTTCGCGTTTGTTGAGGGAGAGTCTCTGCTGATGTCATTACGGGATCTCGCCTTGTCCTCGGGCTCGGCCTGTACCTCTGCGAGTTTGGAGCCTTCCTATGTGCTAAGGGCACTTGGCCTTAATGATGAGCTTGCACACTCTTCGCTGCGATTTAGTTTTGGGCGCTTCACGACAGAGGCGGATGTTGATCACGCCATTACGCAAGTGCGACATGCCGTTGAAAAATTGCGGGAGTTATCGCCGCTTTGGGATATGTATCAGGACGGAATTGATCTCAACACGATTGAATGGGCGGCGCACTAGCGCCGGCCACAGCATTTAAGACTAGGGAGTAACTTATGGCTTACAGTGACAAAGTAATCGATCACTACGAAAATCCCAGAAACGTGGGTAAGTTCGATGATAGCGACGACGATGTGGGCACCGGTATGGTTGGAGCGCCTGCCTGCGGCGACGTTATGCGGCTGCAAATTAAAGTAAACGCCGAGGGCGTGATCGAAGACGCCAAGTTCAAAACCTACGGTTGCGGCTCGGCGATCGCGTCAAGTTCGCTTCTCACCGAATGGGTGAAGGGCAAAAAGCTCGAGGAAGCCGAGCAGATCAAAAACACCGAGATCGCTCAGGAGTTGGCCCTGCCGCCGGTCAAGATCCATTGTTCTGTTTTGGCTGAAGACGCCATCAAGGCAGCGGTGAAAAATTTCCGGGAAAAGCAGGGCGAGTAATGGCTATATCTGTCACTGCGGCCGCCGCCGGGCACGTCCAGCGTCAACTCGATGCTCGGGGGCACGGTGAAGGTATCCGAATTGGTGTGAAAACATCGGGCTGCTCGGGTTTGGCCTACGTGCTCGAGTTTGTTGATGCCATTCAGCCCGAAGATCAGGTTTTTGAAGACTTTGGCGTTAAGCTTTATGTCGACCCAAAGAGTTTGGTCTATCTCGATGGCACCATTGTCGATTTTGCGAAAGAGGGCCTCAACGAAGGCCTCGAGTTTCGCAATCCGAATGTGGCCGGCGAATGTGGCTGTGGTGAGAGCTTCACGGTTTAGTAATGGTATCCCCTGTAGACGCGGAGGCGCCGTCTTCGCGGGATTATTTCGAACTGTTTCAAATACCGGTCGCCTTTGACGTTGATGTCGATGAGTTAGCCCGGCGTTTTAAGCTACTGCAAAAACAGTTTCATCCTGACCGTTTCGCGGGCAAATCTGCTGCCGAACAGCGGGTCGCCGCCCAGATGTCGGCTGAACTCAATGCGGGTTATCAAACCTTGAAACACGAGGTAAAACGAGCGGGATATATGCTCCAACGATACGGCGTAGATCTCAGCCAGCTTGAGCGCGAGCCCGTAGACGCTGAGTTCCTTTTGCAGCAAATTGAGTTGCGTGAGCAGGCTGAGGCGCTGCGCGAGGAGGCAACTTCCCGCGATGCGAACGTCGTCGAACAACTTCACCAATCTGCTCTTGCGCTTTACCAGAGTAACGTGGCGGCCTTTCGTCTTGCGGTTGGCGAAGGGAAGCTTGAGTCGGCGGGTAAGGCGTGGGTTAAGTTGCTGTATCTGGCGAAGTTGCGGCGGGAGCTTCCCGCCCTGGGTGGCTCGGAGGTGGCGTCTTGGTCTTGATGCAAATCGCCGAGCCCGGCGCTGTCGAGCAGGCCGGTGACCGCCCACGCAAAGTCGGACTAGGCATTGACTTGGGTACCACCAACAGTTTGATCGCCCACTTTGATGGCCAAGAGCTGTCGGTATTGTCAGATGACGCGGGTCGTTCGTCACTGCCTTCTGTCGTGCACTACGGCGCGGCCGAGATCACCGTGGGTGAAGCGGCGATGGCGATGGCGATAGAGGCCTCGGCGGATACCATTGCGTCCGCAAAGCGCTTTATGGGTAAGCACCGGGGTGAGGTGTCCGATGACGGCTATATTGCCTTCGCAGAAGAAGGTTTGGCTTTCGCGACGTCCCGCGGCCCAATGACCCCAGTTGAAGTCTCGGCGGATATTCTTCGAGCGCTCAAGCAACGGGCGGATCACGCCGGCTTCGATCATATTGATGGCGTGGTTGTCACGGTGCCGGCTTATTTCGATGACGCCCAACGGCAGGCCACACGTCAGGCCGCGGAATTGGCGGGTTTACCGGTTCTGCGGTTGCTGAACGAGCCCACGGCGGCCGCGGTGGCCTACGGTTTGGACAGCGCCGACGAGGGTGTCATCGCCGTTTATGACCTCGGCGGTGGCACCTTTGATATATCCATTCTTCGGTTAGAGCGTGGCGTCTTCGAGGTGCTGGCAACAGGCGGTGACAGTGCGTTGGGGGGAGATGATTTTGATCGGTTGCTCGCTGACTATTTGATGCAACAGCTAAGTACCGAAGATCGTAGTGCGGCGCAGCAGCGGGGGATTATTGCGCTGGGACGTCGCCTGAAAGAAGCCTTGACCGAGCACCCCAGCGTTACGGCTGACCTGGGTGAGATTATGCCCGATGGACCGACACTAACGGTTGATCGCGAAACCCTGAACACCCTGTGCGCGCCTCTGATTAATCGTAGTCTGGATGCCTGTCGCCGTTGCATTGCTGATGCCGGTGTCGACCGCATTGATCAGGTGGTGTTAGTGGGAGGGTCAACGCGTATGCCGGCGGTGCGAGAGGCTGTCGGTGCCTTGTTTGCGCGTGAGCCCTTGAGCGATATCGATCCTGATCAGGTTGTGGCAATGGGTGCGGCGAGGCAGGCCGATCTATTGGTGGGTAACCGAGGGGAGGATGATGTACTGCTACTGGACGTAATCCCACTGTCATTGGGTGTTGAGACCTATGGGGGCCTTGTGGAACGCATCGTACAGCGTAATACCACGATCCCCGTTGTCAGAGCGCAGGAGTTCACGACCGCGCGAGACGGGCAGACGGGGCTTCTGGTTCACGTCGTTCAGGGTGAGCGCGAGCGGGTGGAAGACTGTCGTTCCCTAGCGCGCTTCGAGCTCTCAGGTATCCCCCCGATGGTGGCGGGCGCAGCTCGCATCCGTGTGACCTTTCAAGTGGATGCCGATGGTTTGCTGGAGGTTTCCGCACGAGAAGAGAGTAAGGGTATGGTTGCACAAGTCGTGGTTAGACCCTCCTTCGGGCTGGCCGATACCGCCATTGCCGATATGTTGCGGGCGGGATATGAAAACGCCGCAGCGGATATGCAGGCACGTCAGTTAACCGAAGCGAGAGTGGATGCGGAGGCGTTAGTCGCGGGGATTCGCGCCGCGCTGGAAACCGATGGCGAACTGCTTGATCCCGGTGAGCGCGGGGCTCTGGAAGCAGCTGTCAACGCTCTCGAGGAGATGCTCTCATCGGATGATGCGGAAGTGATACGCGGCGCGACAGAGCAGACTGGCAGAGCGTCTGAGTTGTTTGCAGCGCGGCGGATGGACAGAAGTATCCAGCAGGCGTTGGCTGGGGTTTCTTTGGATTCACTGGAACAGGACGTGGCCGAATGACGCAGATAGTCGTATTGCCCCATCACGAGATTTGCCCGGAGGGAGCCTTGGTGGAGGCTGAGTCAGGAGTATCAATTTGCGAGGCGTTGCTCGCGGCCGGGTTGGCTATTGAGCACGCCTGTGAAATGTCCTGCGCTTGCACCACCTGTCACGTTATTGTGAGAGAGGGCTTCGAATCCCTCAGCGAGGCTGATGAACTCGAGGAGGACTACCTCGACAAGGCATGGGGATTGGAACCCGAATCCCGGCTCTCTTGTCAGGCCATTGTCGGGGACGCGCCATTGGTGGTCGATATTCCGCGCTACACCATTAACCACGCTAGTGAGCAGCACTAACGCAGATCGCCTCGGCTCGTCATCCCAGCAAAGGCCGTTAGGGCATTGATTTAAAGCGGCTTATTCACGGTCTTTGGCGGGATTTGGTGGCCTGATCGCCCATGACAGATAACAGGCTGTGACATATAATTTGCGCCCTCGAAATGGCTCTGTGGCCATCGCAGAAATACCTTAAACGACAAAACCTTGGAGTGACTCATGGCTGTTGAACGTACCCTCTCGATCGTCAAGCCCGATGCTGTGGCGAAGAATGTGATTGGTGAGATCTATACGCGCTTCGAGCAAGCTGGCCTTCGCATCGTGGCGTCTCGCATGATGCGGCTGTCGGATGTGGTCGCGGGTGGCTTTTATGCTGAACACCGCGAGCGTCCTTTTTTCAAGGATTTGGTAGCGTTTATGACCTCTGGACCCGTCGTGGTTCAGGTGCTTGAGGGTGAAGGCGCCATAGCCAAGAACCGTGAACTGATGGGGGCGACTAATCCCCAGGAAGCGGCAGCGGGGACTATCCGTGCGGACTTTGCTCAGACCATTGATGCGAATGCGGTCCACGGGTCGGATTCTCCAGAATCTGCTGCCCGGGAAATCGCGTATTTTTTCGCCGCTAGCGAAGTCTGCGAGCGCACCTAAGCAGCGAATGCCATGCCTACGCCGGAGACACTGATTGCCAGTTCGGACCCGGCCAGCAAAGTTAATATGCTGGGACTGAGTCGTGCCCAGATGGAAGCGTTTTTCGCCGAGCTTGGGGAGAAGCGCTTCCGGGCAGAGCAAGTGATGAAATGGATTCATCACCACGGTGTTCGCGACTTCGACCAGATGTCAAATCTCGGCCGGGCGTTACGCGAGCGACTCGCCCAGGTGGCAGAGATAACCCCGCCTGATATAGCCGATCAGCAGGACTCTAGCGATGGCACCCGCAAATGGGCGATCCGCGTGCATGGCGGTGCACTTGTGGAGGCCGTTTTGATCCCTGAGGGGGACAGGGCGACCTTGTGCGTGTCCTCCCAGGTGGGTTGTAGCCTCGACTGTAAGTTTTGCTCTACTGGGAAGCAGGGGTTCCAGCGGGATCTGACCGCCGCCGAGATTATCGGCCAGGTTTGGCTGGCGATCGATTCCTACGATGGTTGGCAGAGCGGCAAGGGTCGGGTCGTGACGAACGTGGTGATGATGGGCATGGGTGAACCGTTGCTCAATTTCGACAATGTGGTTGCGGCCATGGACCTAATGACCGACGATCTGGCCTATGGGCTGTCCAAACGTAAGGTTACGTTGAGCACTTCAGGGGTTGTACCCGCGCTCGACCAGCTTGCGGCGGTCTCTGATGTCAGTCTGGCTGTTTCCTTGCACGCCCCCAATGATGCTATCCGCAATCAAATTGTGCCGATCAATCGTCGCTACCCGATTAAGCAACTGTTAGCGAGCGCGCGCGGTTATATCGATGCGCAACCCGATAAAAAGCGTGTTGTTACGATTGAGTACACCCTGCTGGCAGGGGTAAATGACCAGCCTGAGCATGCGCGTGAGCTGCGGGATTTGCTCAAAGACTACCCTTGTAAAATCAACCTCATCCCCTTTAATGACTTTCCCAATTCAGGCTTTAGCCGTCCCAGCGGTAACGCCGTAACGCGGTTTTGGCAGGTGCTGGTCGACGCGGGCTTTATTGTCACGGTGAGGACAACCCGTGGAGATGATATCGACGCGGCCTGCGGACAACTGGTGGGGGATGTTGTCGACCGGACGCGCCGAGCCGAGCGTTATCGGGAGCGCTACGCAGCCGCTGGCGTTTCTTCTGCGGATATGGGAGAAATACACTCATGACCAAAACCATCGCCCTAGGCGCCTTTGGACTGACGTGGTTGCTACTGCTCGCTGGGTGCGTGACCGAGACTGTGGGTGGCTCTGAGGTCAAACAAGATCCCCAAGCCGCGCTCGAGAAGCGGGTCGAGCTGGCGCGGCAATATATTGGCCGAGGGGACTGGGAGAATGCGAAACGCAATTTGGAGGTCGCCAACAATATTGATCCCAAAAGTCCGGCGGTACACGAGGCCTTTGGTTTGGTTTATCAGAGCACAGGAGAATACGACCGCGCGGAGGCTAGCTTTCAAAAAGCCTTGAAGCTTGACCCTAAATTTTCGCGGGCAAGGAATAACTATGCCGCCTTTCTCTATTTTCTGGGGCGATTTGGCGATGCTGAGCAGGAGTTCGCCATCGTCGCCGAGGACTCCTTGTATTCGGGACGTCCCCTGGCCTACACAAACCTCGGGATGAGCCGCGTGAATTTGGGAGACAATGCCGGGGCTGAAGCGGCCTTCACGCGGGCCCTGCGCATGGATCGCGCAAACCCAAGAGCGTTACTCGAGATGGGTTATTTACGCCTGGCCGCTGATGATATTCCGGCAGCTGATAGTTACTACGGCGTGTACCGTACGGCAGTACCCCAGCAGTCCGCCAGGGGGCTTGTGCTGGGCATTGAATTGGCCGAGGCACGCGGCGACAAAGACGCCCAGAGTAGTTATGAACTGGCGCTGCGAAGTCGCTATCCCGACTCCCCAGAATATCAAGCATGGAAAGCCCGGCAGGGGTTACAATAACCAAACAACCGGATTGGTCGCTGACATGAATCAACCATCGCCAATTAAGCGTCGCGTGAGTCGCCAAATCATGGTCGGCAAGGTGCCCGTGGGCGGTGACGCGCCCATTGCGGTGCAGAGCATGACCAACACCGAAACCTGTGATGTTGAGGCGACGGTCGGTCAGGTCAATGCCATTGCAGACGCTGGAGCTGACATCGTCAGAGTGTCGGTCCCGAGTATGGAGGCCGCCGAGGCATTCAAAGCCATTCGTGCCCAAGTCTCTGTGCCCTTGGTGGCGGATATTCATTTTGACCACAACATTGCCTTGAAGGTGGCGGAGTACGGTGTCGACTGTCTCCGAATCAATCCTGGCAACATTGGGCGGGAAGAGAAGGTGCGTGAGGTCATTGCGGTGTGCAAGGATCGGCAGATACCGATTCGCATTGGTGTCAATGCCGGGTCCTTGGGTAAAGAGCTCCTGCGCAAGTACCCAGAACCCACCGCCGAAGCGCTGGTTGAGTCGGCTATGCGCAATGTAGATATTCTCGATCGCCACAATTTTCCGGATTTTAAGGTGAGTGTGAAAGCCTCCGAGGTCTTTATGGCCGTAGATGCCTATCGCATGCTAGCCACCAAGATCGAGCAGCCACTGCACTTGGGTATCACCGAAGCAGGGGCACTTCGCGGCGGCACCGTCAAATCTGCCGTGGGTATTGGCATGCTGCTGATGGATGGCATTGGTGACACTATCCGTATTTCGCTCGCCGCTGATCCGGTGGAAGAAGTGAAGGTGGGTTTTGAGATTCTCAAAAGTCTCAAGCTGCGTGCCAATGGCATTAACTTTATCGCCTGCCCGAGCTGCTCTCGACAGAACTTTGATGTCATCGGCACCATGAATGAGTTGGAGCGCCGGCTTGAGGATATTCGCACGCCAATGGATGTGGCTGTCATTGGGTGTATCGTGAATGGGCCTGGTGAGGCCCGAGAGGCCGACGTCGGTCTCACCGGTGCGACCCCTAACAATCTGATTTATCTCAATGGCGAGCCTGACCACAAAGTCAGTAATCAGGATTTTGTCGATCACCTCGAGTCAGTGATTCGTGAGAGAGCCGCCGGGTTAGAAGCGGCGCGTGCGGCAGCTGACGCCAACACCATCGCACGCAGCAGCTAACGGAACAGTCATGACGGATTACCGAGCTGTACGCGGGATGGTCGACATCTTGCCCCAAGATACGCCGCGGTGGCAGTACATCGAGAAAACCCTTGCGGCGGTGCTGGGGTCCTATGGTTACAGCGAGATCCGACTTCCCATCATAGAATCCACTGGGCTATTTGCGCGATCGATCGGCGAGGTCACTGACATCGTCGAAAAAGAAATGTACTCCTTTGAAGACCGCAATGGTGACGGTCTGACGCTTCGCCCTGAGGGCACTGCTGGGTGTGTTAGGGCGGCGGTACAGCACAACCTGATCAGCACACTCCAGAAACTGTGGTACATGGGACCGATGTTCCGGTATGAGCGCCCGCAGAAGGGTCGGCAGCGCCAATTTCACCAAGTTGGGGTTGAAGCCTTTGGTGTTGGTACACCTGATCTCGATGTTGAACTTTTGCTGCTTGGGCGTGCCATGTGGCGAGCATTGGGGGTGGGCGATTTGTTGACCCTCGAGCTCAATTCCATTGGGAGTCCTGAGGCGCGGGCTCAGTATAAGGAAGGGCTGGTCGCTTACCTTGAGGGTCACAAAACCGCACTGGATGAAGATAGCCAACGTCGTTTGACCACCAATCCACTGCGTATTTTGGATAGCAAGAACCCCGAGACCCAAGCACTGCTCGCCGAGGCGCCCGAACTACACGCTTACCTCGACGATGCGTCGCGAGAGGATTTTCAGCAACTGTGCGAGCTGCTTGAGGCTGCGGGCCTCGAATACCGTGTTAATCAGCGCCTAGTGCGAGGGCTAGATTATTACAATAAATCGGTCTTTGAATGGACGACCACCGCGCTGGGAGCGCAGGGTACAGTGTGTGGCGGTGGACGTTATGATGGAATGGTTGGACAATTCGGCGGCCGCGACACCCCGGGTGCTGGTTTCGCGATTGGTTTGGAGCGGTTGGCTTTGTTGGTGGAGAGCTTGGGGAACGGTGGCGAGCAATCTTCAGACCTGTACGTGGTTGTTGCCGACGAGTCCGCGCAAAAGCACGCGCTGTCGAGGATAGAAACACTGCGGGAGCAAAAACCCGCTTGGACTATTCAGATGCACTTGGGCGGCGGTAGTTTCAAGAGTCAGTTCAAGCGCGCGGATAAAAGTGGCGCTGCCTTTGCGCTTGTCTATGGCGAGACCGAGGTCAGCAATAACGAGGTAACGGTGAAGCCGTTACGCAGTGGCGGTGAGCAAGTGACCGTAGCAGATAACCAGCTGGTGACCTATTTGAGTCAACAGCTAAGTCAGGATTAGCTAGGAGCAGGGCATGGCAGATCATCTTGAGGATGATGAACAGATCGAAGCACTCAAGCGATGGTGGGATGAAAACGGTAAGAGCACCCTCGTCGCAGTAGCGCTTGCGGTAGCAGGCACCGTGGGATGGCAGCAGTACCAGGGATGGACTGTGAGTCAGTCTGAGCAGGCGTCCGAAGTCTGGGAGTCGATGCAGCAGCTGTTGACGTCAACCGAGGCTGGCGCCGAAGGTGACGCACGCGAGCTTGCAGACCTATTAAAAAACGATTTTAGTGGCACAGCTTATGCGCAATTTGCGGCGATGCGCGTTGCTGCGCTAGATGTTGCGGCGGGAGATCTGGACAACGCGGAGGGTCAGCTGCGCTGGGCCTTGGCCAAGGCGGGGGCTCAGTCCGAACTGGGGCAACTGGTCCAGCTGCGGCTTGCCCGAGTGTTGGCGGCACGTGATGATGAAGGAGCGGCTCTGGCGATCCTCGAGGCCGGAGGTGGTGCTTATCCCGCGGCCTATGCGATAGCCCGTGGTGATATTCATATGGCAGCGGGCAGAGACCAGGAGGCTCTCGCTGCCTATTTGGAGGCCCGCGCCGCGCTGCTGGCACTGGGCAATCCGCCGGGTATACTCGACATCAAAATTAACAGTTTAGGAGCCCGCCTGGCGGCTACTGAAGAGGCGGCCTTATGAAATTTCGAGCATGGGCGTTGATAGTCATGATGCTTGCGCTGCCGGCTTTAAGTGGTTGCGAGACCATTACGGGTTGGTTTGAGGAAGAGGATTACGACCCCACCGCGCCGGTCGAGCTGAAAGATATTCAACAGCAAATTAAGTTCAGCAAGCGGTGGTCAAAGTCGATTGGCGATGGTCAGGGCGACGGCTTGTATAAAATTACTCCCGTATTGGTTGGGGATCTGCTCTATGTGGCCTCAGCTGACGGCGACGTCCTCGCGCTAAACGCCGGCACGGGGAAAGTGCAGTGGAAAACGAATCTTGATTTGCCGCTCTCGGGGGGAGTCGGTTTTCACGATGGCTCGCTGTTCGTGGGGGCTGCTAACGGTCTCGTTTTGCGACTCGACGCAGCTAATGGCTCGGAGCTTTGGCGCGCGTCAGTGAGCGGGGAGGTACTTTCTGCGCCTCAGGGTAACGGCGATCTTGTCGTGGCGCAGACTTATGATGGCAAGCTGATCGCCTTCGACTACGAGACGGGCGAGCGACGCTGGGCCCATTTGAGTGACGTCCCGGTGTTGACCCTCCGCGGCACCTCGACTCCTATTATTCTCGGGCAATTGGTGATTGCCGGATTCGCCGATGGCAAGGTCTTGGCGATAGATCAGAACAGCGGTAATGTTGCCTGGGAGGCGCGTATCGCAATACCCCAGGGTCGTTCAGAGATCGAGCGTATCGTGGATATTGATGGCTCTATGATGCTGCAGGGTGCTGAGCTGTACGTGGCGAGCTATCAGGGCCGGGTTGCGGCGGTTGATCCGCGAACGGGTCGCAAAATCTGGCAGCGCAACGTGTCCTCAGTGTCTGGCGTCAGTGTTGGTTTCGGCAACGTCTACACCGCTGACCAAGACGGCACGATTTCCGCTTTCCTGCGCAACGGGCAGGGCATTCGGTGGCAAAATATTGAGTTGGGATATCGGAGTTTATCGCGCCCGACGCCTGTGTCGAGTTATCTGGCGGTGGTGGACTTCGAAGGCTATCTGCACATCCTCTCCCAGGTCGACGGTGAAATATTGGGGCGCACGCGCGCTGATGGCGACGGAGCACGCGCCGATATGATTGCCAGCGGCAATACCCTCTACGTCTACGGAAATGGTGGCAAGCTCGCCGCTTACACTATCGCACCCAAAGACTGAATTATGCCGCCCGTCATCGCCTTGGTAGGACGACCCAATGTCGGCAAGTCCACGCTGTTTAATCAGCTTACCCGCTCGCGCGATGCTTTGGTGGCGAATCTTTCCGGCTTAACCCGCGATCGAAAGTACGGCGATGGCAAGCTGGGTGATATCCCTTATATCGTGATCGACACTGGCGGTATTTCGGGCAATGAATTCGGTATCGACGCGGCAATGGCCGGGCAGTCGATGGTGGCTATCGACGAAGCCGACGTGGTTCTGTTGATGGTGGACGGACGGGAAGGCCTTCATCCGGGGGATGAGGCTCTGGTCAAGGCGCTGCGCCAGAAAGAGAAGTCGTTTCATTTGGTGGTCAATAAGATCGATGGCGTGGGGGAAGACGTCGCCGCCAGCGATTTTTATCGACTTGGGATCGGTGATCTCCACACTATTGCTGCCTCTCACAACCGGGGTGTCCAGCGTCTTATCAGCGAGGTACTGGCGCCACTGCCCATCGAGGAGGCGACAGCACCCGAAGCAGATGGTGCGATCCGTATTGCGGTGATTGGGCGGCCTAATGTAGGCAAGTCAACCCTCGTCAATCGATTGCTTGGCGAGGACCGGGTGGTTGTTTTCGACCAACCGGGAACGACCCGTGACAGTATCTACATCGACTATGAGCGGCGCGGGCAAGCCTATACGCTCATCGATACTGCCGGGGTGCGGCGTCGTAAAAATGTACGCGAGTCGGTGGAGAAATTTTCTATCGTCAAAACCCTGAAGGCGATTGCTGATGCCCATGTCACGATACTTTTGATGGATGCCCACGAAGGTATTGTCGAGCAGGACCTCCATTTGCTTGGCCAGTGTATCGACGCAGGTCGGGGCTTGGTTGTTGCGCTCAACAAGTGGGACGGCATTGACGCGGACGAGCGCGACTGGATCAAAACCGAGCTGAATCGGCGACTACAGTTTGTTGATTACGCGGATATTCATTTTATTTCCGCCCTTCATGGTACCGGGGTGGGTCATCTGTACGACTCGGTTCATCAGGCCCATCGATCAGCGACCATGACGCTGAGCACCAATAAATTAACCCGCATTTTGGAAGATGCGGTGGCGTCTCACCCACCACCGCTGGCAAATGGGCGCCGGATCAAGCTTCGGTATGCCCACGCAGGAGGGCAGAATCCGCCTATCGTGGTGATACACGGTACTCAAACCGAGGCCCTGCCCGCGAGTTATGCACGTTATTTGGAGAAGACCTTTCGTCGAGTGCTGCAGCTCCATGGAACGCCGATTCGTATCCAGCTGAAGACGGGGGAGAATCCCTACGCGGGCAAGCGCAATAAGTTGACTCAGCGTCAAGTTCAGCGCCGACGACGCCTCGTCTCCCACATTAAAAAAGCCGAAAAGAAGAAGAGTTATAAAAAGCGGCGCTGAGTCATTCTCCTTGTGAATGGCTGTAATACTACCTATTTATTTTAAAAATACTGCCGAATTCCGTAGACTGCCGCCTGTTTAGACACGGCTTCGGCCGGTACGCTTATTTACATGAGGAATCACCATGGGACTCTATCTCGATACCATCACGGCCTTAGACGACGTTGTGGCAAAACAGGGCGCGGCTTGGGCTGACATCAGTCCCGAGTATGCCGCCCGCATGAAATTACAAAATCGTTTTCAGACCGGGCTCGACATCGCGCGCTACACCGCTGATCTGATGCGGGCCGATATGGCAGCCTACGATGCCGACACCGCCAGTTATACCCAGTCATTGGGATGCTGGCATGGTTTTATAGGTCAGCAGAAGCTGATTTCAATCAAGAAGCATTTCGGAACCACCGATAAAAAGTATCT
>Ga0181558_10003987_pt1 | contig 13297 bp, 4 predicted proteins | sample 011ome_22_FD_133754 | JGI IMG/M metagenome (GOLD analysis project Ga0181558, IMG submission 133754) | Coastal salt marsh microbial communities from the Groves Creek Marsh, Skidaway Island, Georgia - 011507BT metaG (megahit assembly) | ecosystem: Environmental > Aquatic > Marine > Intertidal zone... | reverse complement strand
ATGTTTTCCCAATCACTACCAATAGGTAGAGTATTTGGTGGACTCTGTATTAAATTCATAGTACCTGTACCCACATTACTCCATGGGGTAACTTCCCACCAACCATTAGTGACATTATAACTCATAACTAAACCATTAGCTGTATTAATCCATTGGAAGTTTCCGTTATTATCAGTACCGTTTGCTTCAAAATCATATTGTACACCAAGTTGAGGACTAAATAAACATAGGTCTCCTTGTGGTAATGGTGTTGGAGTTGGCGGATTACATGCATCACAAGTTGTATAAGAATTAGATATTGTTAAATCTGAGTAAGGTAGTCCCGCACTCGAAATAGGCCCTATAAATTCAAAACAACCTGAAATTTCATTAAATTTAATAATTGGTTTAAAATTAGGAAATGGAGGGTCATATGTGCTTCCTGAAACATAAACGGTCGGACCTCCATCACATTCATCAAATTGATAAAAAATACTTGTAGATGAACCTACGACACAAGAAGTTGTTACAACGTAATCACCATAATAATCTGTAACTGTTGCAGAATAAGTTCCAGGTGATAAATTTGTTATAGTAGTACCTTGTCCACCATTACTCCATTGAATAGTATATGGAGCAGTACCTCCTAATATTTGAACTTCTGCAATACCATCTGTCGCTGTCGGTGAGGACGCATCTGTTATTTTACATTCAACCTCCATCGGTATGATGGTTATTATTGTACAATTATTTCCTGATAGTGTTGCCATTTTATTTATTTTTTAATTAACAGTCGTTATAAGTTCCGGGTCCAATAGTGATAAACGATGTACTACCACTACTTAATACTGCCACCCAAAAAGCATTCATGTTTATACAATCATTAACAGTTAATTCACCTGAAGCTGGAATAGTTAATTGAATTGTGTCACCCGCACAAACTTTAGCGTTTAGTGTTATTGGTGAACTACTAGAATTTAGAACTGTAAATCCTGTTTTACAACCGCAATAATTGTCTGAACAATTAGTCACGACTGCTGTTCTATTTGATGTATCAGTCCAATCAACACCCGTAGAATTATTATTTTGACTAGTAGTTATAACACTAGTCTTACCACCTAAAGTATAACAAGTATTAGTACCTTGAGTCTGTATAATCGGAGTCGCGACTGATGCAATTCCCGCTAATCTAGCCGCACTTAAAGTATCACCACTCACTAATGTGGCTGCGTAAGCCGTTCCCATTTGTACTATTATATTTTTTCCACCAGTACAACCTTCAGCCAATACATGTACTACTTCACATTTAGTACCATTACTACAGTCACTATTAATAGCACTTATAGTTGGATTGAGTATTGATTGTGATTCATCATAATCAATTTTTTTGTAACATTCGGTAATAGTAAATGTTTGGTTTTGAACATTTGTAATTGTAAATTCAAACTCGACAAAATCAGCATCAGTTACTGTAGTATTGAAAGATGTTGGTGCAACCATTAAATCACCTGTACTAGGTGTAGCGTCTGCTGCACATGCAATATATGTCGATATAGTGGCATTAGTAGGTGTAGGAGTTTGAGTACTTGTAGGGGTTACTACAGGTGTATTAGTAGGTGTTGAAGTGACTTCAGGCGTTTGTGTTTGAGTATTAGTCGGTGTCACCTCTGGTGTATTAGTTGGCGTATCTGTAGGATTTGGTGTAGACTCAGGAGTCGGAGTAGGTGTAAGAGTTTCTTTAGGGGTTCTTGTTGGTGTATTTGTAGGTGTTTCTGTTGGTGTTCGTGTTATTTCAGCAGTTACTGTAGGAGTATTAGTAGGTGTAACATCAGGAGTTTGAGTCGGTGTCAACGTTACCTCAGCAGTTACCGTTGGTGTATTAGTAGGTGTAACACCTGGAGTAGATTCAGGAGTTTGAGTAGGAGTATTAGTAGGTGTTTCTGTTGGTGTAGACGTAACTTCAGCCGTTACTGTAGGAGTGTTAGTAGGTGTGGTACCAGGGGTAGATTCAGGAGTCTGAGTCGGTGTTGCAGTAATAGTTGAAGTTATGGTAGGAGTAACCTCAGCTGTTACTGTTGGTGTTAAAGTATTAGTTGGAGTTGGAGTTGCACTTACACCTGCAGTGTTAGTTGGTGTTGCAGTTTGAGTAATAGTAGGGGTATTAGTTGGAGTAATAGAAGGAGTATCAGTTATAGTAGGTGTAACTGTCGGCGTCTCTGTGGCAGTAGATGTTGGTGTTGGTGTTGGGTAACCACATCCACTTGAGGTAAATGATACTGCACATGTGAATCCTCGGAAACATCCTTGATAGTTCCAATTAACCGTATCGGGTGAATTAGGAGTGGGGTTAAGATTATAAAATATTAATGTAGCCAAATTCCATCCTGTTACTTCCCATCTATTTCCCGTCCATTGTATAGACCCATTATTAGGTGACACCCATTGAGCTCTTCCGTTATGTAATATAGTAGATAAGGTATATGTCGCACTATCTGTAAATCCGTTTCCTGTAAATGAACCGTAATAATAGGTCGGAGTTGGACATGGACCTGATGGAGTAACAGTTGGTGTAGGTGTAGGAGTGTTAGTGTTTGTAGGAGTAACAGTAGCAGTAACTGATGGTGTTGGAGTTGGACCAAAACCAAAACATTCACAAACCTCACAATTATCACTATCAATTAACTTAACACAAAATGGTACATTTTGATACGGTGTAGGTACAGTAAAAGTATATGGAAATACAGTAACTGTATCAACAAATAATGTAGTCGCATTAGGGGTACAATCATTTGCCATCCATATATTAAATGGTGGTGTTCCTGATGCCGTATTTATTGTTACATTTGTCATATTTTATATATTATAATCACTCCGATTGTTAAGTGAACATGTTATTTTATTATAAGTATCTTTCTTTTTTTATTCATTTTAGTTTAAATTTTAACAACTTGTCGGACCACAATCACCATTCGTACATGGCGAGAATGATGTAACGACACCTCCACTAACATTATATGCACATCCCGCACTTGAAACAAAGGCTCCATTACCAATTAACTGATAATTTCCTGAAAAACTATTATAAGTATATACAGAATTACCTGTCGGACATCCTGAAAATGCGACTGGGGTTACATCTGTAAAATATTCTGTAGATGGTACATTTCCACCATTAAATGCTCCACATGGTTGTGATGAACCACCCCCATGAAGACCAAAGAAAGTACCCAATGAAGAATACTGTACTGTTGGTGTTGGTGAAGGTTGTGGTGTTGGTGAAGGTAAAGGTTGATTATCTGTTGGACATTGAGTACATGTTGGATAACCCGTATCTAATGTTAATGAATATGTACTACCAGTGTATCCCGTGATATCTTGTATATATTCCCAACATCCCGGTACCTCATTAAATGTAGATACGTTATTAGCTCCAGGATTATTAACATTTATTCCGTATAATGTATCTGTATTTGTTAATTGTGAACCTGAGAATATAATATCATAAAATTGGGTTTTTGGTTGAGAATATGTATGATATCCAATCTTACCTTTATTCGCAAATTTAATTAATTCATTACCTGTGGCGTAAGCAGGTGCCGCGGTCCAAGTATTTACATCATTTAGGTCTATAGAAACTAACTGAGTATATGGGTTAGGGTCTCCAGGCTCCACACAATCAGTACACTGAGGTAATATAGTACTAGTATCACCCATCATTTTAGTGGTAAATATAGTTATTGTTGTTCCCGTTTTAATAATCTTAACTCTTACATCACCTTGTTTTGAATAAAAATTGTACGTTGGGGTTCCTAAATTATTTGAGTCACCTGAGAAAGGTGATGTTCCTTGCCATACTGATGAAGAAAAGTCAGTACCATCAGTAAACGCCAATGTTTTATCATTACTATTATAGGTTATAGTCGCTCTATCATATTGTGAATTAAAGTTTAATAATAATGATTGTGTAGAACCTGAAGGGCCATATAAACCTTCATCATCTTTTATAGTTGATAAAACAATTCCAATATTATCATTATCGTTTGCGGTACTTCCGACTGTAACCTCATGAGTATAATTACTAAATCCACATGTTGAATAAAATCCATTGTTTAACCCACTGTTTTGTGAACACTCAATCATCTTAGGGACACCTCCAGCGTTAGTTATTTTGGCAATAGCCCCGACTACTGTATTTGAAGAACCTGAAACAGTATATTTAGTTTGTCCTACTCCACTAGTTAAAAGTGGTACATTCCAATTAGTTGACGTGGTTAATAATTGTGAGGCTGTTGGGTTACCCAAAGCCTGACCTAAATTAACTGTTGGATTAAATGTTGTCCAAGCCCACCCTGGTTGACCAACATTCCACCAAACCACAAACTTATTTATCGTTGTGTTAAAATAAAATTTACCATTATCACCCCCTGCATTACATCCTGTACATCCGAATGGGGCTGCTAATCCGGCAGGTCCAGTATTTTGTCCTTCTACCATGTTTGTATTATAAACACCTAAATATTTTGTATTAGTTACTCCCGTATAGAAATAATACTGTGGGTCATTAGTGATTATAGTTCCGTTAGGTTGTAACCCACTTTCTTGATTTGTACCAGGGAATATATGACTTGCAAAATATGAGAATCGTGTCCAATTATTCACAATATCTTCTGGGTTAGTTAGTTCACCAAATGTTATATCATTTTCAACACAACCAATCTCTCCACATTTTTCAAAAACACTTATTATATTAGGTGTTGGCGTTGGGTCAGGTGTCTGACAATCATTACAATCCGCATCAACACTATTAACTGAGGTTAATATATGGGTAGATGAACCTTCAATTTCCTCCACAAATGTTAAACACCTTTCAATAGTATCAATAGTACCATTAAATGTAGTACCTGAAGTTATTGTACCCCCACTATAACTTATTGGAAGTGTTACATAAAATTCTTGGTCTTTTTCATTGGGGTTACAGTTAATTAATTTTGCAACTTCACCACAATCAAAATAACCCTCATCAATTATAAATGTAACTTCACCACCAACAGGTGTACCTGGCTGTGGTGTTGGTGTTAATGTTGGAGTAGGTGTCGGTGTTGATGTAGTAGTTGTACCTGTTGTTATAACTGCAGTACATCCTGAAGAAGGTTCTGGTGGCGTTGGTGATGGTGTTAATGTTTGTGTTGGTGTGTTGGTCGGTGTTTCTGTTGGAGTATCAGTTATTGTTGGTGTTGGTGTAACACTTGCCCCTGGAGTATCAGTAGGAGTAATAGTCGGAGTTAATGTTGGAGTATTTGTTGGAGTCACTGTAGGGGTACTAGAAACCTGAGCCGTACCACTAGGAGTGTTAGTTACCGTAACAGTTGGTGTACTCGTTACCTCAGCAGTTACTGTAGGTGTATTTGTTGGTGTAGTTCCTGGCGTACTCGTAGGAGTATTAGTCAAAGTATTAGTAGGAGTATTAGTCGGTGTGACAGTAGGTGTACTCGTTACTTCCGCAGTTTGCGTTGGAGTATTAGTTGGTGTTTCAGTTGGGGTTAGAGTAACTTCAGCGGTAACAGTTGGAGTATTAGTTGGAGTAACCGTTGGTGTTGACGTAATTTCTGCAGTTGTTGTAGGTGTATTTGTTGGTGTAGTTCCTGGTGTACCTGTAGGAGTGTTGGTCAAAGTATTTGTAGGGGTATTTGTTGGAGTTACAGTAGGAGTTGATGTAACCTCAGCAGTTCCTGTCGGAGTATTAGTAGGCGTTTCAGTTGGTGTTAGAGTAACTTCAGCGGTAACAGTTGGAGTATTAGTTGGAGTAACCGTTGGAGTAGATGTTATTTCTGCAGTCTGAGTTGGCGTGTTAGTAGGTGTGGTTCCCGGTGTACCCGTTGGGGTAGAAGTCAATGTATTAGTTGGAGTATTAGTAGGTGTAACTGTTGGTGTTGATGTTACTTCAGCAGTTTGAGTAGGAGTATTAGTAGGAGTTTCTGTCGGAGTAGTTGTAACTTCCGCAGTCTGAGTAGGAGTATTAGTAGGAGTAACCGTTGGAGTGGATGTCACCTCAGCAGTTGTTGTAGGCGTATTAGTTGGTGTAGTTCCTGGTGTACCTGTAGGGGTAGTAGTAACTTCAGGAGTACTAGTAGGAGTATTGGTTGGAGTCTCTGTAGGAGTATTGGTTGGAGTAACCGTTGGTGTTGATGTTACTTCAGCAGTTTGAGTTGGAGTATTGGTTGGAGTTTCCGTAGGGGTAATAGTAACTTCCGCAGTCTGAGTTGACGTATTAGTTGGGGTTTCTGTTGGAGTAACAGTTACCTCTGCAGTTACAGTTGGCGTGTTAGTAGGTGTGGTTCCCGGTGTACCTGTTGGAGTTAAAGTTGGACTAATAGTAGGAGTATTAGTAGGAGTTTCTGTCGGAGTAGTTGTAATTTCTGCAGTTTGAGTTGGAGTATTAGTAGGGGTTTCAGTTGGAGTTGATGTGACTTCAGCGGTTTGAGTTGGAGTATTAGTAGGTGTAACTGTTGGTGTTGATGTTACCTCTGCAGTTTGAGTAGGAGTATTAGTTGGAGTTACAGTCGGAGTAGTTGTGACTTCAGCAGTTTGAGTAGGGGTGTTAGTAGGAGTAACCGTTGGAGTTGTGGTAACTTCTGCTGTTTGAGTAGGAGTATTAGTTGGAGTTACAGTCGGAGTAGTTGTGACTTCAGCAGTTATTGTAGGAGTATTAGTTGGAGTCTCAGTTGGTGTTGTTGTAATCACTGCAGTTTGTGTCGGAGTATTAGTAGGCGTTTCAGTTGGGGTTGATGTTACTTCAGCTGTTTGAGTAGGAGTGTTAGTAGGAGTTGTTCCCGGTGTACCTGTTGGTGTATTAGTCGGAGTTTCTGTAGGTGTGTTAGTAGGAGTTTCTGTAGGGGTACTAGTTACTTCTGCAGTCTGAGTAGGAGTATTAGTTGGAGTTACAGTAGGCGTTGTGGTAACCTCAGCAGTCCCTGTAGGTGTGTTAGTAGGAGTTTCTGTAGGAGTACTAGTGACTTCTGCAGTCTGAGTAGGAGTATTAGTTGGAGTTACAGGTGGTGTTTCTGTTGGAGTATTAGTTGGAGTATTAGTTGGAGTTTCCGTAGGGGTACTAGTGACTTCTGCAGTCTGAGTAGGAGTATTAGTCGGTGTTTCAGTTGGAGTAAGAGTAACTTCAGCAGTAACAGTTGGAGTGTTAGTTGGAGTTACAGTAGGCGTTATAGTGACTTCCGCAGTTTGAGTAGGTGTATTAGTTGGAGTCTCAGTTGGTGTATTAGTAGGAGTAACAGGTGGTGTTCCTGTTGGGGTATTAGTAGGAGTTTGAGTAGGTGTTGATGTTACTTCAGCAGTTTGAGTAGGTGTATTAGTTGGAGTCTCAGTTGGCGTTGTTGTAACCTCAGCAGTTTGAGTTGGAGTATTGGTTGGAGTTTCTGTAGGTGTTTCAGTCGGAGTTACCGTGACTTCTGCAGTTATAGTTGGAGTATTAGTAGGTGTGTTCGTTGGTGTGTTAGTTGGAGTGACAGGTGGAGTTTGTGTCGGAGTATTAGTAGGGGTCTCTGTAGGTGTTGATGTTACTTCCGCAGTCTGAGTTGGCGTATTAGTTGGGGTTTCTGTAGGCGTACTAGTGACTTCCGCAGTTTGCGTTGGAGTATTAGTTGGAGTTTCTGTTGGTGTTTCAGTCGGTTTAGGAGTATTAGTAGGAGTATTAGTTGGGGTTTCTGTAGGTGTAGTTGTAACTTCCGCCGTCTGAGTTGGCGTATTAGTTGGGGTTTCTGTAGGGGTAGTTGTAACCTCAGCAGTTTGAGTAGGAGTATTAGTTGGTGTTTCTGTTGGTGTTTCAGTCGGTTTAGGAGTATTAGTCGGGGTCTCCGTTGGTGTAGACGTTACCTCAGCAGTTACTGTAGGAGTATTAGTTGGAGTTTCAGTAGGAGTAACAGTTACCTCTGCGGTTACTGTTGGAGTGTTAGTAGGAGTAAATGTTGGGGTATTAGTAGGCGTTTCAGTTGGGGTTGATGTTACTTCAGCAGTTTGTGTTGGAGTATTAGTTGGTGTCACAGGTGGGGTGTTTGGTGGAGTATTAGTAGGTTTAGGTGTTGGTGTAGCTTCAGCCGTAGAGGTAGGTGTATTTGTAGGGGTAACTGTAACGGTTGGTGTTACTGTAACTGTCGGTGTTGGACACGTACCACAAGACTCACAACTGGAAAAGAAATCGTCAGGACCAACTTCACCGTCATTACCTGTTGCTGTGACAGTTTCATTAGTAATTCTATAACAATCTCCATTCCATGTTATAAAACCACCGTATTGAGTACTCGGTTTAATACCATCAGGTAAACACGCCACTGTAACTCTAATAGTTAATGTAGAAAAATCACAACAATCTTCTAATTCTAACTCCCAACTATTACAACCATTTTCTTTTTCATAACATTCCTCACAATCTTCATAGTCATAAGTACTAAACTGACCAACAGGACTTGAACCACCTCTCTTAGCTGCGTAATAACAACAACCACCTATAACGAAAACATGACCATTAGTAATAGCATCATCTGCAAGCGCATCAGGATATAATATTACTTTAGTCAGTGTATTAGTACAACAATCTTTTATTTGTAGTTCTCTATAATCAACACTTGTGGTTGGAGTTACAGTTTGAGTTATAGTTGGTGTATGGGTAGGGGTTTCAGTAGGGGCAGGACTTGATTCGGGAGTAATTGTCGGTGTGACCGTTGGTGTCGGTGTTGGGTCTTCAGAACATGGGAATGCTTTTTCACATGTTTTACAATCCACTTCATTATCAGGATTTACGATAATACCTCCATTACCTCCTGATTGTATTATTTCATAACATTCATCATTAATTACAAAGGTCGCACCCGCAACTACATTTATAGGTGCATTAACTTCAATTAGAAAAGATTCGTCACAACATTTGCCTGCAATATACCTACCATAACTAACCGTTGGTGTAGGAGTAGGGGTAACAGTTGGTGTTGGTGTTACTTCTCCGTCTGCACAACATTCAGTACAATCCTCAAAAACTTGAGTAACTTGAACAGTTCCTACAGGTACGGCCTTATCGTCAACATCGATAACAACATAACAACAGTCGTCATTTGGTGCCGGACTATTTACTTTTACCACTGAACCAATATGGGGACATGGTACTAAAGACGGTGAATTCAACTCTACCCATTGATTATGTAAAGGGTAACTACATAAACCAGGTTCTTCACCTGATGGACACCCTGCACCTATATCCAATGAACATTTTTGTAATCTAAACCTACAAGGTGCACTAAGAATTTGTATATCACCACTATCAACAGGAGTTGTTCCAGAATCACCAGGACAACTAAAGCAACTATTCCCTAACCATATGGAAGCGATTGAACCTATAAAACTTTGTGTAGGCGTACAACTCAAACAATCACTTATTGCTCTCCAACAAGAACCATTACCATCAACAAAACCTGTAGTACCCGCGATTAAATTATTAGTATTATTAATACAAGCAATGAGTGAAGTATTTTGACAGTTTTGAATACATATAGTACCAACATTATGTACTACATATCCATCTAATAGATAATGAAAGGGTCCGTGTAAACTTATAGAGATTAAATCTTGTTCATCTGTGGATTGTTCGTAGTTATAAATGTTTTCTAATAGTATACTATCATCTGTGATTCTAACTAACTTATAGTCATTACCGATATATAAATCATTAACATTTTTAAATTGAAACTCTTCGGTTATTGTATTATAAACCAAAATCTCCTTATCCTTTAAAGATAATTCATTAATAGTTATATAATCTTGATTTTCAGTCGATACTTTGTTGACTTCCGAAGATGTAAATTCTAACCCTTCTATTTCCTTACTTGACCAATTTTTAGAATCTTTATGGTCTTTATCATTTGGTAAAACAATGGTTTGCAGGAACATACCTTCTTGAACATCTTCAATATTCAAAAGGGTACCATCAAGTAATAAAACTTTTTGTCCTACTTTATATCCTACCATATAACAAAATACTTTCTATATAAATAATCGCATATGCGATTTTGTGTCTTTTTTATTAAGACTCTTTTCTTAATTTCCCGTCATAGTGGTCAAATCTATCGTGTTCTGTTGGTGTAAGTAGTAAAATACCTGGATTAATATTACCTTTTACGGTTTCTTGAAACATATAAGACATCCATGTTTGTTCAAAAGGTCTTACCCATTTTTCAGTTAAAAACATTTTTTTATTACCGTGTTTAGAAACCACTTGAGGCCAATTACAATAGTAAATTTCACCATGAGCATAAGGTATACCTCCAAATGAATCTATTTTAGTGATTTTTGTCTTAGGTGCGTTAGGGTCTAGTCCTTGGACGGGAAGATTAGGTTTCTCAGGCCAATGGGATTCTCTAAAATCTTGTGGTACGTTATACCACGCCCACTGATTTCTATTATCACCATAGAATTCAGTAAAAGATAACTTTAAAAAATCAAAGTTATTTTTCTTTGCTATTTGTAAAGATTTTAAATACAGACCTTCAACATATCTATTAAATCCGTTTTTACCAACTTCACCTTTTTTAGGATAAAAGAACATATCGTCCTCAAAAAAGAAATAATAATCATAACCATTCTCATCTGCATGTTCCGCAACCCATTGTCTACCACCACAAATACCTAAATTGTCTTTTTTAACATGAATAATATCATATTCATCACATATTTTTTTATATTCAGGGGTCGTACTTAAATCTGTAGAATTATCTAATAAAATCCATTGTGGTTTTTTTATAAAATCCTCGTCATATTCTTTCATAGACTTAATTAAGGTTTTAACTTGATTAGGACTATTAAATGTTATTATATAAAGTGCGGTTTTATTAATATCTAACTTATTCTTAATTACTTTAATTTTAGATTCACTTAGGGGTTTGTGAGTATTATTTTTAACTTCCTCAAAGAACTTATTAATTAAACCATTACCATCTATTGGGAAGTACTGATAATTTTCAGGATATCTATATAATAGTATTGAAAACAGTGATTCTTCAGTTCCCATATATCCGTTATTTAAAGTACTTTTCATTAAATTATAATACTCCATATTAAAATCACCAATATCTTCAACTGGACCACCGAAAAAACCTCCTCTACAAACTCTCTCAACCTTTTTGGTTGCTAATTCATTTAATTTTTTATATTCAAACCCATGAATTTCAGTATTTGTCTCATAAGGAAAAGCAATAAATGTAATTTTATCAACAGTATTCATTTTATCTAACACCTTATCATTGATAAAATATCCACTATGTACTGTATTTGTAATACCAGCATCTAACCAAAATAAGTGTGTTGACTTAAATTTATCCATAATCTTAGCATCATGTAAGATGTAAGGTTTAGACATAACTAATGGATTATATAAGTCTAATTTAGCTTGTGTTGAATGTGCCAACCATCCTACTTGATTGAACCATTTTTCATCGGTTCTTATTTTTTGAATCGGCTCATAGAACTCTCCTTTAAACCAACTCTGAGGTCTTACTATAAATTGAGTATTTTCATGACTTCTTCGTTGGAAGACAAATTCTTTTAAATCTTCATCACCAAAAATAATCATGTTGTTAGGTATTTCTAATAGTTGTGAAAATTTTTCTAAGTAATAATCATAATTACGTGACCATCCTTCTGATAATTCTCCTCTTTTTATATCCCATAAACCTGTAACTATTGTAACTCCACTATTATTCATTTTTTCTTTTTTATTATAAATTTCATCAAATAAATCATCAGTTATTCCGACAATATCATCTGCCTCAATACCATAAATGTATTTAGCATTATCTAATTGAGTAATTAATTGTGATTTTTCTTCATCTGTAATACTTGACCATTCTGCTCTTACTACTTTTGGTCTATATTTTATTAAATCTATCTGTTTAAATATATTGTAATCATGACCTTCAGCATCAATCTTAACCACATCAAAATTTTCTATATTATGTTTACTTAATAGGTTATCGAATGTGATACAGGGTACTGTAATTTTTTTACCATATTTTTTAACAACTTCACGGTCACCCTCACTACCTAATCCATTCTTTGGTGGGTAAATTGCACTCATACCTAAAAAAGCTGGATGTACTAACCCTTGGTCAATTACTGACTTATCAATGGTTAACATCGTTATTTCACCGTCATAATCGGAAATTGCCGAATTTTCAAACAAATTACCTCCCTCACTATAATTTTCTTTTAATAAATCATAATAGACCGGTATAGGTTCAACATACAATCCTTTAAAATTATACATTTTTATGTAACCCGACATTTCATCGAATGTTATACCATCCATAGCACCAATATTAAGTGTAAAAAGTTTTTTACCTTTTTTACCTAAATAATGTAATGCATCATTAAAGTAATCTGTTTTTTTTAATTCTATCATTATGTTAAAACTATAAAGTTTTTTTGCCAACCTTCATATTGAGTCCACTCCTTATTTAATTCTTCTGCAGTTTCAATAGCAAAGTCATACTCATCTTTTCTATGAGTATCATCCATAATTATAGGTACTGAAGTATCAAATCTGTCCCAATATTTTTTAATATTATTTCTTGTTTTTTCTTGACCTAAATTAGGTGGTCCATCAACAATAATTAGTGAATATTCTTCAGGTAAAGAATTAAAAACTATTTCAGGTTCATACCAACCATCTACTAATTCTGTTAATATGTAATTAGCCTTACGAGCCAACTTTGTAAATCTTTCTTGATGTTCTAAACTGTAAGTGTTGAAATGTTTAGATAGTTCCATAGTACCATGTCCACTACCTATCTCAATAATGTTTGAACCTTTTTCAATATTGTTATATATCCAATGAAAACATTCTATGGATAATGACCAACCATCTAAATTATTTAGGTTAGTATCAAGGTTTCTTAGTTGTGGATATATTTTATTTAAATCTTTCATTTTTTTATTTTTTCAAAAAAAGTGTAAAAACTTATTTTTCCTTTTAAGAAATTTTCATCAACTCCTGGGTCAGGTGTGTCTTCGTGATACCATGTATCAAATATAAAAGTTTGGTAATCTTCGGGTTTATCGTATGACATTGTAGACATCATTGCTTCATGATTTAGTAAAAACTCTTTATTCAAACAAACCTGTGTATAATCTTCAAATCTTTTAAAAAAACTATTTAATTTACTAACATGACCTCCAATTATTCCTCCAACAGTTAATGATTTATATTTATGATTTTTTTCTAAAGTAGTGTTAAGGTCAGAAGTAGAATGAAAAAACTGCGTGT
>Ga0181558_10003985_pt1 | contig 13298 bp, 6 predicted proteins | sample 011ome_22_FD_133754 | JGI IMG/M metagenome (GOLD analysis project Ga0181558, IMG submission 133754) | Coastal salt marsh microbial communities from the Groves Creek Marsh, Skidaway Island, Georgia - 011507BT metaG (megahit assembly) | ecosystem: Environmental > Aquatic > Marine > Intertidal zone... | reverse complement strand
TACGCTCCACTACGCTCCACTACGCTCGACTACGCTCGACTACGCTCGACTACGCGCGCTCGTCGCCACCGCGCGGAGTCGTTGTCATCGCCTGAAGAGGATCCTCGCCAGCACCCGGAACGCCGCGTTCAAAACCTGGCGCGCGAAGATGTGCGCGAATCGCGCCAGGAAGCCGCGCGCGATACCGCCGGCGACTCGGCCGAGGCGGCCCAGCGTCGTCGCCAGCTCGGAGTCGGCGCCGGGCGCTCTTCCCGCGTTCCCGCCGGGTTTCGAACCCGGGGGTGGCGGTGCCCGCGCACCGAACCCACCGAATTGGTTTCCGTTTCCTCCTCCCTCGAACACCCGGCTGCTGTGCGGCACGCCCGCGCCGCCGCCGGCGCCGTAGTAGTCGTACTTGCCGCCGGCGCCCACCACCTTTTCCTCGACGCGCGTCGTGGTCCCGCCGGGCGTCGTCGTCGTCGTCGTCGTGCGCACGACGCGCCGCCCGTCCGCGCGCGTCACGATCTCCTCGCGCACGGAGACGGACCCGCCCGGCCCGTACCCGGCACTACTGTCGCGGGAGCCCATCGCGCCGAAAACGCCCCGCACCATCTCCGCCCACTGCTCGGGGGTCACGCCGCCCGGCGCGCCGCCGCGCGGAAATCCGCCCCCCGCGAATCCCCCGGGATCCCGCCTTCTCTCGGCGTTCCGCGTGAACTCCTTCACGAAGTCGCGCACGAACGGGTTATCCCCGAACATCTCGCGGAATACCCGGTCCGCGTCGCCGCGCGAGTAGTCCGTGCCGGAGTGCCGGTAATAGTTCCCGGCGCCGTCGCGGCGATAGGCGCCGCCGCCGGCGCCGCCGGCATCTTCTCGCGCGCCGCCGCCGGGCGCGGTGTACCCGCTCCGGCGCCACCGCCCCGTGTCCTGCCCCGGGCTCGAACCTCCGCCGCTTCGGTTGCCGCCGCCGCCGCCGCCGCTCAGCGCCTGGTACGCCTCCGAGACGAGCTTGAACTTCTTCTCCGCCGCCGCCTTCGCGGCGCCCTCCTTGTGGCGGTCGGGGTGCCACTTCATCGCCTCGCGGCGGTACGCGCGCTTGAGCTCGTCCGCGGACGCGCCGGGGCGGACCCCGAGCGTGTCGTAGAAGCTCGTGAGGGACACCCCGGACGCGGTGAACCCTCGGCACGCGCGCGCGAAGTGCGCGGCGAAAGGATGGGCTCCCATCGGCGAGCCTCCTCCGCGGAAGTCGCGCGCCGACGCGTCGCGTGCAGATGCTCGCCTCGCTTCGCCCGAGGCGTCGGCGAAGACGCGCGCCCGGGTGGAGGCGTACGACGCCGAGTGGAACATGCGATGCGCGTCCCGCGGCGTCTCGAGGGACGTCCACCGCCGCGCTGCCGTGCGCGCCGCACACCGCGTCGCCATCGCGGCGTGGCTCCCCGCAGGTGCGGCGTGGCTCCCTCGGATCTCATCGGAGCGTGGCTTTTGTTTCGGGCGACAGCGAAGTCGGCCACTCCCCTTCGACTTGGCGTTTGCCGCTTTGAGACATTCGCACACAAGCCGCACAGCTTTTTAGTCAGCAAAAGGTATTCAGTTCGCAAATTCCCAACCGTATCACATGCTTGATTAGTCGCAAAACTCCGTAAACTCCGCACACATCAGCCAATCGAAGGACTCCATTCCTCCACATTCGCAGCCAGGTCGGCCATTCTGGTGGCTCGCGAAGCGCTTTCGCTCTATCTTGTGACGGAAAAGAACGAAAAAAGAACGTCGACGCCGACGCGTCGTTCCACGCATTCGCGGCCCTCTAGATCGGCACTGCGGATCGCACGCGACGCACCGCGAGGTGGTCTCGCGCGTACGCGACAACGCACCTCCGCGCACGGCGAGTCGCGTTCTCCGTGGCGCCTCTCACGAGCGCGCGACGCGTCTCCGCCTTCGTCTCGAAGCGGTACCCTCGCTTCTTTTCAAGCGCGAAGCCCGCTCGGGATTGAAGACGGGCGCGATGGTGGCCTCCTCCGCGCGCGCGGTCCCCGCGACCGCCGCCGTGGCATCCTCCGCGTCCGCGAGCGCGCGCGCGCGCCGCGTTGGCCCCTGCTCGCACCGCGCCGCCACGCCCGCGCCCGGCGCGCGCCGCGCCGCGCGCGCCACGCGCCGCACCGCGGGCGTCCGCCCCGCGGTGGCGTCGGACGACGTGCCCGAGCCCGAGGTGGCGGAGACCGCGCCCTCGGAGCCGCTGCCCATCGGCTCCAACCTGAGCGACCTGCAGGCGCAGCTCGCGGCGTTATCGCAGCAGAACGCGGCGCTGCTCGAGGACATCGACAAGCTGAAGCCGGTGGAGATCCCTAAGACCGCCGAGGAGGAGGCGGAGGAGGAGCGGTTAGCGGCGATCGCCGATCCGCTCGCGCACGCGGGCCTTGCGAACCCGATCGGGCACGAGACACGAATCGAGCCGCGCGTGTTGCAGCCCGGCGAGCTCCTGATTCAGAACACGGAGAGTGACATCAGGTGGCCCACCCCCGACGAAAACCCGCCGTTCTACGAGCGCGCGCCGTACCCGTCGCCTTTGCCGGGCGACGGCGACGACGAGGCGATGGCGGCGCGGCGCGATCCGAACCCCCTGCACGTCGTGCACGTGACCGCCGAGATGGCGCCCATCGCCAAGGTAGGCGGCTTGGGCGACGTCGTGACCGGTTTGGCGCGCGCGCACCTCGACGCCGGGCACAACGTGGAGGTGATCCTCCCGTACTACTCGTCGATCGAGGGCAAAGTCGAGAACCTCGAGCACGTCATGGACTTTGACGTGAGCAAGGGCTCGGAGACGGAGTGGGACGGCGTGCGGGAAGTGAGGCTGGACGCCTTCTCCACGAGCATGTACACCGGAAAGATCGGCGGGTGCAACGTGATTCTGTTGCGCCCCGCTTCGCGGGAGCGCTCGAACATCTTCATCGGCGGCAAGATTTACGGCGGGAGCTACAACGAGCTCGAGGCGTACTTGTACTTTTGCCGCGCCGCGCTGGAGTGCTTGCGAGTCACCGGCCGGGACCCGAACGTGATCCACGTGCACGAGTGGCAGTGCAGCGCGGTGGCGATGCTGTACTGGGACCTGTACCACGCCGAGGGCACGCTCACGAACGCCAAGGTGATGCTCACGATCCACAACATGGACAACACGGGCGAGTGCCGGCAGGAGGAGTTCATCGCCACCGGCGTCTCGGGCGAGGAGTTCAACACCCTGGAGAAGGCGATGGACGAACGCACCATCGGGCACAACCCCGAGCGGCTGTGTCTGCTGAAGGGCGCGATCGTGTACAGCAACTACGTCACCACCGTTTCCCCCACCTACGCCAAGGACGCCCTCGGCGGCGGCGGAGGCTTCCTGAACAAAACCCTCGCCAAGAGCAGAATGAAGTTCAGCGGCGTTTTAAACGGCGTCGACGAGCAAATTTGGGACGCGCGCCTCGATCCGTTTCTGCCGTGCTCGTTCAAACCCGGCGCGATGGCCGGCAAGGCGTTGTGCAAGCGGTATCTGCAGGAAGGGCTGGGGATGGACGTCAACCCCGACAAGCCGCTGGTGGTGTGCGTGTCGCGCCTCGTGCCGCAGAAGGGCGTGGACCTCATTCGGCACGCCATCTCGCACGTCAAGGACCAGGGCGGGCAGTTCGTGCTGCTCGGGTCGGGGCACAGCGACCCGCCGTTCTCGCAAGCCGCGGAGACGGTGTATAAACGAGACCAGGACGTCAAGCTGCTCATTTTCTACTCCGATCAGCTGAGCCACCTGTTGTACGCGGCGGCGGATTTCGTGCTGGTGCCCTCGATGTTCGAGCCGTGCGGCCTGACGCAGATGATCGCCATGGAGTACGGCGCTCTGCCCGTCGTGCGCAAAACCGGCGGCTTAGCGGACACCGTGTTTGACATGGACGACCCCTCGAAGCCGTACGACGACCGGAACGGCTTCGTGTTCGAGGGCGCGGACAACTACGCCATCGAGAGCTGTTTGAACCGCGCGCTGGACGCGTTCAAGCACAGAAACCAGGATTTGCGACAGATGCAGGAGCGCGTCATGCGCACGGACAACACCTGGGAGAAGGCGGGGAAGGAGTACGTGCGGCTGTACCGCGCGATGCAGCAGTGAAGTTTCGAACCGTGAATCGGGTCGGTCCCGATCGGTCGTTCGGTAGCGCGTGCGACACGAGAGACACACGTGAGAGAACGTCGTGCCCTACACCGAAAACGTAGGTCGGTTCTTTTTAGACACTCTGAGCGGTCGTTTCACATTCGGAGCGGCGTCGCGCCGAACGACGACGCGGCTGGCTCGCGACGCGAAAAGGACGCCGCCCGAAAATTCGCGAAATTCAAAACGTCCACCAAGCGCCAAGAGCCTCCCTCGTGTCGTATCGCGGTTTTTGAAGTTTTTGAAAGACGGACGAGGACCCTTCCGGCGGCACTCTCTTCGGCGTCGCGCGCGCGCGCGCCACGCGACGACCCCTTCGACGCCACGCGCCCCTCTCCGATCGGCCGCGCCGACGACACGAGCGATGCGCTCGCCGGGCGGCGCGACGGACGCGCCCCCCGCGCCTCGCGACGCCTCCGAGCCCGAGACGCGCGGCGAACGTTCCCCCGCGCTCGACGCTTGCGGACACGCGACGGAGAGTCCCGCGTGGAAGGGCACGCGACGCGGCAAAAGCTGCGGCGCCGCGCCCGCGTCCGCCGCGGATGTCGCGGAGACGCGCGGAGCCGACGCGCCGCCGCTCGGCGCACGCGCGGGCGCGGACGACGACGGCGCGACCGAGCCCGTGAAGCGGGAAAGCGATAAGAGCGCCGCGACCGCGAAAAACCCCGGGTCCCCGGGCGCGCCGGAGAAGGCCGCCTCGGAGCCTACGGCGGTGGTCGAGGTACCTACTGAGCACGGCCGGTCTCCCACGACGCCCACGCTTTCTTTCGCGCGCCAGAGGCTCCGCGCGCGCGCGGTCTCGCCCCCCACCGCCTCCGACGCGTCCGCGGACGCGCCGACGAGCGGACCGCTCGAACACGAGTCCCACGACGCGAGTGGTCCCGAGTGGTCCGGGGAGGCGTCGGCGGAGCGGCGCGCCGGCGCCGCGTCTCGGGCGCCTTCGGCGTCGTCGGACGCGCCCGGAGCCGCGAACGCCGAACTTCCTACGACACAGACGGCGTCTGCGCCGGCGTGGATCGAACCTCCGACCGCCCCGAGCTTCGACGCGGGAACTCGACCTTTACCGCTCGCGTCGAACGAGCGGCGCGAGACTTTTGAAAACGCCGCCGCCGGCGGCGGCGAGACCGCGCGTCCGCGCGGTCTGATCGCGAACGAGAAAACTTCCGGTGACACAAACTCGACCGATTCGAACATCGCCGCTAACGAAGCGACCGACCCGATCGAGCGTCCCGCGACTGAAACCCGTCTCGACTCGGAATCCCCAGGGACCCCGAACCCCGCGGTGTCCGCGCTGGCGTACGACGCCAAGCGCGCGCAGCGATTAGTGCTGGTCCCCGAGCACAAGGTGGGCCTGGTTCTCGGGCGCGGCGGCGCGCACGCCGCGTACTTCCAGCACCACTCGGGTGCGGCGATCCACGTCGCGCGGGACCCGGGGGAGGTCCCGGGCGCGGGGATCACCATCTTCGAGGTGCCGCCGTCTTCGAGCGGCGACGAGGACACGGACGCGGAGGAGGCGGAGGTTGCGGAGGTTGCGGAGGTACAAAAAAAACGCACTAAAAAAAAAACGCGCAAACCGGCGGGGGACTCGGAGCGCCGCCGTCGCGTCCATTTGCTCGGCTCCGAGACCGCCACCGCGAACGCCGCCGCGATGATCGCGCGGCTCGTGGAGACCTCGACGCACCGCCTGGACCGCACGAGCGCACAGACCGCGCGTCTGCGCCGCGAGCGCGACCGGGTCGCGTCGCGCGCGACTCTCCCCCCGATCGGGTTCGCCATGGATGACGTTCATCGCGTCAAACGCGACGCGCCCGTTGAAGCGCTCAGCGCTCACGCGACGCCGCTCTCGTCTTCGGCGCTCAGCGCTCACGCGACCGACGACGCGTTCGACGCGTCTGAAACGCCGTGCTCAAACGACGCGATGACGTTCACGAACACGTCATCGATCGTTCCTTCGCACACCGCGGAAGTCGCGACGATGCGCGTGCCGCACCGGCGCGTCGGCTTGATCATCGGCCGACGCGGCGAGAACATCCGGTTTCTGCAAAACCTGACGCGCGCGCACATACAGGTGCAGCCGGAGCGGGACGTCGAGCCGGGACAGACGCATCGCCCGGTGACACTGCGCGGCGCCGCCGATGCCGTCGCCGAAGCGCGCCGAGCCATCGAGGACATGTGCGCCGGGAAGACGCTCGTCGGGAGCGCGCGCGTCGCGCCGCCGCAGCCGTTCGCCGCGCCGAGAATCGCGCGCGATCAGGAGTGGGACGCGCGAGGGGATCCCGGAAATCCCGGGGAGGCGTCGAGGGTCCCGCTCCCGCTCGCGCGTCCTCTCGCGGTCCACCCGCTTTCGTACGACGCGTCCGCGTCCGCGTACGGGGCGTATCACGGGTCACCTTCCGCGTGCGCGCGGTACGCGTACGCGTACGCGTACGGAAACCAGTCTGCTTCGTGCGGGTCCTTCGGCCGTTTCCCGGCGCCGCCGCGCGCCTCCGCCGAGAACGGCGCGGCGGACTGGTCCCCGTACGCGTTCGGGAGTAACGACGCGTACGCGTACTACGCGTACGCGTCACCGCACGGGCCGTACGCGTACCACCCGTACGCGTACGACCCGTACGCGTACGCGGCGCACTTCGTCGACCCGACGGGGACGGACTTCGCGTACGTCCCGGGGTACGTCCCCGGGTGCGCCGCGGGGACCGCCCCGGGGACCGCCCCGGGGACCGCCGCGGGGACCGCCGCGGACGTCCCCGACGCGGCGGCGCCGAGCGGGACGCCTCCCGCGAGCGCCTCCCGTGATACGCCCGGGGACGTTTCCGGGGATGTCCCCGGAGACGCTTCCCCGGGGACGCTTCCCCGGGAGGATTTCCCGACGCCGGGCGAGTGGCACCGCGACGCGCGCCGAGCGCGCGTCGTCCCCGCGGTTTCCGTGATCCAGCCGGACGTCGAGTACCCCGGGGACGACGACGCGCACGCGCGCGTCCCCGTCCCCGCCCCCGCGACGTCGTTCCGAAACGGCGACGGGCTCGACTCGCGGCGCCGCCGCCCTACGGGCCGCCGCGGCGGCGCTCGACGCGACGTCGAGAGAGGCTTACGAAAAAACAAAACGCGAGCCCCGGTGACGGTAGAGAGTCGGGTCGAGACGCCCGACGCGACGCCCGCGGTGACCGTGACCGTGTCGTGCCCGGCATCACCGGAGCCGGAGTGACCCTGCTGACCCTGCTGACCCTGCTGACCCTGCTGACCCTGCTTCGTGTGAACGACTGTTTTGATCGTGTTTTATGTGTGTGTGTGTGTGTGTGTTGTTATGAATCTACGCGTACCGTACGTTCGCGCGCGCGGAGGACGCGTACGACGCAAAGGCGACGTTTCGCGCGCTTTCTCAGATGAGAGACACACACCGAGTCCGAGTCTCACAGGGCATATGAGCCGTCTGCCGCGTTCGTTCGTTTTCCGAATTCCCTCTGGAGCGCGCGCATCCGGCGCTTCGAGTCCCAGTCCGTCCGCGCGCGGGGACGCGATGGGCGACGCGATGGCGGTGGACGTCGCGGGGACCGCGGCGGCGTCGTCGCCCCCCCCGAAGCCGGGCGCGGGCGGCGCGCCCGCCGGGCTCGCGTTCGATCACGTCCTGTCCCTGGAAGGGCACGAGAAGGGCGTGTCTTCGGTGCGCTTTTCCCCCGACGGGACGCGGCTGGCGAGCGCGTCGGCTGACAAGACGGTGCGCATCTGGCGCGTCGCCGACGGCGCGTGCCTGGCGACGCTCGTGGGGCACGAGAAGGGCTGCTCCGAGTGCGCGTGGTCCGCGTGCGGGCGGTACGTCGTCAGCGCCTCGGACGACAAGAACGTCCATCTGTGGTGCGTGGACCCCGACGCGGCGCGGGGGGCGGATGACGAAAACGACGCGACGAATGCGACGAATGCGTCTTCGGAAACCTCCGCGCCGATCGGGGACGGAGACGGAGAAAAGAAAAGCGGCGGAGTGCCTCTGTTCGGGGAGTGCCTCCGCGTGTTTTCGGGGCACACCGCGCATGTCTTCTCCTTGGACCTGAGCCCCGCCGGGAACGTGTTGGTCACCGGCTCGGTGGACGAGACTGTTCGGCTGTGGGACGTGCGGCGAGGCACGTGCATGAACGTGCTTCCCGCGCACTCCGACCCCGTCACCTCCGTGCGCTTCTCCCCCGACGGGACCGTCGTGTGCTCCGGCTCGTACGACGGGCTGGTCCGGCTGTGGAGCGTCGCGACGGGCGCGTGTCTGCGGACGATCCGCGTCGCCGCGGACGAGAGACGCCCAGACGCGGCGGGTTCATCATCAGATGAAAAAAACATCGCGTCCGCGCCGCCGAGCCCGGTGGGCCACGTGCGTTTCAGCCCGAACGGCGCGTTTCTGCTGGTGAGCACTTTGGACGGGCGCGTGCGGCTGCTGGACACGCGCACGGGCGCGGTCGCGAAGACGTTCGAGGGCCACGTCAACGGTTCGTATTGCGTCGTCTCCGCGTTTGCGCAAATTTTCGAAAATCTCGAAAACGAAATCTCGAAAACGACGTGCGTGATCAGCGGCAGCGAGGACGGCGCGGCGCGCGCGTGGGAGATTCAGTCGCGGCGTTTGGTGGGTATCGCGGGAGGGCACGCACCCACAGTCGCGGGTTCGAGCCCGGACGAGAAAGAGAAACACGCGAAAGAGAAACACGCCGACGCCGTCGTCGGCGTCGACTTTTGCTCGGCGACGCAGACGCTGGCGACGTGCGGGCTGGAGCGGGATAAAACCGTGACGCTGTGGAGAGCGCGACGAGAGGCGTAATACGTAGTAATACGTAATACGTAAAACGTCTAATACGTATTAATAGTCTACGTACTAGCTACATATCGGCTTTTCTTTCCTGTTCCTGGAGCTTCTTGCTTCTCTCGCCGTTGGCTTTGTCCCGCTTCCGGTCCGCCGCGCGCCGTCGTCTCGACTCCGTCTCCGAGACGAACACGTGCGGGTCCTCGCCGCCGCCGTACCGCCCCCGCGCCGGCTTCGGCGTCGACGCGAACGTCTCCCGCTCCGCGAACACGAACGCGTTCTGGTGCCCGCCGTCCTCCTGGATCTCGATCCGCTCCAGCGACTTTTCCGTCTCGGACACGTCCACCGCGCGACACAGGTGATCAGTCCAGAGATCGAACTTGCGACGCAGATGCGCGCGCGGCGGGCCGATCCACCGGTTATTCTTCCACTTCCCGGGCGCGCACACTTCCGTCGTGGGAATCGCGTGCGACGACGGAGAGCCCTCTCTTGGCGTCTCTTCGTCCTCATCGGAAGCGTCTTCCGATGACCGATGACGACGCGCTTCGTCGTCGTCTCGCGTTTTAGGGAACACCCAGGCGTCGTGCGTGTACGTGTGGTTCCACTCGGGCAGGCAGCACGGCTTGAGGCACAGCATGGACGCGGTGTCGTGCGCGTTGAACATCTCCACCGCCTTCACCGAGAGCGTGCCGCACAAGTGCACGGCGAGCACGAGGAACGGCCCCGGGAACTTCTGGAACACGTGCGTTTCCATCTGCCGCAGCTGCCCCGCCTGCTTCAGGTCCATCTTGCGCGTGCGCAGAGGGATGGGCCAGCTCGGAACCCAAGCTGACGTTGAGGAGCCGTCGTCGGTCACCGAAGTCGCGCTCGAAGAAGCGTCGGTCGTTTTCGCCTCGTTCGTCGTTTCCTTCCTCGACGTCACGCCGTACACGTGGTCCCAGTTTATTTGGTGCGGCTTCGGTTCGTCGCCGTGCATCGGCCACTGCTTGTCCAGCAGCACGATCATCTTCACCTTTCTCGGGTCCAACAGCTCGCTGAGGAACATGCCGAGGTACCCGAACCCCGAGCACAGGTCGATGACGTTCACGCGCCTCGTCGCATCCGCGGGGACGCCGATCGCCTCCACGTGTCGCGCGACGCGGTCGATCACGGGCGCGCACTCGTTCAACTCCTTCGCGACGCGGCCGGATTTGATGACGCGCGTCCAGACGCTCTTCGGGAACGACGCGCGCCACTTACGAAGCACCGCCACGCTTTTGCGAAGCACGTCCGGATACTCGACCGCGATGCGCATGGTGGACATCTCCTGTTCCAGCCAGGTCACGGTGTCGCCCCACGTCTCGTCGGCGGCGGCATCACCAGCATCGAAGTTTTCGCCCGGGCCCCCCGCGACCATCGGGGTATCGTCCGTTACTCCGGGAGGACCGCCGGCCGCCTCCACGTCTCGCTTCTTCTTCGTCTCGCCTCGCTTCGAGCGCTCCTTCCGGAACAAGTACGTCTTCTTGCCGCCCGCGCGCTCCGGCTCGCGTTCGGACGGGTCGGGAGCTGCCTCGCGACGCACCGCCGACGCCGAGGCGGCGGTGGCGGTAGGATTCGAGCCCGCGTCGCTCTCGGGATCCGCCTTCGGCGGGTCCGCCAGCGTCACCTTCCGCACCGCGTCGGCGACATCGCCGATGTCGGCCGCCGCCGTCTTCGACGGCGTCGCCTGCTTGTTCCCCATCGCGGCGCGGAGTGAGCGGTGTCTCGGGAAAGCTCGTTGTCGCGAAGAAACACGACGAAAATGTGAACGCCAAAACCTGATCTCCAGGTCCGACGCGCGACGAGTCCCAACCCCAGCGCGAGTGAGTCATGGTCGAGCTGGCAGCGCCACCGCCGCGTCACCATTTCCGCGCGCGCTTCGGGTGCCGCAGCCGCACGAATCCACAGCATGTTCGCGCTCTCCTCCGCCGCGTCCAACTTCGCGGGTACGTCCCGAAGACACGCGCCCATCGCACGTGGATCCCCGCCGACGCCACTGAGCGCCCCCGTCGCGTCGCCTCGCGAACGTTTCCATCGAACGCCCCCGTCTCTCCGCGTGACGGTGACACACCGACAAGTGGATGCGTGCCGTCCGCGCGAAGCCGCCCGCGTCGCGACCCCGAAACCCGCGCGATCGCTGACCCGTCCCACGACGCGCGCGCCAACTCATTCCTTCCTCTCTCGATTCCAGTCGGCGCGCGCAAAGGTCTCGCGACCCCCCGCCGCGTCGCCGCGCGCGCGGCCGTGGCCCCCTCCCCCTTCGCCAAGCTGCAGGCCGGGGACAAGGTCAAGGTGACGGAGTCGGTGGTGGTGTATCACGTGCCCAAGTCCAAGGGCGCGGCGACGGACCTGAACGGCATGGAGGGCGAGGTGGCGAGCCGCGCGGACGACCTGAACGGCACGTACATCAGCGCCAACCTGGAGGTCCGCGTCGCGTTCGCCGTGCCGGACGACCCCAAGGGCAAGACGTTCATCGCGCACATGAAGGAAGACGAGGTGGAGGCGCTGTGAATCCACGGTTCTTTTTTAGAGACTGAAATACAAACCACGAATCGTTCGAAGTACCGCAGTGTGTCGTTCCAGTCTGACGGAAATGTAAAATGCACCTCGCCGCAGCCCACAACCTTCGAAAAAATCTACGGTCGGTGCTCCCACACCTCACGCCCTCCACCGAAGCGCCGGGCGTCACTCTCCGCGCGACCGAACGCTGGCAGGGACCGTGCGTCGCGAGATGTCCTCCGCGACCGTGAGCGGGTGCTCCACGAGCGCGGCCGCGCCGCGCGTCGCCGCCGACTCGAGGCGCCGCGCCACCTCGCGGAGACGACACGATGGTGTCGCGCGTCCCGGAACCGCGAGCGCGCGCGCCGCCGGGGCCGGGTGGACCGGCCGCGGGACGCGCGCGATCGAGCGGAGACCGAGCGGGGCGAGGCACACCCACCGAGGCGTCGTCTTGAGGGCGTTACTGGGCGACCAGGAGGTACGTCCGGACCCGACGCTTCCCGCCACCCTACGCGTGCGCCTCCCCGGAAAATTCGCGATCGTTTCCCCGCGCTTTCTTGAGACGACGCGGGGTGGCGCAAACACCGCGTTTTTTTTTCTCTTCTCTTCTCGCGAAACGACGCGCGCTGACCGACGGACGACGCGAAAAAAAACCTAAACCCAAAAACCTCCGCCTCCGCGCAGGACAAGGACCTCTGGGACGAACTCGAGGCGGAGGCGAATACGCTCACCGCGGGCGCGGACGCGGGTCTTTGGGACAAAGTTCAGGGCATGCCGGGATTCAAGTCCGGCGGCGGCGGCGGCGGCGGCGACGATTTCGCGTCGAGCGACGATCCTTGGGACGGGAGCGAGGCGCTCGCGGAATCGTTGTTCGGGGACGGCGCCAACGACGACCGCGCGTCGTTACAAATCACCAAAGCCGATTTCACGGTGAACAGCATCATCGACAAGATCAACCGGAACAAAGTGAACCTGCGCCCGTCGTACCAGCGCGAGTACGTCTGGACGGTTCGCGTCGCGTCCAAGTTAGTCGAGAGCCTGATGTTGAACATCCCCATCCCCACCATGTTTTTCCACGAAGTGAACGACGGGGGGCTGGAGGTGGTGGACGGCAAGCAACGCTTGACCAGCATCTGGGCGTTCATCAACGGCGAGTTCCCCGACGGCTCCGCGTTCAAGCTCAAAGGGCTGGACGTGTTTGCCGAGCACAACGACAAGACCTTCGCGCAGTTGCCCGCCGACGTGCAGGAGCGCATCCTAGACCACCCCCTGAACGTGCACACCATCGGCCGCCAGTCGCAGCCCGATTTCGTGTTCGAGGTGTTCGAGCGCCTGAACATGGGCGCCACGCAGCTCAACGAGCAGGAGCTGAGAAACTGCATCTACCAGGGCGTCTACACGGATCTGTTACAAGATCTGGCGAGCGATCCGCATCTGCTGCGCGTGTGCCGCGCCAAGGCGCCGCACCTGCGCATGAAGGACCGCGAGCTCGTGCTGCGATTCTTCGCGATGCGCCGCACGGGCCCGAACGGCATGACGAGCCCGATCAAGGCCTGGCTCAACGAGGAGATTCGGGAGAACAAGGACATGACCCCTTCCGAGGCGGAGGCGATGCGGATCGATTTCGTCGAGACCATCGGTTTGGTGTGGGACGTCTTCGGCGACGCGAGCTTTCGGCCGGTCAAACGCGACCGCGGTGGCCAAGCGAGCGACGCCGTCGCCGATCGGTCCGATTCCGCCTCGACCTCAACCTCCGCCGCGTCTCTCGGGCTCTTCTACCGTGACCACTTCGAGAACGGCGAGATCAACGTCGCGCTGTGGGACACGGTGATGTACGCGTTCGCCGGGCGGAGCGAG
>Ga0181558_10003984_pt1 | contig 13299 bp, 10 predicted proteins | sample 011ome_22_FD_133754 | JGI IMG/M metagenome (GOLD analysis project Ga0181558, IMG submission 133754) | Coastal salt marsh microbial communities from the Groves Creek Marsh, Skidaway Island, Georgia - 011507BT metaG (megahit assembly) | ecosystem: Environmental > Aquatic > Marine > Intertidal... | reverse complement strand
TGCTGCCCTACGTGTCGAGCAAGGGCGGGGTGCACCAGATGATGCGCGCACTCGCCGTCGAACTGGCCCCCCACAAGATCCGGGTGAACACCATCGTACCGGGCATGGCGCGCACAGCACCCGTGGAGACCGTGGACGGCTATGTGGAAGCTGCGCTGCCGAATATTCCCATGGGTGAGATCGTCGAGCCCGAGGAAATTGCGGCGCTGGTCGCATTTGCCTTGTCCGATGAAGCGCCACATATGACCGGTACCCTTCTGAAGGTGGATGCGGGCCGCACCTCGGCCTAAGCGTCTGCCACCATCCATTCCGCACATGAGAGGAAGTTCCATGGACGTCAAAGCCATTCAGATCGAGAAGCCGGGAGGCGCGTCGGTCATGAAGTGGAAAACCGTGACCGTCGGCAAGCCCAAAAAGGGTGAAGTGACGGTGCGGCATACCGCGGTCGGGTTCAATTTCATCGATATCAACCACCGCACCGGCCGTTATCCGCTAGAAATGCCGACAGGCATCGGGTCGGAAGCCGCCGGCGTGGTTGAAGCTGTCGGCGCCGGGGTCAAGGACCTCAAGGTCGGCCAGCGGGTGGTCTATATCGGCAAGGTCGGTACCTATTCCGAAGCCCAGAACGTCCCGGCGGCGATCTGTGTGCCGATTCCGCGGGACATCTCTGACGAGATTGCCGCTGCGACCCATCTCAAGGGCATGACCGTTGAAATGCTCGTCGAGCGCGTCGGCAAGGTGAAAAAGGGTGACGTCGTGATGATGCACTCGGCATCGGGCGGTGTCGGCCTGCTGCTGTGCCAGTGGGCCAAGTCCCGTGGCGCGGCCGTCATCGGAACGGCATCCTCGGCCGCCAAGTGCAAGGAAATCCTGCGCGCAGGCGCCAAACACGCCATCGACACTTCGAAAAAGGACGTGGTCAAGGAAGTCCAGAAGATCACCAAGGGCGCAGGCGTCGATGTGGTCTTCGATCCGGTCGGCAAGGATACCTATGAAATTTCCCTGGGATGCCTGAAGGAAAGGGGCCTGCTGGCCAGCTTCGGCGGTGCGTCGGGCCCGGTCCCCATGGTCGATCTGAATGAGTTTCGCTACATGGCGAAAGCCTGGTTCCTGACCCGCGCCTCGCTGTTCAACTGGACGGCCAAGCGCGAGGATCTGCTGCACAGTTCCAAGCGCGTGTTCTCGATGATCCGTACCGGCAAGGTGAAGGTGAAGATCAACCAGCGCTATCCGCTGAAAGACGCGGTGAAACTGCACAAGGATATCGAATCCCGGAAACTGACCGGCATCAGCATGCTGGTGCCCTAGGAACTTTGGGGCGTCAAACCTCGTGCTTCGTCAGGCTCGGCATGAGGTTTGATTTAGGGTTCACGCAGATTGCCTCATCCTGAGCCTGACGGAGGATGAGGCGCTTGGGGAGGCCAAGGATTGCGCGTTATCGACTTTTTCGACCGTGGGGCTTTGCTCCATCCGGATCGTGCCTTCATGGTCGCCGAAGACGGCGCAGTCACAACCCATGCCGAGGCCCGCGACCTGTCCCACCGCACGGCCCTGGCCATGATCGATGTCGGGTTCGGATACGGCAAGAAGGCGGCCATCTACAGCCCCAATCACACCCGCGCCTTCGATGCGTTGCTGGGACTCTACCGTGCGGGCGGGGCCTGGGTGCCAATCAACGCACGTAACGCGATCGCTGAGAACGCCTATATTCTCGATCACAATGAAGTAGTGTTCCTGTTCTATAACAGTGAGTTCGAAGGCAATATTGAAGTGCTTCGAGAGAAGTGTCCGCGCATCGTCAACTATGTCTGCCTCGATGCGGTGGGTGCAAACGCTTCGTCCTTTGAAGATTTTGTTTCCGGTCACGAAGGGACCGCGCCGGACTTCCCCGACAATCCCGATGATATCTGCGGGATTTTTTCCTCCGGCGGCACCACCGGCCGGCCCAAGGGGATCCTCTGGACCAATCGGCTTTTCGAAACCATGGTTTCGTCCTGGCTGGCCCATTTGCCACCGAAAAAGCCCCCGGTTCACCTCTGTGCTGCGCCGATGACCCATGCCGCTGGTGTTGTCGCGCTGTCGATGATGGCCGAAGGCACAACCAATATCGTCATGAACGGCGTGCAATTGCCCGAGTTGATGCAGAATATCGAGAAATATGGCGTGACGACGCTGTTTCTGCCGCCCACCGCGATTTACGTGATGCTGGCTCACCCGGAAGTCCGGAACTACGACTATTCCTCGCTGGAGTATTTCGTTTATGCCGCCGCGCCCATGTCGGTCGATAAGTTGAAAGAGGCTATCGACGTCTTCGGCCCGGTGATGGCGCAGTCTTACGGTCAGGCGGAAGCCCCGATGATCTGCACCTATATGTCGCCGGAAACCCATATCGAGGCGCTGGAATCCAACAAGGCCCACCGGCTTGCCAGTTGCGGCCAGCCGGCGCTTCTGACCCCGGTCGAAATCATGGATGACGACGAAAACATCATGCCCGTGGGTGAGCGGGGAGAGATTGTCGTGCGCGGTTCTCTCGTGATGGCGGGTTATTTCAAGAACAAGGAAGCAACGGATGAGGTCACAACCTCAAAAGGCTGGCACCGGACCGGTGATATCGGCGTGAAGGATGAGGACGGCTTCATCTACATTGTCGATCGCAAGAAGGACATGATCATCACCGGCGGCTTCAACGTCTATCCCTCTGAGATCGAGCAGGTCGTCTGGGGCCATGATGCCGTGCAGGACTGCGCCGTCATCGGCGTGCCAGACGAAAAATGGGGCGAGGCGGTCAAGGCGATCGTCGAACTCAAGCCGGGTCAAACGGCCAGCGAGGACGAGATCATCGCCCTTTGCAAGGACGAGCTTGGGAGTGTGAAAGCTCCCAAAAGCGTGGAATTCTGGGATGAGTTGCCGCGATCCCCTGTGGGGAAGGTCCGCAAGAAGGATATGCGCGAGAAGTTCTGGGAAGGCCGTGACCGGGCGGTCTAGGCTGTGTCGGCCTTGACGAGTTTAATCGCGCGCAGGAACGAAAAGACGCTGGTAAACACCAGCACGCCGATCCCGGCATAGGCCACTTCATAGGACACCGTGGCGACAATCCCGCCAAAGACTGCCGGTCCGATCACAACGGCACCGAAAATGATAAAGCCGATGGCACCGGTCGTACGGCTGACCTCACCGCCGGGCGCGCGACGGGCGGCTTCGGCCAGATAAACTCCGTTCCATCCTGCCGCGCCGGCACCGAACAGCACCCCGACACCATAGATCAGGGCCAGCGGCCAGGATTGGGTGAGAGAGGCGGTCAGGAATGCCGCTGTCGAGGCCAGCAGGGCCAGCATCAGAAGGGTCACAAGCGGCGTGGCCCAGCGGGACGCGATCGCTCCGAAAACGATACGACCGGTACCACCGCTGGCCTGCGCCACGGCCAGAATCGCCCCGGCGGTGATCACCGACAGGCCGATGTCTTCCTGCAGGTAGAGCACGATAAATGTTGTCAGCGCATATTGCGCGATGACCAGCGGGACACAGCCGGCGATCATCCAGCGCAGAACCGGGCTCTTCAACAGAAGGCGGATCGGCCCGATCAGTTCGAGGCGCAGCTGAATTTTTCGGTCGGCATATCGGGCATAGCCACGCACCCAAATCTCGGTCAGGACGGCCGTTGCCAGACAGGCTGCGGCAACCACCATGATGGCAACATGCCAGTCCCACATCAGGGTCAGGGGCGGTCCGACAAATCCCGCGAGCACGCCGCCCAGCGGCACACCTGTCTGTTTGATGGAGAAGACAAGAGGTTGCACCGCTCGCGGGGTCACGCGCGAGAGAATATGCGAACTTGCCGGTGTTGTCGGGCCGAGCGCTGCGCCGATCAGGGCGCTCCCGAGTGCCACGAGCCAAAGGTTTCCCGTGGCGATGCATACGCTGCCGACCGCGCAGAGTAAAACCATGACCTGAGATGCCCGCATCGGGTTGAAGCGGGCGACCAGACCGGCCGACATCATCGAACTGAAGGTTGCCGCGGTGAACAGGATCGTCGGCTGCATGCCGATCCATGCCGGATCCAGTCCCATATCGGGAAGTGCCTGCTTGGCCAGCACCGGCGGCGCAAAGACCGCCCATGAAATCATGATCTGGATCAGGGTCAGAAGGATCGTTGGCCCGACATATCCACCGGTACCCGGACTCGTTTGTGGATCGCTCAGTTTAGTAATCCGGCATCGAGTAGAGCAGGACACCGGCCTTGGCGCCGATCCGTTCGGCCTCTTCTGCGGCTGGTTTGCGCGGGTCCCAGGGCTTGGCGTCGTAGCGCATGCCGCTGATGTCATTGGTGGCGTCCGACATCAGCCAGACAATCGGCGCCTTCATCAGATCGGCCTCGATCAGGACGGGGTTATCCAGTGTCTTGTCCCGTTCCTTCATCTCATCCGACATGCCGGGCGTTGCGGCACCGGCGCCGGGATTGAGGATGTTGACTGTGACACCGGTACCTTCGAGATCCTTGTGCCAGATCTCTGTGGCACATTCGAGGGCAGCCTTTGACGGGCCATAAGTGCCGCCACCCTGTTTGGTCATGGTCCGGTACATGGTGGTGACGTTGATAATGCGGCCCCAGCCTTGCTCGATCATCAGGGGGGCAACCCGTCGTGCGAGCTTGTCCCCGCCGACGAAGTTGGTGTCCATCACGTTTTGAACGACCTCATCGGTCGCTTCATAAAACTTCGGCATTTCGCCGCGTTCGCGCCATTCGGGCCGTTTGTGACCATCGGGCCAGATATATGTAAACGTCAGTCCAGCATTGTTGACCAGGCCGTCGATCGAGCCGAAGGCCGAGAGGGCTTCGGACACGATACGGTCGCAGTCTTCGGACTTTCGAATATCACCAACAACGCAGTGCACCTTGCCGGTGTTGCCCGCAACCGATGCTTCCAGGGCGGGAAAGTCGTCCGCGATATGTGCGGCGGCCAGCACGTTTGCGCCGGCCTCGGTTAGGGATTGCGTCATCGCCAGCCCGAGCCCGCGGCCCGCGCCGGTCATGATGACATTACGTCCAGTCAAATCGTATTCGGCCATGAATTCTTCCAATTTGATTTGAGTGATTATGGTGTTGAAGCGGCAAGCTATGGCTTGATAGTCCTATTCGCAACTTTTCCCGGATAGGAAAATTTTCGGTTTTATCGCCTTCGCTAGCAAGGATGCGGCCGATCTCCGTGAGAACGATAAGGTGAAGAGCTACGACCTGGGCGCCTGAGACCCCCAGGCTAGCTCCGCTGGATATTGCCGCTGCGCTCGGGGGTGCCGAACTCTTCGTGGCAGATTTCTGCCAGCAGGGCCACGCCGTCGCGGATTTCCTGAAGGCTCGGATGTCCGAAGCAAAGGCGCATCTTGTGGCGTCCGGTGTCAGGATCGGCTGACCAGTTCGCGCCGGGGTTCAGCGCAACGCCCCGGATCCCGGCTTTTTCAGCCAGCAAGGTCGTGTCCACCGCGTCGGGCAGGGTGACCCAGATGAAGATGCCGCCCTTTGGCGCGGCGAATTCCGCAGCCGTACCAAACTCCGCGTTCAGCGCTTCCATGATCGTTTCGCATTTGCCTTTCAGGACCCCCTGAAGCTTGCTGACGTGATCATCGAAATGGGTTGAGCAGTACTCGGCGAGCATCATCTGCTCGAGGGACCCCGAGCCGGCATCGTATTTCACAGCAAGCAATCGGGAGAGGACCTCCCACTCGGCGGTCAGATACCCGACCCGCAGTGCTGGCGCGATCGTCTTGGAGAACGACCCGCAATAGATGACCTGACCTTCGGTATCCAGCGCCCGGATGGCTTTTGGCCGGGCGCCGCCGAAGGTGAGTTCGGCATAGCAGTCGTCCTCGAAGATCGGCACGCCATGGGCGCGGGCGAGGGCGAGGAGTTCCAGGCGCCGGGATTTCGGCATGACCGAGCCGGTCGGGTTCTGCACCGTGGGGATGGTGTAAATATATTTGGGTGTCACGCCCTCGGCTTTCAGGCTGTCGAGGGTTGCGGCGAGGGCGTCCATGCGGATGCCGTCGTTGTCGAGCGGGATGCCGATATAGCGCACTCCGAGGCGCTGCAAGCGTTGCAAAGTTCCTTCATAAGTCGCCGCTTCCACGATCACCGTGTCGCCGGGTTGCAGAAAGACTGCATTGACCAGATCAAGCGCCTGCAGCGAGCCCGAGACGATCATGATGTCGTCTGGCCTCTGTTCCATGCCCGTACGGCTCTTCAGGGATCGGGCGAGAAATTCCCGCAGCGGGCGGTATCCCTGCGGCCCGCTCGACAGGCCGTAGGTTGAGAGGGTGTGGCCTTCGCGCGCGAGAACGCTTTGCGAGGCAGCGATGAAGTCCTCGACCGGTACAGCCTCGGCATCGTTGTGCCCGCCGATAAAATTGAACTTCGGAAATCCGGTCCAGCGATCCCGTGGTGCGGGCAAGTCTGGCCGGTACACAGGCGTGTAATCAAATGTCATCTGGCGCTCGCTGATTGCCGGTGTTCGGAAAGGTGACGGCTAGGCCGCCTTACGTCCCTGCATGATCTGCCAGATACGCTCGGGTGTGGCGGGCATATCGATATGCGCGACATCGTAATCCCGCAACGCATTGGCGATGGCGGCGATCATCACCGGTGGCGCCACAAGTGCCCCGGCTTCGCCCGCACCCTTCACACCCAGGGCGTTGGTGACACAGGGGACTTCGTTGGTGTCCACTTCGATCATCGGGACATCGTCGGCCCGCGGCATGGTGTAGTCCATGAAGGAACTGGTGATCATCTGACCGGTTTCCGGATCATAGACCGTGTTCTCCAGGATTGCCTGGCCGATACCCTGGGCCACACCTCCATGGACCTGCCCGGCGACAAGCATCGGGTTGATCACCTTGCCCACATCGTCCATGGCGCAATAGCGCACGATATGGATCACGCCGGTGTCTTCCTCGATCTCGATCTCGCAGACATGGCAGCCGTTCGGGTAGCTCCAGTGCTCGATGGTGTGAGTGTCTGTACCGCTGAGCGGGCCCTGCAATTCCTCGGGGAGATCCGTGGCCGTACGCGCATGCTTGGCCACATCGAAGAGGGATACCGTGCGGTCGGTTCCGGCGACCCGAAACTGGCCGTCGGCATATTCCACATCGACCGCCGCCGTTTCCAGCATCTCGGAGGCGATAAGCGTTCCCTTGTTGATCATGTCATCAGAGGAATTGACTGCCGCCACGCTGCCGATATGGCTCGTCCGTGAACCGTGGCTACCCCCGCCATTGGGCAGGTTGTCGCTGTCGCTGGTGTCGATGATGACCTTTTCAAAGTCGATCCCGAGTTTGTCGGAGACCAGCTGCATGAAGGAAGTGTCGTGCCCCTGACCCATGGGCTGGGTCCCGACCCGCACGATGACACGGTCGTCAGTCACCTCGACCTCGGCGGTTTCCGTCGGGTTTCCGGCGGTGGTTTCGAGGTACTGGCTGACGGCGATGCCGCTCAGACGACCCCGCTTGCGCGCCTCGGCGCGGCGTTTTTCGTGGCCGTCCCAGTCGGCCATCCTGGCGGCCATGACCATATTGTCCTCGAACGCGCCGCTGTCATAGGTGGTTCCGACGGCATTGGTGTAGGGGAACTGATCCTTGCCGATCAGGTTGCGCCGGCGCAGTTCCACCGGGTCGATCCCCAGATCGTGCGCCGCCACATCGACCAGGCGCTCCATGACATAAACCGCTTCGGGCCGCCCGGCGCCGCGATAGGGGCCGACGGGAGCCGTGTTGGTGACCACGCATTTCACCTCGACATCGGCGACGGGCACGTCATAGACGCTGGTCAGAATCTTCGGACCGATCTGGGTGGGAACCGAAACCCCGGCCGAGCAGGAATAGGCGCCGATATTGGCGATGGTTCGCACGCGTACGCCAAGGAACTTCCCGTCCGCGTCCAGCGCCAGCTCGGAATCGGAGATGTGGTCGCGCCCGTGCAGATCGCTCAGGAAGGCTTCCGTTCGGTCGCTGATCCAGCGGACCGTGCGGCCCAGGCGCCTCGCCGCGACCAGAACCAGTACCTGCTCGTGATAGGGATGGGTCTTCATGCCGAAGCCGCCGCCCACATCGTCCACCAGGACGCGGAGTTGGGTGGGTTCGACCTTCAGGAAGGAGTTTGCGATCCAGTCCCGCAGCAGGTGACGGTTCTGGTTGGAGGTGTAGAGGGTGTAGCGCTCTGAATCCTTGTCATAGCTGCCGATGGCGCCGCGCACTTCCATGGAGTTCTGCACGATGCGCTGGTTGACGAGGCGCACCCTGGCGATATGGGCTGCGTTCTCAAAAGCTTTCGCGGTTGCCTTGGCATCGCCGATCTGAGCCTGGAACAGGAAGTTCTTCGGCACTTCGTCCCATAGCTGAACTTCGCCATCCGCCATGGCCCTGTCCGTCTCGACCACGGCAGGCAGGGGGGCGTAATCGACCTCGATGGCTTCAGCGGCATCGCGTGCCTGTTCGAGGGTTTCCGCGACAACAAAGGCCACCGGGTCGCCGACATAGCGGACCCGGTCCGAAGACAGGGCGAATTGCGGCGGATAGACCAGCGGGGAGCCGTCCGGTTTTGTCAGCGATGCAAAGAAGGGCGGCGGTCCCGGGAAGCCGCCGATCCCGTCATCGGCCAGGTCCTGTCCGGTCAGGATGGCGAGCACACCGGGCATTCCCGAGGCCGCCGATGTGTCGATGCCACGAATATCGGCATGGGCGTGGGGCGAGCGCAGGACGAACCCGATCGCATCGCCGTCGCGGGACACATCGTCGTTGAACTTGCCGCGCCCGGTCAGCAACCGGGGGTCTTCATTGCGGCGAACAGGTTGGCCCACACCGTACTTTGTCATGACATTCCCCCCGGTTTTCGTTGTGTTATGGTCGCTATCTTGGAACGAACAGGCCGCCCGACGCAACGCGTATCGGGTCTGACGAAAAGGACGCCCGCTTATGTCGATTCCCAATCAGCGTACGGTTTACCTGAACGGTGAGTATATTCCCGAGAACGAGGCAAAACTGCCGTTCCGTGACAGGGGTGTGAAATACGGTGATGCGGTGTTTGACACCACGCGCACCTTCGGTCACAAGCCGTTCAAGGTTCGCGAACATCTCGAGCGACTGTATCGCTCGCTGCGCTATGTGGGGATCGATCCGGGCCTGTCGCTGGAGGAAATGGCCGTCATCACCGAGGAGATCGTGGCGCGCAATCTGCCGACGATTGCTGCTGATGAAGACCTCTGGGTCTCCCAGCGAATTACCCGCGGCATTGTCGATCCCAACGAACGCTCGGCCTGGCCGGACTATGTGGGGCCGACCGTGATCGTCGAGAGCTTGCCGTTGCCGTTGGCCAACCGGGCGAAGCTCTACCGGGACGGGATCGACATGATTGTCTCGTCGGTACGCCGGACGGCGCCGGATATGCTCAGTCCCAGGGCAAAAACCCACAACTATCTGAACCTGATCATGGCCGACGAGGAAGTCTCGGCGCAGAATCCCGAGGCCTATGCCCTGATGCTGGACCACAACGGGAATGTGGCCGAAGGCCGGGGCAGCAATGTGTTCTTTGTTTCCGAAGGTCAGCTGGTCACGCCGCAAGAGCGCTATGTGCTGCCCGGGATCAGCCGGCAGACGGTCATGGAACTGGCTGAGAAAATTGGCGTGCCATGTGTCGAGAAGGATTACGACATGTACGACGCCTATAACGCCGATGAAGCCTTCATCACTTCAACGAGTTTCTGCATCTGTCCCTGCCGCAGCGTCAACGGACGCGTGTTTGGTGATGGCGCAATTCCGGGGCCGGTGACCAAACGCCTGATGGATGCCTATGTGGATTTCGTGGAATTCGATTGGGTCTCCCAGTACACCCGCTATCCCATCGGAGATGCCACCCGTCTTTAGAGATCAGGGTGTGTGTTTGGCGAACCAGGCGTCGAGGGTATCCATCGACTTCTCGAATTCCTCCATCAGGAAGAAGTGGCTCGAGTTTTCGAAGATGACCGTTTCGGAATTCGCAATTCCCTGAGACAGTTCGCGCGTGCCTTGCATCGAACAAATTGGATCTTGCCGGCCAGCCATGATCAGGGTGGGGCAGGAAATACTCCCCAACCTGCCGGACGTATCATGGGCGAGAGCGGTGTTGTTCAGGTTTACATAGGAAATCTTGCTGCGGGCTTCGTTGCCGACGAGTGCTTCAATCCGGTCAATAGCCTCGGGGTTGTCGTTGTAGAAGGCGGGAGACACGAACATATGCGCCGAGTGACGGGCCCAATCGACCCAGTTGTCCCGCCATTCCAGAACTTCGCGCATGTTTTCGAGAATACGCCGGCCGATCCGGTCCACTTTTGATGTAGATGCTGCAAGAATCAGGCTTTGCAGTCGGTCTGGCGCCTGAAGAGCCATGTGTTGTCCGATCAATCCGCCAAGGGAGCGACCGACTACATGGGCTTTTTCGATCCCGCAGTTGTCCATCAGGGCAAGCATCGTGTCGGCAAGCTCTTCGGTGGTGGTTGGGGTGTCTACAGATGAACTCTCGCCCGATCCGGGATTGTCCATGGCAACAACCCGGTGACGATTCTTGAAGCGTTCAATCTGGGGAAGCCACGCCGTATGATCACCGGCCAAACCATGGATCAGGACGACCGGGAAACCGTCGCCATTTTCAATGTAGTTCACGTCAAACCGGCCACAATTTACTTTAGGCATTGGAAATTCTCCTCATGCGGAGTTCAGGCGGCGTGCTTTTTGAACCAGGTTTCGAGTGTTGTCATCGCCTTCTGGGCTTCTTCCATCAGGAAGAAGTGGCTCGAGCTCTCGAAGACTTCTATTTCGACATTGGGCAGTTTTTCATACATCCAGTTCTGCGCCGTCATGGAGCAGATCGGGTCGAACCGTCCGCCCATGACGAGAGACGGCGTCTGGATGGCGGACAAGTCGTCGAGCGTGTCGTGTTCAAGACAGGCCGTTGCCAGATGGTCGTAGGAGACCATGTCGCGTCCTTCATCGCTGACCAGCGCGGTGATCTTGGCCATGAGTTCGGCATTCTCGTTGAAGAATTTCGGCGCAACAAAGAGATAAACTGCATGCGGCGCCCACTCAGCCCAGCTTTTTCGCCATGCGAGCAGTTGCTGCAAATTGGTGATGACCTGGGCGCCGACGGGATCGAGTCGGGCGAAGGAGGCCGCGAGCGCCATGGATTGCAGGCGTTCGGGCGCTTTCAGGGCCATGTGTTGGGCCACGGCACCACCCATCGAGCGGCCGACGACATGGGCTTTCTCGATCCCGAGTTGATCCATCAGACCAAGAGTTGCGTCCGCAAGGTCGGCCGTGCCTGCCGGATCCGAGACAAGTGAACTGTCACCCGAGCCCGGGTTGTCGAACGCGATCACCCGGTACCTGTCTTTCCAGGCGGCAAGTTGCGGCAGCCAGGCTGTGTGATCCCCGGCAAGGCCATGGATCAGCAGGACCGGAAAGCCTTCGCCTTCCTCGATATAGTTGATGTCGAAACGTCCGGTGTTCACAACGGGCATATTGGCCTCTCTTCGAAAAGACACATGCCGCGGCCCGGAAATTCGGAACGCGGTGCTGGGTGTTACGTCACCTGTTCCGGTCTAGCTTATCCGGTCGCCATTGGCACCGAACAGAAAGATCGCATCATCGGGGAAGGTGATCGTTACCTTTTCGTTCCGCTTGAGGGCCTCCGTGCCTTCAATCACGGCGACGAAGGGGCGCTCGGCCTCGGTTTCGAAATAGAGCAGCGTGTCCTTACCCAGCGGTTCGACAAGTTCAATGGTGCGTTCGATGGTGGCGCCGTTGCCGGAGGATGCGCCGATTCCGACATTCTCGGGCCGGATACCCAGCGTTCCCTTGCCGGGGGCTGCATTGCTGAATTTCGCCGGGAGCGGAATATCGAAGTGGCCGCTCCGGAATTCCAGGCCATCGCCGTTCTTTACGAATTCCCCTTCGATCAGGTTCATCGCAGGGTTGCCGAAAAAGTCTGCGACAAAATAGGACGCCGGGTTTCCGTAAATTTCCATAGGCGTGCCTTGCTGCACGATTTCACCCTGATTCATCACGATGATCCGGTCGGCCAGAGTCATGGCCTCTTCCTGATCATGGGTGACATAGATGAACGTCTTCTGCAGTTCATCATGGAGCCGGTCACATTCTGCGCGAAGTTCACGGCGCAGCTTAGCGTCCAGGCTGGACAGGGGTTCATCGAGCAGGAAGTTCGATGGTTCCGTTACGAGCGTACGCGCCAGGGCGATTCGTTGGGATTCGCCGCCCGAACACTGGGCGGGCATTTTGCCAAGCAGATGCGTGATCCGCACGAGTTCGGAGACCTCTTGCACTCGCCGTGTCCGTTCCTCCTTGGGCACCTTCTTCATACGCAGGCCGAAGGCAATATTGTCGGCGACGTTCTTATGAGGGAACAGCGCGTGGCTCTGGAACACCATGCCGAGGTCGCGGTCTCTCGGTTCCTTCTCGTTGACGAGAGTACCGTCGATCCGGATTTCACCGTCTGTCGGGTCTTCGAACCCGGCAATCATGCGAAGCGTTGTGGTCTTGCCGCAGCCGGACGGACCCACAAAGACGATGAACTCCCCATCCTCGATCGTCAGATCCATTCCTTTCACCGCAACAACGTTGCCGTATTCCTTGCGCAGGTCCACGAGTTCTATACGCGACATGGCTCGCTTACCTCCTCACCATTCCAAAGCTGAATCCGCGCGCAAGATGCTTGCGGATGATCAATCCCACCACGATGAGCGGGAGGGTTATGCCGACCGAAAGCGCCGCCTGGCGGCCGTAAACGCGTCCTTCGGTCGAACCCTGATATTTCGAGAGTTCCACCGGCAGCGTGACCACCTGAGCCTTCGAAAGGAGCAAGGCCAGCAGATATTCGCTCCAGGTCAGGATCAGTATGAACAAGAAGGTCGCAACCAGACCGGATCGGACCAGCGGCAAGACGACCTCCCAGATTGTACGCCAGCGACTGGCACCAAGTATTTCGGCAGCCTGCTCCATCTCGCGCGGGACTTCATCGATGAAACTCTTCGACATCCAGACCGCGTAGGGCAGGGTCGTCAGAAAATAGAGAATCACAAGCCCTGTGATGGAATCGAGTAGTCCGAGGGCGCTGTACCAGATCGATATGGGTGCCACCAGAACGATGGGAGGCACCATGCGAAGCATCAGCAACTGGAACATTCGTGCTTCAGACAGAATCTTATAACGCGACACGCCATAAGCCAGAACCGAACCGAAGAGGACCGAAAGTGTCGTGGCAATGAC
>Ga0181558_10003964_pt1 | contig 13326 bp, 15 predicted proteins | sample 011ome_22_FD_133754 | JGI IMG/M metagenome (GOLD analysis project Ga0181558, IMG submission 133754) | Coastal salt marsh microbial communities from the Groves Creek Marsh, Skidaway Island, Georgia - 011507BT metaG (megahit assembly) | ecosystem: Environmental > Aquatic > Marine > Intertidal... | reverse complement strand
TATCACGCCAGATGGGGCCTCCCCTGCCCCAATACCGCATCCTGACCTTGCCGGGAAAACTCGGCCCCACGGCACTGCGCGACCTGACCGATCACAGCCAGATGGACAAGGGACAGGTCAGCCGCGTGGTCACCCAGCTCGACGCGAAGCGGCTGGTGGTGCGCCAGCCCGACGAACGGGACGGCCGCCGCCAGATTCTGACTTTGACCAAATCCGGCGAAGATCTCTATCGGCAAACTATCGGTGCCGCGGAAGCTCGCCAGCGTGAAATTCTCAGTGTCCTTTCACCGGAGGAACTCGTCACGTTGCGCACGGCGCTGGACAAGCTCTCCCGCCACATGCGCGCGCGCCTCGGCAGTGAGTAACCTGGCAGCAACGACCGGCTAGCGCGAGCGCCAGACGATCAAGGCGCCGACAACAACCAGCCCCAGCAGGATCAGAAGGTGGTCTATCCCGAAGACGGGATGCATGGCAGCCCCGTCATGCGTATGGGGAACGCCCGATTGATGGGCCAGAGCGGGTCCCGTCAATAGGGCCGCCCAGATGGTCAGTGCCATCACTTTCAAAAAACTCATTTCACATTCTCCTGTCGCCCACCTGCAGGTCACTCCGCAGCGTCGACGTTGGCCTTCATTGTAGCAGTTTCGCTGTCGGACTCGACAAGCCCGCCCATCATCAAAATGAACTCCACAACTTCATCGATCCCGACGCCGGCCTTGAGGTTGGTAAACAGGAACGGTCGTGTGCCGCGCATCTTGCGGGAATCCCGGTCCATCACATCCAGATCGGCGCCGACCAGCGGCGCCAGATCGATCTTGTTGATGACCAGCAAATCAGAGCGGGTGATGCCCGGCCCGCCCTTGCGCGGAATCTTGTCGCCCGCCGACACATCGATCACATAGATGGTGATATCCGCCAGTTCCGGCGAGAAGGTCGCGGCCAGATTATCACCGCCGGATTCGACCAGCACGATGTCCAGGTCGGGAAACTTCACCGACATATCGGCAATCGCCGCCAGATTGATCGAAGCGTCTTCCCGGATCGCCGTATGAGGGCACCCCCCGGTCTCCACGCCCTTGATCCGTTCGGGCGGCAGCGCACCCGAGCGGGTCAGGAACTGCGCATCTTCTTCGGTGTAGATGTCGTTGGTGATCGCCGCGATGTCGTAATGATCCCGCAGCTTCTTGCAAAGGGCATCCATCAGGGCCGTCTTTCCGGTTCCGACCGGGCCGCCGATACCGACGCGAAAGGGTTTGCTCATGATCGAAACAACCTCGTGTATTGGGTTTCATGGCTGGACGACGTCCAGTCGGCCAGAACGGTGGCGGAACCGATATCATCACGGCTGCGTGTCAGCGCCGCCGCACTTGCTTGCTGAATCATCGGTTCCAGTTCGGAAATCACCTGCTGGCCGTCGCTTTGCCCCAGCGGCACCAGGCGCAGCCCCGCCGAAACAAGATTGGCAGCGAAGGCGTGCAGATATGCGCTGAGGGCCGGGTGCAGCGGAATGTCATGGGCTGCCGCAGCCACGCCGACCGCGACCGGATAGACGATGGGACGCTCCAGGCGCGCTGCGGCATCACGCAGCCAGTCCAGAGCCGGCGCCGGCCAGGGACCAGAAACCGCATCCACAAAGGCACGCCCCTGCCCCTCGGACTCGACCCCCAACTCTCGGGTGGCGCGCATCGCGTCACCACGTTCGAGCGCCCAGTCAATCAGTTCCGGATCGCCGTCGGTGACGGCCTCATGGCTGGCGCGGAACAAAGCTGAATCCACCCGCCCCGAGCCGTGTAGCAGCACGGCTGCCGTCCAGTCCCGCAGGGATTCGCGATCCGTCACGCGCGCCACCTCTACGGCATATTCCAGGCCGTGGGAGTAGCTGAACGCCCCCACGGGAAAGGAGGGCGACAGCCAGGCCATCAGACGCAGCAGATGGGACTCATCAGCCTCCGCGGCCGGTGCCGGTTCAATGGCCGTGATCGTGTCCATGACCGTGCTGCGTGTGTGAATGCGCGTGAGAATGTCCCGCGCTCTCCGATGCCTCGGCATAGGCGCCGGGCTCCGGGGAGAAGGGTGCCTTCAAGAGCGTGACATGGGCGCCCAGCCGCTCGACCATTTCAACGATGACGTGATCGAACCGGATGCGCAGGGCGCCATCGGGCAACACCTCCACCGGGATATGACGATTGCCCACATGCCAGGCGATGCGGGCAGTCTCCACCAGGTCGTGGCAGCGAAGATCGGCAACGGATTCCTCGGCCGCGACGATCCGCACAAACCCGCCGCTTTCGAGGAACAGACCGTCGCCATCGGCCATGCGCGTGGCCTCATCCAGATCGAGCTGGACCACCTGATCGTCATCGGTGCGCAACCGGATACGCCGGCGATGCCGGTCCTCGTAGTCCAGCGTGACGCTGGCGGATTCCTGATCGGCAGGCCAATCGCCCGCGCGCAGGACGCGTGTCGCACGCCCCAGCATCAGAAGAGAAAGTACCGCTGGGCCATGGACAGCTCTTCAGCCGGTTCACAGGTCAACAGTTCTCCGTCAGCGCGCACTTCATAGGTTTCGGGATCGACCTCCATCTCCGGCGTGGCCCCGTTCAGGATCATGTCGCCCTTCTTGACGGTGCGGATGCCCGAAACACCCAGCAGGGTTTTCGAAATGCCCAGCGCTTCATTCAGTCCATTGGCCAGACCGGCCTGGGAGACGAAGTTAACCGAGCTGGCGGTCAGGGACTTGCCGAACCCCGCAAACATCGGGCGGTAGTGGACCGGCTGGGGGGTCGGGATCGAGGCATTGGGATCGCCCATGGCCGCTGCGGCGATACTGCCGCATTTCAGGGTTACGTCGGGCTTCACGCCGAAGAACATGGGCTTCCAGAGGACCAGATCAGCGAGCTTGCCGACCTCGACCGAGCCGACATGTTCGGCAATACCATGGCTGAGCGCGGGATTGATCGTGTACTTCGCGATATAGCGGCGGACCCGCATGTTGTCGTTGTCGCCGGTCTCTTCAGACAGCGCGCCGCGCTGCTTCTTCATCTTGTCGGCGGTCTGCCATGTCCGGACGATCACCTCGCCGACACGGCCCATGGCCTGACTGTCGGATGCGATCATCGAAATCGCACCGAGATCATGAAGGATATCCTCGGCGGCGATTGTCTCGCGTCGGATACGGCTTTCGGCAAAGGCCACATCCTCGGGTATTCGCGAGTCCAGATGATGGCAGACCATCAGCATATCGAGGTGCTCATCGACCGTGTTGATTGTGTAGGGCCGGGTGGGGTTGGTCGAGGACGGCAGGACATTGGCTTCGCCGCACAGCTTGATTATGTCCGGGGCGTGCCCGCCGCCTGCTCCTTCGGTGTGGAAAGCATGGATCGTCCGGTCTTTGAAAGCCGCCACGGTATTTTCCACGAACCCGGATTCGTTAAGCGTATCGGTGTGGATCGCCACCTGGATATCGGTTTCTTCCGCGACGGACAGACAGGCATCGATTGCGGCAGGCGTGGTGCCCCAATCCTCATGCAGTTTCAGGCCGCAGACACCGGCCTCCACCTGCTCCATCAGGGCGGCGGGTTGTGTCGCATTGCCCTTGCCGAAAAACCCCAGATTAACCGGGAAGGCCTCGGCGGCCTGCAACATCCGCCCGATATGCCACGGCCCCGGCGTGCAGGTGGTGGCATTGGTCCCTTCAGCGGGTCCGGTTCCACCCCCGAGCATGGTCGTGACCCCTGAATAGAGCGCCTCGTCGATCTGCTGCGGGCTGATCCAGTGAATATGGGCGTCGATCCCGCCCGCCGTGACGATCCGGCCCTCACCGGCAATGGCCTCGGTGCCCGGGCCGACGATGATGTCTACATCGGGTTGCACGTCGGGATTGCCCGCCTTGCCGATCCCGGCAATGCGGCCATCGCGGATGCCAATATCGGCCTTCACGATTCCCCAGTGATCAACGATCAGCGCATTGGTGATGACCGTATCCACAGCCCCCTCGGCCCGGCTGGACTGGGACTGGCCCATCCCGTCCCGGATCACCTTGCCACCGCCAAACTTCACCTCTTCGCCGTAGGTGGTGTGGTCCTTCTCCACTTCGATGAACAGGTCGGTGTCGGCCAAGCGCACCTTGTCGCCGGTGGTCGGCCCGAACATGGTCGCGTAGCTCGCGCGGTCGATGGAATACGCCATAGCCTAACCCTCCAGCGCGCCGTTCACGGCACCGTTGAAGCCGAAGACACGCCGTTCCCCGGCATAGGCCACCAGCTTCACTTCGCGGCTCTGGCCCGGCTCGAACCGGACAGCCGTCCCGGCCGGAATGTCCAGCCGGAACCCGCGGGCGGCATCCCGGTCGAAATCGAGCGCCGGGTTCACTTCGGCAAAATGATAGTGGGAGCCGACCTGCACCGGCCGGTCGCCGGTATTGGCAACCACCAGGTCGACGGTCTCCCGACCCTCGTTGAGGACGATTTCGCCATCCGCTGTCAGAATTTCACCTGGGATCATGGCGCGCCTCAACGGATCGGGTTGTGAACGGTGACGAGCTTCGTCCCGTCGGGAAAGGTCGCTTCGACCTGAATGTCGTGGATCATCTCGGCGATACCGTCCATCACGTCATCCCGGCTCAGCACCGTCGCACCGTCACGCATCAGATCGGCCACGCTGCGTCCGTCGCGCGCGCCTTCGACGACAAAATCGGAGATCAGCGCGATCGCTTCGGGATAGTTCAGCTTCACGCCGCGTTCCCGGCGCTTGCGGGCCACCTCTGCGGCCATGGCGACCAGCAGCTTGTCCTTTTCCCGGGGTGTGAGGTTCATCGCGGACTCATCATCGTTATCGGGTTACATATTCCACAGACGGGGCATGGTGGCCGGATAGCCGGCAATCCGGTTGCGAAAACCGCCCCAGAATGCGCCATAGTCATTGCGCAGGGTGAGGCTGTTTGCGCCCACCCAGCGCAGGATCAGAACATCCCCCACGCAGGTCGCAGACGTCAGAACATCAGACGCTGCCCCGCCCAGCAGTTCGCGTGCGGCTGAAAGCTGCTCTTCGGCATCGTCACCGACGTAAATCAGGCTCGCATAGGCCAGGGCTCCGTCGAATCCTGCAGCCGTCTGCAACGCGTCTTCGAGATTCTCATCGAGATGCAGCGCATCGGACCAGACAAGCCGGCCCGCGCGACGAACTTCCCAGACGTCGCGCACCAGCCCCCGGGTCATGCTTTCGCCCATGGCGGTCCGGCCGAAGACGATCATTTCGCCAGCCAGAAGCCGTGCTCCGGCGCCGACCTCGGCCACGGTCGTCCGGCGCATGCGTGCGTTGTCGAACAAGATTGTTTCCTGGGGCAGCCATTCGAGCCAGGCGCCGTCCGAGGCGTCGAGGCGAACCTCGATGGTCACATCCGCGCCGGTGGAGCGATAAACTTTTTCGGCCGCCTGACCCACAATACGTGAGGCCGTGTTTTTCGCGCCGGTCACCGAAATGCCCAGCGTGTCACCCCCCACCAGCCCGCCGGAGGTGGTCACCAGCGCGCCGGTGACAGGCTCACGCGGATCGACCTCGGGAAACAGGATGCGCAAGGGGTCGGACTGGTCGAGATGCGCCAGCCGCGTGCGGCCGCCGTCATCTGCAAACTCAATCTCCGCGCGTCCTGCAACCACGTATCTCTCCTAGACCGTAAGGTGACGCCGAATCTCGGATTCGGCCAAATCCTTGATCGGGCCAGAGAGCACAATCTCGCCCCGGTCCATCACCGCCACATCATCGGCCAGATCCCGGGCGAACTCGTAGTACTGCTCGACCAGCAGGATCGCCATGTCGCCCCGGCTGGCGAGCAGCCGGATCACCCGTTCGATGTCCTTGATGATGGAGGGCTGGATGCCTTCGGTCGGCTCGTCGAGAACCAGCAGTTGTGGCTGGGTGACCAGCGCCCGGCCGATGGCTAGCTGCTGTTGCTGCCCGCCCGACAGATCACCTCCGCGCCGTGCCAGCATATCGGCAAGAACGGGGAACAGCTCGAACACCTCATCGGGAATTTTCGCCTCGCGCCGGGGCAGACAGGCAAAGCCGGTCATCAGATTTTCTTCGACGGTCAGTTGGCCGAACACGTCACGCCCCTGGGGTACATAGGCGATGCCCCGGCGCGCACGGGAATACGGCGCGAGACGAATGATGTTTTCGCCGTCCCAGGTCACCGTGCCGCTGCGGATCGGCGTGTGGCCCGTGACCCCGCGCAGCATGGACGTCTTGCCCACACCGTTGCGGCCGAGAAGACAGGTGATCTTGCCGCGTTCAGCGGAAACATGCGCACCGCGCAGGATATGGCTGGCGCCGTAGTAGAGGTTGATATCTCTGGCTTCGAGCATTTGTCAGCGCCCCAGATAGACTTCAATGACCCGGGGGTCGGACTGGACGGTGTCCATGGCACCCTCGGCAATGACGCTGCCTTCGTGCAGCACCGAGACCACGCAATCGAGATTGCGCACGAACTCCATATCGTGCTCCACCACGACCAGCGAGCGGGACCTTGAGATTTCGTCCAGCAGGATCGCCGTCTGTTCGGTTTCCGCATCACTCATGCCCGCGACCGGCTCGTCGAGCAGCATCAATTCGGGCTCCTGGGCGAGCAGCATCCCGATCTCGAGCCATTGTTTCTGACCATGGCTGAGATCGCCCGCCAGATCGTGACGACGTTCGGCAAGACGGATGGTTTCCAGGGTCTCTTCGATCCGGCTGTTCTGCTCGCCCCGCAGACGTGCAAACAGGGTCTCGCGGATACTCCGGTCCGATTTCAGGGCGAGATAGAGGTTTTCGAACACCGTCAGGCTTTCAAACACCGTCGGTTTCTGAAATTTCCGTCCGATGCCCAGATTCGCGATCTCGGCCTCGTCCAGGTGCGTCAGGTTCGTGTCCTCTCCGAACAGCACCCGCCCTGTATCCGGACGCGTCTTCCCAGTGACGATATCCATCATGGTGGTCTTACCCGCACCGTTTGGCCCGATAATCGCACGCATCTCGCCGCGCTTGATGATCAGGTTAAGGCTGTTGAGGGCCTTGAACCCGTCGAAACTGACCGACACCCCTTCCAGATAGAGGATCGACTCCGCGGGCTTGGCCCCCGACTGAGTCGACGGCATTGTCTCAGGCATCACGGTCTCAGGCGTCTGCACGGCGAAGCCTCCTGCGGATGGCGTCTTTCAATTCGCCGGACCGGATTGAGCGGTAAACACCGACGATCCCCTGCGGCATCACAAGGGTCACGAGAATGAACAGCGCGCCCAGGAAGAACAGCCAGATTTCCGGTGCGACCCCGGTCAGATAGGTCCGGGCCCCGTTGACCGAGAAGGCCCCCAGAATGGCCCCAAACAGGGTGCCGCGCCCGCCCACGGCGACCCAGATCGCCATCTCGATGGATTTGGCCGGTGCGAATTCGCCCGGATTGATGATACCGACCTGGGGCACGTAGAGCGCACCCGCGATCCCGGCAAGCATCGCTGAAAGGGTGAAGACGAACAGTTTGGCGTTTGTCACCGAGTAGCCGAGAAAACGCACCCGGCTTTCGGCGTCGCGTACCGCGATCAGCAGGCGCCCCAACTTGGACGACACCACGGCCCGGCAGATCAGATAGACCAGCAGCAAGGCCACCGCTGAGGCGATATAGAGGCCGACCTTGGTTGTGTCCCGGGACAGATCGAAACCCAGAATATCCTTGAAGTCGGTCAGGCCGTTGTTGCCGCCGAATCCGGTTTCATTGCGGAAAAAGGCGAGCATGAAGGCAAAGACCATGGCCTGACTGATGATGGAGAAATAGACGCCCGTGATCCGCGACCGGAAGGCCAGCCAGCCAAAGACAAAGGCAAGCAAACCCGGCACCAGAAGCACCATCAGGGCGGCAAACCAGAACTGGTCGAAACCCCACCAGTACCAGGGCAGCGAGTCCCAGTTCAGGAACACCATGAAATCCGGGAGGTCGGGATTGCCGTAAACGCCGCGATCGCCGATCTGGCGCATCATGTACATTCCCATGGCGTAGCCGCCCAGCCCGAAGAAGGCACCGTGTCCCAGGCTGAGAATGCCCGCATAACCCCAGATTAGATCGAGGGCGAGGGCCAGAATTGCAAAGCAGAGATACTTGCCCAGGGTCGCGACCCAGAAGGTCGAGATGTGAAAGAACGACCCTTCCGGCACCAGCAAATTGAACGCCGGCACGACAAACAGTCCGATCACCAGAAGGATCGCAATGGCAGCCCAGCCGGTGCGGGATTCGAGTGCAAAGAGACGGCGTGAAATCGGTCCCATATCCGTTCCCTCCCTCAGCCTTCAGCCGCACGCCCTTTGAGGGCGAACAGGCCTCGGGGGCGTTTCTGGATGAACAGGATGATGATGACGAGCACCACGACCTTCCCGAGGATGGCCCCGGCATAGGGTTCAAGGAACTTGTTGACGATGCCGAGTCCAAAGGCGCCGACGATGGTCCCCCAGAGGCTTCCCACACCGCCGAACACCACCACCATGAAGCTGTCGACAATGAAGGCCTGCCCCAGATTTGGGCTGACATTGGAAACCTGGCTGAGCGCCACGCCCGCCACACCTGCAATGCCCGAACCCAGCGCGAAGGTCAGGGCATCGACCTGTCCCGTGCGAATCCCCATGGCGGAGGCCATGCCCCGGTTCTGGGTCACAGCGCGCATCTGCAGACCGAAGCGGCTGTAGCGGATAAACGCGGCCAGTGCCGCCACCACGATCAGACAGAAAACCACGATATAGACGCGGTTCACCGTGACAGAGACGCCCCCGCCAATGGAGATCGCGCCCGCGATCCAGTCCGGATTGGCCACTTCCTGATTGTTTGCGCCGAAAATCGACCGGACCAGCTGTTGCAGGATCAGACTGACACCCCATGTCGCCAGAAGCGTTTCCAGCGGACGTCCGTAGAGAAAGCGGATACAGCCGCGTTCGATCAAAACCCCGAAGGCCGCCGCAACGAAAAACGCGGCAGGGATCGACGCCAGAAGATAAAACCCGAAGGCTTCGGCCGGCATGATTGCCCGGAAAATTTCCTGCATCACGAAGGTGGTATAGGCCCCAAGCATGATCATCTCGCCATGGGCCATGTTGATGACCCCCATGACGCCGAAGGTGATCGCCAGACCAATCGCGGCCAGCAGCAGGACCGAGCCCAAGCTGATACCGAAGATCAGATCTTCGGCCAGACCGAACAGGGCCAGCCGGTCATTGATGTCGTCCACGGCCTTCTGGACAGCCGCGCGTATCTCGGGGTCGGATTCAACGAATGTGCCGTCGTTGTCTTCCAGCAGGCGCCGCTCCAGCAGCGATTTGATTTCCGGATCGTTGCTGTCGGCCAGCCGTTCGACGGCGGCACGGCGCAGACCCGGATCTTCGTCGCCCAACTCGAGGGTCGCGATCCCGGTTTCGAGCCGGGCCCGGATGTTGTCTTCCGTCTCACGGTCGCGCGCGCGTTTGAGCAGCGCCAGCGAAGCTTCGGTGGGACTTGAAATCACATTCTCCACCGCCGCACGCCTCAGATCCGGGTCCGGGCTGGAGAGGGCCAACTGTCCGAGGACACCACGGATGATGCCGCGCAGCTTGTTGTTGGCGATGATCTTCTTGATCTCTCGGCTGGAGACTTCGCCCACAACGGAATTTGTCGTGGGATCGGTCAGCGTGTAGACGCGTCCGTCCCGGTCTCCGATGACGACGGTCTCGTCGGACTTGCGTCCATAGAGCCGTCCTTCGGACATGGCTTCCAGGGCGGTTACGGCCCGGGGATCGCCGAGAACGCCAAGCGCTTCAACGGCCGCGGTCTTGTCCTTGAAACTTCGCACATTCAGTCCGGACAGAGCCGCGCGAAGTGCGGCGTCGTCGGCTTGCGCATGAACTGGGCCCAGCGGCGCCGTGAGCGCGAGCAGGGAAAGGATGAGCGAGAACAGAACGACCCGAAGCCTCGGAACGTTGTCTCGAGTGGTGACTGACATGGCGTATCGGTCCTGAAATTCGTTTGCGGTTGTTCTTGTTTGTTGAGCATCCCCGCCGTCCCGGTTCGGAACGGCGGGGATCACCGCATACGCCTAGTTCGTGTACTTCGGCTTCTCGCAGTTGCCGCAGATCCAGGGATAGGTCCAGTCGGCGGTCAGCTTGGCGCTTTCCGGCAGGAAATCGCTCCATGCATCGCCGACCACAACACCATCGGTCTCCCAGACGGTGGCGAACTGGCCATCTTCCTGGATTTCACCGATCAGCACCGGCTTGGAGAGGTGATGGTTGGTGTTCATCACCGCAATGCCACCGGTCAGGTTCGGCGCCGTCTGGCCATACATCGCCTGACGCACGGCATCGATATTGGTGGTCCCGGCCTGCTCGACCGCCTGCACCCACATGGTGAAGCCGATATAGTGGGCTTCCATCGGATCGTTGAACACGCGCGTGTCATCGCCGATGAAGGCGTGCCACTTGGCGATCATGTCTTCGTTTTCCGGCGTATCGACGCTCATGAAGTAGTTCCAGGCACCCAGGTGGCCGACGAGCGGCTCCGTGTCGATACCCGCAAGTTCTTCTTCACCGACCGAGAAGGCAACGACGGGAATGTCTTCGGCCTTGATGCCCTGGTTGCCGAGCTCCTTGTAGAACGGCACGTTCGCGTCACCGTTGACGGTCGAAACCACGGCGGTTTTCTTGCCTGCGGCTGCGAAGTTCTTGATGTCCGACACGATCGTCTGCCAGTCGGAATGACCGAAGGGCGTGTAGTTGATCATGATGTCTTCGTCCGCCACACCCTTGGACTTGAGGAAGGACTCAAGGATTTTGTTGGTCGTGCGCGGATAGACATAGTCCGTTCCGGCAAGCACCCAACGCTCCACCGATCCACCCTCTTCGCTCATCAGGTATTCGACGGCCGGGATCGCCTGCTGGTTCGGCGCGGCACCGGTGTAGAAAATGTTACGCGAGGATTCTTCGCCTTCGTACTGAACCGGATAGAAAAGCATGCCGTTCAGCTCCTCGAACACCGGCAGCACGGATTTGCGCGACACGGATGTCCAGTTGCCGAAGACCACATCGACCTTCTCCTGCTCGATCAGTTCGCGGGCCTTTTCGGCGAAAAGCGGCCAGTCAGATGCCGGGTCCACGACAACCGGTTCGATCTGCTTGCCCAGCAGTCCGCCTTTTTTGTTCTGTTCATCGATGAGAAACAGCATGACATCTTTCAGCGCTGTTTCGCTGATGGCCATGGTTCCGGACAACGAGTGCAGAATGCCGACCTTGACCGTATCGGCGGCCTGCGCCACCCCTGAGAATACGAGCGAACCAGCGATGGCGCCGACTGCTGCGAATGTTTTGATTGCTGACTTCATTCTAAAGACTCCGTTTGCGGGCGATATTGCACCGAAATTCTCTTAGCAAAGCCCATGCCAGCTTGATGATTTCGCGTAACACGCTGCCATACAACAAAATTTGGGCGATGCACGGGACAGACGGACCTGACGCGGCCCAGAATACATGCCCATTTTTTGCACAGGCCAAATTTACTGCCTATTTTTTGCCCAATCTCTCGATCGGTTGAAGCAACAGGGCTTCTACCCCCGTTGAGTTCTGGGTTAGGATCGCGTATCCAATCATTTGGAGCGAGCACAGCCATGTCCCACGCAGAAGTCATTCTTTCCGACGAGCTCTCGAACGAGGAGATTCCGATCCTCGATCTCGGCCCCTACCTGGCCGGTGAAGACGGCGCGCTCGAACGGCTCGCGGCTGAGCTCCGTTATGCGCAGGAGAATGTCGGGTTCTATTTCATCGTAAATCACGGCGTACCCCAGAGCCTGATCTCAAGGACCAATGACAATCTGGTGCGCTTCTTCGACCTTCCGGACGAGACCAAGCGCAGCTTTCCGAACTATGTTCCGCCACTCTCGACCATCTATGTGTCCTCGACGGTGAACGAAAACACCAAGCCCGATCTGAACGAGATGCTGCGGATCGTGCGTGAGCGCCCCGCCGATCATCCGGCCATCAAGGCCGGGTTGTCGTCTCACGGCCCCAATCACTGGCCCGATGACAGCCTGCTGCCCGGCTGGAAGTCGGAGATGCTCGAATACTATGACGCGATGGAAAATCTCGGCCATCGCCTGCTGCCGCTCTATGCGCGCGCCCTGGACATGCCGGCCGACCATTTCGACGGTCTGTTTGACGATCCGGTCTGGACGACACGCAACCAGCACTATCCGGCTGTCGATGCGGAAGAGAACCAGTTCGGCATTGCACCGCACCGGGACCACGGATTCCTGACGCTGCTTCCGGTGGCCAAGGAAGGCGGCCTGGAAATCGGAACCGCGGATGGCGGCTGGATTCCGGTCAGCAACATCGAGGGTGCGATCATCGTCAACACCGGTGAGTTCCTGAACCGCTGGACCAACGGCCGCTTCATGGCGACCCCGCACCGGGTCCTGCCACCGAAAAACGACCGTTACTCGCTCGCCTTCTTCTTCAACCCGAGCTGGGATACGGTCGCAGACCCGCTTCCGACCTGCGTGAGCGAGGACAACCCGCCACAGTTCAAGACGATCCGCTTTCAGGATTACCGCGACTGGTACCTGACCCAGAACTATCTCACCGTGGACGGAGAAACCCGCGCCGAGCCGCCGAGTATCGAGGAGAGCGAACTCCCCGATTCTCTCTAGGGCAGAGGGTCCGGCTCACCGTTTTTGGTGGGCATGCGATAGGCAACCATGGTCAGGCAGACCGATGTGTAGAGGCCGAGCAGGCCGAGCACCTCATTGATCCCGACTTTGCCGATTGCGGCCCCGGCCCGCGCCCAGAGCTCGTCGCTGACACCAGTGCCTGAGACCAGCGCGACGCTCAGATCATAGCAAACGGCTTCGTCTTCTTTTTCGAAAACGTGCGTTTTGCCGACCCTGATGGCTTCCACGATGGCCGGGTCCACGCCCGCTTTTTCCGCAGCCGGACCATGAGATGTCCAGACATACTGGGCACGCCAGTGTTTGGCGACGACCAGCACCACGACCTCGACCAGACGCTCCTCCAGTGACACGCCGTGGCACAGAAACTCTTCCACCGGTTCGATCCGGTCGGAAAACCCCGGCGAGGCCAGCCAGAACTGATAAGGCCCGGGCACGTAGCCGCGTTCGCTCAGAATGCGGTCATAGACAGCCCGTGCATCGGGCGAAAGATTGTCGGGATCGAACGGTTCGAAGCGCGGTGCCATCACGCCGGATCCTCATAGGTGTTGGAGAGTGTTCCGACACCGTCGATAATGATGTCGATAGTCGCCCCCGGTTTCATCGGCAGGGCGCCGGGGCC
>Ga0181558_10003963_pt1 | contig 13327 bp, 9 predicted proteins | sample 011ome_22_FD_133754 | JGI IMG/M metagenome (GOLD analysis project Ga0181558, IMG submission 133754) | Coastal salt marsh microbial communities from the Groves Creek Marsh, Skidaway Island, Georgia - 011507BT metaG (megahit assembly) | ecosystem: Environmental > Aquatic > Marine > Intertidal zone... | reverse complement strand
CGCGCGGGCGCCACGCGCGCGGCGACGTCGGGCACCATCCTCGCGTGGCGGTGCGGTCTAGGAGTGTGACGTGTCCGTTTCGTGAGCGCCACGCTTTCACGGAAGCGAAACAGAATATAAAAGTCGGGTGCGCCGCGACTCGTGCTTTCGTGTCCACGCACGCTTCGAAACGCTCTGGTGAAAATGCGTCTGGTCAAAACCGCCTACCGCTTCCCCTTTCCCCCTTTCCCCTTCGCCCCCTCCCCGGGAGCGCCGCGCGGGTTCCGCGAGCGCTCGCGCCGCGTCTCGCGGCGCGTGTAGAAGAACAGGTACCCGCCGGCGTTTCGCACCTCCTCCGGGTCGGCGGCGATCACCTTGTCGTCGTTGAACTGCGCCCAGACGCCGTCGCGCTTTTCGGTTTCGGTTTCGGTTTCGTCGTTTTCGTCATCCTCGGCGTCGCCCTCGCGCGCGAACACGGTGTAGTGCCCCGATCCGGCGCCGGCGCCGTGGTGCACGACGGCGGCCGCGAGGTCGTACATGTGTGCGGCCTCGTCGCGCTTGCTCCCGCCCTCGTCGGCGTCGATCCAGGTCGCCATGGCCATCGCCGCCGCCTCGCGCGCCTGCGCCGCCGCGCGCCCCGCCGCCGCCGCCTTCGCCGCCGCCGCCTCGCCGAAGGCGCTCGCGCCGGAGCTCGCGCGCCGGGGGCGCTTCACGGCGCCCTCCGCCATCTCCGAGGCCATGTCCGCCATCTCCGCGGCCGCCTCCGCGGCCGCCGCCGCGGTCTCCGCGGCGGCGCGCCCCAGTCGCGGCCCGGGCGCGCCCTCGCCATCCGCCGTCTCCATGTACGGCGTCAAGTCGAGCGAGTGCAGCGGGAACTCGACGTGCGCGTCCAGCTTGGAGCGCGCGCCCGAGCCGCGCCAGGTGAACCGCTTGAGGTGCAGGCAGAGCACGGGCGGGAGCGTCTGCAGCTTGTTCTGCTTCGTCGCACCCCCCACGTCCCCGCACCGCTCGCAGTAGAACCGAGCGCCCTGGCCGGCGAGCGTCTCGTCGCGCGTGTGCGCGGCGAGGCACTGCTGCAGCGTGACGCGTTCGCGCGCTTTTTCGCCAATCGGCGCGCGGGGCGACGACGCGCCCGCCGAGTCGCGGCGGTCGCCGCGATCGCCCCGCGGGGACGAGAGCGGGGACGAGCACGCCGTGGGGATGGGCAGGGATATGTCCAGGAACGGCTCGCGCCGCGTGCTGGCGTGCCCGCACCGCGTGCAGCAGATGCGGCTCAGCGCCATCCCGCCGAACAGGCGCCACACCGGGTCGGTGGGGAGCCCCGCGCCGTCCAGCGTTTGGGACGGCGTCTGGGACGCGTCGTTCGCGTCGGCGTCCTTCGCGTCGGCGTCGTGAGACGTCGGAGACGTCGGAGAGCTGTCTTTCGGTTCGCGTTTCGCGTCGCGCGCGCGCGGGAGCGTTTTCTCCTGAAAGAGCGGCGTCTGAAAGAGCGTCCGCGTCTCGAGCGGCGTCTCTTCTTCCGATCCGGCGCCGGGCGCGCGCGGACTCGCCGACGCCGCCAGGAGCGCCTCCGCCTGCGCGCGGGGCAGGGCCACGCCCGGGAACCCGCCCCCGTCCGCGGGGACGCCCGGTAGCGCGTGCGCATCCGGCCCGGGCGCGTCGCCCCCCTCCGCCTTGCGCCGCGACTTGCAAGGGCGGCACGAGCACCCGAGCTTGTGCCGCACCGCGCCCCAGCGCGAGACAATCATGAACCCGCCCTCCTCGCCCGCCTCCGCCTCCCCCGCCGCGCCCCGCATCGCCGCCGCCGTGAGCCCCGCGGCGATGGCCGTCGGGGACGCCGCCCCGCGCGGTGTGTACGCGCCCGGAGACGCGTCCCCGGACGCGCCGCTGGGCGAGATGGAGCCCGGCGAGTCCGTCCACTTCCCGCCCACGCGCTGGCCGGCGCGCGCGCTGCGCGACCGCCGGATGGGGTTCGGGATGCCCAGCTCGTGCATCACGCTGCCCTCCTCCCCGTGCTCGCGGCCGCGCGGCGTGACGTTCCGGCGGAGCGGGTCCTTCGCGCCCGCGCTCAGGCTGAGGCTCGCTGCGCGCCGCGCTTTCTCGGCGAGCGCGTCGCCGCGCACGAACTCCGATCGCAGCCGCTCGAGCAGGAACCGCGTGAACTCGTGCGCGTCCTGCTGCTGGTTCCCCGCGAACGAAGGCACCAACGTCCACACCGCGCGCAGAAGTTGGTACGGCTGCGTTCGGGAGGCGCGTCGTCGGTGTCGTCGGTGAATATTCGCGTGGGTATTCGCGTGTCGGTGTCGCGTAAAGAGAAGCGGTGAGAACGTGGTCGGGAAGGCATCGCGCGCGGGAGGCGCGCGGCGTCGTTCCGGGAAGAAAACGCGTTCGCGTTTTTCGATCGCGAAAGGGATGCCGCCGCCGGTTGAAACGCCGAAAAGTCGGGCGGCGGCGAGACGCGAGGGAGGCGCGAGATCTGCGCGCGGCGCGGCCGGCGGGGCGCGCGGGACCGGCTCACGGGCGCGGGGTCGAGCAGACCGCTCGACGGACGTACCGGAAACGCCGCGTACTCGCCCGACCAGAGCGTGCGAAGCACCGCGCGAAGCTCGCCTGCGCGTCGGATGGACGAGGGTGAGGTTTTCGGCGTCAGTGAAACGGCGAGGCGCGTGGGCGGCGGTTTTCGGCGCGGGAACGCGCGCGCGGTGCGAGTTCGGAGAAAGACCTGGCTCCGTGTCCTCGCGCGTGGCGGCGACGGGGGGGACGCGCCCAGGTATCGGGGGAGAGATCGAAGCGATACCGACCTCCGAGGCTCGCGTGGTCCGCGTCCGCGATGTTCGCCCTGCCCGTTCGGGTCATCGCGGGCGGTCGCACTGCGTCGGACGGGGGTGGCCACGGTCAGTCACGAAAGGGCAGGAGAAAATATAAAACCATGTGACACAATCGCGTGGTGCGCGCGCTCGAAGCGAAGCGCGGGGGAAGGGTGAGCCGGCGCGCGAGGCCGCGCGCGGTCGCGCGCGCGCCGATGTGTCTTCATCGCGCTCGCGTGGAAAAACGCGCGGCGCGCGGCATCGATCGACGCGTCTCGGTCGTCACGTCGCGGTCTCCCGCGCCAAAGTCCGCGGACCGCGAGCGGCGGGATGCGGGAGGGTGGCACGTACACACAGGGACCACCGTGGTCTCCTCTTCTTCGTCTCCGTTGTCTCCTTTCTTGCGTTTGCGCTTCTTCTTGAATCCGGGGAAGGACAAGATCTCCTCCGCGGGCGTCGGGACGGGCGTTCGCCCGGGCGAGCGCCCGCGCCCTGGACCCGCGGCGTACAGGCTCACCCCCGCCTCGTCGCTCAGCAAGCACTCGCGGAACTCCCTCACGTGACTCAAAGCCTGCAGCACGGAGTTCAAGTAACACGTGTTGCTCACGTTGTACAGCCCGGTCGCGCCGGTGGACTCGCCGTGCGACCCTCCGGCAGACATCGTGCTCGCGGGGTCGTCACCCGTCTCGCCGCGCCGCGCCATGGCGCACCCGAGACCTCGACCTGCGCTCCTGCGGACGCGCACCCTCGAATGGCGTGCTCTGTCAAGCGCTCGACGGCTGCCAAAAATTTCAATATTTCGGTGAGCGGATCGCTCAGAGAGCGCGCTGATCGAGTCGAACTTTTCGTTTGAGTCTCATGGCAAAATAATGAGCCGGCGATCTCGCCCCGGGCGGCAATGTTCGCATCGCGCGGATGGTGAGCGCGGTGCACGGCACGCTTCTCGAGTGCGACATCCCCACGAAGGTGTTCATCCTCCACCTAAACGACGAGCAGCTCCCCTCCGAGCGGTTCGTGATCCAGGACCTGGACGACACGCACCTGCTCGTGCAACCGGACAAGGTTGACATGGTCCGCGGCGAAGTCGCGAAGTTTTTGCAGCGGAGCCAATACACCGCCGCGCAGTAGAGGAGGTGCGAGGAGCGCGAGACGAGCGACGGCGACATGCCTCCCACGGCGACGGTCGACACGAGGCGGCTGTGGAACAGCGACGACCCGGCGGAGTGGAGAAAGGCTCTGGACGCGTACCCCGCCCGGCTCGCGGCGCTGAACGATCCCAAACTCCTGGAACTCGACGCGTGGTTCTGGGGAACGCTCGGCGACGCGATTCGCGCGCGCGACCCGAGCCGCCTCACCGCCGAGGAGCTGGTCCGCGTGGTGGCGTGGAAACTCGCGCGGGGCAAGTTTCGCCCCAACCTGCTGAACTTCGCGCGGGCGCACACCGAGGCGACCGCCGGGAAGGCCACGGGCGAGGCGCTCGCGAGGTTCGCGAAGGCTTCCGGAGACGGAGGAGAAAACGAAAACTGGCTCGCCGCGTGTTTGGAGCCTCTCGTCCGCCTTAAAGGGATCGGCCCGGCGACGGCGAGTGCGGTGCTCGCGGCGGCCACGGCGTCCATCCCCATGATGTCCGATGAGCTCATCGCCGTGGCCCTGCCGCAGGCGACGTCGTCGCAGATGTACTCCATGCCCAGGCTCCAGGCGCTCGTGGAGGTGACGCGTGCGAAGGCGAAGAAGGTCGGGGTGTCGCCTCGCGAGGTGGAGCGCGCGATTTTCGCCGAGGGGGCGAGATCCAAAAAGCCGAAGGCGAACGCGGCGAAGACGACGGGCGCGAAACGCAAGGCGAGGTAGCTTTCCTTTTTCTTGACGACGCGAGCGTGAGACGTGCGGCAGCGCGTGAGACGTGACGGGTGACCGAACGAGCACGTCGCGGTTTCGAAAACGACGGACATTAGACTACGAAAAGAGTGACCGTACGCGTTGCTCTCGTGTATCTATGACAGATCTGCGGCTATTCCGCGGCTGTTCTAATCGTATTCGCGCGCGTTTCGCGTTTGGCGTTTCGTCGCGGGCGTCTCGAGGACACCTTCGCGCGTTATCCACCTTTTGTGGTCTTCACCTCTGTATCTTGTTCAGCTTCGCGAGGCACACGATGGCGATGAGCTGGAACGCGATGGCCTCAACCAGCAGCACGATGAACGCGCGCACGCTCTGCGCGGAGCTGTCGTCGTACCCGTAGAGCGCCCTGATGTCGTCGTTTGCGGGGTACAAGCCGGTGATGATTTGCTCGATGGTCCACGCCATCGGCGAGATGTACAGCGCCCAGCGCATGAACACCGGCGCGGTGGCTTGGTTCACGAAGAAGTTGTTGAACAGGATGAACAACATGAGGCCGGGCATCGCCACCTGCATCGACTCCGCGTGGCTCGGCGCCACCGCGGCGATGATCTTGAAGAAGTTCATCATCACAAAGAAGCAGATGAAGGACCAGAAGTACAGCTGCCCGAAGTTCGACCACGTCAGCCCGCTGAGCGCGTACATGATGCACGTCGTCAGGAAGTTGCCGCAGACCGCCAGAGTGTTGTTCACGGCGGCGTCCACGATGAACGACGCCACCGTGCTGTACAGCCCGTCGGAGCTCTCGAGTTTGAACACCAACCGTTGCGCGATCATCTCGGGCATCACGGAAAAGTTGGACAACGCGCCGATCTGCAGGAGCATGAACAGAAAGGAGAGCTGCTGCACCGGCAGCTTGTCGGCGATGTTGAAAAACGCCAGCCCGATGATCAAACCCTGCACACTAGCCGTGCCGAACCGCGTCTTGAGCTGCCGTTTGTCGCGCAGCGTCAGCGTCACGCGCCGCTTGAATAACGTCGCGATCTGCGTGCCCATGCTCACGGAGTGGACGCTCATGTGCCGTTCGGAACCGAGATTCGTCGCGCCCGCGCGCATCGCCGCCACCTGGATCGTCTGCATCGGATCCTTGCCCCCCGCGGCCAAGCAGGCCTCCACGGCGCGAGACACGGTTTTCGCCTGCCCTTCCAGGTACCGCTCGGCGAAGAAATCCGCTTTATTCCCCGGGACGTCCGGCGTGATGATGTCCAGGTAGAAGTCCGTGGGGTTGCTCGCCTTGGGGGGCGGGTGACCCGCGTCCGCGAAATACTGCGCCGCATCCGCGAACGGGCCGTTGTACACCGCGCGCCCGGGGTTGGAGGTCATCAGCACGAGGTGGTCGAACATGGCGCCCACCTCCACGCGCTGCTGGTGAATCACCACAACGAACGTCACGCCCTTGCCCTCGCTCGCCGAGCGCATCGCGCGCACGCACAGCTCCGCGTCCGTGGCGGACAAGCCAGACGTAGGCTCGTCCGCGAACACGATCTGCGCCCCGCCCACGAATCCTCGAGCGAGTGTCGTGCGTCGCTTCTGGCCCCCGCTGATCCCGCGCATGTAGGCGTCGCCGATGATCTGGTCCTTCACCCCGAACAGACCGAAATTCGACAGGACCTCATCGCAGACGCGTCGACGCTCCGCGGTCTCCTCGGGTCCCAGGTGGGATAAATCGACCCGCAGCCTATGGTTGAACTCCACCACCTCGGAAACAGTGCAGTACGAGGGCATCACGTCCTGCTGCGGGACGTACGACGTGATGCGCGAGAACTGTCGGTTCCGGGGGCGCCCGTTTAGAAAAACCTCCCCCCTGTGCGGGGCAGTCTTTTTCCCGGCGATGATGTCCAGGAGCGTGGTCTTGCCGCACCCGCTCGGGCCGATGAGCGCGACCATGCTCCCGGAGGCGAACACGCCGCTGATCGAGGACAGGATCGTTTTCCTCTCCTTCTCCCCCGTCCGGCCCTTGCGCACGGCAATCTCGAAACAGACGTCGCGAAAAGCCAGATGGCTCTGGCCCGACGAGCTCGCGGGCTCGCCGTTCGGTCCGCGCTCGAGCGAGACGTCAGACACCTCCACCACGACGGGCGCCTCTGTCGACGCGCCCATCGCAACTGCCGAGAGCGCGTCCGCACCGAACGCGTCTGCACCAAGTGCGCGCGTTCAACACGTGAACGCGCGTGTCGTGTCGTCTATTTTTTTTGTCGTCACACAGTTCGACGTTTCCGACCGACACAGACAGAGGGTGATACATCGTGATGCTTGGTGTTGCGGTCGCGCGAAACGGGGGTTCGTGACTCAGGCGCGCGACCCGAACCGGCGAGTGCGGAAAACGCTCGGGAAGATTTCTCGGACTGATTTTTTTTGTCCGATTTTTGCGCGTTTTTTTTTTGCCGATATTCTTTATGACGACACAGTTATTATCTACCTATGGTCCCCACGACGCGCGCGGCCTTTTAGGCTCGGGGGACCAGAGCGTTTTCGCCGTCGGAGGCACGGAAACGAGACGTGCGTGATCGGCCAAGGGGGGTTCTCCCGTATGGGTTCTCCGCTCGGATGACAGACGAGTTTCCGGCGTCGGCGAGGAGGCCGCGACGCCGCCGAGAGGCGCTTCTCGGTCTTCGCGGAAAAAGTGCACGTGAAACATCTTCTCGCCGAAGCGTCCCGGCGGTCCCGCCGTCACCGCGGCGACGTCGCCGAGATGCTCCGCGAGCAACTCGTGCACGTTCCTGCGGTTCGGGTTCGAGCGCGGCTCGCCCGCGACGCGGAGCAACGCGTCCCGGAGCTCCTCGCCGGTGTCCGCGATGTACGCGAGGTACAGCTCGGGAAGCGTCATCTTCCACCGTCCGCGCGTCCCTCGAGTCGTTTCCCAGGCGCGCCACGCCCGCACAACCTCCGCCTGCAGACGAAGCGCGGCGTAGCGCGTCGCGCGTCGCGACGTGGACTCAGACTGACAAGGTGGGGTCTCGGGAGACGCCGCGCGCGTGTCGCCGTCGCGCGTGCGACCCGCGTCCGAGCCCCGCGGCGAACCTGTCCGTCCGCCTTCGTCCGCTTCCGCGCACATTGTGAAATGACCTTTTAGAGCGCGCGCGAGAGACCGTCACGAGACGCCGACACGCGTCTCGCGCCGCGCGGTTCGCGACGGGCGCGGCTCGAGTCGCGGTCCTCGAGCGCGACGGCGCGGGCTCGGAGACGCGCGTGGTGCGCGTCGCGGTTTGGCGCGCGCGGCGATGACGCGCTTTCGGGTGCTCCCAGAACGCGACCGCTCGTCTTCTCTCAGCGACCCTTCAGTCCGTCTTTTCGCGGGCTTTTCGAGGCCATTTTCGGACATTTTCGGAGACTCGATGCGCGCGGGAGGTGCGCGGGAAACGTCCGCTCGACGGGTTTCGGAAACCGGAAAAACGCTCGATGCAACTCCTAAAAAAAAGGCGCCTCTCACATCAGACTAAAAACTCCTACGGTACGTTTGCGCTCCGGTATGCGAACTCACAGCAAGAGCGACGAAAACCGCTCCGGCGTGCACGCCACGACAATCACCCCCTCGTTCGTTTTCGCGTCGTCGTCCAACGACGCGTCCCCCGCGTCTCCTTCCTTCTCCCCGACGCTCGCCACCGCGGTGCGGCACTTCGGGCACTCGCGGCTGGTGCACAGCCACCGCTCGACGCACGCGCGGTGGAACAGGTGCGCGCACGCGGGCAGGCGCGCGAGCAGCTCTCCCGGGACGAACTCGCAGAGACACACCGCGCACTCCGAGTCGAACTCGAACGCGCGCCGTTTCGTTCGCGCGCCGCGACGAGCCGCCGCGTCCGACGAAAAGTCTTTTATTCCGTCCGTGCCGTACGACACGGACGGAATGCGCCGCAACGTCCGGGGAGACACGCCGCGTCTGTGCGGCGACAACGCGGGGAAAACCTCTCCGTCGTCGTCGCCGTCTTCATCGGAGGAAAAAACGTCTTGGTCTGAAAAAAAGCCGCCCGGCTCTTCGCGGAGCGCGGCGAGCGCGTCGGCCGACGCGCTCGTCCGCGCCGCGCCCGTTCCCGGCACGAGCGGCGACCACGCATCCCGCCGCGCGTATCCTCTCCCCCACTCGCCCAGCGTGAGCGGCGGCCCGAACCGCCTCCGCGCGGCCGTTCCGGAGAGGTTCCCGGAGCGCAGGAGCCCGATTCGGGAACGGCGGTGCAGGTCTTCCCAGTACGCGTCCCACTCGCGCCTCGCCGCGGTTTCCGCGTCCGCCTCGCGGCGGCGCGCGTCGTCGGGAGAGACGGCGTGCGGTCTGAAAACACGCGGAGACGGCGAGTCGGCGCGCGCGTCGCTTCGGTGCTGGTGAGAGGGCGCGGTGCGAGGGTCCGTCTCTCGAGTCACCCGAGGATGACTCGCCGTGCGTCGCGGCGAGTCGTCGGGACGACGACGATGGATGTGTTGACGTTCCCGCGAACCGTCGCGCGCGGGTTCGTCCCCCCGCCGCGCGTTCGGCGCCCTGCGCACGAGGCACACGGGGTCGCGACCGCGTCTGTGCGTGGAGCGGTGGTACACCGAAGACGCGGAGACGTCGCGGTGCCACATGGCCAAGGCTCTCGGTGCTCGCCGGGGCATTAAAATACGAAGTCGCGGACGTCCGAGAGACACGGGTTTCGGATAGTCCGTAGAATCAGATTTCACCTCGGCGCGCAGATTTTTTCGAGGCAGCCAAAGGTCGGTCCGAGCGATCCTCGGGGACGCGGCGAAAAGAAACACGCGTTTCCGTCGAGCGCGAGCGCGCCGACCGAAACTTTGAACGGTGACTCGCGTAATATAAATGTCGCGAGGCGTCGACGCTCTCTCGAGCGTCGACGCGCCCGTCACCGCGGGCGCTCCCTCTCGTCCCGCTTTTTTTTCTCCGTCGTCTCTGCTACGCGCCCTTCACTCCCCAAGTTCCACAACGCGCGAAAAGCGCGTGAACGAAAAGCTGTTCGCCGCTTACCAGCCGATGTGGCGGTAGGTCTCGCCCGCGTACACGGCATCCGCGCCGAGCTCCTCCTCGATGCGCAGCAGCTGGTTGTACTTGGACAGACGCTCGGAGCGGCAGGGCGCGCCGGTCTTGATCTGGCCGGTGGCGAGGCCCACGGCGAGATCCGCAATGTAGGAATCCTCGGTTTCGCCCGAGCGGTGGGACGCCATGACGCCCCAGCCCGCCTTCTTGGACATGCGCACCGCCTCGATCGCCTCGGAGATGGAGCCGATCTGGTTCACCTTGAGCAGCAGCGCGTTGCACGCCTTAGCCTCGATGGCGGTGGCGACGCGCTCGGGGTTGGTGACGAGCAGGTCGTCGCCCACGACTTGGCACACGCCCGCGCCGGTCAGGAGCCCGGTGTTCTCGAAGTCGTCCTGGTCGAAGGGGTCCTCGATGGAGACGATGGGGTACTCGGAGCAGAACTCCTTGTACATCTCGATCATCTCCTCGCCGGACTTCTTCATCGAACCGTCGTTGTTCTCCGTCTTGAAGTCCAGATCGTACATCTTGTCCTCGGTGTAAAACTCGGCGGCGGCGACGTCCATGCCAATCTTGATCTTACCGGTGTACCCGGCTTTCTCGATCGCCTCCTTGAGCAGCTCGAGGCCTTCCTTGTTCTCCTGGATGTTAGGCGCGAACCCGCCCTCGTCGCCGACGTTGCACGCGTCCTGGCCGTACTTCGCCTTGATCACGGTCTTCAGGTTGTGGTACACCTCGGAGCCCATGCGCATCGCCTCGGCGAACGTGGACGCGCCGACGGGGAGGATCATGAACTCCTGCATGGCGAGCTTGTTGCCCGCGTGCGACCCGCCGTTGATCACGTTGAACGCGGGCACGGGGAGCACGAGCTTGCCGTTGCCGGCGAGGTCCGCGATGTGCTTGTACAGGGGCACGCCCTTCTCCGCGGCGCCAGCCTTGGAGACAGCCATGGACACCGCGAGGATCGCGTTGGCGCCGAGCTTGCCCTTGTTCTTCGTGCCGTCGAGCTCGATCATGAGGTCGTCGATCGCCTTCTGGTCCGTGGGGTCCTTGCCCACGAGCGCGGGCGCGATGATGGTGTTGACGTTCTCGACAGCCTTCGTGACGCCCTTGCCCATCCACCTGTTTAGGGGGGTGATGCGAGATCGGTGGAGGGGAGCGGAGAGGTGAGCGGACGCGCGCGAGAGGCGAAGACGCGGATACCGGAAAGGAAAAATCCGGTTTCGTCTGTCGTCGGTTTCGCCAGAAAACGCGTGCCTAGAAACGCGGTGCGACAGCGAACCGACGACGATCGAACGCGCCGGGAACCGGCGCGGCGGGGGCGCCGCGACGTGCCCGGGGACCTGTCAACGGCGGAAACGCGTGCTCGGGACGCATCGGAAGCGAGACAGACCGCGGGTCACGCGAGAAACGGGCTGGGGACGTACTTGGCCTTGTCGCCGTCGCGGAGCTCGACAGCCTCGTGGATGCCCGTGGAGGCGCCGGAGGGGGTCATAGCGCGGAACATGCCCTTGTGCGTGTAGACGTCCGCCTCGACCGTGGGGTTGCCGCGGGAGTCGAAAATCTGGCGGCCGACGATCTTGGTGATGGCGGCGGGCGTCTGCTTCTTCAGGTACTCAGCCTGCGGATGGACGGACAGGACGGAGACGGGAGCGAGGGCGTTAGCGGCGATTTTCGCAAGTCCGATTCGATCTTTTCGCCTCGGCGAAGCGCATCGGCGAAAATAGTTCCGATCGTCGGCTGGTCCGACCGGCGTTCGAGCGCGGCGCGGCGCGCGACCGACGAGGCGGTCGTCTCGCGACAGTTTCGAGGGGTACTCGACCGACCCGAACGTTCGGTGGTGAAGACCCGAGCGAATCCGGTCCCGAATCCTGCACCCCGCCCGCTCGAGACGGCCGCCCTGTAATCGTCGCTTCGGTGCCTCGCGAATATAGATATTGCCGGAAGAGCGCGTACCATGAAGGAGATGGGCTCAGCAGCCTTGGCCTTGACGGCGGCGTTGATCACGTCCTCGACCTTCTTGCCGAGGGCGTGCTCCTCAATGTACTCCTGGATGCTCATGCTGTCGTTCGGGGAGGATCGGATAGGTGCGGTACGTCGGCTTGTGCGACGAGTCGTAATGGGAGCGCGAAGAGCGGTCGGTGCTGAGAAAGCGGCGGAGGCGCTAATCATGAATGCCGCTTATGAGCAATCGCCCAGAAAGAAGGCGAAAACGAGAAAACGCGGCCGATGCTTTTTTTGCTTTTCTTTATCCAGAAGCGGCGGTTCGAGATTTGGTATGCGTATTTAGTCACGGTCTGTTTCACGATCCGACTCAGCCTGACCGAGACGAGTTCGCGAGCTCCGGCACGCGTATTTTGCATCTTCCGACGTGAAAGCCGCTCGTCCTCCCTTTCTCGGACGAAAAAGCACCCGTCTCGCGCCTCTCGTCCAGCACACCCGCAGCACGCCCGCGTCAGAAACGCACCATGGCGAAGCGCCAGAAGACCGGGAAGACCCTCGCCCTATTCGATGTGGACGGCACGCTCACCATTCCCCGCAAGGTGCGTCGAGAACGCCTAGAGGTCGCATTCTCGCGCGTCCACGAGACGACGCCCGACACGACGTCGCACATTTGCCGCGATCGCCCTCCGCCGCGCGCGCGCGTCGACGACCCTGACCCACCCCTAACCCTCTCGCGACCCCCCCGATGCTCGAGCAGAAAGCCGATGACACGATGCTCAAGTTCATGAAGGACCTGCAGGAGGTGCGTCGCCGCTGGACCGCGGCGCCGCGCGACGCGCGACCGACCCCGCGGCCCGATCGAGGCCGCGTTCCCCTGTTCGTTATGGGCACCTCGTTCATCGTCGGTTTTTCCCCCGATCGCGCTCTTCGGACGCGCGTCGCTTCCTTCCAGCCTTCTCTTCACGCGCCGCCGGTTCCTGCCTGACCCCGACGACCGCGACCGCGACCGATGCCCGGACCGTCGCAGAAAGTCACCGTCGGCATCGTGGGCGGCTCGGACCTGGTGAAGATCCGCGAACAGCTCGGGGATGAGGCGGACAAGGAATACGACTACCTGTTCTCCGAGAACGGCCTGATGGCGTTCAAGAAGGGCGAGCTGCTGAAGGCGACGTCGTTCAAGGACCACCTGGGCGAGGAGAAACTCAAGAAGCTTCTCAACTTCATCCTCATCTACATCGCCAACCTCGACATCCCGATCAAGCGCGGCACGTTCATCGAGTTCCGCAACGGCATGCTCAACGTCTCGCCCATCGGCCGCAACTGCTCGCAGGAGGAGCGCGACGAGTTCGAGAAGTACGACAAGCAGGCGGGCGTGCGCGAGAAGTTCGTCAAGGTGCTGCAGACGCAGTTCGCGGAGTACGACCTGACGTACTCTGTCGGCGGCCAGATCTCGTTCGACGTGTTCCCGCGCGGCTGGGACAAGACGTACTGCCTGCAGTTTGTCACGGACGACTTCGACGACATCCACTTCTTCGGGGACAAGACGTACAAGGGCGGGAACGACCACGAGATCTTCGAGTCTGCGCGGACCATCGGCCACACCGTGACCAGCCCGGAGGACACCAGGAAGCAGGTCCAGGAGTTCATCCTCGACAAGCTGTGAGAGACGGTCGCCGTAAAAAGAAAGGGGCGCCGATGGCGCCCGCGCGCGAGCCCGAGCCGAGAATAGGACGGGCGATTTATG
>Ga0181558_10003962_pt1 | contig 13330 bp, 9 predicted proteins | sample 011ome_22_FD_133754 | JGI IMG/M metagenome (GOLD analysis project Ga0181558, IMG submission 133754) | Coastal salt marsh microbial communities from the Groves Creek Marsh, Skidaway Island, Georgia - 011507BT metaG (megahit assembly) | ecosystem: Environmental > Aquatic > Marine > Intertidal zone... | reverse complement strand
TTTTTACTAATGTAGGGGTTTTGAAATTTGTTTGTTTGTTTTTTTTGTTTTTAGGGGAAAAGTTTTTTTTGAAGGGGGGGGGGGGTAAGGTGGGAGAGGGGTTCAATGATCAAAACAAAACTGACAGCGTTTGTGTTTTTATTGTTGATTGTGTTGTTCCTGTGTATTATTTTTTTTTGTGTGAGTTGGTGCGTGATTCGCTAAGAAAAACGAACACAACGACCATTTCTGGAAATATGACAGTTGAACACAGCTTTTTTTGTTTTGTATTTTTTTTCTACAAAAAAATTTAACACAGCACGACACACACACACATACCAGTGAACACACGCGTATATGGAAAAAACATAGATTGTTTACATCGAGAATGTTCGCAAACAATCTGAGAAAATGTGGATTTTCTTTTTGATACTTCACAAACAAGCCACACAAAACAAAAAAACGTACTAAACTTGTGTGTGTGTGTGTGCGCGAGTGCTTGTGTATTTTCCGTGAATTGGAAACGCGACTGTGTACTTTTTTATTGCTGTGTGTAGGTCTTCCGTAAAAACAAAATGTTTGCTCGAGATCCATCAATCGAAGACAGGGGTATGTTTGCACACCACTTTCTGCAAGAGTCAGAGGGCTACATGGGTCTCACCGAGCCTCCCGCACCGAATTCCAACGCGTCCGTGAGCAACATCTACGACTCACACAACACCGGGGATTCGTACAACATCTGCAGGACAATCACCCACGAAATTGCACGCATCAACGCACAAATCACCCTTGCAAACAGATTGCTGCTTAAAAACCCGTACAGAAATGCACTGGGTTCGCGCGCTGCCAACTCGTTTTCAAAAAACAATTTACCGATGTTCAAAGTGCAAGTCGAGGGAAACTGGACTTCGCACTTTGACACAGCGGGGTTTGGGCGCCTGCTTCATGGCGGCGGAGAATGGGGCAGTGATGCAGGCGATCACAAGCAGCAACGACAACTGATTGGCCAAGGGTTTGCTCGCCACGCAAACTCTGGCACACAAGGAGGAGGTTTTGGAGCGCATGCACCCGGTGGCACTCGATGCTCCAATGACGGTGGCCCAAAGGCTGCTCAAAAGAAAATCCTCGAGTTTGAGCACATGGTTTCCTTGGAACTTGTCGACATGATCATCCTGCACCTCTCTGGGAACGGAGACGTCAAAGCCGCGATCACTGGAATTCAGCAGTACATGGTTAAATCGGGAGTCTCGATCACTCACGGGAAACTCAAGCTGAAAAACTTCAACAAGAGTGCGATGGAACAAATGTGGTCAACGGTAATTTCGGATATTGTTTGGAGTTTCTCGGTAATCGGCATTGCGGTCGGAGAGGTGTCTCGTAACTCGATCACGGGTATCAGGATGCAGATTATGAAGCCAGATTCGTACGTGATCCGCTACAACATTAAAAACGGGATCAACGAGTACATGATCACCGACCGCGTCACGGGTGAGATCAAAACAAACATTCTCATGTTTAGTAAATTTGCTCCAGGGTTCGGAGGAAAGATCACGTCGCCAATGGCAAATTTACTCGTGCCGTACCTGAAGCTCATGTATTTGGAAGAACTTCACCGCTACAGTCAAACGCGCAAGACATACCCCCTGCTGTATTTGCAAGAAACGCCTTTCAAACCGGTATTGAGGGAACGGAACAGGGGTGAACACCCAGGAAACATTCGTTTGCACGGCGGACGCCGAGGGGACTCGAGGCAGGACATCGTGTCTGCTTCCTCCGCTTTGTCCGCAGCCATGAACTTGAAAGTACCAAACGGGAACCCCCGGAGGTTCATGAACCCACTGTCGCCAGAAGCACTGAGTTCGAACGTGCTGATCAACGAAGAGGCCCCGTTGGTTGACGTGAACACACTCGAAGGCCGAGACGCGATTGTGGAGCACCGCATCGGGGAGAAAAGTGCGCACGGCAAGTCAAAGAAATCGGTCGCACCGCACGTCCAGCCTTTTTCTGTGCGCTCTTCTGAAATGGGTGAGTACGTTTTTTTGCACCAACCCAACGACTACAAATCCATCCCACGCGTCGAAAACACGATCAACATTACTGAAGAAAGAGAGCGTTTTTTCCGAATCGTGATAGCAGAGTTTATGACGCCCGAGAAACTCATCCGCGATCTCGGGAAATCGCGGTTTAAAAAGGACGATGAAGCGCAAACCAAAGCCATGTTGCGCACCGTGTTCCAGTGGGCGGTGGGGATCGAGTCTCGGATCAACGGGGTGATTGACCCTCTGTTTGCAAACGTCGACCCGTCCATTTACGCACTGACCGACATTTCTGCTTCGTCGATGATCAACGAATTGGGTGCAGGCCACCTCGGGCACTGGGGCTGCAAGCAAGAATCGAAGCACGACGACCATTTGCAATTTGCGGCAAAACTAAAGCAGCACACGAGCTGGATGAGCGACGAGTACCTCGGTATCTCACTCGAGGACAAGACGTCCATCCTGTTTGATGCGCTCAGCAAGTACAAGGGTTTAACAACATTGGCGCAAAAAAAGAACCTGGTAGTGATGTTGGACGGGAGGTTTGTTGTGCGCAACCTCGAGCGCGATCGCCGCAATGGTGCCACCACGCCACGGCAACAAGGCAGTCAAGCGACATCAGGGAACGCGAAAGTGATGGTTGGTAACTTTATGCGACACTCGGGGTTTGGCGCATTCGAAGCGATGCAAGGCGAACTGTCGTCGGGAAAAAAGAAGGACAAAGAAGCAGGCGAAGAAGCAGGTGAAGAAGACGCGGAGTTGGCAGAGTTCCACATCGAAAGAGCAAAAAAGCTCAAAGGAAAATTGCTCTTTGCAGTCTTTGGCGCACGTGTGTTTGAAGAGTTATTTGAGCCACTACTGGAGCCCACTGGACCAGAACCCACTTTCTCAAACGACAGAGGCGAAGCAGCTACAGCAGGAGCTCAGAACGCAAAACGTTTAGCAGAACCACCAGCCGAGTTTATGCAGTTGTTTCCGATCCTCGATTTCCCACCAAACCTCCAATCCGCGCGCCACCAGCGTTTTGGAGCGAAAGAGTTTTCGAAAATGTCCGTCGCGGAAGCACTGCGTCACGATGTGTCGGACCAGTTTGAACACGCGCCTCGGCGTCTGTCTAAAAAAAGAAAACAACCAGCCAGCACCAACAAAAATGTCGATGGGCTTCCAAACGCCAAAGAACCTCGCAAAACCGGCGTGCAAAGCATTTCGCTACTTAGATCACGGAGCAAAGGTTCTGACCAGAGAGAACCATTGCTCCAAAACAAAGCCCTGTTTGCTCCCAAATCAGAGAGTGGCATTAATCGACCCCTCCCACACACGCAGCAACAGCAACAACAGCAACGACGACAACAACAGAGGAGCCGGTTACTGTCTTCACAAGAAATCGAACATTATACCGTTTCCAACGCGGTCAAACACGTACGCGACAAAATCAACAAAGATGCACACAGCAGCTCGAATATCACAAACTCTGCACAAAAAATCACAAACATAACATCACTGTCGGGTGCTGTAGAAAACCGATTGAGTTACGATCCAAAAAAGCAAACTACCTCATCTGCAACAAACGCCCGTGGATTTCCCAAACGTGTAGAAACCCAGAAACACCCGGGAAATCGTTTCGCCACGACAGAGAAGTCATCGGAACAAAACGACCAATCCACCTCAACCATGCAAGCCAAGCAATCTGTGACAAAAGATCCTCATAACGATCGGAGCAAACTGACGGGGCAACAAGCACCAAAACCACGCGACAAAAAAGCAAAGAAAAAGGAAAAGGAAGGAAAAGAAGAAAAAGAAGAAGCCGAAAAAGCAACCACAAAGAAAAGCGCCGTGGCAACCACGAAAAAATCCGGTTCCGGGGCCATTGTCGGGCAACAACGGCCTCCGACCAAAAAATCTTTGCAGACAGAAAGAAAAAAAGAGTTGCGAAGAGAATCTCCGACCGCGACTCCTTTGGTGCCGGGCGCAAACCAACAAAAAGAGAAAGGTACTCAACAAAAAAAACAACGGTCGATAGAACAACAACAAGTTTCCTCTCGCGACGCCACGAACAAAGAACAGCGCGCCCCTAAACAACCCAAGCGCCAAGACTCCAGCAAACGGCCATCAGCGGTGTCTTCAAATCAACAAACCGACCCATCGAACAAAGACCAAGCCTCGTCAACTTCTCAACAAAAAGGCACAAGGTCGAGAAACCAACCCCCGCGTAAAACAGCCTCATTACAAGATTCGGGGCACCAAGACACGTTTTCAGAAGTTGCTCAAATGATGCGAGACCACTCTCCTCGGTTTGGTTTTGGGGACTCTTCGAGTTCCGTACATTCGGGCGTTGGTGCAATGACGGGCAACAAAGTGAAGATGCAGCAGATGGTCACTTCGTGGCTCAACTGTCCTCTGAGAGTGCTGAAAGATATCGCGAATTCTATTGCGTTTGTACGGGCGAGGCGCAAAACCATGATGTTTAACCAGATGCACATCCTGACCTTGTCTGACCAGTCTGGTGAGACACACAAAAAGAGTTTCAACGAGGCGTTTGGAAAACGAGCCAAAGCGGCCTCGATCGAAAGTGTCCATTCTGCGGACGTGATCCGCAGCGAGGAGTTTGCTCACATGCAGATCAACAACTTGATTGAAAACACGGAAAAGGACTTTAACACACGGGTCAGGCACGACCAACTGTCTGAATCGGTGCTCGCGCTGTCTATCGGTGTCGTAACAGAAGCACGAGTGATCGCAAACATCAGCAAAGCCGAGTTGTCCATTCAATCGGACAGAGCGCGCACAGACTTGATTCGAGCTAAAATGGAGTACCACAGTTTGATACAGTACCCAAACGAACCATCCTTGCATGAACCATCACAACAATGAGTGTCAAAAAGAAACATGCAGTAACAAACAACCAAAATAAAAAAAAGATACACACAACACACAAACACATATTTCACGATTTGCACTTTTCGTGGATGGAGCCCAAAACAAAACACACGCACACACACAAAAAAGCCATGTGTTTGTGTTGTGTTTGCATCTTGAGGATAGGAGAGACTTCGGACCAGAGTCTCGTTGAGTTGTTGTCTTTGTCTGTTTTTTTTTGTGGCATTGAATGCAAGCAAAACCTTTTTTTTTGAACACATACACACACACACACATAAATTAAGTCAGAAAAAGCTGCCCAAACACAAAAATGTTGAAAAAAAGTTTTTTTAAAACAAACAATGCTTTTTTTTCGAGGGGTGGAAGGGTAAGAATGGATGCGGGAAAAACCCGAAATATGGATTTGCACGGGATTGACGTACTTTTTAATGTATGTATTTTTTTTTTATTTTTGTTACCACAAAAAAGCACGCTTATCCAGCAAACACGGGAAACCCACGCCGCCGCATCGAAAAAAGGAGGGGAAAGGAACAAAGAAACAAAACCCGGGGCATTGCTTGTTTTTGTTTGCTTTTTTGACAAAAGTACCGCTGTTCTGTCCCTTGTTTCGCCTAATCCCCATCAAGTGAACACAAAAAAAACACACAAAAAAACACACAAAAGCAAAAAAAGGAGGAGGAAAGGCGATCGGTATTCGGACCAACACACAAAAAAAGCTTTTTTTAAAACAAAAAAGGATCTCTCAGCAAAAAAAAGCATTGTTGCCAGTGCGTGTACATTGCAGTGTTTAAATGCCACTTACCAGCTATTTGTCTTCGTGGTTTGGAGGAAAAAAGCAACTCACGCCCGAAGAATTCGCAGCACAATCATTTTTGGATTTGCTTGTCGATGACGCTTATGATGCATCATCCTACGATCTTGTACAGGAACAAGGTAGTAATTTAGTTTACATGTGTCAAAAACCCCCACAAGGTAAGACCACTCTGGTCTTTAAGCACATCAAAATTGCCTTGTGCATTCCAATCACACACCGAAACACCGATGCAATGCTGAGAAACCTCAATGCGTTCATAAGGCTCGAAAGAAAAGACATTAAAACAATTCAAAAAGTTGCATTTGACGACCCAAAAAACGCGAGTAAAGCCACGCACAACCTTCTTCAAACAAGATTGAAAATCGAAGGAATAGCAGGCAGTGATTTGCTGTGGATCGAGTTCGAGCCGATTGGAAGCGGGATCATCCTGTCGCAACTCAAGGACATGCTGGCTAACGTCCAACTCTCGGACACTGACTTGAACAAAATTATCACAGTAGCATTTTGGCATCTCAAGGAGCACATTCACGAGAAGGCAAAGTTGGTGAGCGGTAACATCGACCTTCACACAATTGTGTGCGAGCAGACAGGTTCGGAAAATAACAAGGTATTCAAGGCGCGATTTTACGATTTTAGCGATTTCTGCGTGTACACGAAAAGCGCACTGAATCAGGTCGATGTGAGTAAACCAATACGCAATTTCAATGCATCAAAAAAACCTGCGTTGGCTCCAGAAGTTATCCTTGCGGTGCTCCACACTTCTGTTGAAAAACGGAAATCTTTTACACAAGCACTAAGCCAAATCTCCAGTAAGGGAAAAGAAGAGGATCACAAAGACGCACAACAAGAAAAAGGAAACCCGACGATTGCGGGATTCTCTGGGGGGTTCGGTCCGTCTGCAGACATTTATTCTCTTGCAGTGAGATTCCTAAACATCTTCACTTCTATCGAATCCACATTCTTACCCAAAGTTTTTCCTGGTCGGGGTCAATCATTGGATAAATGGCAGCACATTATTGCGGATGCAATTCTGTTTGCCAGTCATCACAGAACAAACTTGTTTGATTTGTGGCACTCAAAACAACACCCGGCGACATTTTTGAGCGGTGTTGCAAAGTTTGAACAGGTAAGAACCAACACTGCACTTTGGAAATCGATAAATTCAACTAACAAGTTGAAAATCAACCAAATTAGGAACCGACAAAACATGGAAAGTGTGGTCACAAAACTCCTAACACTGGTTCACCCTGATCCGTCGATACGCAAGCTCGACGAAGATGTTTTTTTTACTGGATTATTTCATCATTCGACCGCTGGAATCAACCCAGTACATGGAGGACACAAATTTGGGAACAACTACCAAGAGGTGTTTAAAGATCCCCATAACCCATTAATTTACCACTACACAGTGGATGCAAATTTTAAACCGGATAACACTGAACCGTTTGTCCCACCATCAAGATCAGCTGATCCGAGGATCTTTGCTGAAGAAAAAGATGAAGGAAAATCGCCAGTTGTTCAACCACAAGTTGCCGCTGTCGACAACTCTGAGGAAAAACAACATGATTTGAGCCAAGACATCGATTGGACCAAACTTTGCCATTTGATTTACATGCAAGAAACAAGGGTTAAAAAAAAACCCCAAAGCTCAGCAAACCAACTTGTGGTGGCTAACGAATGGAATTCTCACCGTGAAGTAGGAACATCTGTAGAAAATTGGTTCGAAATGGGAATAGGGCAAAACAAGCAAATAGCTAATGGAATAGCAACTCGTATTCGGGAGCAATTTCTGTTTACCAAAACGTTTGAAAACAGGGCAATGTGGTTCTTGCTCGGCATGCCAAATGAGAATGCAATTCCAAACGGATACATGACTCACTTGAAAACTGCTCTTGAAAGCTCCGAGCGGCAGAAATTTGATGAACTTGTAAACAAATTGAAGATTACTCAACCACATTTGTCAAGAATGGACCGATCAAGGATCGCGCTGTTTAGGTGGTTGTTTGTGGACAATGCCGAACATGTTCCTCCGATTGCACTACCTGTGTGGTTTTTGGATTGGGTGATTGCACTGACAACTTTCCAAAAAGAACAAAATGCCACCTAAACCCCGATGTGTGAGCAGCAAACAAACCTCTCGAACTGGGCACTGGGAAATCCAACAATAAAAACAGAACACCAGCGTACGACGTGCAATATCACACACACACACACACACATACCCCCGCCTCGCTACCTCTCGTTACCTCTCGTCCCCTATTCCCCCTCCCACACAGCCAAAGCAAACAATTAACAATAAAAAAACCACACAAAAAACCATCCACTTTTTTTAAATTTGCCAATGTGATATGGTACTAGTTTTTTTGCACATATTGACGAATCTCAGCGCGTGTGTGTGTGTTTTTTTTACATGCAAGTTTTGGTGTTGGTGTTTTGTTGAACAAAACAAAAAAAAATCTGTCAACCAACACACACACATACACGCACTTTACATCAACGAAACAAAAAACCAGCAAAAAAGTCAAGTGGACTTTTTTTTGTTGTTTATTTTGCTTTGTCTGCACGTGTGCGTTTTTTTGTGGCACCGCTTGTGGGGTCCCGCCGCCTTTTTTTGCAAACCATTTGTGTGTTTTTAACAGTCGCATTTTGTGCATTGACGCACAAAACAGAGTGGTTTCACCAACAACACAACAAAAACAAACCTGCATTTCAGCCACGGTCTAAAACCAAACCAACAACAACAAAAATTTACCCATATACAGGACCAAATGCAGGATCAAATGCACACAACGGTTGATATCAGTCACGACGGCGCGGTGTACGAGATGCCGCCATACCTGGTTGCGCATATATTGAGCCGAAGTGCATCCACCAATGCAAGTGTCGAATTAGCACTTGACATGCTGCAAAGCACCAAATTTACAGTGCAGATGCCTCTGAAATCCATGAACAAAACAGTCGTCTGCTCAATGACCGCGAATCCAGAAAAGGTGTACGACGTGCCGCTGTGGCGAAGCTGATGTTCTTTTTGTTTACCACACGTTCTCTTAACCTAACGTGCGGTCTGTTTTCATTACAAAAACTCTTTTTGTTGTTTTTTTATCGAGTTTTGCTTGAATTTGTCTGCTCATAAATGGGCATTTTTATTTTTGGTGCGACACAAGGACTATCAACACCTCGCTTTTTTTTGTTGCCCTTTTCCGTTGAAATTTAGATCTAAATTGCAAGCAAGCACTTGTTTTTCACCAACCTTTCAAAAAAATAACAAAATGGCGGGACTTTTTTACTTGTGGTTTGTTACATTGAATTTTTGCTTGTGCACACGAACGTTGTGTAGTTTTGTGTCGTTTTTTTACTATTCATTTTTTTTTACAAAAAACACAACGAGTACAGGTGATCTGCCTGACTGGTGGTTTGAAAACACTGCATTTGAGTACAAACAAACGGCACCAAAAAACAAAAAAAATATATACAGTTTAAGAGCAAAGAACAACACAAAAATCTAAACACACGTACACACACACACGCACAGACACACAAAACAAAAAAACAGAAAAAACACGCACAAATGAGTTTCGAAACAGTACAAATCGATGCAGCACTGTTCCAGTTGAAAAACCCCATACCAATTTCCAGTATGCCCAGTTGCATGGGGAGTCTGTTTTCGAACACAAAAGATCGCTTGGCAACTGGGAAAGGGATACTCGAATTCCAAGATTCACTCGAGCTTGTTGCAAATGCGACCAACGGCCTGGAAATAGCTGGCGTCACCAAAGCCAACTTGTTGACTGTTGAAACAGCCAAGGAGCAATGTGAACAATGGATCGCCTATTTCACACGAGAAAAGAAACAACAACAAAACCAACTCCAGAGAAAGGTAAACATCCCTCTGAGAGTTGCTCGTTTGGTCTATGACGAATTTAAGCACGAAAATGTGAGTGAAGAAGAACTTTATTCGAATCCAGAAATACTAGAATCTGTGTCAGCTGCAGACATTTACGACTTTGTCATTCAGAAGCTTGAAGAAGATCAAGCAAAAATCACAGACGCTGTATCCGAACAAGGTGATGATCAGGTTCAGGTAGAATTGTCAGCGTTGCCGTTGTTAGGCACGATTCCGGTAGCTTCTCTCGAATTGGACGATAAACAAAAGCGCAAAAAAATCGCGCATCACGCAAACAAACTGAGCACACATGCTCAAGACTGGATCGACCACGAATGGAACAAGTTGGTGAACGATAACCATTCTTTGTATACTTTTAAGAAACGTTTCAGGGACCAAAAATTGGAAATTCTTAGAGAAACTCCACTTTATCTACGGCGTTTGGCGTTCACTTTTTCGATGATGCTTGAAGAAGTCAATCCTCCTCAAATGGACACGATCCGCTCAAACAGAGAAAAAACAAAAGCAGTTTTGGACAGTTTAATTCATGGATCTGTGTACCACTCTCAGTTTCGCGAATACGGTGCAATGGAAACGTACAGTGAGCTTGTGACCAAACGAATCTCGGCAAAACTACACGATGTGTGAGAAGACACAATAAAGCGCACAGATATTTTTTTTGTTTGGTCTGGATCCCTGATGGTACAAATTTTGTGTGTGTGTGTGTGTGGCTTTAAGAGCGTTGTATTTTTTTGTGTGTAAATATGTTCTTCAAAAGCAGAAAAAAAATTACAATAAAAATACAAAAAGTCGCAAAAAATTGTTTGTGCGAGTGGTGTGCATTTAGACCCACTCCAGTTACTTTTTACTGTACCAAAATACAGTTTTGTTCGTCAACAAACAAACAAAGAAAACACCAAAAAACACACCCCCTTTTACCGCAAGCGACTCTACTGAATCAAAACAAAACTCGGAAAATAAAAGGGGGTGTCAAAAATACACACAAAATACACACACACAACACAAAAAACAAGAAGCCACAAAGCGGATTTTTGGTAGAGCACACTCTTTGCTCGTCAAACGTCATTGCTTCCCATTCATTTTGATCCTACCTTTTTTTTGTTCAGCGTTTGCTCACGCACACGCACACGCACACGCACAATATTGCACACAAAAAAGTTGTGCACAAATTCATTCTTTGTTCGCTGAGCGGGTGCATATTTGTTGGGGTGGTTTGTTCCTGAAACCCATACCAACTTGTACATAAACCACGCATCCATCCATGCGAAGAAACAAGAAAAGAGCGTCCAAGAAAAAAAGTGTGCAAGACGAGATTACGCAAGAAGTGCTGATGGGTCAGTCAATAGGCGAGCCGTTCCACTCTACCATGCCACTCAACGACTTTCTGTTTGCTGGCAAAATAGAGCAAAACAGACCATTTCAAAAAAACCGTCAGTCGTCGCAGCCTTTTTCGTCTCAACAAACACATAACTCATGCAACAGCATCAGCACGCTGTGCCAACTGGAAAGGGGTGCTTCTTCAAGCGTGTTTCAGTCAGACAACATGATGACACTCATGGTCGAGCGCGGGGATTCAGTGCAAAGCATCGAACAGTCGTCTTCTGGTCCCAACTCCTCTGCTTCGACACCAACAAACAGTCTCAGAAGACTTGGTCCGAACAGTTCTGTCGCCTCAGGACTCAAGTGCGATGACATTGCTGAACCACGAACGCACAACAAGCAGTCCAGTAAAGTTTCGAGCACCACTTCCGACCATCGGGCGAAACTCACCATCAACCGCGTGACACGCGCAGAATCGATCGTGGCCGTCGACCCGACCTCCGGCGAGCAAAAAAAAGAAGAAGCCAAAGCAAGCGCGCTCCCACTGCCCCAGGACAAAAAACGCGTTCTTCCCCACAAAAGCAAAAGGTCTCACGACAAAATTGCATTGACTAAAATGACGGCCATTTTCCACAAGCGCCTGTTTGAGATCATCCAGTCGCGCGACCCGACCGCGACCATCGAGATAAAAATCAAGTCGCTGATCGACACCGTCAAGACATTCTTGCGCTACATCCCGAAACCGTCGAGTAAACAGGTTCAAACAGACACGCGCACGTGCATTTTCGACCTCGTGGCAGACGCGAACGTGGACGAGTTCATCGGTTCCAACAACTTTCAACAACAGCTTATTACTGTCGAGTACCTGATGCAACTCAAGGACTCCCCTCCTCCGATCTCACGCAAGCTCTGCAACCAAGTCGTTTCAACGGCCGAACGGTGGAGGCTCAACGGCAGACGAAGGTTCACTCTTTCCGAAGCGTTCGCGGGGATCCATACTTTGATTGGAAAGTGCTACTGTTCACTGGCGTCCTGTGCTTCAAGCTCTTACGACGTCGCAACTAACCTTGACATGGCAAAACGGTCGTTTGCACGAGCGCTCGGCTTCTGGCCAGACAGCGACGAGGCGTTGGCGACACTCGCGACTTCTTACCACCAGTTGTACACGAGTTTCCAGTCTGAACCAGGCACGCTGCGTCACTCCAAGTTCTGCTTTTCGGCCGTCAACGTGCACAAATCGTCAGTTTTGTCGCCGGATAAAAAAAGGGCAGATGCGACCAACATTCCGTTCCATTCCGCCGAAAACGGCCACGACGACTTTGAAATGCTGCGCCAGCTTTTCGCGTCGGAAAGCCAACTGGAGGACGCACGGGTGTTGTTTTCGATGGCGTGCAGAATTGTGCCAGACAAGGCCAAATACGTGTTTGGTTTGGCGCACGTGTGCTCCTCGTTTCACGACGACCGCGTGCGCACGCACGGTCTGTTGGCAATGGTGGAGCATTGTGATGGCGGTCACAAGCTCGTGGACGAGGTTGCGAGAATGAGGACTTTTTACGACTCCAAGAGCAAGTTGAGCAAAGCTCACAGTTTGGACTTGACACGGCAAAAAAAGATCATGCGCACACACAGCATGAGCAAGCTGGAGGAAATTCATTTTGGACAAAAGTACGCACAAGCAAGCAGTAGCTCCACGAGTTACCCCATCCGCGTAAACGACACTGGGCCGAAAACAATTCCTCCTCAACCACCACCCACGAAGCCTCCGCGTTTGAAAAAAGAAAAGAAGGAAGACCGCTTTGCCAAAAAGTCAGTTGCAGCGAGGTTTGGCTTCAAAAGAAGAAACAAACAAAAGAAAAATGTTTCCAAAAAGCAGCAAAACACTACAACTTTTGCCAACAACACCAACAACCCACCACCACCACCACCGGTGGCAATTGGTCCGCGTGCTACCGCCGATTTCTCTTCTTTTTCCTCTTCACAATTCACAAAGGAAATCGTACCACCGCCTCCACCAACACCGCCTCCTGCGTACGCGTTCAGGTAATGCTGGACCACTCACAAATTCTCTCACCTTTTCTGTTTAACTCTGTTTGTGGGGGTTTTTATTTGCAGGCCCCTTTTTATATTTTATGGCCAAGTTATTTTGTGTGTGTGCGTGTGTGTGTGAACGGCGTTTTTATCAATACATCACGATTTTATCAATTGTTTTTATTTTGTGTGTGTGTGTGTGTGTGTGTGTGTGTGTGTCAAGAGTTAATTCTTTTTTTGTGTTTATTGTTTTTGATTTCTGAAAAGCAAAACAAGCACTGGCAACAAAAAAATACTTTTTTGGGCAAGGGGAGATGGGGGTGCCACAAGCCGTTGCATTTGGAACTTTCTCTCGTAATCTTGTGTGTGTGT
>Ga0181558_10003960_pt1 | contig 13330 bp, 10 predicted proteins | sample 011ome_22_FD_133754 | JGI IMG/M metagenome (GOLD analysis project Ga0181558, IMG submission 133754) | Coastal salt marsh microbial communities from the Groves Creek Marsh, Skidaway Island, Georgia - 011507BT metaG (megahit assembly) | ecosystem: Environmental > Aquatic > Marine > Intertidal... | reverse complement strand
TAGTATTGAAAGAACTCGCATCAATTACTCCAACTGTGGAAATAGTATTTCTGTATACCCCTACTTGATTTGAATTACCTATTTTAACAACATCTGGTTTACCATCTAAATCCAAATCACCAACGGCAATTAGTCTGTCGTTTGTCGGGTCAGACCAACCTCCCGCGGTTCCAGTAGAAACAGAAGAGAAAGAAACAGTGGGCTCAAATGGATCTAATAGACTAAATCCTGCCAAACTAGAATTTGTAACATTGAAAGCAAGAGAAGTTTCATCGGTAAACCCATTCGTTGTAACAGAAATTGGCCTGTCCGTGGCATGAGCAGGAACCGTAACCACCAACTGAGTAGATGTTGCAGATGTTACATTCGCTTTCACTCCCCCAAAATAAACAACGTTATTAGAAGCTGTTGTGCTAAAGTTTGTTCCTGTAATTGTAACTGCATCCCCTACTTCTGCACTACTTGGTGAGAATGAGGTGATGGTTGGCGGAAAAACCGGGGTCGTAAAATTTAAGACTTCAGTAAAGGTTTCTACAGCTCCGCCACTATTTAATTTAGTTCTATACGTCCCAGTTTGTGATCCAGCGCTGGTAGGATTTATCATGAGACCAGTCACGGAAATGTCTATTACATCACCCACTTGTATTGTAGATGAGAATCTGAAATCTACCGCAAACGCGCCACCCCAATCAAAACTTGTCGCTGATACAGGTACCTCGTTTACTCCATTCACTTTGACAATTAATTCCGGAGAAGAGAGCGACTGGTATGTTCCAGTGGCACTGGGTATCCAAAGTTGCGCCCCAACCACTCCTGTGGCATTTGAAATTGCAAAGTTTACGGATATGTCACTTGCTACTCCAGTTTGATAGCTTGTTAAGGTCATTGTCTGAGCGAAAGAGAACGTCATCAGAAACAATGGAACAATAAGCGAAAATAATTTTCTTTTCATACCTTGATTTTTAGTGTGGTGCATAGTTTTTATGCGATTTGCGATATTTAACTTCATAATTTTTATACTATTTCAGAATGCGAATAAAGCGAAAACTAGGGTCATCTTAAGTCTGGATTAAGTCATTAGATGTGATTTTGTAGTATATATAAATATTTAAAATTATAAATATTTGTTATTCAGTATTTTAATCGTTATTATATGACTTAAACATCTGTTTTATAAATATTTATAATTAAGGATAATAAATTTGATGTTTAAATATTACTAAAACTACATTTTTTTGTAGTTTTTATGTAGTAAATAGGAATACAAACAAGACTTGAATTAATTTAAATAACTAATTATCAATATGTAAGATATATTTTTAGAAAAATTCCACTAGTATAAATTTGACGTATAACTGTTGTAATTTACACAACAATTAACATGATTTTAAGAAAAATATTTGCGAAAGAAAAATGATTGTAGTAACATTGTATATAATCAAACAAATACCATGCAAATAGATTATAACTTATTATTTCAAATTTCTAACTCTTCGGCCGATGGGCTCCAGGTAGCCGATGAGAGCGGTCGTCTTGTATTCCTAAATGAAGTGTCTTCTCAGCGTTTGGGTATTCAAAAAGAAGAAGTTTCAAACTATTACGTTCCTGATTTTGAGAAGGTTTTTGGCGAGAGAAACAGCCTCAAATGGCAAGCACATGTGCAAGAGTTAAAGGAGAAGAAAATATTAAAAATTGAAGGGATAAACCTTAATAAAAATACGGGTAATAAATTTCCTGTAGAGGTGTTGGCACGATACAAAGAAGTGGATGGGAAAGGATACATCATTGCCACCTCCCGAGACATTTCGGAAAGAGCCAAACTGTATTCTGAAATAACCAATCAACAAAACGCGATTGCTACTTTGTACAACACTTTTCAGCGTTTTATGGTTTCGTCTAACTACCACACCGAAGCCGATTTAGGTTTAGATAGAGTGGTTGATTTTCTTAATTTTGATGTGGTGAGCATTTATTTTTTTAGCACAAAGAAAAACACCTTTATCAAAGATTATCAATACAATAGATTCGAACAATCTTTTCCCGATTTGGTGGTGCCAAAAGAAGTTAATTTTAATGAATTGTACGGGATTTATTCCCGAATAAAAGACGGAGAGCCATTACTCATAGAATCCTCAGACGATCTAGCAGAAAAGATGCAATTCAAACTCAACGATAATAGAATTTGCTATTTCTTGCCGTTGATTGACAACCTTAATTTCATTGGATTTTTAAGAATAGATGAAACAATTGAAGAAGATGGAACGTACGAAAACAGGTTAGAAAAGTACAAGAATTATAGTCGAATAATTAATAGTTCGATGAGTTTACACAAACGAAACCTCGAACTAGCGAAGAACAACAAACTCTTTACCAATCTCTACGAATCCATCGATGATGTGTTCTTCATATATGATGTAATAAATAAACAATATAAGTTTATAAGCCCCTCGTGCGAACAAGTATTTGGATTGAAACAAGAGTTATTTTACGAAAAAGAAATTTTCAATAACAATTACATTGTAGAAGAAGATCGAATTTTGTTTGATAACGGTTGTGAGGTCTTAAGAGAAAAAGAGTTTACGTCATTTGAATACAGAATAAAGCACAACAACGGGGAAATCAAGCATATTTTGAAGAAAATGTACCCTATTCGTAATAAAAACGGAACGCTCATTGAGGTGACTGGACTGTGCATGGATATTACTGAGAAGAAACAAAACGAGGAAAAAATCAGGGTCTCTAATCAAATCATTCAAACCAAAAATCAAGAACTCGAGCAGAAAAACAAGAAGATTGAAGAATTATTGAGGCAGCAAGAAACAGATTTATACCTGAAAACTATTAAGCTTTCGAACATTAATAGTACACTCAATAAAACCAAAAGCGAGCTCGACTCCCTCCTACTCGAATACGACAACCAAGGAAAACAATACGTCAAAAAAATAAAGAAAAACATTGACGATATTCTTAATAGTGGAAACAACAATTGGCAAGAAATTCAAATTGAGTTTGAGAAGATTCGTCCGCATTTTTTCAAATCCCTCAGCGTGAGTTTCCCGAGTCTCACCCCCAACGACCTCAAGCATTGTTATTACATAGTAACAGGATTGAGCAGTTCCGAAGTCTCAGAACTTATTAACCTTACTGTTCGTTCAGTAGAAACAAGTAGGTATCGAATAAAACGAAAATTAAAATTACCACGAGAAGTCTCTTTATTTGATTTCTTAAATAGGTACTAGTTATTATTCTCAAAAAGGAGGTTCCTTTCTCGAAGCATCGGCTTAGAATTGGAACCGTTTTTTTCTCTATTAATTGAAAAAGAAGTACCTTTCAACCCACAAATCAACCTTTACACCTATGTCAGTACACAAAGACGTAAAAAAAGTTACCACTCACGTTTTACAAGAAATGAAAGCGAATGGAGAGAAAATTTCTATGCTTACGGCTTATGATTTTTCTCTTGCTCGCATTGTCGATGATGCCGGAATAGACGTTATCTTGGTAGGTGATTCTGCCTCTAATGTAATGGCTGGTCACGAAACTACTTTGCCTATTACTCTTGATCAAATGATTTACCATGCTTCCTCAGTAATTCGGGCTATTGACCGAGCCTTGGTTGTGGTTGATTTACCTTTCGGTTCTTACCAAGGAAACTCCAAAAGTGCGTTAGATTCTGCCATCAGAATCATGAAAGAATCGGGAGCACACGCAGTAAAATTGGAAGGAGGTTCGGAGGTAATCGAATCTATTTCTAGAATCCTATCCGCTGGGATTCCTGTGATGGGGCATTTGGGATTAACTCCTCAATCTATTTACAAATTTGGCACCTACACAGTAAGAGCTAAAGAGGAAGAAGAAGCAAAAAAATTAATAGAAGATGCCAAACTCTTGGAAGACAAAGGATGTTTTGCCATAGTATTGGAGAAAATTCCAGCCAAACTAGCTACGCGAGTGGCCCATGAAGTGTCGGTACCTATTATTGGAATTGGAGCAGGATCAGGAGTAGATGGTCAAGTACTCGTCCTTCACGATATGTTGGGAATTAACAACGAGTTCAAACCTCGATTCTTGAGAAAATACAATAATTTGTATGAACAAATTAAAGAGTCTATTTCACATTACATCACGGACGTCCGTTCCAAAGATTTTCCAAACGATAAGGAACAATACTAAACCAAATGCATCATGAAATTACTCCATAAAATTACCTTGCTTTTTTTGGTCCTTTTAGGAATTGTTTCTTGCATAAAATCCATTTACGAGCCAGACATTTGGTGGCAAATTGCCACAGGAAACTGGATATTGGAGAATGGACAAGTCCCAACAACCGACATTTTTTCTTACACTTATGCTGGCGATCCTTGGATTAATGTAAAATGGGGTAGTGAAGTAATCGTGGCACTTATTGCCGAATATGCTGGTGTAGAGTTTCTTCCTCTCCTTCAGGCTGTGGTCACTTTGCTTATGGGGCTCTTTTTGTTTAAAACCTCCCTACTCTTTACCTCCAATTCATTTTCAAAAGAGTCTTTTATAACCGCATTTGGTGCGATGGGTGTCTTGTTTTTGTTCTTAATCAATTACAGACTAAATGGCCGACCCGAAATGTTTTCGCATTTGTTTACCGCGATGTTGCTCTACCTATTAGTAAAATTTTACAAATCGAATTCTTCTTTTATTTTTTGGATGATTCCACTCCAAATCGTGTGGACAAATACGCACGAAGCGTACGGTGTGGGAATGGTTGTTTCTGTATTATTTACCCTTTCTCTTTGGATAGAACACCTACTTTTCTCCAAAAAAAATGCTTCGGGAATCGCAAAACCTCCTATTCAATTAACCCTAGCCACCTTACTTTCTATTCTTGCGGTAGGGATCAATCCTCAAGGAATGAAAATGATTCTTCATCCATTCAACTTATTAGGTCAATTAAATGAGAACAAATACACCGAAGAATTAATTTCATTTACTACCGATGGATATTGGCAGTTTCAATCCATCGGGATGGTGATACTTCTTCTCTTGTTCGTTTTGATTCTTATCAAGAAAGGAAGAGGGAATATCTTCCAAAAACCCTCCTCGTTATTTGGACTCGCTCCTACTCTTGTTGTGTTTGCGTTTTTCTATTTATCACTTACAAGTTTCAGAAATATTCCTTTTTTCCTGATTGGTCTTTTTCCTTTGATGACTTGGATCATTTGTTCAAGATTGTCTTCTGTCAAGAAGTTGAATCTATGGACAAAGAGCCTTCTTGGAATTCAAGTGCTGTTTTATTTGTCACTCGTAAGCGGAATGTACTATTCTCACTTATTACCCCAAGAAAAATATGGTCTCCAAGTAAGAGCTGAGATGAATCCTGTAGGAGTTTCAAAATTTATAAAAGAACAAAACATACAAGGGAAGGGCTTTGTAGATTACCTCTCCAGTTCTTACCTTATTTATAACAATCCTGGATTTAAGTCGTACATAGATCTTAGGGATCTCGATGTATTCCCCACTAATTTTTTTGATAATGTGTTCTTTCTTTATCAAAACCCTACCATGCCGATTCAAGGCGGTGGAACTCCCTGGAGCTTTGCAGACAGCGTGGATAACTTTTCGTATGTTGTTACACTCAACAATCCTCAATTTAGACAATTTAATCAATTCCTATTTCACGAAAATCAAGAATTTGAATTGATTTATGCAGACAATTTGAACTCTTTGTTTGTAAGAAATACAGAAGAACACCAACAGCTTATCGAAACCTTTGGATTTAAACCAGATAAAGCTATTTTCAGACAAACTACAATTCCCGAAACTTCTCTACTCGCAACCCGATTGTCGCAACTTTTTTCTTGGGGCTATCAACCAGAAAGCGCAAGGGAATTTGCAACTCAAGCTCAAAGTAATGCCTATTACCAATATTTGGGAATTCAATTTGTGAATTAATTAAACGTTAACAGTATACATTGTTTCTGTTTTTTGAATAAATTTGTTGCATAACTATGTAACTGTTTAGCCTAAATTACTAACATGACTAAGGAATTAACAAAAGACAAAACCCTTTCACTGGATTCAATTTTGGAGAATCACAGCATCGTCCTTTTCAATGACGAAGTAAATACATTTGATCACGTGATAAATTCACTTATCAAGTATTGTAAACACTCCCAAATACAAGCGGAACAGTGTGCACACATTGTGCATTACAATGGCAAATGTCAGGTTAAAACCGGAAATATTGCAAAGCTAAAACCTATTTGCAGTGCCTTGTTAGACAACGGGTTATCAGCAGAGATAACTAAGAACTAACCGATGAAAAAACTCTTAATTATTGCCTTTGCGGCAACTCTTTTTGCAATTTCTTGCAAAAAAAATCCTATTACACACCGAAGACAAGTTCAATTCTTTCCAGAAAGTCAAATGATTGGAATGAGTGCAACTGCTTATGGAGATTTCCTCACAGAAAATCAATCGAATGTACTACCACAAACTGACCCTAGAGCAGCGAAGGTCACAGAAATTGGGAAAAGAATGTCGGCCGCTGTTGTGAGCTACATGAACGAAATTGGACACCCAGAATTAATTGAAGGATTTGATTGGCAGTACAATACAGTAGAAGATTCCACTGTAAACGCATGGTGTATGCCTGGAGGTAGAATTGTATTTTACACAGGAATACTTGACCTCACCTCTTCGGATGATGAAATTGCTGTCATCATGGGACACGAAATAGCGCATGCTGTTGCTGGTCATGGAAACGAAAGAATGTCTCAGGCTACTTTGGCACAAGGAATTACGAGCGTGGCAGGTTTTCTTGCCATGACAGACACCGCACCAGGACTAGGAAAAGCAATTTTGCTACGAAGTGTGGGTGTTGGTAGTCAGCTAGGAATGCTCAAATTTGGAAGAAAACACGAGTCGGAGTCTGACGAAATGGGATTGATATTTATGAATAACGCGGGATACGACCCTTATTCGGCCGTTTCTTTTTGGACCAAAATGAGCCAGCAAGGAGGACAAAAACCACCTGAGTTTATGAGTACTCACCCAAGTGACGAACGAAGAATCGCTGATATTCAACAAAAATTGATAGAAATGGAAACTACTGGGGAAATAAAACCCTCAAAAAAATAAGTTTTCATTCAATAATACTATATTTGCAACCGCAAAGGGCCTCGTAGCATAACTGAATAGTGCACCACATTACGGCTGTGGAGGTTACAGGTTTGAATCCTGTCGAGGTCACAACCAACCTGAAAAGCCATCCCGATTCTCTGGATGGCTTTTTTTTAAATTCCTTTTTCTATGAGTAATTCGTTAATTCAACACTACGAAAAAGTTAAACAAACTCTTCCTAAACAGGTGTGCCTGGTCGCGGTTTCAAAAACCAAACCCAAAGAGGATATTAAAATTTTGTACAACGTGGGACAACGAGTTTTTGGTGAAAACAGAGTGGAAGAATTAGTGGACAAATTCAATTCTCTACCCAAAGACATTGAATGGCACATGATTGGCCATTTACAAAGTAAGAAGGTGAAAAAAATAGCCCCTTTCATCTCCATGATTCACTCTATAGACTCACTCAAATTGTTAAGAGAAGTAAATAAAGAAGCAGCTAAAAATAATCGAATTATTGATTGCTTGCTTCAATTTCATATCGCCCAAGAGGAATCAAAATATGGATTTAGCCAACAAGAAGGAATCGAACTATTGAATTCTGAAGAATTGAAAGAACTCAATCACATTCGAATAAAAGGTGTGATGGGAATGGCTACTTTCACTTCAGATCTGGATATATTGACGAGGGAATTTAAAAAATTAGTCGAAATAAGCAAATTGACATCAATCACATTTCCAGAAGCAACCGAAATATCCATGGGAATGAGTGGAGATTATCTACTTGCTATTCAGCATGGTAGCACGATTGTAAGAGTAGGAAGCACAATTTTTGGCTCTAGAAATTAACCTTATTTTAACAAGTTGTGCACACTGCCTTCTTATAAAAAAGTTGTATTTTAAACTTTGTCAGTGATTTTTTGGGTATTTTTGTAACAATTCAAAAAATACATTGCATGAGTTCAGCTACAAAAGAACTAAAACCACTGAGGTTTTCACACACCATCGGTAAAGATTTTTCTTCTACCCTTAACAAGCGAGTAAGGGCTTATTTCAAAGATAACAACATTTCAAAGTACGCCAATACAAGTATGGTGATAAAAACAATCGTACTTACTTTGGTTTATCTCGTCCCACTATTATTGATGCTTACAGGAGTTGTTTCTGGATTTTGGATGGTATTTTTGATGTACATTACTATGGGATTTGGAATGGCCGGTGTAGGATTGTCGATCATGCATGATGCAAACCATGGAGCCTATTCCAAAAAAGAAAACGTGAATAAATGGGTAGGAAGAATTATTAATTTAGTGGGCGGATACGCACTTAATTGGAAAATTCAACACAATGTTCTTCACCATACTTACACGAACGTACACGAATATGATGAGGATATCTCTACGATTGGAATCATGAGGTTTTCACCAGACGAAAAATGGAAACCGATTCATAAATATCAATATCTGTATGCGTGGTTCTTTTATGGACTCATGACAGTAATGTGGATGACAACAAAAGATTTTCAGCAATTAAAACGATACAAAGACAAAGATTTATTGAAAAACTTCAATCAATCGTACAAGAAAAATATGGTGAAGTTGGTTATTAGTAAGCTGTTTTACTACACACTAATAATTGCTTTGCCAATCATTATCCTTCCTATTTCATGGTATTGGGTGGTTTTGTTTGTGTTTGTAATGCACTACATTGCTGGGTTTATTTTAGGAATTGTGTTTCAGCCCGCACACGTAGTGCCCGAAACTGAATTTGTGACCGCCTCTGATGATTTGACTATCGAGAACAACTTTGCTATTCATCAAATGCAAACAACCAGTAACTTTGCTCCAAAAAGCAGAATTTTTGCTTGGTATGTTGGGGGATTGAATTACCAAGTAGAGCACCATTTGTTTCCAAACATTTGCCACGTGCATTACAAGAAATTATCCAAGATTGTGAAGGAGACTGCCAAAGAATTTAATGTTCCTTACAACAGTCACAAAACATTTTTGCAAGCGATCTACTATCACGGAAAGATGCTCAAGCAATTGGGGAAAGCCTAACACAACTTTTTCAAACAAAAAAAGTGCTCTTCTACAAGAGCGCTTTTTTTTGGTCCACTACTTGAGCATTAAAGGAAGTCACTCCCCCACTCTTATCTGATTTAAAATGTATTTGAAAAGAGTCGACAATTAGATACAAAAAAAAGGTCAGTTGATGTATCAACTGACCTTTTATGTTTTTGTTCTATAGCAATTATTTATACAAGAGAGTAAATTCGATTCGTCTAAACAATAAATGCTGAACATCAGGACATTTTACTCCGTTCCTTAGCTTTAATGTAAATAATAAACTTTTTTAGCACTTTAAGTCAATTTCGGTTATGGACGAAAAGATGCTAAATAAGAGTGAGTTACGTAATATTTTCGATAACCATTGCAGAAGCACCTCCACCACCGTTACAAATCCCGGCAGCACCTATCTTTCCTCCGTTTTGTTTCAGCACGTTGATAAGGGTTACAATGATTCTAGAACCCGAATTCCCCAGCGGATGACCGATTGACACTGCCCCTCCGTTTACATCTACTTTCGCGGCATCCAATCCCAATTTTTGAATATTCGCCAATCCCACAACAGAAAATGCCTGATTTAACTCCCAATAATCAACATCACTTGCTGATAAGTTAGCTTTTTTCAATGCCTTTGGCAAAGCTTTCGAAGGAGCTGTAGTAAACCATTCTGGTTCTTGCGCAGCGTCTGCGTAACTAACAATCTTTGCGATTGGTTTTATTCCCAACTCTTCTGCTTTTTCTTTCGAGCATATTATTAAAGCCGATGCTCCATCATTCAAGGTGGAAGCGTTTGCAGCTGTTACCGAACCTTCCTTTTGAAACACAGGTCTCAAGGTTGGAATTTTTTCCATTTTCACATTTTTATACTCTTCGTCTTCGCTTACTATGATAGCGTCTCCTCTTCGTTGTGGTACTTCTACTGGAATCACTTCTTCTTTAAAGTTTCCATTTTCCCATGCCTTAGCTGCTCTTTTGTACGATTCCATAGCAAATTCGTCTTGCTCTTCTCGTGAAATATTGCACTCTTTTGCGCACAACTCGGCAGCATTCCCCATATGGTAATCGTTGTATACATCTGTCAATCCATCCAATACCATTCCATCCTGCAAAGAGATGTTTCCTAGCTTCTGTCCATTTCTAGCTTGCATGTAATGAGGAACCATACTCATGTTTTCCATTCCACCAGCTACTACTAATTCATTGTCACCAGCCAAAATTGACTGTGCAGCAAGCGAAATTGACTTCATACCAGAGGCGCATACTTTGTTTACTGTAGTTGCTGGTACTGTGTTAGAAATTCCTGCAAACATAGCGGCTTGTCTAGCAGGTGCCTGACCTAGTCCTGCTTGTAATACATTTCCCATAAACACTTCATCTATGTCTGTGGCAGAAATCCCTGCTTTTTCCATTGCCCCTTTTATGGCAGTTGCTCCCAATTTGGTCGCTGGAACTGTTGATAATGACCCTCCAAAACTTCCTATTGGAGTTCTTACTGCTGATAGTATGTATATTTCTTTCATGTTTGTTTTTTATTATTTTCAAAAATATGAAAATTGTGACTCTTTCTCTTGGTTTCATTTAAAAAAAAATCCTCAGTTGGACAGGCCCAACTGAGGATTTATTCACCGAATTATACTTTCTGTTAGAAACTATTTGTGCTTCTGTTCTCAACACCGGTACCTTCCGAAACAATTCTGAATTCCGTTCTTCTGTTTAGTTGGTGTTCTTCTTTCGAACAGTCCGATTTATTTGTTGGCTCACACGCGCATCCATTTAGCAACCTAGTTTCTATATAACCTCTTCCATAAATTCTGTATGGCTCGAATCCCTTTTAGATTACATACTCTCTGGCAGATTTTGCTCTTCGAGCTGATAATTTTTCGTTGTATCTCTTGGAAGCTCTACAATCTGTATGAGACCCAATTTCCACTATCATATCGGGATTATCTTTCATTACAACACTAACCCCACAAATAGGTTCACAAGTCGAACAGTCAAAGATTCTAACCAATAATACACAAATTCTAAGTTTCAATTTTTTATTTGTTGACTCTATCATTCCGCCTTTTCTCTCCTTCGAAAGAAACATTTTTTGTTGGGATGAAATAGTTGTATTTTTACACTCCCATAAGGAAATGAAAATGATAGAATTAGAAGACAAGTTAATCTCCGAAGAAATATTTACGAATCAATTTGTGTGTAACTTATCTGCCTGCAAAGGTGCTTGCTGTGTAGAGGGTGATGCAGGGGCTCCTCTTGAATCTGAGGAGAAAGAACTTATTGAACAAAATTTGGATAAGATTGTTCCATATATGCGCCCGGAGGGTATCGACAAAGTAAAAGCTGAAGGCGCAGCATACGCAGATTTCGATGGAGAGCTAGTGACTAGTTTGGTGAATAACAAAGAATGTGCATTTGTATTTTTTGATGAAACGAACACGGCAAAATGTGCTATTGAAAAATCGTATCGAGAAGGGAACATATCATTCAACAAACCTATTTCATGTCATTTGTACCCCATCCGAGTAAAAAAATTAAAATATTACGATGCTCTCGATTACAATAGATGGGACATTTGCTCTCCTGCTTGTGCCCTAGGAGAAGAGTTAAAAGTACCTGTTTACAAATTCTTGAAAGAACCTCTTATTACTAAATACGGTTCAGAATTTTATGAAAAATTAGAGATTATAGGAAATGAACTATTAAAATAACCGATAATACTCTACTTTGGCAATACTCATTATCGATACATCTTGGTAATAAAAATACAAGATCTCTTTGTAAGTATGTGTTTTGGACATCACGATCCCACCTTCCTGACAAAGGCCTACTCCATGACCATAACCTCTTCCAATTAATACGATTTGATTTCCGATTTCGTACACCGAAAAATAGGTAGATTTCAACTTATACTTTTTTCGAATATCAACTAACCGAACCTTGTGATTACCCACTGAGTAATATTGCTTTCTTTCAAATTGTTCAAAATCCAGTTTTTTCCCCGAAAAATACGATGTAGGTTTTCCTGTGTAATGGGAAAGAAATGCAATCCAAGAATTTTTAGATAAGGTTTTTTTCCACTTTGCTTGCCTCGAATTTAAACAAAACGTGTCCTTTACACTTTCCATACAAGGAAGCTTTTTACTCCAAACAAAATCGGTTGTCACTGTATTTCCTCCGCAGTTTGAATGAAACAACGTATTGATATAATTTAGGCTAGAATCCACTAGTACTTCCTCCGAAGTTTCTTGTACAGCCTGTGCAATGTTCTCTCTGTCATTTATTCCCTTGTACACTTGGCAGTGAGTATGATCGCATAAATCGAACCCCTCTTTTTTGTGTTTTTGATGATGCAAAGCATAAGTTCTTGAGATTACCGCTTGTACCTTATAATACTCCAACTCGTATCCGTAACCGGCTTCCCCTTTTATTACTCCTTCTACATATTTATCAATAGAAATTTCATTCACCACCTTCAACTTACCTTTTATGGAATACACCACAAAACTGCCCAAATAGGGCCTGGATGTTTTTCCATCACTCCATCTTAGGCTATTTAATTCGCTGTTATTCTCCAACCTAAACCAAACATGGGTTCCTATTGTTTTGTTATTGAAATAGGCTGTTACTTTATCTCCCTCGGCAATAAATACTATTTTATCTGATTTTTTACTCAGGGTTTGGTAGGTTTGTTTTTCAGAAAAAAAAGAAAAACGCCCAATGTTATAGTCAACCGAAACTCTAGAAGGGTTGCTCTCATAAAAAAGACCAATTCTCAACTCTCTTGCTTCCAAAGAGAAAGCAATAAAAACGAGCAGTAAACTGGTAAGTATCTTTTTCATTTTTTTGACTTCATAAAACTTACAATGCCTTCGGCTGTATTGCTGGAGGCTCCGCCAACACCTAATTGTTCAATTAGTTGCGAATAATCAGCCAATATACTTTGTCTTTTATCACCTTCAATAATGTTGCCAAGTTCTTTAGAGACTCTTTTTTCGGTTAAGTCATGCTGAATAAGTTCGGTCACTACTTCTTTGTCCATGATAAGGTTCACTAATGAGATATACTTGATTTTTACGAGCATTTTGGCAATTCGGTACGAGATAGGATTCGCTTTGTAGCAAACCACCTGAGGAACTTTGAATAAAGCCGTTTCCAAGGTG
>Ga0181558_10003949_pt1 | contig 13349 bp, 8 predicted proteins | sample 011ome_22_FD_133754 | JGI IMG/M metagenome (GOLD analysis project Ga0181558, IMG submission 133754) | Coastal salt marsh microbial communities from the Groves Creek Marsh, Skidaway Island, Georgia - 011507BT metaG (megahit assembly) | ecosystem: Environmental > Aquatic > Marine > Intertidal zone... | reverse complement strand
GGACCCGTCGCCGCGGAGGCTCCTCGAGTCCGCCTCGAACCACAGCCAAGGCGGCGTCTCGGCGTCGAACGCCGCGGGCGCCGCGGGCGCCGCGGGCGCCGCGGGCGCCGCGGCGCGCGCCGCCACCGACGCGTTCCGGCTCGGCCCGTGATCGCCGTCGCCGGAGAAGAGCGCCGAAAAAAAAACGTCTCTCGCCGCCGCGACGACGCGCGCCGCCGGGGGAAATCCGCCGAGTGTCTGAAGCGCCGCCGCCGAGACGGCCACCGCGACGGCGCCGAAAAACGCGCTCCGTCTCGGAACTCCGCGTCTGAAAGCCCCACCTCTCCCCGAGGCTTTCGCGTTCGTTCGTTTCGCGCCGTCTCCGCCGTCTCCGCGTCTCCGAGTCGGAGTCGCGTCCGACGCGACGAGCCTGGTTTTTTTGAAGCGAAGATTTTTTTGAAGCGAAGACGAACTCTCCGCGAAACGGCGGACGTCTTCGTTTCGCGAGTCTCGCGTCTCGCGGTCGTCCTCGTCCGCGCTTCCGCTCCCCGCGCCCGCCGCGCGCAGCGCCCTGTCGACGTCCGCGGCCCTGAGCTGGTCCAGCTCGCGCTCCGCGGCGGTGAGTTTGTGCGCGAGCGCCTCAGCCTCCGCCTCCTTCTCCGCGAGCGCGCGTTCGGCTTTCTCGGCGGTGGCCAGGAGCGCCGCCTCCTCGCTCTCGGCGGCGCGCAGCTTTTCGCTCCAGCGCGCGTTCTGGTCCATCTGGCGCGCGAGCTCGTGCTCGAGCGCCTCCTTGGCGGTGGCCATCGCCGCGGACTCCAGCCTCGCGCGGGTCACCTCACGCTCCGCGGCGACCAGCTCCTCCTCCGTCATCTCCTGCTCCACGATGCGCGACTCCATCAACCGAAGCGCCTCCGCCTGGAGCTGCTTGTCGCGCTCGAGCTGGCGCACGAGATCGCGCGCGCGCGAACGCTCCTCCAGCAGCACGCGCATCTGCTCGCTCTCCTGCTCCTCGGACGCCTCCCTGAATCCCTCGTCGCCGAAGTCGCGGATCCCGGCGAGGCCCAGCTCGCGGAGCGCGCGCAGGGATTCCGCAAACTGCGTGACGTGCGAGTCGATGGATCTCTCGGCGGATGCTGCGTCACCGTCCGCGTCGTCCCCGTGCCCGCCCGACCCGGGAGCCTCGCGCGGGGAGCGCTGCGACCGGGGGAGCAAGCGCCGGTGCGAGGGAGGAGTGGACGGCGTGCTTCGCGTGCCTCGTCCGCCCTCGCGCGTCCTCCGAGGGGTCGCGGAAGGGGACGGCGTCGCCAGCGGGAAGCTCTCGGTGGCGTGCCCCGCGGAGACCGTTGTTGGCATACTTTTCGCCGACGAAGCGGCGGACGTCGGGCGACTGCCGTCCGCCTTGCCCCGCTTCGGCATCACCACGTCGCGGACGCTCGGCACGCTCTGCTGAATCGCCGCGACGTCCCGCGACGCCGCTGACTTTTTCGACCGCGTCTCCACCATGTCGCCGCCGCGACCTCCTCCGCCGCGCGGAATGCGCCTCTCGGCCGGAACGATGGCTTTTTCGCACCTGTGACAGGCAGGCTCCGCGGGCGACCGTTCCCGAACGGTCAATTTCCGGCGGGTTGCGGCTTGCGGGGCGTTTCAAAGGGAAATTCAAGGGAAAAAGTCGATGCATCAAAATCGCACAGACGAACCGAAGCGTACGCCCTACGCGCGCCTTCGCCGCTCACGCGCGACGCACGCCCTGCTCCTCCTCCCCGTTTTTTTTTCCGGCGAACCTCTCCGCGAAGAACCCCTTCACCTTCCTCCCGAGCCTCTCCGCGCGCGGCACGGCGAGCGACAGCGAAAGCATGGTGGTCTCGTCGCCCGCGACGAGCGCCTCCTCTCGCCGCCGCCGCCACGCCGCCGCCTCGTCGTTCGAGTACGAGGGCGACTTCGCCAGGCCCTCGTCGTACAGCGCGTCCCGGTTCGCCCGCCGGTCTTTCGTCGGAAACGCGAACTTGTCCACCAGAAACTTAACGAACTTAGTTTTCGGGTCGCTCAGGCTCGAAGCCATGCCGCGAATGTTGCGCAGGGGCACCCAGTCGCCGAGGCCGTTTCCCCAGAAGAGCGTGTGTTGGTCCACGATGCCGTTCGCGTAGCACTTGCGCACGGTGTTCAGCGTGCACGGGCCGCGGGGCAAGCCCGTGCGGTCGCGGTAGAACCAAACGTTCTTCCGCACGACTGTCGGTTTCGTTTCGAGACGATGGGTCGGAGGGTCGCGGGGTCAGTCGAATCCGCGGCGACTCGGCGTTTCATCGATCCCCGCATTCAGGGTTTGAGGGTTACGGTCGTTCGCTCGCTCGTTCGGCGGAGGCGCGTCGCGTCGCGAGAGGAGACGCGGCCTCGCTCGATGCGCTTCCGGTCTCGTGGCGAAGGGACCGCGGCGTCACACGTACCGTCTTCGCTCATGAGCTCCATGTAGTTGTAGTAGTCGTCCGGCTGCATGCTCACCGAGCGCGGCAGGCGCAGGTCGCCGTTGCGGGAGGGGGGGGGGAGATCCTCATCCGCCATGGTGCTTCACGCCTTCGCCGGAGCAGTGCAGCGCAGAGCGTCGAGATCGACGACCGGTCGAAGTCGCGATCGAGGGGGCCGGGCTCGCGATGAGTCGGCGCGTCGCGGGTGTGGCGCGCGGGGGACAGCGCGCTCCGCAGAGGAGATCATCAAAAAAGCGAAGGCGGCGGATAAGATCTCGAGTTATTTTCAAGTCGCCGGGTTTGACCGCTCGATGGTCTATTAAACCAGCAACTCCTCGTATCGCGCCCGAAGTGCGTGTTTTCCGCGCAACAGCTGTGCAGGTGCAGCCGAGAAAACGCCGACGCACCTCTGGCAGAGTTCCCTTCGCGAGACCCGATGGTCGCATGTTGAGACTCGCGTCGTGTGCCGTCGCCCGTCAGCTCCACAACGTACGCGCCGCCTCATCGCGTCTCTCGAAACGCCAACCTCCACGCCACTCAGCGCGGAGACGACGCACCGCCCGACGTCGGGGGGCCATCCTCCTCAGCTGCTGACTCACTCGCGCGTTGTCGTCCCGACCACCGCAGACCCGGCCGGCCCGGCTCCTCGGCCCCCGCATCGGCCCCCGACGCCCCTCCCCCCGCCGCGCGCCGTGCGCCATGGGCCTGGCCGTCTGGACGCGCGAGCTGTTCCAGACGTGGGGCCTCGCGCCCGAGGACGACCGCGCGGCGCGACCCGAGACGTGCGTCTTCTGCGAAAAAGTCGCGGAGGCGGAAAAAAACCCCTCGGCGTTTGCGTACGTCGACGCGGAGATGGTCGTGTTCCGGGACTGGAAGCCGGCGGCGCGCGCGCACTTCCTGGTGTGTCCCAGAGAGCACATCACGTCCGCGCGCGCGCTGACCCCCGCGGACGCGGGGCTGGCGCGGCGCATGCTGGAAGTCGGCGAGCGCGTCGTCGACGACGCGAAGGAAAAACAAAAAACGCAAAAAGACGGCGGCGCGCTCTTCGTTTCGAACGAAGAGACGACCCGGTTCGGGTACCACCTGCCGCCGTTCAACAGCGTGGACCACCTGCACATGCACGCGTTCGCGCTCCCGTTCGAACCCGCGTGGAAGGAGCGCAAATACAGCGTCGAGCCGTGGGCGCGGTTCGCGTTCGAGCCCGCCGGCGAAACCGCCAACCGGCTGGAGCGCGCCAAACGCGCGACGCCGAAATTGTGATGTCGTGATGCGTAAGTAGTTAGTCTTCGTGACTCTATTTAACCACACGACTCTATCACACTCTAGCTACGTACTATCACACTCTACGTACTATCATTCGTTTCTCTGACGACCGCGTCAGCGATCACCTGCGCGGCGGCGTCGTACACCGCGCGCGCGGCGTGCACGCCGTCCTCGCCGAAACACTTTTTTTTTAACGCGTCGCTTTCGTCGTTTTCGTCTTCACCCGCAGACGCCGCGCACCCCGCGGCGAGCGCGCCGACGTCCACGGGCAAAACCTGCCCTCGATGTTCGTCGTCGTTTTTCCCTTCAAAAAGGAAACCGGGCGTGTTTCTCGCGGCGTCGCCGTACGCCGCCACCTTGGCGTCCGTCATGTGCGTTCGCTTCGCCGGATCAATCAGCGCGTCGTCCCTCACGCGCGGCGCGGCGAGCCAAAAGAATGAAGCAGACTTTTTCCTCTCTTTTACGCGGAAAGCCGCCAGCTTCGCCGCCAGCGCTCGCACGTCGCGCGCGTACGTCTCCACGGAGCGCACGTGCAGCGCGTCCCACAGCGCCGCGCCCAAAATCACCACCTCCCACGTTCGCGTCGAGTCTTCGTTGGTATCGAAGACGTCGCCCAGCGTCGCCGTGACGTTACGCGCGAAGGGCGCCCAGCGGAACGTCGCGACGCCGCCGTCGACGAGCGCGTGCGTCCAGTCGCGGTGTTTCTCCTGACTGTTTAGCAATTGCGCCTCGGGGTCAAGAGCGGCGAGCCGAAGCACGGACGCGTAGACGTGCCGCGCGATGGAGTCCCCGACGACCAACACGCGCCTTCCCGCGAACGCGTTGGCATCGCGCGTCTGCGCGCGAGCGCCGCACCGCGCCGACGCCGCGTCGAAGGACCAAAACGCACCGAGAGTCTCTCGGTCGTCGCATCCCGCCGCGGGCGCGTCGCGATCCGTCGATCCCGCGACGCACGCCGACGCGTCTCGCGTCCAGGTGCCCTCGCGCAAACCGACGCCGAGGCAAGACGCGGGCGCGCGCGCGCCGTCGAGGCTTCCGGGCGGCGGCGCGCGCGCGACGGACGACACCAGCGCGGCGAGCGCGAAGGTCACACCGACGAGCGCGGTGACTCGCGGTCCGCCGAACGCGCCTGTGGGTTTGCCTACGCCCGCCATCTTCGCCACCCCGGGAGGTCACGTCGCCGGCGCGCCCTCTGCGCCGGCGGGGGGTCGGCGGTCGGCCAGTGCGCGCGCAGCGCCGCGTGACGCGCCTGCCGAAGTGAAGGCGTCGAGGAACGAATCGTCCGCGAGACGAACACGTTTTCGCCGACGCTGCGACGATCTCTCGCCACTCGCGAGGGCGCCGTCACGATGTCGTCCGCGGCGCGGCACCGCGCGGCGGTGCTCAAGGCGTACCGCGATTTCGTGGATGTCGCACGTCGGTCGCGCCCCGTCGCGGAGCGCGAGGCCAAGTTGGAGGAGGCGCGCGCGGCCATTCGCGCGAGCGCGGGCGTGACGGACGAGAGCGAGCAGCAGGCTTTGCTCAAGAAGCTCGTCGCGAGGGTCGGGTTCCTGCGCGTCGTGACCCCGAAGACCGGCCGGGGACGACACAAGCGCGAGAGCGGCGTGTTCGTGGTGCGCGAGGGCGAGGTGGTGGAGGGCTCGGGCCAGAGCTCGGGCCAGCGCGTCGCGGACGGCACCATCTCCATGCAGGAGGCGCACGAGTACCACAACCGATTGCTCAAGAGGCAGTACTATGGAGCGACGCCGCCGAAACAACCCCCGATGTTGTGAGGACGAGGTACGCGCGCGCGCGGCGCGTGTCACGAACACATTTAACAAAGTTCTCATATATAAACGCACGTGCGGTACACCCGGGTGGTCCTTCACTTCCCGCCGCCGGCTTTCCGCGACTTGCTCAGCGTGAGCTTCGCCGACGTCTGCACGCGCCGGTTCTGGATGTCCTTCTCCAGCTCACTCCGGATGGTTTCGTCGTGCGTGATGGCCCACTGCATTTCCTTCCTGCCGAGCACCAGACACTCCACCTTCGTGTGCGCCACCACGTCCGCGGTGCGCCGCTTGCCGATCCACTTCTTCCCCGCCAGCCGCGCCGCCAGCGACGCCTGGAACGAGTCCATGGGCTTGTCGTCGCGCGCGCCGTCCCCCGCGCCCCGCCCGCCCGCGGGCGCCTTCGTCATGGAGATGTTCCGCGACACCGCCGGCGCGGCGCCCGAGCCCGCGCCGCCCTCGTCCGCGCCGCTCTTGCCCGACGTGCTGTGCAGGAGCTGCGACGCGACGGACATCTCGCCCACGAACTCGCCCGCCTCGCGCGTCGCCACCTTGACGTCTTCGCCCGTGTCCTTGTCCTTCACGATGATGTCCACGACGCCCTTCTTGATGAGGAACACCTCATCCGTCGCGCGCGCGCCCTGCCGGATCAGGACTTCCCCAGCCTCGTACGTGCGCGTGGGGAGCTTCATGCCCTTCGCGAAGTCCCGCAGCTTGCTCTTGATTCGCAGCGGCTCGGGGCGCACGTTGGACACGTGCTTCATCCAGGGGTGCTCGAGCGCGTCCTTCGCCGAGAGGCGCTTCGCCGGGTTGTACGCCAAGCACGCGCGCACGAAGTCGCGCGCCTTGGAAGACACCGTGTCCCACTCGTAGCAGTCGAAGCCGAAGTCGTCCTCCGTGACCCTGCCGTTCTTCAGCGCGGACTTCCACAAGTCCCGAGGCATCGCGCCTGTCACGAGGATGTACGCGATCACGCCGAGGCTCCACATATCCACGGCGGCGCCGTACGACCTCTGCTCCACAACCTCCGGCGCGGCGTACACGGGCGTGCCCACGGCGCTGTCGTCCACCCCCTTGGCGTGCGGCAGCGCGGCTTGCCCGCCGCTCTTGTCGCGGCACCGCTTCGCCAACCCAAAGTCCACGATGATCACGGACGACAGGTCGTCGTCGCGGCTCAGGAGCAGGTTCTCGAGCTTCAAGTCGCGGTGCACCACGAGGTTGGCGTGCATGTACTCGATGCCCGCCAGCGTGCGCCGCACCACCACCTTGGCCTCCGCCTCGGTGTACCGCTCGTCCTTCATCTTGAGGATGGCGTCGAGCACGGCGCCGCCGTATAGAATCTCGGTGATCACGTACACGTGGTTCTCCTCCTCCACCACGTAGTACTCCTTCAGGTCCAGGATCGCGTCGTTCTTCAGGTTGCGCAGCGTCTCGATCTCGGACATCACCTCCTGGACGCTCATGGGCTCCTTCTCCTCGTCGCGGTCCTCCGCCGCGGACGCGCTCTGAAGGAGAGAAGCGCGAATAGGGCATCGGGAAGAACACGAGGAGACGCGAGAGAAAGGCAGGTCAGGATCGGTGGAGGAAGCGCGCGCCGTCCCGCGCGGCGCGTTTCGCGTTTCAGTCTGACAGTCTGACAATGACCGATTGAGTGAGCAAACAGTCCGCCGAAAAGACCGTCATGGATCGATTCGAGGTCCGGCGCGTCTCGGTGGGGGGCGGGCACGTACCTGGTCGAAAGTGACGTTGATGATCTTCATGGCGAAGTTCTCACCGGTCATCTTGGAACGCACGCGCTTGACCACGGCGAACCCGCCGGTGCCCAGCGTGTCCAGCACGTCGTACTTGTCCAGGGGGTGGCCGGTTTGGCAATTCGCGCCGAGCATCTTGGTGGACGCCTCCGTTAGGTTACCGCCGCCGAGCGTCTTGCGCTTGGAGTTGCCCTCCGCCTTGTCGGCGCCCGCCGGGGAGGACGAGATGCATCCCATGGTCGACCAGGGAACCGCCGATCGTGGTCCGGGCGATGCGCCGCAGGTACTGCCGAGGCGGACGTCGCGATCGAGAGTTTCACGCGCGAAGAGAGGTGTTCGCATGTGTCGAACTTCGGAGGCATTCCGGCGGTATCACGCGGTTTCCGACGCGCTTCCACACTGCGAACGAACGAACGGAGGTGTGTGTGACGGTTGGATGTTGGCAAAACAAGCGTTCGCGCGGTCGTCGTCACGCGCCCCTGACCTTGAGCACGAGGTACGTGAGCATCGCGTTCGCCACAACCAGCTTGGCCTGCGCCTTGGCGGCGATTCGCGCGCCGCCCGCCGTGGGCAGGCCCATGTCCGCGAGGACGTGCTCCCCGGTGGGGGGACACGCGCCGCCGCCGCGCGCCTTTGCCTTTTTTTTTCTTTTTCGACCCGCGTCGGCGAGCGGGTCGAAGCGCAGCCCCTCGAACTCGCTGGCCAGACACCCGCGGAACGCCCACTTTATGAGCGAGAGGTGTGAGACACGCGTCATGGACTCGGGGATCTCCGCGAACGCCCCCGATTCGTCTCCGAGCATGATGGAGAGCACCATGACGCACGGCCCGACGGCGAGCGCCATCTCGCTCGACGGCGACAGCGCGCCGACGGAGAGGCCCAGCGCGGACGCCGCCGCCGTCTGCAGCGCCAGCGTGCCCAGCAACGCGCCGCGGCCGGCCGGGTTCAGACCCGCCATGCGGTGAAGCACGAGACCGAACACCACCGGGAACACGGCGTCGACGGGAATCTCGACGAGCAGCTTCGAGAAAAAATACGGGCCGGGCCCGTACCCGCCCGCGCCCCTCCGCGTCTCCCGCGCCACCGTCGCGCGCTCGCGCGGGAACCCGTTGAGCGACCGGCACACGGCGAGCATCGAGGTGTTGATGCACGCCTGCATCAACACCGCAGCGCGGCGGCGCACGGAGTCCGCGCCGTTGCCCAAATCCTTGTTGCACGCGCCGAACGCCGCGGCGAGCCCCGCGCTCGCCGCCAAACGCACGGCGTTGACCCACGCCTCGCGCCGCGTCTGGCGCCACGCGCGGCCGACCAGCAGCGCCGTCTGTTTCACCGCCCCGAGCCGAACGCCTCCGAGAGTTTCCGGTTTCCGAGCGTGGTTTCTTCTCGTGGACGACGACGTGGAAGCAGAAACGCTCACCGGTGGGTTCGCGCGTCCCGACACTGCGCCTCTCGGCGACGCTTCCCAGGCGTCCACGAGCGCCTGGACGCGCCGCGTGTCCGCGGCTTCCTCTTCGGGCGCGCCGTCGGCGTCGACGGCGACGAGGTCGATGAGGAACTCCGCCGGGTTGTGGTGGGTCGGGCACGCGTGGCCTATTCGCTCGAAGTACCTCAAGACGTGCGCGACCGGCCCGCAGTACGCGACTTTCCCCCCACTCGTCAACAGCGTCAGATCGTCCAGCCGCTCGAAACTCCGCGAACGCGGCTGGTGCAGCACGGCGACCACCGCCGCGCGCGTCTCGGCGGCGGTTTCTTTTAATTTCGCGACAATCTTGTCCGCCTGATGCGCGTCCAAACCGGTGGTGGGCTCATCCGCCAAAACGACGCCGCCCCAGACTTTTTGGCGTTCGTGGCGTTCACGCGCGTTCGTGCGTTCGCCTTTTTTTTTCTCGACGCGGCCGGTTCGAATACACGGCTCCCGAGACGAAAGACGCAACCCGAGCGTCTCGCACGCGATGGCCAACCGGCGGCGTTCGCCGCCGGAGACGCCGCGCACGGCGACGCCGCCCGTGTCGCCGCCGACCAGGGTGTCGGCGCACGCCGTCAGCCCGAGCCGGCGGAGCACCGCGTCGACGTCCGCGTCGTCGCCGCCGAGCAGACGCGCGTCCAGCGTCAGCGTCTCCCGGACGGTCAGGTTGGAAAAGAACTTGGGATCCTGCTCCACGTACGACACGGGGACGCGCGGCGCGCGTCGCCGTTCGGGAACGTTCCCGGAGAGGGCGGAGAGGATGGCGCCGAAAAGAGGCATTCGCGCGACGAAGCCTCGAAGCGGTCCCCCCCGCTTCTCGCCTGCCTGGGGTGAACCGGACGCGTGAAGGGGCTCGCCGCCGTGCGTGACGTCGCCGCTCAGCTCCGCGCCTCTGCGCTCGCGCACGCGCCCCGCCAGGATGTTCAGGAGCGTGGTCTTGCCGCTCCCGGAGGGACCGAGTATTCCGTGTAAACGCCCGGGAAGAGCGACACCGCTCGTGCCCCGCAAAATCTCTCGCCTCCGCCTCGTCCCGCGGCGACCCACGGCGTAGCGCACGTCGTGCCACGCGAGGGCGCCATCCACGTCGCCGGTGGCATCGTGCCCGGGGATATGCGCCTCATCCGCGGAGGGCTCGCCCTCGATCGACATCGAGAGACGCGCGGCGAAGAGTGGTTGACGTGGTAATGATGACATGTATTCGGGCGATTTTTCTCGGACCGACGGAACGAGACTCGCTGACGACTCGGACGAGCTCCGAGGTCGGTCTTCGGCGAGCGAAAATATTCCGCGCGGAGCAGCAATCCGTGAGATCCGTTCGGGTGCCTACGGTTCTTTTTCTCCTTTTCGACTCGGCCTCGTCTCGGCTCGGGCTCGGCGCCCCGCGGCAGAGCGCGCCGGCGCGTGAGGGGAGACACCCTCCAGCGGCGCGGGTGTCCAGAGCGAGAGGCCGCGCGCGCGGAGAACGCGGCGGGTCTCGCGGGTTGCCGCGCGCGGCGAGCAGCGACGGGGAGGACGGACATTTCTTCGCCCGACGCTTCGGCGACCGGGACGACGGTCAATCACAGCCGCGGACGCGAGCCGGGCGACTCGACGTTCGAGATGTCGGCGCGTGACGCCTCCGGCGTCGGCGCGTCCACCTCCGCGACCACGGCGGCAGAGGTACGCGGCGGCTCGCCCGAAACGAAGCGCGGAGATGGACGCACGCGACCAGATCCCGCCGCGCCTTTTCGCGCTTTTCGCAGACGGCGTGTGCCGTGCCGGAGGTTGGTTCATCTTCTTCGCGACTTCTCGACTGACACGCGCGCGACCCTCTCGAAACTCCGATCAGGCGCGCACGGCACTTCGCCGCGGCGCGCCGCTCCTGAAGTACTGCCGCAACGCCAAGCCGCACGTCTCGCACTTCCAGCTCTCGGCGGATGAGGCGCGGCTGGAGTGGGTGGGCAAAAACGCGAAAACGAAGGGCGTCCCGATGGCCGCCGTCGCGGATGCGCTTCCCGGCCGCGCTTCGGAGGTGTTCCGCAAGTGGGCCTCGCTCGAAGCCGAGCACCCGCCGGAGGTGTGCCTGAGCGTGCGGTACGAGATTCAGGAAAACCAAAAAGCCAAGACCAAGCGGTTTCGAACCCTGGACCTGGTGTTCGAAAACCCCGCGCGCGCCGCGGTGTGGCGCGCGGGCATCGCCGCCGCCGCGCGGCGCGCGCGCGCGGCGGCGACGCCGGACGCCTCCGGCCCGGATGACGCGGCTCCCGACAAAGGCGTTACCGTTGGGTCCAGCATGAACACTACGAATAACACTATGAATAGCACGATGCTCGTGAGCCGAGCCGTTTCGCGGTTCAAGAGTCCAAGAGGCGGAAGAGACGGCGGAAGCGGCTCGGGTCCCTCGGGTCCCGGCGCGTCCGCCGCGCGCGACGTCATCGCCGAGCCCGGGGACGCGTTCGTGTGGGGCCGCGTCGCGGCGATCGACGGCGGCGGCGCGTTCGGCGCGTTCGGTTTTGGCGGTTTTGGCGGCGATGAAGGCGAAAGTCTGAACGACGTGACCGAGTCAGTCGGCTCAGTCGGCTTCGCGACGCCTCGGCGGGTCGCCGGGACGGACGGCATCGACGTCACGGCGGTGGCGCTGGGCGCGTCGCACGTCGCCGCCGTGGTCGATCGCCGGCACGTGTACACGTGGGGCGAGGGCCGCGGCGGGAGGCTCGGCCAGGGCTCGCACGCGGCGAGAGCGATGCCGACGAAGCTGCGCGGCGTGGCCGTGGACGCCGCCGGGCTGGGCGGCGCCTCCGGTGCGGGCGCGGACGGGGACGTGCGGGTGTGCTGCGGCGGGTCCGTGACGTTCGCCGTGAGCGGCGACGGGCGGTGCTTCTCGTGGGGAGACGCCGAGGGGGGGAGCGCCAGCGTCTTCGGGGCCCAGCGCGATGGCGCGTTCGGGGGCGCGTTCGGGGGCGCGCCCTCGCGCTGGACCCCCGCGCCGATTCGGTTCCCCGGCGACCGGAAAGTGACGCTCGTCTCGGCGAGCCGGAGCCACGTCGCCGCGCTCGCCGCGGACGGCGCGCTGTTCACCTGGGGCGAGAACGCGTTCGGCGCGCTGGGCGTCGAGGAGATGGCCGCCGAAAAAGAAACGACGACGACGAAATTTCGGTTTCGCGAAAACGCGCGCGCGACGCCGACGCGCGTCGAGGCGCTCGCGGGGAAGCGCGTCACGTCCGTGTCCTGCGGCCGGTGGCACACCGCCGCCGTCGCAGACGGAGAGGTGTACGCGTGGGGGGACGCGGACGGAGGCAAGCTGGGGCGAGAATGCCTCGGGGACGTCGCCGACGTCCAGAGGGAGCTCCCGGGTTCGAGCTCCGGCGGCGGCGCGGCGCCGGAAAGAGGTGGACTGACGCGGCGGGCGCCCGCGCGCGTCGCCCGGGGTTCGGACCTGGCTCCCGTCGCGCACGTCTCCTGCGGCACGTGGCACACGCTCTTCTCGACGGTGGACGGCGCGCTGTACCTCCTCGGCGCCGTCGGGGGTGCGGACGTCGCGGGATCGGTCGAGGAGGCGCCCGCGCGCGTGACGTTCGCGAAATCAGTCGGCGAGACGGATCCCGACGGAGTATTCCAAAAACACGCCTCCGTGACGCTCGTCGCGAGCGGGGAGCTCCACGCGGCGGTCGTCGTCGTCGCTGAGGCTAGCGACGATCGAGTCCCCGACGTCGCGGGCGTGTACACGTGGGGCTCGGGCAAACGCGGCGCGCTGGGGCACGGCGACACCCTGGACCAGCCCTTCCCGAAGCGCGTCGCCGCGCTCGCCGGCCGCGAGGTACGGCGCGTGACGTGCGGCCCGGACGCCACCGCGTGCGTCGTCTCGCCTCGCGCCGCGACTAATCGCGAAAAGGCGAGCGTCGCCAAAGCCGGCTCGCGCCTGACGCGACGGTTCGACGCGTCTGTGAGAGGCACGATTGGATTCCGCGAACGTTCGGCGATCGACGTCGGCGACGGTCTGAAGGCGTCGACGTCGTTCGCCGCGCGTCGGTCCAAAGAGTTCGCGTCGGCGGAGTCTCTGTCGCGCGTCTCCGGCGCGTCCGCGCGCTCGTCCGAAATGCGAGAGGGATCCACGCGCGGGGGGTCGGGCGCCGGCGGCGGAGAAATCGGCTTCGTCGTCGTCTCGGAAACCGAAAGCGCGTCGTCCGAGGCGGAGCGTCGCTCGGCGTTCGCCTTCGCGACGCGGCGCCCAATTGGCGCGCGCGTCGATGAAAATGGGAGCGACGCGTCCCTCGCCGACGCCGACGCCGCGCGCGCGGCGGCGGCGCGCGCGCGGCGAGATGCCGCGAGCGCCGCGGCTGAGCGCGACGCGCTTCGCATGGAGGTGGCATCGCTGCGCGCGGCGCTGAGGCTGGCCGAGCGCGCGGGCGACGCGACGGGTCCGCGTCCGCCGGTTCGGGAACCGTCGGTTTCGGGACGCGACGTCGTTCCGGCGCCCGCCGCCGCGCTCGCCGAGGCGGCAAAGGAAGAAGCGGACACGCTCGCCGCGTTCGCGCGCGGCGGCGACCGGGACGAGCCGGCGCCTCTCGTCGTAGTGGCGCCTGTGCCTCCAGTCGCGACGACGCCAGTCGTCGCGGCGGCGCATGCGCCTCCAGTCGCGACGACGCCAGTCGTCGCGGCGGCGCCTGTGCCTCCAGTCGCGACGACG
>Ga0181558_10003943_pt1 | contig 13361 bp, 10 predicted proteins | sample 011ome_22_FD_133754 | JGI IMG/M metagenome (GOLD analysis project Ga0181558, IMG submission 133754) | Coastal salt marsh microbial communities from the Groves Creek Marsh, Skidaway Island, Georgia - 011507BT metaG (megahit assembly) | ecosystem: Environmental > Aquatic > Marine > Intertidal... | reverse complement strand
ATTTTTTCTTTTTTTTAAACCAACAATTCGTGCAGCCGAAACAAACATTGGCAAATCCCCACTGCTCTGAATCCCAAGCCCGTTTTACCACAACAACTATTCAACCAGAAACAAGATGGCTGCAAAAAACGGCCATTTTGGGAATGCTCATGCAAGAAATGGGAGGCCTGCGTTTCGTGTAGTTTTAACGCATGGAGGGCAAACCGCGGCAAAGACAAAACGCAAAGGAAAAAGATCACAACAAAACAACACGCAACAAAACAAACCGCAACAAAAATCCACTTTTACCATTCAAAGAAATAGGGTAAGCACCAAAATTCAACTCCGCGACAAATTGGGTCAAGGCTTACCAATTTGGAAAGCAGAAATGGGAGCAGAAAAAAAAGAAGTGTATATTAAAACATTTGTCAAGCACGAAAGAAAGGTGAAGAGAAACAAAAAGGTTCCAGACCACGGTTCAAACATCGGCGAAGCGATCCAGGAAATCTCTGCAATGAGAGCTCTGGATAGTTCGGATTATGTACTGAAAACCACATTCGAACTGTTCCCACAGGATACCAAAGACACAAAACTCAACACTCCACAGCAACAAAATGCTTGGTTTGGGTTCGGCATGCCCAAAATGGAAATGTCGCTCTTCGAGTTTTATTACGAAGGCTGGAAAAACAACAACTTGAGTCACCAAGGGATCGCAACAGTCGCTTTTGCCAAAATTGTGCTTCAATCTATTGCAGGGATTGCATACATTCACAAGGAAGGATTTGTGCACCAAGATATCAAGCCATCAAACATTTACATCAAATTTGATGAGAATGATATCGATGCATCGATCGAGGTCAAAATTGCCGATTTAGGTGTTACCACAAGGTACATTCGAGACGGGGCATTCATCAAGAAAGCTATGCAACCTGATTTGAATGCATTTACTCAGGGATACTATCCTCCCGAAGCACTGTTGGCCTACCAGGCAAGCTACAACATGCATAGTTCGTACGATTTGGCAGCATTGGAGGCGCAGCGAAATCAGGAAGATCAAGTTCTTTGGAACAATTTTGGTATCGGTCCTGCTGCCGATTGGTACAGTTTAGGTATAACACTTCTTCATGGCGCTCTCAATTTCGATCCTTTGAAGAAAAAACGACAAACATTTGAGTCAATTTCGAAATCTCCTGGAAATTCTTTTTACAAATGGCTGATACCCAGTGATCCATCTTTTGATGTTAACTGGGTTTGGTGCGCACTGCATTCTTCGAATCGAGCTGTGGACGGCGAATTTCCGCTCATTGGGCAACTGGAGGGCGTCATGCCTCAAATAGTGTTGGATGAACTGAAGAAAAAACCCCAATTCAAATGTGAAGATATTAATAAATTTTACAGCAACACGCTTCAAAGCCACATGAGCCGCAAGGACTTGTCCCAAATGCCCAACTACACCGACAAATACAAGCAAGAAAGTGATCGAACACAAGACATCGCTTTTTCCGACATTTGCTCGACACTGTTGCAAGCAAATCCGGCAAAAAGAAATTTAGTCAAAGTGTTGAATTCGTCCTTTTTTGATCGGATCGCGCCTATTGGAGCAGAAAACAACCAACCGAAACTAGCTGAATTGAGCAATGTACGAAAAGATCTTTTGGCAAGCATTGTGCACGTAAGCTTCGAACCAGACCAACAAGATGAGTCTTCTCCACTCGCGTACGATGTACACAACACAAACGTGTTTGAACACTCCAAAGGTTCGATACTGGACGAGGGAGCATACAAGGACATATCGTCATACGATGAGATACAAACAGCGTTACAAAAAACCTACAAATTGGACAACACCAACAGATTCAAAAAGAAATTCGCAGTAGTCGAGGCCGCGTTTAACCATTCAGACCAAGGTTTCCTGGCAATGAGTGAACAGAACGATGACAAACAGTTTACAGAGTTGTTCAATCGTCTTTTGGAAATTTTCAAAATGAAGAAATCCAAAACATGGTGGAATCTCTCAAAGCCAGCAACATCGGAACAACAATTCGCAATCTCTAATGATAAAAAAACTTTGCTTGGTGTTGAAGACGAGTTGTTGTTGGGTATGTTGCTGGATCAGGGAAAAACTTTATTTGATGTGCTTGCTGACTTGATCCAAAAAGAAGTCAACGGTAAATTACTCGATCCGGTCACACGCTCTTTGGCTAAAGCACGCGCAGTTGCCATCAACCAGAATCTCGCAAACGTGATTCGCGAAATCGATCTTGGAGAAGTCAAACAAATGGCAAAGTTGTGTTTTCTCATGCTCTCAAACGGTGAACTTGCTTCTTGTTCAAAAGAAACCGTAGCGAGGTCAGCGGTGATCATGAGCACGATTCTTCGAGACGACGAAGCGAGTCTCAAACTTCGCTTTGTTCCATCCGTGTTTCAAGTCGACAAAGCATGTGCACTTCGTGTGAATTTGCTCAATTCAAAGCACGAATGGATCCGGACAGAAGCTGTAGGAATCTTGAGACCATCCGACGTCTGATCACAGATCAAAGCATTACTTCCCCTCCCCCCCCCCAAAAAAAAACCACCAACAATTGGGAGATGGGGGTTCCTCTGACTATTTGTCACAATTTTACAAACTGCAAATCACACAAACACGTGCACACATACATACATGCAAACGTACTTACTCGCTTACTCACCCACACACTCCAAACAATAAAATACAAAAAAAAATACTTTTTGTGCGTTTATTTGGTGTCGTGCCAAACATGTGCAACAAAAACACACACACAGTACACGCAAACTTTGAAATTAAAATAAAGAAATGGTTTTGTTTTATGAAGGTTTTTTTTCGTGTTCAACTCTATCGCAATATCTCCCTGCAAAAGAGAATTTCATACACCGTGTTCACTGCATTGGCCGAAGCTGGCAACATCGTCAGATTCAGCAAACAAAGGCCGCTCATGTTAACGCACGATCTTCCCATACAGTCAATTGCGCATTGCAACAACTGCGTTTGATGTACGCATCCAATCGAGCGCCTGGGGTAACCTGTCCTGTGCCTTGTTTCGATTTCGCTCTTGAGTAACTTTGGTAAATCACACAAAAGCAAAAAGTTCGAAAAGTTCAAAGCGCTTTTGACGTTTCTACCGCACACATAAGAAACGCCCGGGAACCCAGCTGTTGGTGTGACGCAGTTCTCGAGTGCCGATTCACACTTCTCCTCATCCAACCGAGTCGGTGGCTCACATTCGCCTGATGTTTTCTGAATCTGCTTTTGCTTGACAATCATGCACTCCTGGCACGCGTCCAAGTTAACTGGTAGTAAAAACAGCACTTTGCGAAGTAATAGGGTGTTGGGGTAGCGTGTCAAGATTAACAACGCTTCTTGCAGCGAAAATTTCCCCAAAATGCAGTTTCCAAGAAAAACCGAAACTACCTGATCAAATGTCTGCGTTTGGTGTAAATCATGCACAGTGCATAATATATGAACCACAAGCAGCACAAACGAGCGAGAAATCGAAATCGCTTCTTCAGGAAACACAGAACACAGCAGCAGTATCTGTGACCACTTATGTTTCTCAAACAGCTCAAAAAGACAAAATTCAAACAGATTAAACCTGCATTTCCGTGTTTTTGTCTGCGAGTGCTTCATAAATTTGCGTCCATGATGTAAGTGAAACTTGCGGCACGTTTCTTCATCACATGCAAACTCTGTAAGATTGACTGAACAAGTTGTTCTGAACCGCGCAACTGCGCGTAATAAGAGACTATCTTCTTCTTTGCTGCTTGGTTTCGTGTGCTTCGAGCAGCAGTTGCTCTCATGTTGATCAGGGGGGTGCGGCAATCTGGTGAAATATGCAGTTCTTCGGAGGTGTTGATTGGATACCCTCCTGCTGGTGCGACCAACTCTAGAACCAACAAAAGTACACAACACTGCAATCTGTGTTTTCACGCTCGAGTTTAATTTTTTTTGGCACAAGACGTTGATGGCACTTGCCACCGATTGCAATGACGGTAAACTAGAAATGTTCCTGTAATCGAGAACTTGGTGCACAAACCTGGTCGTCACGCACCGTTGCATCAAAAAACAATGATTTAGTGAAACCGAGGTGTAACCCACAACAATGGTTGCGATGTCTGTGTTGGGAAGAAACTGCATGAGCTGCTCAATGCAATCCTGTTGACTTTTTTGGTGGAGGCGACCCCCGGATTTGCGACGCTTGGATTTCCACTTGAACAGCAATTTTTTCATTGTGCGTAAAAACGAATAAATGCGTGCTGTGTGTGTGTGTGTGTGTGTTGCTTGTAATATATTTGGCACAATTGAAAAATAAGCTGCACAAAAGCACAATAGGCAAACAAACAAAAAAAAATTCAAGTTGCAATAAACACAACCTGGTTTTTTTTGTTGGAATGTGCAAAAGTACACATGCACACACATACATATAATCTGGTTTTTTTGTATATGCTGTGATAGAACGAAAGAGGGTTACTATTTTGTTTGTTTTGTTAAAGCAACTTATTTTTTTTGTTTGCACACAAGTAAGCTAAATTAACTTTAACATTTTTTTTGATGAACCAAGAAGTTCCACAAAGGGTTACCAAACACCTTTTGCCGAATCGACGAAGGCGTTCGAAAAAAAGAAACAAAGCAAAAAAGCGCAAAAGATCGCAGTCTCATACAATCTTGCTCCAAGACAGTGACATCGAAAGCACGGGAAAGGACACACACAGACAAAGCAGGAAAACACGTTCTGTGGGTGCTCAAAGGCACACAATTCGAGCAAAGCGCACCAAAAAAAACAGGCACGGACCACAAAGTGCAAGGAAGACAACTCTTGATTTTGCAACAACATCAAGTCGCGCGACCACCAAACCACCTCACTTTCGCGACACCCAAGCAAAGAAAGATACAGCATCGGGGTCCAAAAAGCGCTCCGCGCACAGAGCAAATCGTTTTGGTCCAGTCTTGCAGCAAAAAGCCCAGCATCCGCCAAAATACAAGTTTGACCCGACCAACGCGTTCCACACCAAAATCGTTGAAGTTGCTGCCAAAGGAAATGAAGACGGGATCGAGCTTGTGCAAACGTTTGGAAATTCACCACTTTTCCCGATGTGTGCAGACAAACTGAGTTTACCTGGGATTGTGTACTTTGCAGAAATCATGTTTGCGCTGACCATCGTCGTGTTCAACAGACCACGCTCTTTTTGCAACACCATCTTTGCAAAAGACCGGTTTCTGTGCGCAAAACTCAAAACTCGCATCCTTGAGTGGTTGCGCAGGTTTTTTGTACAGGTTGCAGTAGCGTCGCGGGAAAACTCTCTGAGTCTGCCAGCGACGTTGTTTCAAGTGTACTTGCAACTCACACACATGCAGCACACATTCGACTTGCCACGCTCCCTCACAGACCCACCTGCCACACGTGGCCCCCAAATACAAAGAAACTGCGAAACAGCGTCTGCACTCCACAAGCAGCAAATGCGCACAGACCAGGTCCTTGCCGCAAGCATGCCGTGCATCGAGGACTTTTTCAAAACCACACGCACTTTCAATCTGTTTTGTACCTGCAACAGGTGGGACTGCGTGTTTGAAAACGGACACATGCACCGCCCTTTGATCACGAAAAACTTTCACAAACAAAAACGCCGCGCCCAAAAGCGCCTTCGCAAACCGGTGTCCGCTTCAACGCCCTCTTCTGGGTTGAATGCTGTTGGAACCGCTTTTGCTCAGGGGTGCGCGGGTGCGCAGGTGGTTCCTGCATCGAACCTTTCTCTTTCATTTGATTTCAAAACCACTTGTCCGGCAGGCACGGCTTTCAAAGAACACATCAAGTTGTACACGATGATCTGCGACAGGATCGACATTTTGGCCATGAAACTCGTTGTTTGCCCGACTGTGAGTGTTCAGTTCAGAGACTCGTGGGTGGAAGACCTCGGCGCACTGATCGCAGCTAAAAAGCAGCCAAAACCAGGTTCGCACGAAAGGGTGGTGGAAGACGAAGCAACCAAATATTCAAGAGCGAAACAAGCGCGTGCGCTCGAACTGTCAAAACGCAACAAGCGCACCGAAAAAGACAAGGCATCGAGCGCGGGGTGGATGTCCAAAAACCGAATGAACGTGGTAGGAGCAGACGAAGAGAGTGACGAAGAGACCAAAATGCCGCCAGAAAAGGAAGACGAACGCAAGCACGCGCTGTCTTTTGGAGCAAAAAAAAGCTCCAAAATCAGGTGCGTGCTGGAAACCGCGACGCGTTTTGCTTTTTGGTGCAGGAGTCAGTTGGATGTCGTGCACTCTCGCAAGTGCAAAACGATGGCTGTATACAACACCGCTTTACAACGAGCCTGTGGACGAGTGATGCGTGCTTTTGACACAAGCATGCAGATCAAGCCTGACCCGTCGCTGAAAACGAGCTTGACCAAGCTCGTTTACCAAATGGCGATGAGCACGTGCACGCGCGAGTTTTTCCTCCAGTTGAACCGCAACCAAACTCGCAAGATCAACCCTATCACCATCATGAACAGGATGCTTGCGCCAGATTACATTCGGTTGCTCCAAACTTCGTTTAATGGCAGGGGAATGGGTGACATCTACAGAGAGGAAAAACACCCGTTCAGAGACATGGTGATCCTGAGCATGTTCGACTTCGAGTTTTTCAAGTTCACGAAGCTGCCGTGGGTTTCCACGTACTGCGCATTCGGGAACTCGTACCAAGACGCCGTTCAACAAATGTACAGTGCAAAAACACCCGAAGGTTACACTCGTCTGCCCATGATTGCACTGATTACGGGGCAGTGGATGGTGTTGGCAGGAACAACAGAGGCTTTTCTTGTGAGAAACACACTTGAAGCAATCGCGTTGTGGCTGTTGTTGGTGTGGTGTAGACACGACTGCAAGATGGAGGACGGTCTGCCGCTTGACGGACTTGTTCAAAACTTTTTCGAACTGCCGGTCACACGCCAGAGATTGGCAAACCAAACTGAAATTGCCGGAAACGACGTGAAACGCACTAAAATCGATCAGTACCTCGATGACAATTGTAAAAAAAGGTGGACCAAGCGATTCGAGCTTGCGGCAGTCATAGATCTTTAAATAAAACAACGGTTTTACAGCCAAAAAGCAAAGTGGTGTTTCTTTTTGTTATGATGTTTTTGCTCTGATGTTCTCTCTTTGTCCATAGTACACAAAAAACAAATCATATTTATTTTATTTCAACAATGCCACGCCTTTCCCCCTCCGCACCCAACACGCGGACCGACTTGCAAAACATCTTTTTTTGTTTCGCACGTTTTGCATTACCTTAAATCACTTTTTTTCCCAAACAATCGTTGAACACACACACACTCTCGCGAGAAACCATGTTTTTTTACTCGAAAAATTCAAATGATTCTTCCTCTTCTCTGACTGCGTGTGGGTTTGTTTGGTCGTCTATTAGCTGAGCTCGGCCGAAATCCGTCAGTGCGAAATCACCGTTTGCGCGCACCAACACATGTCCCAAATGCAGGGCATTGTGTAGAATGCCTATTTCATGTAGCCATTTAGCTGATCTTTTCAAAAACAAGCGAGCTCTTTGAAGAGTGTTTGCATCCATGTTGTTGGCTGTTTTCTGGATTCCACTCTTGCTGCGAGTAACTACCGAACAAATGGCCCGTTCAATGACAAACCCAACACAAAAAGCCTTGTTGCCTTTCATGGGGTGATCGATCATTGCCACGAACCAACCTAGGATCGGTATAACAACCGTTTCTCCCAATTTTTGAAAAGCCTTAAAATGAAGAGCAATTTCTTCAAAGATTGGAATTATCTGTTTCATCTCCAGAATGGTTTTAGGACGCGCGTCGTCGTCGTGCAATGAGTCAACGTCAGCTGAAAACGCGTTCGCATCGTGGACATTTCCCAATTTAAAGACAACGGACCCGGCTTGGGCCAGTCTTGCATAATTTTCTTGTTGTGCAAACGCCAAGATTTTTATCGACCTGGTGCCACTGATTTCTTCAAATGCTTCCGTGGGACTGTCGAATGTTCCTAAAAAGGGCGGGAGCTCTTTTGGCTCTTGTTGAGCGTTCAGGATTGAATATTTGGATCCGGATACTCTGACAAGTCTCCAAGACACACGTGTTTGAGTAATGTAGTGCATGTTCAACAAAGTTGTGATTACGTCCATATCGTTGACAGGTGCGGTGGCAACGACAGATATTTTACCCGCTTCGATTTGGTCATAGCGTCCTCGGCGAATTCCTCGGCGAATTCCTCGGGTATTTTTGCCTCTTTTGTACCGCTGTTTGTTACCTGAATTATTGGAGGGACCTGTTGCGGACCGTTTTTTGTGCCTGCTTTGTTTGCGTTTGCTGGTATGAACCACGAATCTGATGTCGTGTGGTGGAGTCCCGAGTTGCTCCTTGTGCTCGACGATTTGACGGACTCCTCCGTCCTCGTCTGGGGCATCGTCATCATCATTGTCGTCGTTGTTGTTGTTGTTGATATCTAGCTCTACGTTCACGTTTATTGTGTCGTCATCTACCGAGTTTGACGAACCAAGCTTGGTTTCGTAGATTTGCGTAAAATAACAGTGCTTGAAGGGGACCTTTTCCAACAACATGCTGTAAAACCGAACCAGGGCTCTCAGAATTTTTTGGGTTTGTTCTGGACGTTCGTGTTGTGTGTAACACTTTGTCTGGAGACATTCCCAGATTCTCTGTGCGGCCTCAGAGAACGTGTTTAAGTCATAATGTTCAATGAAGAACAAGATGTTCTTCGCATAAGCCGCGTTGGCCACTTTGGCTTTCAAACTTTGTTTTTCTTGCAACAATTCCGCCACGGACCGCCAGTACCCGACCATTTCCCTGGTTTCGTAAAAGGATTCATCTTCAACTCCAATAGCAAAAAATGAGTTGTTCTCTTTGTACTCTTTGCCGTCGTCGTCATCTTCGTCCTCGCTCTCGCTTTCTCCTTCGACTTTTCCCAGAGAAGTCATGTTTTGGTAAACCTGTGATAACTCGACAGTCGACGGTGTTCGGTTGAAAGCAAAATATGTGGGCATGGGAACACTGTGACCCGACTCGCGACCAACGCCCACAGAGTCGGACTTTGAATCGTCTGAAGATTCAGCACCGCTCTCTTCATATGATTGTTCGGCATCGCTGTTGAATGTATCTTGGGATCTCGCTTTGAAACGCATGTTAACCACCGACTCGTCGACAAATTTACTGTCGCTTGCAGACGAACCCATGGTTTCAAATACACCGTTTGTGGCCGTGAAATCATCTTCTTTCACAAACAGCAAATCCTCGCCTTCGAGGTCATCCATATCCTGCTGAATACTGACGCTGCCCACAAACTCAAACACCTTCAGCCGCGCTTCGCCTCGTTCACTTTTCCCTTGAATGCCTTTTTCAATATCGTGCATTTTGCGCGTCAACTTTGCAATCTTTCTGTCGATGAACTTGATTCGTTTTCTGTTTTTGTTCCTTCTGGAGTTGATTTTGGTCAATGTCTGAGTCAACTTGCTGAACGCGGTTTTGCTGTGTATCGCGTGCACACGTTGACTCATTTCGAAATTGGCGTTTTCCACGTGTTGATCAAGACATTTTTTCAACGACACCATTGAGGCGGAATTGAAGATACAGTCCTTCACTGGCATGTAGCCAGCTGCTTCGTACATGCTGTACCCTCTTTTCAGCCACAAATACGGGGACAATTTATCATCGGACAGCTCTTGGTGAGGTTCGAGTGGTACCATTTCGTCTTTGAGATAGCAGAATTTCATGTTCGAAGCGATGTTGAGCTGCTTAATGAACTCCAGCAGCCATAAAGCGTAAGATTTGTTTTGTTTCTTGATCTGCCGGTATCCTGGGCAGCTCTTCAGGCTGTTTTGTTTGTGGGCTGTCAGGAGAAAGTCGTCTAGCAAAGCGTAGTCTTCAAACATGTTCATTACGACACATTGCCCGGCGATCTGGACGTTTACGTATGGACGTCCGCCTTGTTGCGTTCGAACTGCTGTGACTTTAAACTTAACATTGTCATAAGTGAGAGGGAACACCTGAGGGTCAACTACCTTGCTTAGATCAGGATAGGACATGTTCCTTGATCCTTTTTTGTTGGTTTTAATGCGTGTCTAGTTTTTACTTTTTTTTGGTTTTGCAGGTTCGTGGGGGGAATGTGGGTCGGTTCGTGTCGATTTATCGCTTTGTCGTTTGGAGCTCAGCAACAAGGAAAAAAAAGAACCGTACGCGGTGTTATTCAATTGTGTTATTTTGTGGTTTTTTGAATTTGTGTACTGTGCTTCGTTGTTGTTAGAAAAAACGTAAATTACAACACGTTTATTTTTTTGTTTTTTTTTGTAAATGTTTGTTCCACCACAATTATCAAACGAACCGAATCTGCACATAATTTGTTTGTTTGGTGTTTTTTTTTTGCAAAAAAATATGATGCTCCATATAAAAAAATGCGAGTTTTTCTGTTTTTTTGATTAGGAGTGGGTAATCTGAGACATGCGGGTGCGTGAGCATGTGTTTGGAATATGTAGTTTTGTTTGCCTGGTTAAAGTCGAAAGCTCTATTTTGAATTTAGAGTCACGACAGAGGGGGGAGGGGGTTATTATGAGGTTTGGTCTAGTTTGATTGCAGAGCTTTATTTTGGGTTTAGAATCACAATGGGGGTTTATTATGAGGTTTGTCTAGTTTGATTTCCGGGCTCTATTTTGGGTTTAGAGTCACGATGGAGGTTTTATTGTGAGGTTTGTCTAGTTTGATTTCTGGGCTCTATTTTGGGTTTAGAGTCACGATGGAGGTTTTATTATGAGGTTTGGTCTAGTTTGATTGCAGAGCTCTATTTTGGGTTTAGAATCATGGTAGGAGGTTTATTATGAGGTTTGGTCTAGTTTGGCTACATAGCTTCGCTTTGAGTTTAGAGTTATTTAAATAGGTACGAGGCTGTGTGTGTATGGAGTGTGTGCGCGTGTATGTAGGAAGGAGTGTGCGTGTGTGTATGTGTGTGTATGGGAGTGTGTGTGTGTGTGTGTGTGTATGTGTGTGTATGGGAGTTTGTGCGTGTGTATGTGTGTTAGAGTGTGTGTGTGTGTGTGTTAGAGTGTGTATGTGTGTGTGTGTGTGTGTGTGTTGAAGTGTGTGTGTGTATGTATGTGTGTGTATGTGTGTTGGAAGGAGTGTGTGTGTGTGTAGAAGTGTGTAGGAAGGAGCGTGTGTATGTGTGTGTTGGAGTGTGTTGGAGTGAGTGTGTGTATGTGTGTGTGTGTTTGGCAGAAGGTCCCCCGGGCTCGTCAGCGGATCCCCTTTGTGTCTGTCTCTCCAGAATCACCCCGAGCTACAAACTGGAATTCGTTTATCATTACAATGACTTTGCCTGTCCAATGTGGTCATTCCCAAATAATAATAATACAGAAAATTCGACAATTGTTCCAATTCACTTTGTGTTTTGCTTTTTGTCAAACACTTTGTATTTTCATCAAAACGAATTTCAAGCAAACTTTGGCATTTGCTTCTTGATCCAAGCAGCAAAAGCTTTCCTCATCTCAGGCATCTTGACGTAAGTGATGTTCAGCGCCGTGTTGAGCTCGTTCAACAGGTTCCGCCGAATGATCCATTCTAGAAATGCACACACAGCTATGTACACACAACACGTGGAAAAACACAAAACACAAAAACAAAAGGATTGACACACACACACACAGAACAACAACAGCACTAAAGAACACAAACAAAAAAAAATTACCGAGAGAGTGTAGCTCCGTGGCCTCGTCTCCGTCAAAGTTGACTTGGAATTGCATACGCTCTCCAAGCGCCGAGCTGTATCTGAACAGGTTCGGGTTCTGCGGCTCCACGTTCCAACCTTTGGAGTGCTTCCGATGGCGCTTTGCCGGGTCTTCCGTGAGAGTGGGGTTTTCTCCTTTGGCGACATGCACGGGTCGCCCAAAGATCTGAGGCATATAGAGATCCCGCCATTGTTCGGTGTACTCGCACCAGACGCAGTTGGTGCGTTCCTCGTCGTCCGTGATGAAGAGAAGCTGTTTCTTCTTCTTCTTTTTCTTGTTTTTCTTCTTCTTCTTCTTGTTCTTCTTCTTTGTTCTTTCCTCCTCTTCTTCTTCGCTTTCCTCCTCCTCTTCTTCCTCCTCTCCACTGGCCGCGATGTCGTCATCGTCCGTGTCGTCGTTGTCCGCGTCGTCTCCCTCCACCATCAGATGCTGGTTGGCTTGGGCAGGCGCGCCTCCGCCCTCCATCCGACGCCGGTCGGCCCGAAGCGCTTCGTGCGCCTAAGACAAAACAAGTGCAAATCAAAGAAAGCTATCAGCGATACTATATCATGACACAGAGAAACAAACATAGTTAAAATCTCATGCATACACACACTCTCGAGCATACACACACACATATACACACATCCCAGTATACCTTTGATAGCACGGTTTGCCAATCAGGCACCATAGACGCAAGAGAGTCAGGCGCAACAGGGGACTGTACACACATAAAGTAAGCTACATGCACAAAAACGAACAAAACCCATTATCAAAGTTAACAAACATCAATGGCACGAAAAAAAGAGTTCCAAACAAAGATTCGGACACGCGCACACACAAACAAACAAACAAACAAACAAACAAAAATACACCTGCATGATGCCGGCAACCACCTCGGAGCGCTTGACATGGCTCTCCAGCTTGGCTTTGGTTTCCGCCAACTGTTGACCCAGGTCCTCGAGCTCTTTGGTCTTGTGCTTGATGCTCTCGTCGAGTCGGTTGATCAGATTGCTCTGTCGAGTGGTGGTAGTGCGAAGCTCTTCGCTGTGAAGCTGGCATTGCGCCTTTTCCCGCAAAGTCAGTTGCAAGGTTTCGGCTTGCTTGAGGCGCGCCGCGTCGGTGATCTCGAACTGTTGCTTGGCACGAGCGAGTGCAGCAACGTGCTCTGCAGTCGTCTTCTGGGCTTCAGCGAGCAAACTGTGGTCGCGCTGACTGTTCAGTTCAAGAAGGGACTTCTCCTTCATGAGACTCGCTTGATCCTTGTGGAGATCGTCGTAAAGCCCCTGAAGAGCCACGCACCTTGCTTCCGCCACTTCCAGTCTCTCCAGTGCATTGTCGCGTTCTTCAGTCAGCTCAGTATTCGAGCTTTGCAACTGGTGGAGCTCGCTCTGGGCGGAAGCGAGCTGTGCTTTGACCGCATCGAGTTCCGCCGATCGCTCCACCAGAGCAACCTCCAAAGCGCACTGAGCCGGAGGCTTCTTGGTGGGAGGGGTCTTCACCCGTTTTGCGTTCTTCCTTGCCTGTATACACAAACTCGTATACATCCACACACACTCACGTATACACACTCACACACACGTACACTCTCGTATACACACATGCACACGTGCACACTCACACACACACATACACTCTCGT
>Ga0181558_10003911_pt1 | contig 13415 bp, 8 predicted proteins | sample 011ome_22_FD_133754 | JGI IMG/M metagenome (GOLD analysis project Ga0181558, IMG submission 133754) | Coastal salt marsh microbial communities from the Groves Creek Marsh, Skidaway Island, Georgia - 011507BT metaG (megahit assembly) | ecosystem: Environmental > Aquatic > Marine > Intertidal zone... | reverse complement strand
CCACACAGTGACCGGTCACTGCGCCGCCGCTTTCGCCGCGGCTTTCTCCGCCGCCTTCTTCGCCTTTTTCTCGGCGATCTCCTTCTCCTTCTGGATCTTCTTGAGCGCGTTCTTCGACAGAGGCGCGTCGCCGGCGGCGGCGTCGCCGGCGGCGGCGGCGGCGGCGCGCTCCGGCGCGCCGCGCGCCACCAGGTGTTCCCCTCCCTGGAACGAGACCGCCTCTCCCTCTCTCGGCGGCGCGGGGGCGTCCCCGCTCAGCGCCCCGAACATCGCGTCGAAGTCGCGCGGCGCCGTGCTGAAGAACTGGTCCACCGTCGCTTCGGTCACCTTCGCGCGGTTTTCCTGATGCGTCGCAATCATCGGCGACAGACACGCGATCAGCTTCGCCTTGATTTCGCCCGAAGACATCGCCCCCGACGCGAACGCGTCGCCGATCGCGCGCAACTCGTCGTCGTCGTCGAGGAAAAAGTTTAGCCACTTCCAGGGGATGTCCACGTCCAAGTTACCGCCGAGCTCCCGGTGCTCCTCCAGCGTCTCGCGCCCGCCGGAGAAGGCGTACTTATTCACCTTGTCCTTGATCTGCTTGGGCGTGTCGGTGACGTAGATGGCGCTCGTGGGGTCCGACGCGGACATCTTCCCCGACTCGCCTTTCAGCGCGGGGAAGAAGCGCGACTCCACCAGCGCGGGCTTGTGCCCCCCGATGCGCGGCGCGGCGTCGCGGGTCATGCGGAAGTACGGGTCCTGGTCGATGGCGCACGGGATCAAACACCGCAGGGACTTTTTGTCCGTCCCGAAGAGGTGCGGGAAGCAGTCCGGGAACGCGGGCGCGGCTTGCGTGGGCGGGAACCCGATCTGGCCGATGTTGGATTCCCCCGCGAACCCGAAAATGCCGCGCGCCTGGTTGAAGGTGACGCACTTGGCGATCTTCAGCGTGTTCACGTAGAACGGCGTGCACATGTAGTTGACGTCGGAGAAGATGAACGTGCGCCGCGGATCGAATCCGCACGCGACGATGTCCTTTGCGTTTTCCCGCGCCAACCTCCGCGCGTCGTCGAGACTCAGGTCCTTCCACAGGAACTTCTCGTCGTCCGTGAGCTGGATCACCAGCGGGACTTTGAACGCCTCCTGCAACCACTTCGTGAAGTGGAACGGGATGAGGTGGCCGAGGTGCAGACTCTCCGACGAAGGCCCGCGGCCGGTGTACAAGTAAAACTTTTCACCCTTCTCGTACGCGGAGACGATCTGATCGAGCTCGCGGTGCGCGAAGAACATGCCGCGGCGCAGGAAAGGGTGCGCCTTGCATCCCGTGACTGTCTCGATGCGTTCGATCAGGCTCTGGTCAATCACCTGACACCCGAAATCGTTCACGAGCTTCAAGTAGTCGATCTTGCCGTCCGCCCCGCCCGAGACGTCCCAGGGCGTCACCACCTGCTCGGCGGCCGTCTCGTCGGCGGCATCGGCCAGCGACGTCGCCGCGGTCGCGGCGGTCACCTCGTCGACGCCGGACATCTCGCGACGAAACGCGCGGGTCCTTCGCGAAGCGGACGTGCGTGGATCGCGTTCGGTGGCGCGCCAGGAAAGGAGGGCTCCCCTGAACCGAGGCGCTGCGTCGCCGCCGCGCGATGCCGAGTGGCTGGGACGCTGTTTCCGATACGGATATCGACATGAGTTTTCGGATCGCGCAGAGCGCAAATGTAGCTTCGGTACCAATCTGTTTGTATGGGCAATCAGTCTCAAAGCCTCTCGGCAGTCGCCTCGAAAATCTCGGAAGACGAACGGAGCCGCGTGTTCGCGTCGAACCGCCGGAAGTGCGTCGATCGTTTCAATCCGGACGGCGCGGCGGTGACGGAGGAGCTCGAGCTCCCGCGATGAGCGCCGCGAAGATGGAATCCAAGAAGGCGAGCAAGGAAGCGAACGACGCCGCGAACGATCCCGCGCGCGCGTTGGCGTACGTGCTCCGCGGGAACAAAGGCCCCGAGGCTCGAAGCGCGAGGTTGGAAGATTCGCGCGTCGATTACTTCCGCGGGAAAGATCTGTACCGCGCGCTCAAGGCGCGGCCGGAGATCATCGACGAGTACGCGCCCAAGCTCACGGGCGTGCCGACGCCCACGGCCCCGACGGAGAAGGACCGCGCCAAACAAATCACCGCGATGGGGCAGGAGCTGCTGAAGCGCGGGTACTTCGTGAAGTGCGATCGCGTGTACAAGACGGCGCGTCCCGGCCGCACGAAACGCGTCAAGTTCCCCAAGTTCCTGCACCAAGTGCCGCGCGCCGCGCAGACGTTCACGGAGGACGGCGAGGGCTTCTACAGCTGGACGTACGACCAGCCGATGTCGTGGACGTTCGTCATCATCTCCTTCCTCGTGGCGTTCATGGTGATCCTGATGTGCCTGTTTCCGCTCTCGCCCATCTGGTTCAAGAAACTCATCCTCTACTTTTGCCTCGCCATCCTGGGATTGTTCTTCGTCGTCGGCGTCGTGCGCGTCTTCGTGTTCGCGGTGGTCTGGATCGTCTTCGGAAGACACTTCTGGGTGCTGCCGAACATCACCAGCGACGAGATCCCCATCGACGAGGTCTTCTCGCCGATGTGGGCGTTCGACGACCTCGACGCCGGCGGAAACGTCGTCGGCAAGATCCCGGCGCTCAACCGGCTGGCGGCGGCGGGCTCCGCCGCCGCCATGCTCGCGGCGCTGTACGCCATCGCGCCGGAGAAGGGAAGCGCCATCAAGTCCATCAACCGCGCGCACGGCTCGATCCTGGACCTGTTCGACCTGTACGACACCCCCAAGGGGCTCGCGGGGGCGGCGGCGAACGCGACGGCCGCTGGGAGCGAAACCGACGCCGCGGGGGGGGCGCCGGCGGGGAACCAAACCGAAACCGCCGCCGCGGGGGGAGAGGCGGCGACCGCCGCGGGCGCCGCTGACGGACGGGACATCGACCCGCTCGAAGACGACGTCGCGCCCCCCGCGCCGCCGCCGCCGTACGGCGGGCCGGAGGACGGAGGCGCGGCCGACGCGGAGACCAAAGCCGAGTTGTAGAGCGTGCGTTTGTTTGGAGCGTCGGGCGAAATCACGAAGGTTACCTTCGCACATAAAAAAAACACCGTTCGTCACGTCGTCTACGCCCTCTCCAGGAAGCCCATGGCGTCCCTGACGTCCGCCACGGTCTTCTCCGCCACCTCGTTCGCGGCGTCCGCGCCGCGCGCCAGCACGCCGTCCAGGTACCCCGGCTCGTCCATGATCTCGAAGTAGCGGCTCTGTATGGGCCCCAGGTGGCTGACGACGGCGTCCGTCAGCGCCGGCTTGAATTCCCCCCACCGCATCTCGCCGCACGCCGCGAGGGTCTCTTCGCGCGACAAACCCGTGCACAGCTGGTACATCGTGAGCAGGTTCGTGCTCTCCGGGCGCTCGGGGTTGTCGAACTCCAGCCCCTCGAACGCGTCCGTCTTGCACCGCTTGATCTTCTTGGCGATATCGTCGGGGGTGTCCAACACGTTGACGCGGCTCCCCTCGGCGGGGTTCGACTTGGACATCTTCGCGGTTCCATCCGTGAGGGACATGACGCGCGCGCCGGCTTCCGGGATGTACGCGTCGGGAACGCGCAAAATCTCTCCTCCCCGGAACCGACCCGAAGGCGCTTTCGTGCCCTTCGCGCCCATCTTCTTCCATTTGTTCCCGCCGTACAGGTTGTTCACCCGCCCCGCGATGTCGCGCGTCAACTCCAAATGCTGGCGCTGGTCCTCCCCGACCGGAACGACGTCGGCGTTGTACAGCAGGATGTCCGCCGCCATCAACACGGGGTAGTCCAGAAGCCCGACCGAGACGTCCTCGCCCGCTTTCCGCGCCTTCTCCTTGAACTGGATCATCTTCTCCAGCCACCCGATGGGCGTCGCGCAGTTCAGGAGCCAGCACAGCTCGGAGTGCGCCTTGACGTGCGACTGCACGAACACGTTGGACTTTTCCGGATCCAACCCGGCGGCGAGGTAGATGGCGGCGCTCGACCGCGTCGAGAGCTTCAGCGCCTTCGGGTCGTGGTTCCCGGGCGTAATGGCATGTAAGTCGACGACGCAGTAGAACGCGTCGAAGTCCTCCTGCATGCCGACCCAGTTCTTGATGGCGCCGAAGTAGTTCCCGAGGTGGATCGAACCGGTCGGCTGCACCCCGGATAACACGCGCTTGCGTCGCTCGGTCGCGGGCGCGGTCGTCGCCGCGGGGGTCTCCGTCGTCGCGGCGGACGCGTGGGCCACGACCGCGGAGCGGTGCGCGAACGCGCGGCGCGGCGTCCCCGGCACCGCGCGGGGCGCGCCGGGCGCGCGCATCGCGGCACCGGCGCGGAGCGGTGACGTGGTCGCCGAGAAGACGGCGACGGACCTCTTCGCCGCGAGCGGCGCGAGGGGGGCACGCGCCATCGCCATCGTGTTGCGAGCGCTTGGGACCGCGACGAGGGAGCGGCGGGCGAGCGAGACGGCGGCGCGATGCATGCGACGGCGCCGATGGCAGTGAGCGCGATTCAGTAGACTCACAGGAGGCGTGGCTCGATGGTGATGATGGTGATGGATAAACTCGCGCAGCTCGAACCTCGAAGCGCCACCGGGTTCGAGTCCGCCGGTCGGTTCGCGTCGAGCCGATGAAATCGATCGAGAGGATCGGCGAATTTGAAACACCGCGTCGTCTTTTCACGCGACGCTTTCTTTGCAAACTTTTCGGTGGCGCCCTTCTTCCGAAGCGCGCCATAGTTGTCGGCGGCGGCCGGCGAATGCGTCGGTGGAGCGCGATGTTGGCACGTCACGCGGCCTCCGCGTCGACGCGCGCGCCGCGCGTCGCGCCCGAGTCGCGCCTCATCGCCTGCAGACGCGCGTCGACGCCCGCGCGGTGCGCGTCCGGCGGGTGGTCCGGCCCCCGCCGCCCCCCCGCGTGCCGCGGCGACGGCACCGTCGCCTCCGCGCCGGGGCGCTCGCGCCTCCGCGCGCGGTCGTACCACTCGCGGTGGGCCATCTCCGTGTACGGCAAGGAGCCTGGCGCGCCGATGCGCGAGTACGAGGGGTACGAGCGCGAGATGGCGGCGTTCCGGGCCAAGGGCCTGGCGTTCGACGACGCGATGGTCAATGACGATCCCACGCTCGGCGAGCCCGGGTCCCGCGCGCGCGGCGCGGGCGCGTCTCCGCCGCCGCGCGACGCGGACCACCTCGGGAACATAGAGGAGCGGTGGGAGGAGGAGGATGCCGTTTCGTACGACGAACACGACAAAGACGAGGACGAAGAGAACGAAGAAGACACGGACGGAACGAAGCATGCCTTCGAAGACGTTTTCGACGACTGGGGCGGGCGCGACGTCGACGTCGGCGCGGCGGTGGCGACGGCGACGGACGCACAATCCGTCGCCCGTCCCGAGAACTCGCCGAATTCGGACCCGCCTCTGGCGCCCGGCCTGTACTTGGTGGGCACGCCGATCGGCAACTTAGAAGACATCACGCTCCGCGCGCTGCGCGTGCTCCGCTCGGCGGACGCGGTGCTGGCGGAGGACACGCGGCGCACCGGGCGTCTTCTCGCGCGCTACGGAATACGAAAACGGCTCGTGTCGTACCCCGCGCATAACGAGCGCGCGCGGCGCGACGATCTTGTGGCGCGCATCGCCGGCGGCGCCGCCTTGGCGCTGGTGAGCGACGCGGGGACACCCGCGGTGGCGGACCCGGGCGCAGACCTGGCCAAGGCGTGCGCGGACGCATGCCTGAGCGTGGTTCCGATTCCGGGGCCGTGCGCGCCGGCGGCGGCGGTGGTCGCCGCAGGCGCGCTGACGAAGGGAAACGAACCCGGTTTTTCGTTCATCGGTTTTTTACCCCCTAAGACGGGCGCGCGCCGTACGAGGTGGCGCAAGTTTTCCAACGCGCCCGGGTCGGTCGTGGCGTTCGTGCCCCCGCACAAGCTCGTCGCCACGCTGCAAGACGCCGCGGCGGAGCTGGGGGAAGGACGCGCGTGCGTGGTGTGCAGGGAAATGACCAAGGTACGTACGTCGTCGCGCGAATCATTTTATTATGATGCGGGTTTTTTTTTTCGGTTTTTTTGGTTTTTTTTGGTTTTACGTCGTTCGCGAGCGTTCGCGAGCGCGGCGCGCCGTCAGGCTGTGATTATACCCTTAACGAAACTATTGCTTCCGAGCGTTTCATTCCGACCGTCGCCTCACGAGGCGACACCCGGAGCGGTGACGACACAAATCACCACCAAAGTATGAGCCTTCGGTTCGCCGAGCGACGTCGCGTCGCCGCGCCAAAAAGCGCGACGTTTGACGTTTCCTTTTTTTGTTTTTTTTACTGACGCGACGTGTTCTTCGTGACACGCTTCGTCGCCGTCTCCGTTTCGAACCGTACGTACCGAACAGGTGCACGAGGAGTTTTGGCGCGGCACCCTCGCCGAGGCGGCGGAGGCGTTCACGCACCGCACGCCGCGCGGCGAGATTACGCTCGTGGTCGCCGGGGTCGGGCCCGACGGCGGCTTCGGAGAGGGCGACGTCGCCGCGGGCGGCGCCGGCGCGCTCTCCGGGGACGACCTGGAAGCCGCGCTCGCGGAGATGCTGGCGACGGGCGCTTCGCCCTCCGACGCGGCGCGGCGCGCGGCGAAGGAGCTCGGCGCGCGAAAAAAAGAAGCCTACGCGCTCGCGCTGAGGCTCGCGGGGAAGCTCTGACGCGAAGAAGAACGAACGCCGACGAAGAACGCGCGTGTACGTAGACGCGTAGATACTAGCTAAGACTACCTTCGGTAGAAAGTGTATATATAGTCTACTTTGTACGAGCTGTTGTTCTCGTATCGTACCCGCTCCGTGTCCCTTAGAAAGACATGAGGTCGAACGACGGCGGAGCGGCGGCGCCCCCGGGGTTTGGCGGCGTAGCCCCGCGCGCCTCCGCCGCCGGCTCCGGTTCAGCCGCGCCGACGCATCGCCGCGCCTCTCGCGCGGCGTGCGACAACGCCGCGGCGGCGCGATCGAGCGCGTTCGCGAGCGTCTCCACCGCGTCCGCGCCTTTCAACGGAACCCGCGTGTGTTCGAGGAACTCGGTCGCCGCCGCCGCCGCGGCGGCGACGCCGAGCGTCGCCGCCATGTCCAGCACGGAACCGGTTTCGTCATCGGTCCCCGCCTCCGCCGCCGCCTCCGACGTACCCGCGTCTTCTTCGTCGGTGGTTTTTTTCAAACTCGCCGGTACGTCGTCACCGTCGTCACCACTCATCCGTCGTTCAGTGTTTCGTCCCTCCATACTACTTTCCGCCAGACTTCGATCCGCAACAGCGTTAATACTCGCGGCTTTGCCCTTATTAGCGTCGGCGGCGTCGAAAATGCTCTCGTCGCGAGTCAGCGAGTCAGCGAGAGCTCTCGCGGCGTTTCGACGTTTTTCAAACTCGACGCGCGCCGCGCGCGCGCGCCGCGCCGACTGGATCCGCGTCGCCGCGGCGTCGCGCGCCCTCTGCTCCTCAACCTCCGCCTGCGCGGCGGCAGCGCGCGCCGCCGCCGCGGCGACGCGCCGCCGGGAGACCTCGAAGCGCGCGGTGCGCCCTCGGAGCGCGGCTTGGATCCGCGACGCCGCCGCCTCGCGCACGCGGTGCTCCGCCGCCTCGGCCTCGGCGGCGCGGATCTCCGCCTCCGCGGCGACTTTGGCCGCGGCGGCGGCTTTGGCCGCGGAACGCATCTTCTGAACCTCGGCGCGCGCCGCGCGCGCGCGGTGCGCGGCTTGGATGCGCGTCGCCGCGCGCGACGCCGCGGCGGCGCGCTCGAGATCCGCCTGCGCCTGCGCCGCCGTCGCGGCGGCCATCGCCGCGAGCATCTTGCTCACCGCCGCGCGCCCGCGGCGGCCGCGGTAGCGCGACTGGATCACGACGGCGGCTTTCCATCTCCGCACCACCTCCGCTTTCTGCGACATTTCGCGTTCGAGCGGATCGGCTTCGAGAGCCTTCGCGTCGTCGACATCCGGTCGCGCACGCGTCTCCGCCCCCGGATCGTTCGCTCGCGGCTCCGCCCGCGCTCCCGACCCGTCACTCCCCCCGGCCGGGATCGTGGGCTGCTCGACGCCGAGTCCCCGCGCCGCATCATCGTTTCTGGCGTATCCGACGCGCACGCGCGGCCGCCGCTTCGGCCCCGGGGAAGGCGCGGCGGAACCGGTTCCGTCGCGCTCCGCGGCTGAGCCCGTCGGCGCGGCGGGCGGCTCGGTTTCAGTCGTCGGCGACGACGGAACCGTCGTCGCCGGCGTCGAGAACGCCGACGCGTCCAGCGGCGGCGGCGGAGGCTCGATGGAGATCCCGGGGGACGCGGGCGGCTGAGGCGGCGGAGGCGGCGTCCCCGAGGACGTACGTGTCCCCGTGGACGTACGTGTCCCCGGGGACGCCGGTCGCGGCGCCGGCGAAACGTCCAATCCGCTGAATAAGCCGCCGTCGCCGCCGCCGAGAGCGAGGCTCGCGGTCGGCGCGGGCGCGGGGGTGGCTGCGGAGGTGGATGGCACGCCGGTAACGGCAGATTTCGGTGATGGAGACACCGGTGACGGCGACGCGGATTGCATGCGGGACTGCGTCGTCGTCGGCGGCGGCGCCGGTGACACGTTCAGCCCGGCGAACATGTTCGTCTTCGCCTCTCCCGTCGTCGTCTCGTTTCGTCGTTCGGATGGTCTCGTCTCAGCCGGGGCCGGGGACGCCACGCTCAGCACCGCCTCGACCGCGGTCGCGGTCTCGCTCTCCAGAAACGCCAACTGCGCTTCCCACGCGCCCTTCTCGCCGGCATCCGCGAGGGTCACCACGCCCGCGCGTATGCGTGTCGTCAGGCGCTTCACCTCGTTCACGCGCATGAATTGCCGAGCGTTATCGGCATCGTCCGCGGAGCCCTTCGCGCCCTGCGCCCCGCTCGACGCGGACACGCGCCTCTGAACGTTCTCCAGCAACGTCGTCGCCCTGGTGAACATGCCGGGCAAGTCGTCGTCCCTCAAATCAGCCTGAGGCGTCCTCGGGGCTGGTTTCGACGCGCCGGGAGCAGATCTCGGCGTCGCGGACGTGCCGAACAATCCCGCGGCGAACCCTTTTCTCGCAGGAGGCGTGCTCTGCGCGTTCGCGCTCGAACCTCCGCCGACGCCGTCCGCGGGCTTGCGGCCGAACATGCCGCCGATACCGCCTCCCGAAAACATCGCGCGGCGCGCTCGAGTGCAACCGCTCGCCCGCGCCCTTGGATGTGGAGTCGACGCTCGATCGTCGTTCGTCGTGTGTCGTCTGTCTTCTCAATTTGACGACAACTCCGGAAATCGTTCCGGATTTCGTTTCGTCCCACGGTACCAATCGGCACTCCCACTTCTGAGGGGCGCTGGCCGAGGATGTGGAGCGTGGGCAACAAAAGCAGCTTCATTCCCGCCACCACGGACGCCAAAGCGGGCCTGGCGAAGGGCTTGGAGCGCGCGACCGCGGCGATCGCGAAGGCGCCCGTGCACGACTGGAAACGCGCGGAGGTGAGCGATGGGAAGAATCACTGGATCGTGAGTGGAGACGCCCCTCGAGGCGGCGGGGACAGAGGCCCAGCCTCCAGCGCTCTGGACGCGCACATCGAGCTGGAGCAGGCGATGGCGGCGAGCCGGAAGAAAGTCTCGGCCGCGGGCGAGGCATCCGACTCGAGCGCGTACGACTCGAGCTCGAGCTCGAGCTCGAGCGCTTCCGGCCGTCGGCGGAGGAAGGATGCGAAGAAAGAGCGGGGCGAAAAGAAAAACACGCGCAAAAAGTCGAGCGCCCGGCGAGACGAGAAGAGGAAGAAATCGAAAAAGCGGAAGGACCGCAAGGAGTCGAAGCGACGCAAACGCAAACGTGCAGACCCCGGAGTCTCGTCGGGCTCGGATTCCGAGAAGGACCGGGAAGGGCGCGTCTCCGCGGTATCCGGAAAACGACTCAAGCTGAAACTGGAGGGATCGAACAAGCGCTCGGCGGAGGAGGAGCGGCGCCGCCGGGAATACCTCCACCGCCTCAACGCGACGGTGGACTTGAAAGTGATGGAACAACAACGGTAGCGGGAAGCGGGGAGAGGTAGTCGTCCGGGCCTTCGTGACGCGTCAAACGTCGGTGTAGAGTGAGCGATTCGCGTAGCTACTAAAAGGGGACGTTTTCGTTATTTCGTTACCGTACGTAGTTATTCAAAAGCTCTAATATCGAAATCACCTCCGCGTACGGCGCGGGTGAGGCTCGAGCTCGTCCCTCGCGCCGTCGTCGTCGCCGTCGCGCTTGCCCAGGACGCTCGACGCGCCTCCGCCGGAGACGGATCCCGGGATCCCGGGGATCCCGGGGATCCCGGGGATCCCGGGGTCCCGGTCTCGTTCGTCGGCGGGTCCCATCTCGTCCCCGTCCCCGCCCGAGGCGGCGTCGCCCGCCGCCGAGGGCGGGTCCCCCGGGTCCGGGTCCCCCGGGTCGCCGTCGAGCTCCAGGCCGGCGCGCATGACGTCCCCGGGGACGAGCTTATGCACGTCCCCGGGGACGCCCATCACCTCCGCCGCGCCGGCGATGATCATCGCCGCCGCCGAGCCTCGAGGATCGAGGATCGCGCCGCGCGCGTCACCGATGGCGCCGCCCAAACCGCCGCTGTCCACGGAGTTCCCGGGCGCGGGCGGCGTGTCCTCGCGCGCGCCGCGCGCGCCCGGGGGCGTGTCCTCGCGTTGCTCGCGGCCCGCGCGGGTCCCGCGGGACTCGCGCGGCGGCGACGGCGGCGGCGAGTACCTCCCGCGCGACCCGGTTCGCTGGCCGCCGTCGTCGATGGTGGTGGCGAAACGAACGCTCTTGCGCATCCAGTGCGACGAGGAGTGCGCGCCTCTCACGCCGTCCTTGGAGGGACGGCGGCTGCTGTAAGCGCCCTCGCCGCGGAAATCCGCGCCGACGCCGCCGAACCCGGAGGAGACGGTGATGCCGTGCCCGCCGGAGCCGCCCACGGAGCCCGCGACGCCGGAGATGACCCCGGAAAAAGAGCCGGTGGGGTTCTGAACGAGGCCTCGGCTCGAGTCCGCGCCCTTAGGGTCACCGGCGGATCGCCCGGAGTCGAAACGCCCGTGCGAGCCGCCCGGCGCGTCCCAGACGCTCCCGGAGGCGCCGCGCGTTTCCGAAAACTCGCGCGGTTCGGAAATCGGCTCGCCGCGCGCGCGACTGTCCGTCTCGCCGCCCGGACCGCGCGACGAGTGCGAGCGCGCGTCCGTCCCCTCGCGGCTTCCCCCGCGCGCGGGGCTCCCGGAGTCGCGCGAAAACACAGCCTTCGTGTCCTCCTCCTCGTCGGTTCGGGTCTCGTCGCCGTATGCGCATACGATGCCGCTTCCGCCGGCGCCGCTGTGCGACGGGCGGTGCACCTCCTCCTCGCCGCCGCTGGTAGTCCCGCCGGTCTCGCCCAAGAGCTCTCCGGCGGTGCTCCCACCGCCGCCGGAGAGGTTGCCGCTGAAGCTGCTCCGCTGGCGCCGGCCGGCGAGCCGCGCGTCGCCACCGCGCGCGCCCGAGTCCCCCTCGGAGGCGGCAGTGCCCTCCGAGCCCGCCTGCGACGCGGGAGGGGTGGAGGACGTGCCCGTGCCGCGGGGCTCGAGTCGCGCGGGGCTCTGCTCCTTCTTCTTCGGCGTGTGCTGCCCCCCGCGGCTGGGGGGCGCGCCGCCCCGGGCCTCGTCCCCGGAGGAGCCCGCGGGCCCGTCCGCGATGGAGCCCCCGCCCAGGGAGACGAGCGAGCCGGCGCCGCCGCCAGAGTCGCTGGGCACGTCGTTCTCGGAGTCGCCCTCGGCGCGCGCCGCGCGCGAGTCCGGCGAGCCCGGCGCGGGGTCCGGAGCGCGCGCCGCCGAGGACGCCGCGCGGCGCCGGCGGCTGAGACTACTTGCCATACGGCGGTGGTCGCCCTCGCTCCCGCCGGCGGCGGCGGCGTCCAGACTGGACGCGTGGTGCGCCTCTTCCACTTCCGCTTCGCTCCCGCGGTGGGTCCCTCTTCCGCTTCCGCGGTGGGTCCCGCTCCTTTCCGGGTGTTTCTTGGTTCCGCGTGTTTCTTGGAACCGCGTCGCGGAGGCTCCGCGACGCGTCGCGAGGCGTTCGCCGCCTTCGTCGTCGCGATCGGAGACGTCGGTGCCGTCGGGGTCGGTGCCGTCGCCGCGCTCGCCGGCGCCGCTCGGCCCACGCGCGCCGACTCCGTTGGCCCAGGGCCGCGCGGACGCGGTGAGGGTCTCGCCCCACATCTCGGCGATGCGCTCCTCCAGGAACGCGGCGGCGCCGTCCACGCCGGAGGCGAGGATGCTGCGCTGCCGCCGCGCCGCCGCCAGCGTCGCCGGGCTCTCGGAAACCAGAAACACCACGCGGCACAGCGCCGCGTGCTTCGCCGCGATGCGCACCGCGTCGCGCACCGCCTGCGGCGGCAGGTCCGCGGTTTGTTTTCGCGAATCCGACGGATCCGACGGATCCGACGGGTCGCGCTCGGACTCGTCAAGCCGCCCGCCGCCGCCCGAGCTCTCCTCCCAGGTGATCCCCAGCAGGCGCGCGCCGCGCACGGAGCGGTCACCCTGCTGCCGCAGCGCGTGCAGCGCCTTCAACGCGCTCTCGATGCGCCACACCGCCTGCTCGCGCGCGGCGTTTCCCTCGGGGGTGGGCAGCGCCGGCGCGCGCTGCGCCTTGAGCTTCTGCACCATCAGCGTGTGGAAGATGCCCTGGTGCACCTTGATGGCCCAGGGCCAGGGGGGGGGCTCGCGCACGCCGCTGGCGCCGTAGTGGAACTCGCCCGCGGCGGCGGCGGCGGCGGCGGCAGCCGCCGCCGCCTGGCCGAGCAGCTTGGCCAGCCGCTCGGTGACGCCGTCCGAGCTGAGCAGCGCGCTCTCGTCCACCACGAGCAGCACGCCCGCCGGGAACACCTCCAACGTCTCGCGCCGCGGGTCGAGCTGCCTTTCCTGCTCCAGGCACAGCTCGAGGTGCCTCAGCCCGAGCGCGAACTTCACCGAGCGCCGGCGCAGAAACTCCGAGACGGTGAACGGCAGCGCGGGCGAGCTGAGCGTGGGCAGGAACGGCGGGTGCACGACGACGAGGTCCACCGAGTCGGGCGCGGGGTTCGGGACGAACGTCGCGCCGCGCGCCTCGGCGCGCGACAAGAGACGGCGGACGTGCGGGTGACTCACGTCGAAGCCGAGCAGCGCGAACCGCAGCCCGTCCAGCGGGACGGGCGGCGCGGAGAACGTGGGCGCGGGTATCGCGGCGTTCACCGCGCCCGTGGATCCGGGGGCGTGGGAAACCGTGGCTTCGGAAACCCGGTGGGCGTTTAGGGTTACGTCGCGAACGTCGCCGCGCCCCGGCGCCGGGGTGGGCACGCGCTCGGCGAGGGTCGCCGCCACGGAGCCCGCCTCGGGGGGGGGCGGGTTCGAGCTCGCGCCCAACGCCGCCATCGCGCGCGCGGGGGTGGGCGTCTCCATGCTCTGT
>Ga0181558_10003908_pt1 | contig 13421 bp, 12 predicted proteins | sample 011ome_22_FD_133754 | JGI IMG/M metagenome (GOLD analysis project Ga0181558, IMG submission 133754) | Coastal salt marsh microbial communities from the Groves Creek Marsh, Skidaway Island, Georgia - 011507BT metaG (megahit assembly) | ecosystem: Environmental > Aquatic > Marine > Intertidal... | reverse complement strand
CTTGAGGTGGCTGTCTTCTTGTGCGTTGATTCGAGCAAAGTCCTGGTTATCGGAGCAAATGATGTGGATCCCCCCGAGTCTCTTCGCGCGTGGCTTGACGCACCCGCTGGCGAGGCTGAACCCGATCAGGACACGGTCGATTCGTGGGAGCCATACCTCGAGGAGACAGGGGCGAGGACCGGGTTTCGTGAGCCCATCGTCATCTGGCTCATCGGCGAGAGTCCCAATCATTTATTGGTGGATGGGACAGAAAATTGGCACGGCGCCAACCCTTGTTGACAACCCCCATTCGCACCGGCCTCAGTGGAGTTTTGGTGGTGGCCTCACTGCCTATCGTCGGGGGAGTGGCCCTCGCTGATTGCGCGCACAACGAGCGAATAGGTGGTGAGTGCTCGGCGATTACCACCCAGACGAACGGTCAGGACGTCAGCATTTCCGCTAGCGCGACCACGGGTGGTTCACCGGGGTCAACGTCCTCCTCAGCGACCCAGGGTGCTGCGGGTGGAGGGTATGAGCCTGCCCCCATTCGGCTGGAAGCCGAACTTGGCTCGAGTGAATGTGAAGTGAAAGTTGCGGGATTGTGCAGGGGGAGCGCTCCGGCGAAGCAGGAGGCCACCGAGACAGCAGTTTCGGTTCCCCCAGAAACTCCGACCCATGTCTCGGAGTTGGCGACGTTTCGGCCAGATCAGCCAGGAATTGTGACTGAGCCGGATGGGTGGTCACTTCCTACTTTGGACCTGAATGTCTATTCCACGGCAGCTCGCCACCGAGTATCCGGAGAGCTTCTCGGGTGGCCCGTGGTCGTTCGATTTACTCCTGCACGATTTCGATGGAGTTTCGGCGACGGCCAATCGGCGACCTATTCAGTTTCAGGAAGCTCCAATGCTTCCGCAGGGAGAGATCAATTCGATAAGACCGCGACCTCTCACGCGTATGTCCGCCCGGGCACATACACTGTGCGTCTCGTGGTGGACTACGACGTCGAGTTCAAGTTTGACGGCGGCACCTTCACGGACATTGATGGGCGGGTGTCGAGAGAGGCCTCCTCGAGGACTATCACTGTGTTTCGCGTGGCACCGTTGTTGCTCGGCGAATAGGCTTGAGCTCCTGAGAAATTCCAGTTAATTCCCCGCCTGGCCATAGTTTTCACTAAGGGCACGCCAAGCTTTGCTCGTCACACTAGATGGCGTCGAAAGGACAACCCCAGTGTCAGACGAAACCCCTGCACCCGAATCGCGTTCTTCACGCTCTCCCTACTCAGGCTCTCCGTTCCACCAGAGCCGTTATGAGGGCATTCGGGATGCAATCGCAGAGGAGAAGACCAAGGCCCGAAAGGACAAGTCCAACTTCCGTGTGAACATGTCGCTGATTTTGGTCCTCATGGTGATTACGGGCGCCCTCGGTGGTTTGGGCGGTGCGGTCTGGGCAGTGTGGTCGTTGACCGACGATGGATTGGTGACCTCTGGAGTCACCAGCCCGCAGACCATCACGGTGAATTCACCTGACTCAGCCACCACAGTGTCTGGTGTCGCGGCCGCGGCAATGCCATCAGTTGTCACCATTGATGTGTCGGGCTCAAACACGGGTGGTAGTGGTTCTGGAGTAATCATCTCCGAAGAGGGCTACATCATCACCAACGCGCACGTGGCGACTGTGGGCGGCCAGGAAGCTAATCCATCTCTTCGAGTGTCCACTACCGACGGGCGACTCTGGGCTGCTGAATTGATTGGCACGGACCCAATTTCAGATATTGCTGTCATCAAGATTGATACGGGCGCTCCGCTGACCCCAATTGCAGTGGGAGACTCCACGGCCCTGAATGTCGGCGATGAAACAATCGCCATTGGAGCCCCGCTTGGTCTTGCTAACACCGTCACCAATGGAATTGTTTCTGCACTTAACCGCTCAATCACGGTGGGCTCGTCTGAGACCAACGGCGATGGCCCAGGCCAGTTCGACTTTGATTTGCCCTTTGGTCAGTCAGTGAACACCGCATCGGTGTCATTGCCCGTGATTCAAACTGACGCGTCAATTAACCCGGGTAACTCTGGTGGCGCCCTGCTCAACGCCAAGGGTGAGCTGATCGGCATCAACGTGGCAATTGCATCGAACAATGCCAGCAATGGACTGGCGGGAAGCATCGGCCTCGGGTTTGCGATCCCCTCTGAATATGCCCTTCGCGTCGCGAATGAAATTATCGCGACTGGTCAACCAAGCCATGGTCTCCTCGGGGCAACCGTCACTGATGCGGCCTATAGCCAAGACGCAGTGGTGTCAGGTGCGTTGATTGACTCAGTGAGCCCTGGCGGGGCGGCCGACTTGGCCGGAATGCGCTCTGGCGACATCGTGACCAAATTCAATGGCCTGCCAATCACCAACCAGATTGATCTCACCGCGCAAGTGCGATTCTTGCCCGCTGGTGCCGAGACCACTCTCACTTACGTGCGAGGAGCCCAGAGCTTCACGGTCAAGGTGACACTGGGCGAGCTACCAAACTAAGGCTTGAGCTTTTCGTAGATTTCCTTACAGGTGGGACACACCGGGAACTTTTCGGGGTCGCGACCAGGGGTCCACATTTTGCCGCAGAGCGCCTTCACGGGCTTTCCCGTGACGGCTGATTCGAGGATCTGTTCTTTCTTGACGTAGTGAGAAAACCTCTCGTGGTCACCCTCGTCGAGTTGTTCGTCGTTGAGGAGCTTCTCGAGTTCACGGTCCAAAACATCCACGCCACCTGCGCGGTCATCGTCCAATTCGGCCATGGTGAAAGTGTAGTTCTAGCCCAGATGCGTTGAAATGGCGGGGTCTCCCGCGGTCAAGCTAAATCCGCTCGGGGGAAGCTCAGACATGACGCTCTGGTGGTGGGCGGCAGCCGCTTTGACCTGGTCGGCAGGAGACAGCGTGGATGCCCGGTTTCCGCCGCTGATGATGTCAATGAGAAGTTCGCGGCCGCGGGGTGGAGTGGCGGAGCCATCCACCACAATGTGCTCGGCGACCGCCTTGCCATTGTCGATTTCACGCCAGGCATTTTTCTTACCGCCGGTGTTGTGTTTGCCGGTGCTTGTTTTGTGAACCGACACCATCTGGCCACTGGCATCTTCGCGAGAGACAAGTTTGTAGACCAGTCCGGCAGAAGGTTGACCGGAACCAGACACGACCGCGGTTCCCACCCCATAAGCGTCCACGGGGGTGGACTGGAGAGCGGAAATGGTGAATTCGTCCAACTCGTTGGTCACCACGATGCGAGTGTTCTTCGCGCCCAGTGCATCCAATTGCGCGCGAACCTGGTCGACCACGACGCGCAAGTCACCGGAATCAATGCGTACGGCACCTAAATTCGTCCCAGCCCCTTCAATAGCCCTGGTCACGCCACGCTCGATGTCGAAGGTGTCAATGAGAAGCGTGGTGTCAGTGCCCAGCGTCGCCAACTGAGATTCAAACGCTTCGCTCTCGCTCTCGTGCAGCAGGGTAAAGGCGTGGGCTGCAGTTCCCAGCGTTGCAAGGCCGAAGCGACGGCCTGCCTCCAAATTACTGGTGTGGCCGAAGCCTGCAATGGCGGCTGCCCGAGCCGACGCCCAGGCGGCGTGTTCGCTGGTTCTCCTCGACCCCATCTCGATGAGGGGGCGACCTGCCGCGGCTTGGACCATTCGACTAGCCGCCGTGGCGACGGCGCAGTCGTGATTCATCACACTCAAAATCAGAGTCTCGAGCAGCACTGCTTCTGCGAAGGGAGCTTCGACTTGGAGGATGGGGGAGTGCGGGAAGTACAGCTCGCCTTCTCGATAACCACGGATGGAGCCCGAGAACCGAAAGTCTGCGAGCCAGTCCAATGTCTCTTCGCTGACAATTTTCCGCCCGCGCAGGAACTCAAGCTCAGGCTCACCAAAGCGAAACTCATCGATTTCATCGAGCAAGCGGCCCGTGCCCGCAACTACTCCGTACCGACGGCCACCGGGGAGTCGTCTGGAAAACACTTCGAACACGCTTTTTCGATCAGCGTGGCCACTGTGCCGGGCAGCATCGAGCATCGTCAGCTCGTAGTGGTCGGTCAGAAGTGCGGTGGACATGACTTAAGCCTACAAACGCTCGGGCTCCAGCCAGGTTGCTCACCGCTGGCCCACCTACACTTCAACCATGTCGGACACGGATGTTCCCCGGTTCCTCACCCCTGACCAGCTCGGCCCACACTTTGATGACGGTGGCCCGATCATCGCAGTGGACAATCGAGGAGCCTTCGGGAGGCGTCCGTATCACCGCCAAAAAGCCCACCTCATTCTGAGTGCGCTCTATCACCGCAAGGCTGAGTGGGGTGATCGGGTCGAGTTTCACCAGGCATCGAGCTACCGCGATGTGTTACGTGGCCGCCAGATTGAGGTCATTAATCCGCCATCACGGGGTCTTCGGGCAATGGTGTCGGAGCTTTCTGAACAGGCAGAGATTTCAATCGTGCCTTCGCGAGGATTTGTCACCAGCGAAGAACAATTCACCCACTGGGTGTCTAACCGTCAGGGCAAACAACTACTCATGGAGACCTTCTATCGCGATGTCAGGAGGCGTGAGGGGTATTTGATGGTGCCAGACCCCTCTAAGCCTGGACAGGTAATGCCAGAGGGTGGAGCATTTAACTTCGATCACGACAACCGTCAGCCTCCGCCAAAAGGCCAGGAGGCCCTCGGACTTCCCCAACCACTCTGGCCTGTCGAAGATGACATCGATGCGTGGGTGCGCGCGGAGCTCGACGGGTTGGAACGCCGAGGAGACGCCACCTTTATCGGTGTCGATGCGCCCCGCACCTTTGCGGTGACGCGGGCAGAGGCGCTCGCGGTACTTGAGGATTTTCTCGATCATCGCCTTGAGCTGTTTGGGCCCTACGAGGACGCGGCAATGCCGGGGGATTGGTCGATGGCTCATTCGTTGCTCAGTGTTCCGATGAATCTGGGGCTTCTTGACCCTCGAGAAGTGATTGATGCAGCGCTAGAGCGCTACCACCGAGGCGTTGCTCCGCTTGCCAGCGTGGAAGGTTTTGTGCGACAAATCGCGGGATGGCGCGATTGGGTGTGGCACCTCTACTGGCATTTGGGCGATGATTACGTCGAGCGCTCAAACTACTTCGAACACACCACGCCCCTGCCTGAGGCGTTTTCAACGTTGAACCCCGACTTAGTGGCCTCAAAGTGTGTGTCTCAAGTGCTCTCAGAGGTGCGCGATCGAGGCTGGACTCACCACATCAACCGGCTCATGGTGTTGGGTAACCACGCTCTTCAACGCGGGATTCACCCCGCAGAGCTCAATGACTGGTTTATCGACGCATTTGTCGATGGAACGCCGTGGGTGATGCCCGCAAACGTGGTGGGAATGAGTCAACACGCAGATGGTGGGCAAGTTGCCACAAAGCCCTATTTATCCGGCGGTAGTTATCTGAAGAAGATGACCCAGTACTGCCAAGGGTGCCCCTTCAAGCCGGAGTTGCGTGTGGGAGAAAACGCCTGTCCTTTTACGGCCGGGTATTGGGCTTTCCTTGATCGCCACCAGAATCTTTTGCGCACAAACCACCGGATGGCTCAGCCCTTGGCGGGGTTGGCGAGACTTGCTGACCGTGATGAGGTCGTGGCACAGGAGGCTGCACGGGCCGCGTGGTGACAAAATCCTAGAGTTTGGCCTCATCTAAGATTGTGGTGTCCTCCTGGGCCCATCCAGCGGGGCGTTCGAGGGGGTGTCTTCAAGCCAATGGCGTTCACCCCGCAGGCTTATTCGACGTTCAGCTTTGATGAGTTGATCTGGGACTGTGACACCTTTCACGCCGAATTTCACTATTCATTAAGCGGCGAGGGTGTTGAGACCAAACGGTTTGTTGAAAAACTGCAGTTCACAGCGTCAGTGACCGGACGAATCGACCGGGAACGATTCGATTCTCTTCTTGTGTTGTTGGGTGCGGTGGCCGGCTTGAGCTATTTCAAGGCCGCTAACCCTCCCCGAATCGAGCTCAAGGTTCCCGGCTTTACCCAGGCAGGTCTCGACTACTTCCGCGTGGTTCTTCGTGAAGGAATGGCCGAATACGCCTACCGAAACGACCTCGGTGGTCCGCTTGATCCAGAAATTGTTGTGACCGAGCCTCTGGCCACGCCATGGGCCGAAGACACCTGGCGCGATGTGGAAGGCGACCCCCTTGTGCCCATCGGCGGAGGCAAAGACTCCGTGGTGTCGGTTGAGGCTCTCCATCGAGTTCGTTTGCACCCCATCCAGTTTGCGGTAAACCCAAACCCCATCATTGAACGAGTGGCCAGGGTAAGTGGCCATGCCCTTATCAGCGCAAAGCGAACCATTGACCCCAGGCTCTTAGAGATCAACCAAGACGGTGCCCTCAACGGCCATGTTCCCGTCACGGCAATTAACAGCTTGATTACTCTCGCCCAGTCGCGAATTCTTGACGCGGGACCCGTCGTGATGTCGAATGAGCATTCCGCCTCCGAGCCCACACTCATATCGGGGGATTGGTCGATTAATCACCAGTGGTCAAAGTCGCTGGAGGCAGAACTTGCCCTCCAAGAAGTAATTGGGCCACAGGCGGGGCTGACATCCGAGCACCATTTCTCGCTGCTTCGACCATTCTCGGAGCTTCGCATTGCCGGTGTCTATGCAATGTTCCCCCGCTACCACCAGGTAGCAACCAGTTGTAACCGAGCCTTCCGACTAAACGCCGGAGATCAGTCATGGTGCGGGGAGTGTGACAAGTGTCGGTTTGTGTATCTGGTGCTCTCGAATTACCTGGCCCCCCACCAGCTCGATGCCATTTTTGGCCGTGAGTTGCTCAACGAAGAAGGACAAATTCCTGGGTTTGAAGCATTGTTGGGGTTAGACCACCACAAGCCTTTCGAATGTGTAGGAACAGAAGCCGAGTCGATGGTGGCACTGAGCCAGACTGCCAGGAAGCCAGCCTGGGCGAGCCAGAGCGTGGTTGCCCACTTCATCTCGCTGGTTCCGACATTGACTGATTCGCACAGTGACCTCGAGCGTGAGGTCTATGGTGTCCATGAGGCGCCAGCCGCGCTCCCAGAGGCCTACAAATCTGCCAGGAGCATCTTTGGCTAGCCGCAGACCAGTCTCGCCAGAAGATCTCGCGGGCGCGACCGTACTCATTGTGGGCGTCGCTCGGGAAGGGCACGCAGTAGCGAAGATGCTGCGCAGGGAGGTTCCTACAGCCACTCTGGTGGCCGTCGATCAGCGCCCCAGCGATGCAGCACTTGCGTGGAAGGAAGCGTGGGGCAACGACATCCCCGTCGTGGTCTCACCCGATGGTGATGGTCTGCCAGGCGACGCGCAATTCGCTGTGGTGTCGCCGGGGCTTTCTCGCCACAACACGTTGGTGCGAGGGCTGGAAGAGCGTGGAATTGTCCTCACTTCTGGGACGGACCTGTTTATGTCGCGCTACCGCGACAAGGTCGTTGCTGTCACGGGCAGCAAGGGAAAATCCACCACCAGTGCTCTCATTCATCACCTCTTGAAGGCCCACCACGTGGATGCCACCCTCGGCGGAAACTTGGGTATTCCGCTCTGGGATGTGGAGCCGACGGACTGGATTGTGGCGGAAGTCTCGAGCTATCAGTGCCACAGCCTCACCCATTCACCACACACCGTTGTGCTGACGGCACTGTTTGAAGAACACCTCGACTGGCACGGCGACTTTGATACCTATGTTGCTGACAAGCTCAACATTGTCGGGCACGGGCCAGACCACGTGATCGTTAATTCCACCCAACAGCCACTCGTGGATGAACTGGGACAACGGTATCCAGACCTTTCCTACGATCTTGTCGGCCCGTCGAGCACCTGGAGTGTCATAGAGCAGGTCAAGGGTTGGGCCCTTACGAGGGACGGCAGCATCGTCGTCTCATCGGGTGAGCTGGCACTGATGGGTATTCACAACGGCTGGAACGCAGCACTCGCCTGCACAGCAGCAGAAACGGTTACCCCATTGGATTCAGCGGTAGTTGCGGCGGCGCTGAAGTCGTTTACGCCACTCGGCAGCAGGCTTGAACCAATCGCTGACCCATCGGGAATTGTGTTCCTCAACGATTCACTCGCGACAAACCCTCCCGCATTGGCGATGGCGCTTAAATCAATGCGGGATCGTCGAGTGATTGCCTTAATCGGTGGTTTTGACCGTGGCGTGGACGACGAAGTGTTTCTGCAAGAGGTCGTCGATCACCCGGTTGCCGCTCTTATTGGGTTGCCCGATTCTGGACCCCAATGGCTCATACGCGTCAGTGACCGGCTCGAACAAGCAGGCGTTCCTCGCTCGAAATGGCCGGTGATGATTCCCGTTGACGATATGGCCGAGGCTGTCACGCGGGCTCGTTCTATTGCCAATCGAGGCGACGTGGTCACGATGTCGCCAGGGGCGCCCAGTTTCGGTCAGTACCGTGATTACCAAGATCGCGCAGAGAAATTTATTCAAGCCGTCCACAACACGGCGCCCCGCAGTTAAAAGGAGTAGCAATGCCCACCCGTACCGGCCGCCAGGCTAATGAACTACGCACCGTCACAATTGAGCGGGGATGGAGTGAGCAAGCAGAAGGCAGCGCTCTCATTAGCTTCGGTAAGACGAAAGTCCTTGCCACCGCGAGTTTTAAGCCAGGTGTTCCCCGCTGGCTCACGGGCTCGGGCAAAGGATGGGTGACTGCCGAGTATGGCATGTTGCCTCGTTCCACCAACGACCGGATGGACCGCGAATCAGTCAAGGGAAAAATCGGTGGCCGTACCCACGAAATCTCTCGTCTGATTGGGCGCTCGCTGCGCGCTGTGGTGTCGTATTCGGAGCTCGGCGAGAACACCATTGTGATCGACTGTGACGTTCTTCAAGCAGATGGCGGCACCAGGACCGCGGCGATTACCGGTGCCTATGTTGCCCTCGCTGACGCAATTTCATGGGCGAAAGAACAAGGCCACGTCCCTCAGTCTGCCAATGTCTTGCTCGATCATGTTGCGGCAATCAGCGTAGGAATCGTGGATGGCCAGCCCAGGTTGGATTTGGACTACCCAGAAGACTCGAACGCCGAAACCGACATGAACGTTGTCGCCACAGGGCGCGGGTTGCTTGTCGAAGTTCAAGGCACTGCCGAGGGCCAGCCCTTCTCGAAAGAAGAGCTAGGTACCCTTCTCGACCTCGCCCTTGAAGGAATCGACACATTGGTTGGCCTGCAACGAGAGGCACTTGGTTCCTAGTGGACATTGTGTTCGCTACCCACAACGCCCATAAGCGAGGCGAAGTGGAAGCGATTATGAAAAAGGCGTGGCCTGAGGTCGCACTGATCGCACCGGCAGGTGAACCTCCGGTTGAAGACGGCTCAACCTTTGCTGAAAACGCCTTGATTAAGGCACGCGCCGCATTTGCCGCAACAGGTATCCCCTCGATCGCCGATGACTCGGGTATTTGCGTGGACGCATTGGATGGGGAACCCGGGATTCATTCGGCCCGCTACAGCGGATCGGGAGATGATCACGAAAATCTCGAGCTTCTTCTTCGCAACCTCGCGGGAGTCGATGAGCGCAGCGCCTACTTTGTGTGCGTGGCCGCCTTTGTCGACCACGATGGCGAACACACAATCGAAAAGCGCTGGACTGGGCAGATTGCTCGCTCCGCCCACGGCGGTGGGGGATTTGGGTATGACCCGATTTTTGAGCCCGAAGGCTTGGGCAAAACTGCAGCGGAGCTCAGCGCTGATGAGAAAAACGAAATTAGCCACCGAGGACAAGCGTTTGTCACAATGGCCAGCTTTTTACGCCACCGCTTCGGCGCGTAGACCCCACTGGCCTGGTTAGGCTTTTGAACATGGAACCTGGCCTGCTTGTCGCGCTGTTAGTGACGCTCGGTGCCGGACTATCCACCGGTGTGGGCGCGGGGCTTGCTCTTTTTGCAAAAGCCACGAATGACCGCTTCTTGGCGAGTGCGCTGGGCTTTTCTGCCGGCGTCATGCTCTATGTGTCCTTTGTCGAAATCCTTCCCAAAGCAATGGGTTTCCTCGGCGGCTCAGATAGCCCGACAGGAATGATTGAGGGCTCTGCCGCCTTCCTCGGCGGATTGTTACTGATGGCCCTGCTTTATCGCTTCTTGCCCGACCTTCCGATGCCCCGTGCGGAAGAGCGGAAACTGCCTTCCGATCAGCCAGAGCTCGACCTCCATGAACCGCGAGCACGTCTGCTCAAAGCGGGAATGCTGATTGCGCTGGCGATCACCATTCACAACTTCCCCGAGGGAATTGCCACGTTTTTCTTGACCCTCGATGACCCCGCGGTGGGAATGAGTGTCGGTACGGCAATCGCTATTCACAACATCCCAGAGGGAATCGCCGTCGCGATCCCGCTTTATTACGCGCTCCATAAGCGCGTCTGGGCCTTTGGGCTGGGTATTGCCAGTGGTCTGGCAGAGCCGCTTGGCGCAATCATTGGGTTTTGGATATTGCAGCCCTACATCTCGGATTCCCTGCTGGGAATCCTCTTCGCAGCCGTCGCAGGAATCATGGTCTACATCTCGATTGACAGCTTGCTGCCTGCCGCCAGAGAGTTTGGAAGTGGCCAGGTTGCAATCTATGGAGTGATTGCCGGTATGGCCGTGATGGCACTATCTCTCGTGCTCTATCGACTCACCTAAACGTGCGGAAGGGGGGAGTTGAACCCCCACGCCCGAAGGCACAGGAACCTAAATCCTGCGTGTCTGCCAATTTCACCACTCCCGCAAGGCTCTTTATTCTACTGACCTCCAAGCCAGGCACATGTGGGGATAACTTTCTCCTGCTAAGGCTCGAGCCAGCAACTCTGTAGGGGTGAATTCCTTCGACGATTCCTTGGTTCGTACCCTCACAGAACGGGTCGTACATCAGGCGGGCCAACCCGGCGAGGGCCACCTCGATTCAATTATCCGAACTGAAGTCGCACGCTACTCAGAGGCGCTAATTGGTGAAGGTGGCTGGGGCGATGCCGATGAAGCGCGCATTACGCGCGAGGTGGCCTCGTCTTTGTCTGGGCTTGGTCCCCTGCAAAAGTTCCTAGACGACCCCGATATCGAAGAAATTTGGATTAACGCACCAGACGCCATATTTGTCGCTCGCCTCGGAGTGAGCCAGAAAGTGGACGTCGAGTTGTCAGCAGAGGAAGTGCGTGACTTGGTGGAGCGGATGCTTCGTCCCACCGGTAGGCGAGTTGACGTGTCGCAACCATTCGTGGATGCATCGCTGGCCGATGGGTCTCGGGTTCACGTAGTGATACCTGACATTACAAAAAGCCATTGGTCGATTAACATCCGGAAGTTTTCCAAGCGCGTTCGAAACCTCAGTGATCTCGTCGAGCGAGAGGTGTTGAGCGGGGAGGCAGCGGACTTTCTGACCCAAGCGGTTCGCTCGGGTCGGACCATCCTGGTCTCGGGCGCGACCCAGGCAGGAAAAACCACCATGCTGCAAACCCTTCTTCGGGAAGCTCCGCCGGCAGAGCGAGTGGTCAGCGTGGAGGAAACCTTCGAACTGGATCTAGCGATTCCTGATCACGTGGGCTTGCAGTGCCGTGGTCCGAGCTTGGAGGGAACCGGTGAGGTGACGCTTCGGCGCCTGGTGAAGGAGGCCCTTCGAATGAGGCCGGATCGCATCGTGGTGGGCGAAGTACGCGAGGCAGAGGCGCTTGACCTTCTCATTGCATTGAACTCTGGACTACCGGGAGCATGCACGATTCACGCGCGCTCGGGACCAGATGCCCTTGGGAAGTTGTGTACCTTGCCGCTACTGGCAGGAGGCAACATTGACCGCTCGTTCGTGGCGCCCACAGTGGCTTCTGTGATTGACCTAGTGGTCCACGTCGAACTGCTCTCAACTGGCGCGCGACAGGTGCGAGAAATCGTGAGTCCTACAGGCGTCGATGGCAGTGGCGACGTGACATCACATGCCATCTTCACGAGGCGAGAGGGCAAACTCGAAAAGGTGTCTCAGTCATGGGAGGACTAGTCGCTTGGCTCGTCGGTGTAGTAGGGCTATTTATCGCTGGGGTATGGCTTACTTTCTGGTCGCCAAGCAAGAGTGTTGCGCGGCCGACATTGTCGGGGACAGCATTGTCGAGCCTGGCAGCTCAGATGGAGCGAGCTGGATGGGCTTCTCTGTCGCCGAAGGCAACTATTGGGGCGTGGCTGGGATTTTCCATGCTCGTCGGCGCAATGGTCTGGATCGTGTGGCCAATTGCCGTTCTCGCGCCACTGGCCATCCTGGCAACCCTGTTTATGGGGCGCGCAATTGTCCACAGTGCGCTGTCGGCTAGAGAGCGGAGGCTTCGTTCGATGTGGCCAGGAGTCGTCGACCATATTCGGCAAGCGGTGCGCTCGGGAGCAGGAGTTGCGGAGGCCCTGCGGCTGACGGCCAATCGTGTGCCGCCAGAATTGCACTCTCCTTTTCACACGTTCACAGCCGACCTGGAGCGCGGCTTTCTCCTTGACGAGGCGCTGACAAATTTGAAGGGGAATCTTTCAAACCCAATTGCCGATCGGATTATTGAAGCGCTCCGGATGGCTCACGAGGTAGGGGGTCGAGAACTACCCGCGGTGTTAGAGAGCCTGCAATCGAGCGTTCGAGCAGACATTGCCGTGCGCGAGGAAGCACTGGCTAAACAGTCCTGGATCCGGGCCGCCTCAAAGCTTGGAGTGTCTGCTCCTTGGCTTGTCCTCCTGGTGATCTCTGGCCGACCAGAAACACTTGCGGCCTACTCATCCGCTTCTGGCTCAGGGCTATTGCTTGCTGGCGCAGCGGCCAGTGTGGTTGCTTATCGAATGATGGCGAGGCTCGGCCGTCTTCCTGAGGATGAGCGGTGGTTTGCTCGATGACCCCTGCGCTACCACCCTCCTTGCTCCTGCTCGTGCTGTTGAGCGCCCCTCTCACTCTGGTAGGCATCGTGGCGCTGGTCGCGCCGGGGCGTGCTCCTCGGGTGAATAAGACTGTTGGCGTCGTGGAGCGGGTCGCTCATCAGCTTCGAGATGTGTCCCACGACGCGAGAGCAGTGCTCTCTCCCCACAGTGGGGATCCTCTCGTTATTGCTGGCGTTGTGATGGGGCCGGTAGTGCAGAAGGGATCTGAATGGCTTGAGCGGGTGATGTCCGGGGGAGTGGACACTCTCGCCCAATCGGGTGTGGGCTACTCGGTTGCAGAGTGTAAGGTACGACGATTTCTTGCCGCCCTAGGCGGATTGATTGGGGGCGCCGGGTTGGCGCTTGGTGTGTGGCTGAGCAGGCCCGGTGTTCCTGGGCTAGCTATTGCGGTGGTTTCTGTCATTGGAGCAGTGGCAGGGGTGGGGTTGTTTGACCGACACCTTCGCCAGCTAGGCAAAAAGAGAAAACAGCGATTAAGTGAGGAATTTCCTACTGTGTTGGAGCTGCTGTCCCTTGCGCTGGCAGCTGG
>Ga0181558_10003906_pt1 | contig 13427 bp, 7 predicted proteins | sample 011ome_22_FD_133754 | JGI IMG/M metagenome (GOLD analysis project Ga0181558, IMG submission 133754) | Coastal salt marsh microbial communities from the Groves Creek Marsh, Skidaway Island, Georgia - 011507BT metaG (megahit assembly) | ecosystem: Environmental > Aquatic > Marine > Intertidal zone... | reverse complement strand
TAAAGAAAACGTGGAAGAGATTTTAAAACCCCTAGTTGGTTGCGGCGAAGGACGGAAGGTTGAATACGTCGTCGATTGCACAGACAACGAACAAGATAAAGCGGCAATCATCGCGTATTGCGTTAAACATAACGTGCCCGTGATGACCACCGGTGGTGCGGCTGGAATGACGAATTTTCCTCCGAGTGGTGTCGCGGTCGAAGATTTGCAAAAAGCGACGTTCAATCGATTGTTGGCGAGCGCGAGGAAGACGTTGCGGGACAAGTACGCGTTTCCGAGAGGCGTGAAGAAATTCCCCAACGGAAAAAGAATGAAGAGCGACGATGTGGTTGCTGGAGATGGTAAAAAACCAGAAACATTTAAAGAGAGGAAATTCAAGGTGATAGCGGTGTACGCAAAGGAGCTTAACGAGAATTTCGCGGTGAAGAATAGTAGTGCTAGTAGTAGCGATAGCGTCGGAGGCGTGCCGTCCGGAGGGAAGATTAATTGCGCCGATGGAAGCTCGGGATCGGCGGCATTTGTAACTGGAGCGATAGGGTTAGCAGCGGCGAGTAAGGTAGTCGTGGATGTGCTTGCGAGAACGGATGCGCAGAGAGAGAAGATTGGTCAGCCGTTCAAGAGTGGATGGCAAAGTAAGGTGTGGACATCGTCCGACGGAGGAGGAGGAGGAGGAGGAGGAGGAGAAGATGCACAAGCGCGAAAAGCGGATGAATCTACCGAGAACAAAACAGACGAGGCGAAAACGATACCAACGCCTATGGGCAACCAAATACAAGTGGACGACGAATCGCTTACGGAGTTCATTGGTGAGGACGTCCTTCGCGATGCCTCGAAAGATAACCTCAACTTGAACGAGATTTTCGATGCGCATTGTCACTGGCACTTGCATAGCGACGACAGCGAAATTGAGGCGTTGGGTAAAGAGGTGTATAAAATGGCTTTAACGTGCACGCAACCCTCCGATTGGCAAAAGGCGCTCAAGATATCGAAGACATTGAACTATCCCATCGCTTTAGGCGCCCATCCATGGTGGATTCACGAAAACAAATCCACTTTTCATGCTTGGATCGAAGAACTCGAAACGCTCGCCTCGGCAACGCCACTATCGATAATCGGCGAGATCGGTTTAGATAAAATAGCAGTACCGCTCGACGGAGTTACACCTCCAGATTACCCGTTCCAACTCGAAGCGTTTACGAAACAACTCGAACTCGCTCGAAAGCTGAATAAGCCCATAGCTGTGCACTGCGTGAAAGCGACGTCGGATATCCAAAGCGCGTTATTCGAAAGCAAGCAAATGCCGCGCGCCGTGTTGTTGCACTCGTACAGTGGCTCCTCGGAATGGATGCGACAACTCGTCGAAATGAAGCAAAACAAAGGTGAGCACGTGTATTTTGGGTTTTCATCGGTGGTGAACTTGCGAGGATGGAAGAAAACACTCGAAAACGTACGAAAGTGTCCTGCCGATCGCATCGTCGTCGAATCTGATTTGGTGAGTTGCGAAAACGTAGAAAACGAGTTGCGCAAAATCGTAGCGTTTATCGCGAAAGCGAAAGGCTGGTCCGTGAAGGAAACTGCGCGAATTACGAGAGAAAACGCCGATCGATTGTACGGGTGCTTATTATGATAAACCTATAGCTCTTATTGTTTGCTTAATGCATTAAAAATAGATATTCTGAACGTCGTTCTCTGAAAACGCCAACGCGCATCCCGGACACTTTCTCTGCCTCGTTGCGATTCTTGTATCGATGCACTCTCTGCAAAACATGTGGTAACACTTCGTAATCACGCACGCTTTATCTCTTTGCTTACACACATTGCACCCCATCATTGTTTTATACGCGTCAATTTCTTCTTGCAACGCCCCCGCACCGCCCTCTCGCGATAATCGGTCGCATTTTTTCTTCACGCCGGCGTTTTCAATTTTCAAATCGTCTCTCTCCTTCTCCAATTTTTTAATCTCTTTCTGCAACTTGGCCTCGCCCGAGCTCAGTTGATTGCATCGACCTTCAACGATGCTCAACTGTGACTTGAGTTTCGTCAATTCGGTTTCCAGTTGTTCAATTTTCAACTTGTCGCTCGATCCCGCACCGGAAGCGCCGCGCGCCTCGGCTTTCGCCGTTTCCAACTCTTTCGTCAACTTTTCCACGTCCAACTCTAACTTTTGCGCTTTCTCCATCGCCGCTTTCGCGTCAACTTTATCTTTCTCGTTACTCATTCTAACTTGTTCGTAATCGTCGTAGTACTTTTTTGCCTCTCTTTGTGCCGCGGCGGCTTCTTTCTTCATTTTGTTCACTTCATCTTCCTTGTCCGACAATTTTTGTAAAATCGTTTCGCCATACTCAGTCGCTTCGTCTGCCATTGAGGCCAAACCGCCAATCTCCTCGGCTAACTGATCGAGCTCATCAGATTTCTCTTTCGTTTCCTTTTCTAATTTTTCTCTGTTTTCTTTTTCTTGTTTCAATTCAGCCGTAACCGCTGCTAAATCTTTCTCTAACGTTTTCGATTTTGACGCCGCTTTCTTTTCTAGCGCATCGACTTTCGCTTCGAGAGATTTGACTTGCGCTTCGAACGTACGGTTTTGCTCTTTCGCATCGTCGCACTCTGTTCGCGCTTTCTTCAACTTTTCGTTTTCGTTCTTAAACGCTTCCATTTGTTGCTGCACGATTTTCAATAAAGCCTGCGCGGACTCTTCCGTATCTTTACCTTTACCTTTCTCCGCGCCTACCGTCTCCGAAATTTTCTTCTCCGCCTCGTCTCTTTCCTTGTTAGCTCTTTCGAGAAAAGACTTCAACTCTCTCGAGTAATTTTCCGCCGCTTTCAGTTTTTCTTCTTGGGCTTGCGCGTCTCGATTGGCGATTTCCAATTTTAAATTTCTTGTTTTAATCTGGTCGTTCTCTTTCTTCGTCTGTTCGAGTCTCGTGTCGAATTTCGTCGATTCGGTTTTCAATATCTCCAGCTGCTGAGATAATGCCGTATATAAAGGAGACTGGACGACCACAGCTTCGCTGGCCCCGTTTTTGCCTTGATCTTTGAGAGTTTTGAAGTCGGATTCAAGTTTAGCGTTCTTCTCGCGCATTTCCGCGAGGAGCTTTTCGGACATTTTAAATCTCGCCACGGCTTCGCCTAAATCTGCTTTAAGTTGTCCGAGCTGTTTGTTATCGACTTCGCTATTCGACGACGGCTTCGTCGTCGTCGCAGTAGCAGCAGCACCTGCACCGGTTGTCGCGGAGGGACCGCCAGCTTTCTCGCTCGCTTTCATTTGTGCTTTGGCTCCGGCCAACTTTGCATCTTCTTTCGTCGCTAACTTGATGCCCAAATCTTTGTCCACCTCGCCCGGGTTGGCGCCTTCGTATTGCAAAATCTCAATTCTCCTTCTCAAATGCATCACGTCCAAACGTCTAGTTTCCAACATCTCTTCGTTCTCCTTCAATTTTTCTTCCATTTTCGCTTTCGTCGCTCTCAAAGCGTTCGCGATTCGCTTCGCTCTCAGCGCATCCGCTGCTAAGAAATCCGCTTTCTTCTCATTCGCCGTCGCGTTTGGATTCTTCCTCACCGCGACAATCGCGCTCGCGAACCTCTCCTTCGTCTTCGCCGCTCGACTCTTCAAGTCGGCCAAAAACTTTGCCTCTTCGCTCGAGTTCATCTCTTCGTCGTCACTCTCGCCTTCGTCGTCTTCTTCCATCGTCTCGTCTTCATTCGTCGCGGTATCGCCGCCGTCTTCGCCTCCGCGTTTCCTCTTCTTCGGCGCCGGCGGATTGAACTCCAACTCCAACGCCTTCTCGTCTTCTTCGCTCACATTTCGAAGCAACAGTTTTCGAAACGCGTCAAAGACGACTCCTCGATTTCTTCTCTTCTTATTCTCGCTGTTATCCTCGTTCGATGCGACGGCAGCGCTCCCGTTGTTCCCTTCTCCGCCGTCGAGAAGCGTCTCGAACGCCGATTGCAATTCGTTCCATTCGCTCGATATCGCGGCGACCGTCTTTGCAAACAGCTCCGATTTTTTCTTCTCGATCGCCAGTTGGCGCTCTAAATCCGAGACTTCTTTTCGTCTCGCTTCGATCTGTGTTCGCGCGAGAGAGAGCGAGAGAGAGAGAGAGAGAGAAAGTCAGTCGCTTAATAATACGCGCGTACGAATTCGATCCTCTCCTCCAAAATTATTGGAATCGAGAGAAAAAAAAAAAACATGATACTATAATATTATTACTAAAAAAACCTGTCCGTGCTGTTGCTTCTTCTGAAACTTGAGCAACGCGCGCTCTTCTTTCGTGAACTCTTTTTCCGCCGCCGCATCTCCCATCCTTTCTTTTCTTGTCGTCGTCGTTGTTGTTATGAAATAGCGTGTTTTGTCTGATGCAATGCGCCGGCGCCAAAATACAAAGGTGCCACAAAAAGAAAAAAAAAATAGTTTAGGGTTTAGTTTAGGGTTTAGAAAAAAAAGGTGAGTTTTAGGGGAATTTTTTTTCGTTCGCGTTGTGCTTCTCATCACATGCGAGGAGGAGGAAAGCAGCGACAAGGCGTTGCATCATCACTGCTCTCGCTTCTATCGTCTCTGTCGTTGCAACAGCGGCAACAACAACGAATAATAGTAAGAAGAGAGAGTTATTCTTACTTCTGTCAGCAGCAGCAGCAGCAGCAGCGGCAGCGTTCGAATACGAGCACTTTTGAAACCGGTGTTGGTTTCCACTTCTTCGGTTTTCGGAATTCATCGTCGTCGGCGACGGCGGCGAGGGAGGGGCGCTTTGGCACCGCGGGAACCAGCGAAAGAAAAAGAAGAAGAAGTTCGCCCCCCCCTTCGCGCGTCGCGTTCTTTTCCTCGGAGTCCGAGAGGGAAAGCGACGAGAACTTTTCACCGCCGGCGTCGGCAAAAGCTGAAAGTTTCCGAATGGGCGTCTCGCAGCCGCCGGCGCTTCCGCCTCCCGACGGGTACGACGAAGTCGTCGTCGAAGGCCAAGGGAAAGTGTTGCAACGAGAAAACGAGGTGTTTTATAACCGACCGCAGGTGGTCAATCGAGACTTGTCGTTGGCGATGATACGAGAGTTTCAAAAGAGAAGGAAAACAGAGCACGACAACGACACGTATCAAAAGACGCGGAGAGGGAAAGGCATGTATAATAAAGTGCCGAAAGAGAGCAAGATTATCGAACGGTTGGTGAGCGAGCGAGAGCTGGAATACATGTTCGCGACGAAAGAGCCGACGAAACAAAAACCGGCATCGTCGAACGCGAATGACGACGACGACGAAGACGACGGGACGAAACAAAAAGAGTGGGTAGAAGTGAAACCAGGGACGTTCCGGTGGCAAGTGGTTGGGGCGGAGGAGAAAGAAGCGCCGGCGGCGGCGAAAGTAGAAGAAGAGGAAGAGAAGAAACCGAAAGAAGAGGAAGAGGAAGTGAAAGCGGAAAAACCCCCGTTAGAACCAATCACTATTTTAGAAGGCATGTGCGCGACTGGGTTGAGAGCGATTAGGTACGCGAGAGAATTGGACGACGTCAAGTGCATCGTCGCGAACGATTTAGATCCGACTGCTGCGTTTGCCGTGGAAAATAATAAACAATACAACGCGCGAGAATCCGAAGAGGTGAAACGCCGCGTAGACAAAATCGTAACCAACTGCGGCGACGTTCGCGTTGTTGCGTTGCAACACGAGAAGTGCTTCGACGTCGTCGACTTAGATCCGTACGGTACGCCATCGCAACAATTAGAGTCGGCGGTTTTAGCGCCGGTAGAAGGTGGTCTGCTTTGCGTTACCGCGACGGACATGTCGGTTCTGTGCGGGAACAACGCCGAAGTCGGTTGGACGAAATACGGGAGCTACCCTTTAAAAGCGAAATATTGCCACGAACAGTCGACGAGAATTTTGTTAGCGGCTATCCAATCTGCCGCGGTAAAAAACAGACGATATATTGTCCCGGTACTTTCTACGCAGATTGATTTTTACGCTCGCGTGTACGTCAGAGTGTACTCTTCGGCGGTGAACTGCAAGGCGGCGGCGTCAAATTTGTCGTACGTGCTTCAATGCGTTGGGTGCGACTCGTTCGAATTGCAACCTTTAGGAAGAGTCGAAGAAAGATCGCACGAACGAACTGGGAAAACGTACACAAAGTTTATGCCCGGGAAGCTTTCCGCCGCGGTGGAACACAACGAGCACGGCGATCGCAAGTGTCACAACTGCGGTTGGGGGATGAACATTGGCGGACCGATTTGGTCTGCGCCGGTGCACGATAAAGAGTGGGTCGAGAGCGTTCTTAAAGATGTCAAAGAGAGTTCGGACGAACGATACCCAGGGAAAGAAAAAGTTCGAGCGTTGTTAACGAATTGTTCGGAAGAGTTAACTGATACGCCATTGCATTATTGCCTACACGCCATGGCGGGTACGTTAAAAATTACACCGCCAACGTTGGCACTGTTTCGATCGGCGATTATTAACGCCGGGTATAAAGTCAGCGGAGTGCACTGCAACCAATTGGCCGTGAAAACGAACGCCCCGTCGAGCGTGTTGTGGGACATCATGAGGTGCTGGGAAAAAGAGCACCCGGCGCAGGAGGATTTCAAGAATGGCAGGTCTCCGGGCGCTTCGATTTTAAAGAAAGAACCAGTGGTAAAAGCGAAATGGACGCGTGTGAACGGGGCGTTTAGTAAAGCTCAAATGGCTGGAGAGACGCGATTTCCAACCAACCCAGAGGAAAATTGGGGGCCAAAGAACAGAGCAACTGGAGGGAGAAGTAACAAGAGAGAAATCGCTTCGTGTACCGCTCCGAATACCAAGAATCCTAGGAAACAAGCGAAGAAAAAATAAACGAAAGATTATCCGTTGTAAGTTATGCGTACGATTTAAGAAAACATCGTTTTTAAAAGATCTCGCGCAAAGCGTTTTGTAACTCAGCAATTAATTCATCTGGATAATCGACGATGAGCCTGTGCGGCGTTCCCCAATACTCTTTAGCGATGCCGGTTCCCTCGACGAGTTCGTCGCTGTATAAATTGGGATTGACGCCTCGAATCCATTTCTTCGTGCAACCAAATTTGCTCGCGTTCGAACATAACTCAGGCCAACGTTCAAAATCCATAGCGTGGTACCTCTTATCGTTTTTAGCGCCGACGCATAACATCGGTGACTCCAATCGTTCCTTCAAATCGTACTTTTCCATCGTTGCCTTGTAATCGTACGTCTCCACTTGGAGAAAATCGATTCGAATGTTCTTTAATACCCTTTCTTTCACCTCCTCAGTCATCTCCGGATTTTCACCGTACCTTCGCTCGAAAGCCTTCCAAAACAACTTCGCATCTGCGATTTGAGCGATTCGTGGCGCCACGATATCCGGGTCGTAGTATTCCGAGCACAAGTGATTCGGACGGTTTCCGCAACACGCCACCAAACTTGGATTGTTGTATCGTTCATCTTTTTCCAGGCGTCTCGCTAACTCAAACGCAATCCACGCGCCCAAAGAAAAGCCGAATAAAACGTATCGCTGCTTTGTCGATGCCTTCGAAAAGAGAAAATCCAGTTCCGATATCATTTCGTCCACGACCTCGTTCACGCTCTCCAAAGGCTTTTCGTGATACCGCGTATTTCTTCCTTTCATTTCAATCGGAAGCAAACGCATTTTCTTACCTTTCACGCACGCGCAAAGCTCGTTCCATTTGTCTCCGTGAAAACACCACGCGCCCAAACCAGCCTGAGGAATGAGAATCACGTTGATGATGTCTTGTTCCTGGTCGTCGTCGTGCGCGTTTTCAACGCTCTCTCGCTGCTGATGACGAGGATCGAGAACGATGTATTTGGAATCATCCATTCTTTTTTTTTTCCCGCTCGTGAAAATCGAGCGTTTTTTTTCTCATTCTTCTTCATTTTTTTTTCAGAGAGCTCTCGCCCCCTCGCTAACTAACATTTCACGAACGCACGCGCGCAACGATGGCGTGTCCTCTGCGGCACTACCTGGGCTATTTTTACTGGTTTGCCGCGATCGTCGGCGCACTCGCCGCGATATTTGGGATGAAAGACGCGCGCGTAGTCGGTGGTTGGAGCGAGAATACGAAGAAGAAGAAGAAATAAAAATGAGTCAACACAACGCGTTGTACAGCACAAAAGAGGGGATGAACTTTTAAAAAGAAAGAACTTTTCGCGAGGAGCGCGTAAAAGTATGGGAGATTCGGGGGGCAACGAAATATAGTAGCAGCGGCATAGCGTAGACCTTATTGAAGTGCGTTTGTATAATGTATGAGTGTTCGTAGGATGTTTTTATATTGTCAATAAAATAGCTTTCTTTTTTTATCACTTTCTTTTGTATTAGTTCGTCATGTCTTGTTCTCTCGCGTATTCGTACCACCACGCGCGCCGAAGCTTCTTCTCTTCATCCAGTGATCGCGCGTGTGTATTACGACGGGGCGCCTAAGTGCGCGCACACTCTCAAAACGTCGGCGAAAACGCCCCCGGCGGTGACTTCAGCGCCGGCACCCGGGCCGCGAACGACCAACGGTCCAGCCTCCGTGTATCGCTTAGAAATGTACGAGATGATGTTGTCCGAACCCTTCAACTGCGCGAACGGATGATCTTTCGGGTACTCTTTTAATTGCACCGAACCTTTTTTGTTCTCAACGTCGACGACGCCGACGAAAATGAGCTTATTCCCGTTTGCTTCAGCGGCGGCCATTTTGGCCGCGATTTCGTGATCGTATTCCGGGAGCTTTTGCATGAACTCATCCACAGACTCGACGTTTTGCAACGGTTCCGGAACCAAAGATTCAATCGGGATGTCGCTCAATTCCAAGGATAAGCCGCATTCGCGCGCCAAAATCGTCACTTTTCTCGCCACATCGACGCCGGACAAATCGTCTCTCGGATCCGGTTCCGTGTATCCGTTCGCTTTCGCCTCGGCGACGACGTCGGAGAATTTCTTATCCGGCGTTAAAGTATTAAAGATGTAACTCAACGTCCCGGAGAAGATGCCTTGAATCATTTTAATATCATCACCGGCATCTTCTAATGATTTCACGGTAGAAATAATCGGTAAACCGGCACCAACGGTGGCTTCATAAAAGTAGTGCGTGTAAGAATCCCTTTGAATGTTTCTCAAGGATTTATAGTACTCGTACGGTCCCGAGTTGGCTTTCTTGTTCGGCGTGACAACGTGAATACCTCTGCTGAGCCATCCTTTGTATTGCAACGCGACGTCGCCCGAAGCTGAGCAATCAATGATGACTTGATTCGGCGAGTTCGATTCTTCTACGTGGTTGGTAAACTTTTCAAAATCCGCCGCTTCGCTTTCGTTGGCGTATTTGTTCTCCCAGTCGTCCAAGTCGATGAAACCGCCGGCTTCGGCCAAGTGCATTTTGCTACCACCCGAAATGGCGACGACGCGTAAATCAACGCCAAATTTGTCGAGTAAAGTTTGTCTTTGCTCTTGCATTTGCGCCAACAAAGTCTTGCCAACCAAGCCAGGACCGACGATCCCAACCGATAACGGAGTTCGCGAGGCGTAGAATCTAGAATGCACGGCATTGACCGCTTTGATGCAATCTGATTTCTTAATCACGACGGTGATGTTGTATTCACTCGCGCCCTGGGATATGGCGATGACGTTTACTGCGGCGGACGCCAAGGCAGTGAACAACATCGCCGAAACGCCCGGGACATTCGCCATGTTTTGGCCAACCGCAGATAAGATGGAGCAGTTGTCCAAAGCAACGACTCGAGAGACTCTCCCGGCCGCGATTGCTTTCTCGAATCGCTGGTTCAAAGCCGCCACGCAGCGGCTGGCTTCGTTTTGGCGAACCGCAAAACAAATCGAGTGTTCCGAGGACGCTTGCGAAATCATAACCACGTTACAGTTGGCATCACGAACGGTACTGAAAACCGCCGAAGCAAAACCTGGAACACCGACGAGACCGGTTCCTTCCACGGTGACTAAGCACACGTCGTCGATGGTGGTGATACCTTTGATCAACTCACCCGCGGTGGACACGCGACTGCCGACATTTTTCGTGCCTTTTTCGGATTGGTCCGCCGGAATTTCGCATCTCGCCGCGATCAACGTCCCCGGCGCTTCTTGGTTGAAGTAGTTCCTGATGCAAATCGGGATGGAATATTTCATCGCCGGTAACGTCGTTCTCGGGTGCAAGACGTTTGCGCCAAAATACGCCAACTCCCACGCCTCGTTGTAGGACAATCGTTCCAAGCACACGGCGTCTTTCACGCGTCTTGGATCAGAGGAGTACACGCCATCGACATCGGTCCAAATGGTGATGTCGTCCGCGACGACTAACGCGCCAAAGATAGTCGCGGAATAATCGCTACCGTTTCGTTTCAACGTCGTCGGGAACCCATCTGGCGTCGACGCGATGAAACCAGTACAAATGATAATGGTATCTTTATCGACGCCTCCGAGACTAGCGTGCCAACTGTCCAATCGCTCGTTCGACTTTTCGTAATCCACGTCCACGCCTCCGTCTTCGGCTTCGGTCACCACCAACACCTCCCTGGCGTCGAGCCAAAACGCTTTCCCTCCTTTACATCGAATCGCCGCCGCGGTTAATCGCGCCGTCCACAACTCCCCGTGACCAACCACGAAATCTCCAAACGTTTCCGTCGAACACCCGGCGATAGAAATCGCTTTCAACATCGACCCTAAGTCATCCAACTCCGAGGTAAACGCCGTCATAAATTTTTCGTACTCCGCCTTGTCCGTCAACAAATCCGTCGCCGTCCTCGTGTGTTTCTCTCGCAACTTTTCCAACTCCTCCTTGTATTCGCTTTTCCTCGCCGCCGCCATCGTCGTCGCGTTTATCAAGCAATCCGTCACTTTCGGTTCCGACTTTGTGATCACGCCCATCGCCGACACCACCGCAAACGTTTGGTTCCCGCTTTTCGCGCTGTCGATGAGCAAGTCGCAGACGCCGGATATTCTCTCCGAAGAACCAACGCACGTCCCGCCAAACTTGTGCACTTTCCATCCGGCGTCGGTGCCGCGAGGGAACGCCGCCGCTTGTTGCGCTTGCGCCGCTCCGACGAGTGCAGAAGGTCGACAAAGAGACCCGCGTTTCTTGTTGTTAACACACGTCGTCGCTTTCGATGATTTTGATGATGATGATGGCGATGCCTTCGTCGTCGTTTTCCCCGTCATCGTCCCATTCTTTCTCCAGGACAACGCCGCGGGAAAAGAACGAGAGGCAGAGGCGCTCATATTTTATATATCTTCTCTCTGTCTCTCTTCTTCTTCTTCTTCTTCTTCTTCTACTCTGTCTCTCTCGCTCTCTACTTTTTAATCTCTATCTCTATCTATCCCAAACTCTCAAGCGTTCAAGAGAATGCCGACTTTCTTTCTTTTTTGGCTTTTCCAAAACCCAAAAAACTGGATAAAAAATCGTTTAGGGTTTTACACTGTTTAGGGTTACAGACGGGACGTGGTTGAATCGTTGGAAACCACGACGTTTCGGGAAAAAGAAAACAGAAAATTGCAATTAAACGAAAGTGCGCGCGGTTAACTGCTCTAAAGTCTTTGGGAGCAGATCCACGCGCGCGCAAAAGAGAAGTACAAAAAAAGATGCGGCTCGTCGTCGTCGCGCGGCAGCGAGGAGGACTGGCGTCCACCAGTGGTAGTAGTTACGGTGGTTGTTCGTTGCGCCGCGGAAGAGCGACGCACAAAAACACGGATTGGAAAAAAAGATACGGAGAGAAGAGGACGACGACGAGCGCTTCTTTCGCGAACGCGCGCGGAGACGACTACAAAGAACTTCTTCGAGGTCCCAAAAAAACGACGGAGAGAGCGCGCGTCGTCAAGGACTTTGAGACGAAGGAGAGCAGCAGGAAGCATAAAAGGAGGGGCGGAGTGTGTTTGAACGTGAACGCGAAAGCGACGACAGAGTTGGAACGAGATCGGTTGGAGATTGAAATTTCGAGCACGTGGGACGAGTCCATGGATGAGTTTGAATTCGACGAAGACGGTCAGCTCGTGGACTCGTTCGGAGAGGATATCGACATGAGCGCGGTGAAGAAGGCGATTCCTGGTGATTTTTATTCCTTGATTCAAGTGCCAAGAGACGCGTCGCCGGCAGAGATTAAGAAGGCATACCGGAGATTGCAGAAAGCGTGTCACCCGGACATCGCGGGAGAAGCGGGCTCAGACGTGTGTATTATTTTGAACGAGGCGTACGATGTTTTGATGAACGATAACGCGAGAGCGGCGTACGACGCAGAGATGAAAGAGCTGGAGCGCATGACGCAAGAGTTTATGAAACGAGGCGCCGGCGACGACGAAGAGGAAGAACAAAACGGGTACACCGGAGAGCCTCTCTCGGTATTCAAAGGCAAAGATCCGGCGATGGGGTACCCGAGAGCGGTATTCGTCAACGAGTGTCAGTGCATCGGGTGCAAGCAATGTTGCCATTCGGCGCCGAAAACGTTTGCCATGGATGACCAGTATGGTCGCGCGCGCGTTTTTGCCCAGTGGGACGACGATGAAGAAGATATAAACATCGCCATCGAATCGTGCCCAGTCGATTGCATCCACTTTGTGAAAGAAAACAACCTTCCGATTTTAGAATACGCGATGACGAAGTGCGAACGCACCTCCGTCGCATCCATGATGTCCGGCTCCGTGCGAGTCGACGACCCTTTCGACGTCGCGAATCAGATGATTCGCCGCGGCGAAGAGCGCTACGGCCGCTTAGGTCTCGATCCGAACGAAGCGTTGAAAGGTAAATCCTTAGTCGGGAGATTGAAAAAGCGAATCCGAGACGCGTGGTTACAACTCGGCGAAAAGCCCCGATTAGCGTGGACTTCGTATAAAATTTTCAAGGGTTTCGGCAGCGAGGACGAAGAGTACGAGGTCAGCATGGACGACGGCGAAGTCCGAAGGAAGGAGGAGAAGAAACCCGAGGAAAAGAAGAAGAGCCGGTGGTTCAACTTCAACTGATTTCTCGAGCGCCCGTCTCCGCAAAAAACTAAAGTAGTATTCGCGCGCCGCGCTCGCTTACATTTGTTTCTAAATGAGAAGACAGAGAGATGATTAGATGACGAGCAAGTAGTGCGTTTGTACGACCACGTGTATGTATCATGTATTCAATCCGCCAACCCGTCCGAGTACGCGCCGTTTCAGAGCACTGAGAGTTCTCGTCGTCGTCCGAATATTTTTCTTCTTCTCTTCTCTCTTTTCGTTCATCGTCACAGAAAAGCATGCACCTCTCGGCGGCGAAGAGTCTCGGCGCACCTTTCTCTGCGTTCCACGGTTATCGTCGCCGTTCTCCTCCTCTCGATAGAACACCGACGACAAAAAAGAAGACGATGACCACCACCACCACCGCATCGCTTCTCGGCACTCCGCTGCCGCAAATGCTCCCGTCGTGCGCGTACCTCGATTACAACGCGACGACGCCCATCTTTCCCGAAGTCGCCGACGAGATGCTTCCGTTTCTCGCTCGACATTTCG
>Ga0181558_10003904_pt1 | contig 13430 bp, 3 predicted proteins | sample 011ome_22_FD_133754 | JGI IMG/M metagenome (GOLD analysis project Ga0181558, IMG submission 133754) | Coastal salt marsh microbial communities from the Groves Creek Marsh, Skidaway Island, Georgia - 011507BT metaG (megahit assembly) | ecosystem: Environmental > Aquatic > Marine > Intertidal zone... | reverse complement strand
GGTACTTATAAACAAATCATTGCCATTAGATCAGATACAGAGAATTTAATGACGCGATCAGACTCTGTTGATGAAATTTTTTATCTTGTGGTGGAAACCGGGTTTGAAAATGGCACAGCCAATCTATTACTGGAATTAGTCATGGAAGAAGGCAACTGGAAAATAAACAGGTTTGGTTTGCAGGCGCAGGCACTGACGATTTGAAAACAGAGCTGTTTGCCGACCCTGCCTTCCAGTTATATTCCGGCTTGTTACAGACACCCTTTAAACAGAATCGCACAAATGGCCAGTGTGTGTTATTCCAGAAATAATTCCTGCCAGTTAATAATGCGAGGATTGGTTTGAAACACACCGAATTCTATTAATGCCCGCGGGTTGTCATCAAAACTACTATCCTGATTTTCATCTTGAATCTCACCGGCACCCCGCCATTCGTACTTAAGAAAACTCAGCCCCAGCGCATCGAGATCCAGATCAATAAGCACCGAGCCATCATTGCCCTCACCTGGGGCAGCCAGGTATAGCGGTTTGTCGTCTAATGCTTGAACCGTTTCTGGATTCACATCTTCTGTTAATCCTTGATAGATCAAACCACTGCCGACAGTGATAGTACTGGTGGTATTTCCAGCATTCAGGTTATCGGTAAAGCTACCCGCTACCAATGAAAGGTTAGCGCTGGAATAAGGCGTCGTAATGTCATCGGTGTTAGGCACAAAATCCGTACCATCAAAGTATTCGGCAATAATATAAACGGGAATATCCTCGCCGGTCACATTCTGGTCTTCACCATCAAGTTCCTGCTCTTCAGGAATTTCTGAGCCATAGGCATTTTCCAGACGAATGCGGCCATAGCGGAATTCCTGAGTACCAATCAGGTTGTATAAGAAGGTATCGGTTTCCACACTACCGTCGTCATCATCCACATTTCGCCCGGTATCAATGACGTTATCATCATCCAGCGCAGTCACGGCAATCTGCAGGGAAGTAATGGGAGCCTCTTCCTGACGTACGCTCAGGTCATAATCCACTTGTGAGGGTGCATCCTGTCGATTGAACGTCAGGGTGCCACTCAAGGGGGCAACTCCTGCCGCCCAATACCCTGAAAAATCAGCCGGAAAAACATTGGCATTGGTGGGTGAAATCTGCAGACGAGCACTGTAATTAATGTCATTCCCATCTGGTATACCGGCTACATCCTCGATCGCAAAGAAACTGAGTTCCCCCGGCGTATCCAGCTTGGCAAAATCACCAATATAGTTTTGCGTGGTAGTGGGCGAGGCCAGAGCGTTGATGGCAGTCAACGTAAACTCGGCAGTGAAATCTTCACCCATATAGGTAAAGTTCGCCGCTGGAAACATGAACAGGGGGCGACTCACCAGATTGGTCATGGTGACGGTAAAGTTGGCTGGAATAAAGCGGCCCAGGTTAAACAGATTCCCGGTAATACTCTCGTTTGAACCCAGGTAGCTTCCGGAATCCAGCGTCGCTGCCAGGTTAATTATGCCGACCTCATCCCAGACCAGCGCATTAGTCTGGCTGCCGTTATTGGCATTGAAATCAGTATAGGCTGTATTGGTCAGGGTGCCAGTCACCGCAGCCACCGGCATCAACGAATTCAGAGACTGCACGATGGTCATGTTATTTTGTGCAGGATCAGACTCATTGCCATAGTTAGGCGTAGGATCATTATCAAACAGATCGCTACCCGCATCAGGAATCCCGTCATTGGCAATACCAATCGGAAGACTATTCACCAGACCGTCATCATCCAGCGGATCCCAGGCAATGGCGGTAACAATCGTACTAAAGCCTTCGCCAGCGACAAAGGTGCCATTGTCATTGGCATCATCGGCCCAGGAATAGGCGTCAGTATCGTTACCGCCACCCAATCTGCGGTCGGCCTGCGGGCCAGTGCCGGTATCGACGATGACATCGATGTCATAGCCAAAGGGGCGCACGACAAAAAGATTATCGCCGCTGCCTTCCATGTAGTTGCCTGACTGGGCGCCGGCGCCATCCTCGAAGGGGATATTGTAACGGCCATGAATCTGCAGGGAGCCGGCATCGGCATAGTTCAGATCAATACGCGCACCGGTATAACTAAAGTTCGTGCCAGGGCCAGGGTCCTGGTCAAAATCGCCATTGGTAAAGGTCTCAAAACGCAAAGTGATAGGGTCATATCCACCAGGATTGGCACCTGCACCAGCATTGTTATCTAGCGGTTCTATAGCCGTGGTATTACCGTTATTAGTCACTTCAACCGGAATGGTGGTAGCCGAACACACCGCCGGATCAGCACACTCAAAGGCCAGCTCGATCTGCACATCCGTTCCGGCTGTAAAAATATCTTCACACACCGCCGGATTATTATCACTGGCCTGAATCGCCTGCACCGTCAAAATCTGGTTGGTATAAAGGAAGGAATCCATACCCGCCACGAGTGTTGGATAAGTCATGTTCCCTGCCGTGTCATTAAAGAAGCGCAAGCCGGCCCTGGAGACCGACAGACTTTGATTTTCCAGCTGCGCCTTGGACGGGATGTTACTGTCCAGCAGAGTAAAATTGACGGTCTCGGGATCAGTCGCCGGGTCGGTATAGTTAAACGGGAACACCAGTACATCTTCACCCGCCTGATAAGTGTATTGAGCGAAACCTGTGCCCGGAACATTACTGAACGGACCGGCTCCTCCAACAGGCGGGAACCAGGTGCCCTTGCCGCCGGTATTCAGGGTAATAGTGACGCCCGCCCCGGGCTGCGTTGTCAGGTCAGCAAGGGTGTGAGGAATAATGGTGATATTTTCTACCAGGCAGGAGATTCCAAATCCGGAATTGCTTATGGCGTAATGATCGACGCTACCTCCAACATTACAGTCATTCGAAGCTGTAGATAGTTCGATATTGTCCAGGTTGAAACTTTCTATCTGGTAACCAGCATTCAGGACAAACTTGATTTGCACTGAGGATGTCGGCGTAATTCCCGCCGCCGTCAAATCCAGGGAAACCGCATTACCAGCAATAGCTCCGGTGAGGTTATTTACAGTAGCCAGTGTTGTCCATACGCCTGAGGGAGGATTATTCCTCGCCTGCACCTGGAAGCTGTCAGCAGGGGCGCCATTGTTTCGGCTCCAGACAAAATCAAGGGTCAGGGGATCAGTAACAGTATTCGGGGTATAGCCACTGAAATCAATTTCACGCAGGATTTCCGGAAAGGTTGTACCGCCAGGATTGGTCAGATTAAGCTTTCCACTGACGACCTTGATTGCACCGGTTGTTGCCGAATTATCGTCATTGATTTCCACCCAGTTACTGGAAAAGGAAGCGATACCATCATTATTGTTATAGTTTGCTGAAGCAAAAGTATCCAGATAATTGACATTGGTTACAAACTCACTGACCAGAATGTCATTGTCCTCATTGGAATCTTCCCGGTTATAAAAATTAGTGACATCCACATTCAAATTGACCGGACCGGTATCCTTGAGGAACAAAACGACTTCGCCATTATCTGCTGCATCAAAAGTATAGATGGCCTCACCATCACTGGTATTACTATCAATCAACATGCCGTTGGCAGAGATATCAGCCTGCCACTGTCCTGCACCAGAATCATTACTGAGCCTGATCGACCCTGCATAATTAGTATCAGTGACATGAGTAAGTCCCACGTGCCGGCGTATGGTGATGGAGGTAGGCGAACAGGTATCAGCTGAACCACTACTGATGATGGCAAAGTGGCCATAATAGCCATCCTCGATGACATGAACTGCGTCCAGCTTTCGGGTAGGGCTTGCTGGGAGGAAAACACCATTGGCGACATCTCCCAGGAACACGTTCTCTGCAACAGATAGAGTGGGTGTAGTCAAATTCAGTTGCACCAGGTCATCATGGGTATAGCTATCCTGATCAATGGGTCCACCTATGGTTACAGTACCCGGATCATCGGTGGATAGGGTGTAAATATCCTCGTTTTCAAAATCGATATAAAAGGCATCGATATCACCGGTGTCAGCGCCGAATACTTCGCTATCGGCGCCATCCACCCGCAAAGTAGCTGTAGGCGTGGCCGGGCTCAGATCAAACTGAATCAGATCATTGTCGTCGTAGGCTACAGTAGAAATGAGTTCATCATCTTCGGTAGAAACGATCAAATCCCAGTCAGACGGATCGTAACTGCCATTGTATTGCACATGGATGGCATCGATATTGGCTTGCGTGTCAAACACACCGGTACCGGAAAAAACCACCGTCGCTGTCTGTAGAATCGGATCGTAAAGCACCACATCTTCGGCATTGAAAGTAAGGCCGGCAATGATACTGCCATCGGTATCCGTCGAAATTAATATTTGACCGTTGGGTAATAAATGTAATGCATTTACATTATTCAGATTCGTTCCACCAGGAATATCTGCTTCTGCCAGAAACATCGTCGCTATATCAGTCTGCGGGTCATATAACACCAGGTCACCGTCTTGAAAACCAACGAGCTCCCCAGCACCGGTTCCCAGATCGGATAGTTCGTTGACGGAAATGAGGAACTTTCTGTTTGATGCCACTGGCTCACCCACCACCTGGCTGGTCAGAGTGTCTGCGTTATCGCCACCGAATTGATCCAGGTCGAAATTAAATGTCCCCGCCTGCACCAGCGCAGTATTACTAATAAAACTGCCTTCAATTGCGGGGGCTACCACACTCACCGAGGTGATATTGATGGCAGTGCTGGCTCCAATCCCCAATGGAGTAGAGCGGGTACAGGTCACATCCTGCCCACTGATATTACAGTTCCAATTAGTACCGATAGCAGTGCTGGGTACCAAACCATCTGGCAGAGTATCGGTTACGGTCATTGTCGCAGTAGTAATATCCGGACCAAGATTGGTTACCGTCAATAAATACTGTGCCGGTTGATTCTCTTCAAGTACGCCAACCAAAGACTTGACCATTCTTAGATCTGTAGCGATGCCTGTCACATCAGTATCCAGCTGCACTACATTATTGTTATTGGCTGTTTTCTCATCCAGATCATCAATATCGATTATGTTCTTATTCAGATCATTGACGTTATCAAATTGCGGCGCGTACTCACAGATGGTGGGGTCAGGCTGAACCCCCGGGGACTCTACAACACATGTCCCTGGATAATTTTCAGTGTGGGCGATACGAGCGGACTGCGATACTGTGTTAGTTAATAAGGGGTAAGAGCTTTCATTATCGAGATTAACTGTCACTACAACATCAGGTAGAGATTCACCTCCCCACAACTGAAAATTCACAGTACCCGTCGTATAGTTTGCTCCGATATCAAAAACACAGGTAAATGCCGTTGCATTTGGTACTGGAACATCGGCAAGACATGTCCATCCATTTTCTGCGACATTAGCTGCGGTCATCCCTGTAGGTAAATTGATGGTCATGACAACATCGCCATTGGCATAATTAAATGGCGGACCGGGTGGCGTGGCGCCAGTACCATTGCCGTTATTGGTTACTGTGTAGTTATAAACACCAGTACCTGAACTGCCGACCTTGAAGCTACCGCTTTGACTAATAAATACTTCAAGATCAGCAATGGGCGCATTGTTGACCGAAATAAACTCTCCTGTCAGAAACACTCCATCCTGACCGGTACCATATAGGGTGGTAATTTGTTCTGCACCAGATAGCCCGAACGGATAGAGAATCTCCAGCTGTGTAGAGCCCGGTAATGCGCCCTGAATATAATAGGTATCAACATCCGTCCCATAACTTGTCGTGCTGGCAATAGTGTAACCGGCTCCATCGCCGCCGGTTGGATTAAAATCCAGATTGCCGTCATAAACCGGGTAAGTAATTGTGTCATTATACTGAGCATCAACCCCGCCATTGGCAATGGTAAAGTTTTCAGAGTTTATCAGCGACGTAAACGTTAATGTTGATGTGGCGTTTTGTAATTCAAAAAGCTCGCCTGGCTCGTTCAGGGAATCGTCACCTTCAAACGTAAGATGGGTGATTTGTCCATTTGGCCTGCTGACACCATCTGGACTGCCCATTCTGAAATTTCGCGGCGTCAGGGTAAAACTGGTAAAACGAAAAGGCTGGAAACCGTCAAATAGATTAATAACATTAAGATCTTCAAGCGGATTTTCATAGACAACAACCATTCCCCAACCACCAAGACAACCTTGTATATCGCCCCAGTCAATGCCCCCATCAGGTTCTGAGATCCTGACTGTCAGATCCTTAAATCGGTAAATTGCTCCTGGCGTAGTGGTGATTAGTGGAGTGATATTTTTATAGCCTGCAAAATATTCCAGATCAAAGCCGTAAGGGTTATCTATCTGGTAAATGCCATCTGCAGTAATCGCTATCTCGGCGCCATCCACACCAAAGGAAACCGTGTTATCGATGTCCGCATCTCTGCCGGAGCCGGCCCAGTAAAGATAGGCATCGACAATGGTCGAATTCAAAGGAAGATCAAGCACTGCTGTAGTGCCGGTAATATTATTGACGGTTTGATCACCGGCAGCACCAATGGGCGGATCGAAAAAAGAGCATGCATCTGCATTACTGGTATTGGGCAGATTTCTCAAGGTGTTTCCTGTAGCCCGATAATTGACATTGCCAGAGTAGGTCTGGAACAACGTGACTGGCACGTAGCCGTTAACAATGGGATCGCCACTGATGAATGGCGCCAGTGCGAGAGCAATATGGGCTTCTGCGTTTGGAGTCCCTGAATTTGTTTCGGTAACAGTAACCAAAGCCGCTGTTGCCAGAAAGTCGGAATTACCCGCCCAGTCAGCACCTGCTGCGTCGGCTGCTCCTGCTATCCACTCGGGGGTAGCCAGGCTTGATGTATAAGAGGTACCGTCCTGTCCATTGGCGGCAACACTAAGCAGTATGGAATTGTTCTCATTGGCAGTAATATCAGTCGCAGCATTGCCACTGCCTGGCGCTGTATAGTTGGTTCCATTGAGTTGACCACTGGCAGGTGTCGTGGCATTTTGAACAGGGAAACTTTGTTTGACGCCCTCTACGGCGACGATACACATGGCGGCGTCGGCATTACCATCATGGGCTGCAGAATAAGTCCCCGCGCCAGTGGGCAAATCTGCATCCAGAATGGCAAATACCTGCAACACATTGGTGACGCCCCCATTAACACCTGTTTCTGTTCGCAACAGGGTCATAGGGTTAGTGCTTATAGTAGCTATTGTAGAAGCAACCTGACTTTCAACATTCGTATAGAGTAGCACCATGCGTGAACCACCGGTTTCCGTTGAAGAAGGCAACGAAATTGCCAGCGCTTCACTTTCAGTGGTATAGCACTGGGTATCGAAAATACTGGGTCGACACTGAGTGATATCAAGTTCCGGGTCATAGGCGGGATCAAACAACGGATCAACCACACTGCCATTAAATTCTGCTTCCAGCGTAAGTGTTTCGACTGTCTCACTGGAAAATTCAAAGGTTACAATGCCACCATCGCCGCCTGGTGCAAGCCCTGGAATAAATTCATAGGTTGCGATGCCATCATTAGGATTTATATCTGTCAGCGTCCCCAGACCATCAGTAGTTGCCAGCCAATTACCATTTACAGTATTGGTACTCAGATTCACGGTACCGGCAAAATCAGTGGCCAGGTTATTGCTGCTATCGCGCACTTCCAAAGTCGCCTCTACAAAAGAGCAGGCATTAATAGAAGGGCTGCTAATGGAATAGAGGAAGAAACAATCTGCAACGGTTAAATCCGGATCAGCGGACGCATTTTCATTTAAAGAACCACCGGAGATATCAATATTAACCAGCCCTGGTGTGGTATGCCTGAACTCAAACACTACCACCCCGCCGTCTGCCGGAACAAAGGTATAACTGGCCGCCCCATCATCCAGTGCAGGATCGTTGAAAGTACCGGCCCCGGTATCCAGAGTCCAGGTGCCCTTACCGGTAGTCAAGCTTGTAGACAGGTTAATGGTGCCTGTATAGGTGAGCGGTGAACCTACGCCATCCACTGCAGTTACAGTTACCGTTTTTAATGAACACACATCCGAGTTATTGCCACCACCGAAAGTAATATTAAAACCACAGTCATTGATGACCATGTCCGGATCTGCGCCGGAATCAACTAAAAAACCTCCACCGCTGACATTGAAATTAACATCTGCCGCCGATGAGATGATGGCAAAATCCAGTATTACCTGACCTGCATCAGCAGCAATAAAAGTATAGGAAGCCAGACCATCACCTGAAGAAGGATCGGTTAATACTCCGCCGCCTGTATTTAGAGTCCAGGTCCCTTTTGCCGTAGATGTACTCAGGTTAATCAAACCGGTAAATTTATTACCTGGACCGCCATCTCCATCAATAATTGAAATAGTGACAGGTTCGACTGTACAGGTATCACCGAAACCACTGTGGAAAATTTGGAATTCACAGGTATTAAGCACACTGATATTGGGATCAAAACCAGCCTGCTCTGAATAAATGCCATCTGTCACATTAATATTTACGGTCTCCACAACGGCATCATGAAAACCGAGAACAGCAACGCCATTATCAGCAGGCGTAAAGGTATAGGTAGCCGACCCGCCACCCAGATTATTCAAAATACCATTAGCAGAACCTATGCTCCAGGTGCCATTGCCAGTTGAAGTAGTCAGATTTAAGGTGCCGGAATAAGCCGTTAATGTTGTCCCCGCACTATCAACAGCTGAAATAGTGACAGCCTCTTCGGAACAGGTATAGGCATTGCCTACATTACTTATCCTGAAGAAACAGTCACCAATGACCAGGTTATTGTCGAAAAAGGAGGATTCAGAAATGCTGCCGTCAGTGACATTAAAATTGACCGAGCCGGTAACAGGCTGGGAAAATCCCAGCTGGATTACGCCATTATCGCCTGGAAGAAAGGTATAGGTAGCATCACCTGAGCCGGCATTAGTTACAGTATTGGCAGTGCCACCGATATCAATCCAGTTGCCAAGACCATTGGATGTACTGAGGGTGATCGAGCCCGTGTAATCCGTTTGCACGGATCCATAGTCATTATAGGCCTCAATAGTTATGACATTATCGGTACACAGGGCGCCAATATTGTTGTGAGTAATGCGGAATTGGGTAGCAACAGATGGTGCTGGCGAGAATGAAGCCACCACCTGACCAACGCGGTTAAAGCTGTTGCCATTACCTGTATCTGTGACTGATAAAGTACCTGTTGTAGGAATAATTGCGGAAAAGCCGGCAAACTGCCTGGTGCCACCATCAAAATTCCACAGAGTCGTACCACCGAGAGCCAGGAGTGTTGATGACGAAAAAGGATTGCCCTCACCGATACCGGAGGAACTCAAAACAAAAGAGTTATCCGCCTGAGTGCTTATAACAGTAGTAGTCTGGTCAGTACCGGGGTTATCGGTTGTGGTGAAATTAACCGGCAGAGCGGCACCATCCCCCATGGGTATAACCTGCTCCACGTCGATAAGCGATATCAGACAAATCGATGTGTTTCCCGCAGGCCCTCCAGAAAAATTGGCAGTATAGGTTCCAGCCGCTGTTGGCATAGCTGTGTCGAGTATGCCCCATAATTCCACCAGGTTGTCTGCATTGACATCATCCAGATAGGCACTGGAAATTTCCGTCATGGTGGTGCCGCCGACACCTGGAGCGAAATCCGCACTTGTTGGAAAAACCGGGTTGCCTTCACTGTGCATGGACAGCAGCACCATACGGTTGCTGTTAGTGGCCTGAGACGGAATACCAATTGTTCCTGTTACAGCATCGGCATAACACTGAAAGTCAAAAACAACAGGCTGAATCGCAGCACACGCAGCAATAATCAAATTGGGATCAAACCCAATGGCTTCACTAAAACCATAAATGCTATCTGAAATATTGAAATTGACCGAACCTGTGTTGCTGTCAAAAAACTCAAGCGCAATGATGCCGGCATCCGCCGCGGCAAAAGTATAGGTGGCGGTGCCATCTCCGGATCCCGCTGACAGCGACCCGTTAGCGGATCCTATTCCCCAGAAGCCCGATGCGGGGCTGGCTGTGATCGTCGCTGTACCGCTGTAATTATTAACCGTGCTGCCGGCACCATCAGCCACCCTGAAAGTGATTGCCGTTGGCGCGCAGGTGGTAGCGGAGCTGAAAATGGAAATACGGAATTCACAGGCAGTTAGCGTCAGAGTAGGATCCGCTAAAGCGCTTTCAGAAAATGTGGTAAGAGTTTCAAGGACATTGAAATTCACCGATCCGGTACTGGTATCTGAATACTCCAGAGTGACTTCGCCATTGTCTCCTGCGGCAAAAGTATAGGTCGCCGATCCTCCACCCAGGTCAGTTAGTGCACCCAAAGCACCGCTGCTACCAACCGCCCAGGAGCCATTAGGGGTAAGTGTGTCTGTGCTTAAGTTAATCGTACCCGTAAAGTCGGGCTCATAGGCCGTGATTGTTATAAGGGATGGCGCACAGGTCGCTCCCGAATTATTGTGGGAAATCAGAAAACTGCAGGGGCCAATGACCAGATCCGGATCCGAACCTGGATCTTCAACTATCAAGCCATCGGCTACGTTGAAGTTCACAGTCCCCGTAGAAATATTGGAATATTCAAGTGTCACCGAACCGTTATCACCGAAAGCAAACGTGTATTCAGCATCACCGCCACCAAGGTCGGTCAAGGTCCCCAGTGCACCACTGCCGCCAACAGACCAGGCACCGCTGCCACTAATAGTACTGATAGTACTGAGTGTTATCGTTCCAGTGTAAGAGGTGTCGACTGAGCCAGTACCATCATCCCGAGTGATAGTAATCAGGTTTGGCGCGCAGGCAAATCCTACTCCAGTGTTACTGATAATGAAAAATGGGGTGATTACAGGGACTGGGCGCAAGGCAATAGTGGCGGCATGCCAACCATCGTCGTTGGTATTGGAAAAATTATAGACCCCTGTAGGCCCGCTTGCGGCCTGGTTAACAAAGCCAATAGCAGTATCGACAATCGCAGCCCCACTGCCGGCAAGGGAAGACGTAATCTGCGTAAGCCCCCCTGTCAGATTCGTTTCTCGACGGTCCTTTGCCGACAGGCGTATTACCAGACTATTAGCTCTGTCAGTATTTAAAGTGGGCGCTACCGGATCCGTGGTACCGGTGGCAAACGCACTTACAGGAATATCGTCCACATTGGTGAAGCGCATCAAGGTGGCAACAAAATCTTCTGTACCGGTCCAGTTGACGGCAAAAGTCGCTGCCCCGGCGGTCGTCGCTACCCGGTACCAGACCGACAGGGTCACTGCCTGGGTGTTGTTTGTTTGTAATAAAGTCCAGCCACCGACGGGGACGGGGGAAGTACTTCCATCCGTGCTAATCGAGGCCAGCAAAAAGTCACCGACCTGAGTTCCCCCGGGCTGAGTTAGCGTAGTAGAGGTACCGGACCCAGTAGTTTCTGTACAGCCTTGGTAAAACACACCAGGGCCGCCTTGTGTTCCAATGGCACACTGCGCCTGCACCGGCTCGGAAAAGCCCAGTAGACAGGATAGGCACAGCAAGAGGATGCCAAAAGCCAGACTTTTATGGTGCGTTACTGAGTTCATTTCAAATAATTTATTACGTTATTTCAATACCTTAAGTATCATAATCGAATACTGCTTGCCACGTGAAAAAATCCCGAATTCCGCTATAAATATCATTTTTAAGTCGTTGTTCACAAAAATGGAATGCTCATTGGTTTGCGCAACCTATTGTATACCGCCAATTCAACCCAAAAGGCTGTTTCCATTTGGTTTTACCATTGCAAATTCACTTAATTCCGGGAAAATACATAGCATTCAGGTAAGGTAGCATTTAACGAGGATATTTTTGTGGATAATCGAGAATACAAAGTCATCACCTCCAACACACCTTCTTTTGCCAGCACGGAGAAAATGCAGCAGGTTCTCGCTGAAGAGGCACAGGCTGGCTGGGAACTGGAAGAAAAATTCGATAATTACAAAATCCGTGTCGGTCGCGACAAAAGTGCCAGAGCAAACGACAGCAGTTTGTCAGTTGACCCATATCGCACTACTGTTGGTGTTAACAATGCGCTCTATCTGGGCGGTGCGGCTCTGGTCACCATCATCATAATTTATGCCATTATTCAGGCTGCAGCTATGTCAGTTGTTTAAGCCAGTTATTTGGTACGTTTAAAAAAGCCTCCCAAATAATTACCTTTTATTACACACACAAAAAAAATCGCTAATCTTAATCACTGTGCACGTACCTGAATGGTTCTATTGACTTCACCACAGGTGCCAGTGCTGGTGATGGTGTAATAATCAACAGCACTTACCGTCACACTTTCACAAAAAACATCCGCCTCACAGCGGCTAAAACCTCCTTCAGTCAGGTCGTAATTCACCGGCCCGGCGGGGCATACACCCGGTGTTACCCCATCGGGTGGGAACAATCGGTTCAGACCAAACTGGATACCGGATTCGGCACTGTAAAACGCCCTGATCAGTTCAATTTCTTCCTGGGTGGTTTCAGCATTATTTGCCACCAGTTGCGCAATCAATGTTGCCAGTACTGCCATCACCGTAATGACAAAAATGGCCGTTGCCAGCCCCAGCCCACTTTCCCATCGAAGCGAGCAATACCTGGGTTTTTTTAGAGATTTATGGCGCACTGTGCAAAAACACCTCATGGTTTAATAACACTTCGTCACCGTCCTGGCTAAAATTTAACTCAAGCTGAATCACAGAGTTTCTGCGCCTGTTGGCGCTTATTTCTGAAAAAGCAGTAAAGTCTGCATTATCTAAAAATGATGTCAGCAGTACTCTGCCAGTACCGGTAGTAGATGGCAGGCAGGTTCCGGCTGTACAGCCCCCTCCTATGATATCTGTCGGGCGCAATTGTGTTGGGGAAAATCCATAATTTGAATATTTATATAATCGATCGCCTACAACACAATAACTTATTGGTTGATCGGTAAAAAAAGCTCGCATTGATGGCGAGCTACGGGTGAATCGGTGATTCGTAGTTGTCGTAACAGTAACTGTACCAGTAATCATACTGACATCTGAGACGGATGCTCCAGCAATGGCTTCCTGAGTATTTGGACCGGTAAAATCAGCACTATAAATATCGCTGCTCTTACTCGGATAGATTGAGATAGTTTTAGTACCTTCCCCTGATACATCAGGCACAAATTCTACCACCGTAAAAGTTGTTGTCCGCGCCTGAGGTCGAATGGCAGGATCAATATAGGTTGTTGCAGAAAGTATTGGTACAAATTCAATACACTGGTCACCCTTGAAGGCAATGGTGTCGGTGGAGGGGTATGGTGAAGGAGGGCTGATACGAACGCTGTTTGGCAAGGCATTATGTAATTCCATGGAAATACGGTCGATGACCACACGTCCGGCAGCACTGAGTTCGCTGCGGTTTGCCGTTCTGGCATAGCCTGCTGCAGAATCAATAATAAATTG
>Ga0181558_10003902_pt1 | contig 13431 bp, 7 predicted proteins | sample 011ome_22_FD_133754 | JGI IMG/M metagenome (GOLD analysis project Ga0181558, IMG submission 133754) | Coastal salt marsh microbial communities from the Groves Creek Marsh, Skidaway Island, Georgia - 011507BT metaG (megahit assembly) | ecosystem: Environmental > Aquatic > Marine > Intertidal zone... | reverse complement strand
GTCATCGGCGACAGCGCCGCTAGTGTGCACAGCCGAATGCGTTCGTGCTTCCTCCATGGGTTGCACAGGCGACGTTTGAGACGGTGGTGGTTCAATGTCACGCGCGATGGACTCGCGTGCCGGTGCCGCGGTCGACAAGACGCGTTCGTCATCGGCGACTTCTTCGCGAGGCGCCTCCGCTGTCGTCGCGAGTACTTCATTCGATGGGTCTGCAGCTTGCGATGACGTCGACTCAGACTCATCTGGAACTCTATCTCGCGCCGAACGTAACGATGCACTAAATTTCCGGCGCCTCAAAGGCGTTACGCCATCGCCCGAGTTGGATACATTCTCATCGCTCGCGAGCGTCTTGGCTAAAGTCTTCAACTTTCTTCGAGGTTTGACTACGTCAACATACGTGCGCTCTTGATTTTCTACGTCGTCTTCCGAACCCGTCAACGAAGGTGCAACGCGCGTCGTGAGTACGAATTGCGGATTTTGATTTGCGATTCGCCAGTGTTCGTTGAGTTCATTCTGCTTTTGCGACAGCTCCATCAGTTTAATGTTCAACGTTCTCTGCACGTCGCGGATTTCCGCCGCCAACTCGTCGAGGCGCTTCGTTGATGTATCCCTTTCACGCCTCTCTCTAATCGCGCTATCGATTTCCTTCCTACACGCCGCGACGGTGTCTTCATCTCTCGTGGACAGTTGTTCTACATCCGCGTTCCACTTGACATCGCACGCGTCAATCTCTGCACGCAAAGACATGATTTGCGCAGTGCACGTCATAGCGTGAGACTCGATGCTCGCCACGAGCGCATTTGCGTCTTCGTGCGACACCGCGCTCGTCACCTTGGTCAATTGCGCGTCGGCATCCACTGCGTTGGTCAAGTCAATCTTGAGCCGTGCGATCTCCGCAGTCTGCGCCGCGACATGCGCGTCAAACGCTTCGGTGGTCAATTCTAAGCGATTCTGAACGCGTTGAACCTGTTCGATCGCCTTCTCTTCCACAAAACGCACGCGATCGTTCGCCTCGCGTGCCAGGCGCTCGCATTCGGCATTCAAGTCTTCGATGGAGGCTTCGAGACGCTCGATCACTTGCGTCTTCTTTGTCCCGCGCTCGCGCTCTTCATCGAGCGCGCGCACAACGAGTCTTAAATGCCTCGGCGCATCATCTCGCTGATGCGCAACGAGTTCTTCCGTCGTTCCACATTCTAGGCAACCAAAGCTCACAAATGGGCACTTTTTGCTTGCGCCGACGCAAAAATTGTCAAGGTGCGCGTGGAGAATCTTCGAGCGCACGAACGCGTGGCACTTTGGACACGGTCGCCGGGCTTCCGCACAAACCGCTTCGTGCCTCGCTGCGCGCAGCGCGTTCACCTTTGTGTCACAACTCGGACACGTGTACGGACGATAGTCGCAATCCATTCTGTGCGCGTCGATGCCAGCGCGTTCGCATCCAAACAAACATCCCAACTCGTCTTCGTCTTCTAAATTAATAAATCCACACTTGATGTACTCACGCACGCACGTCGTGGCGCGATGCTCGGCGAGTGACTTGCGCGCACCGCTCCATCCGCATCCATTCGCACACGCAATCACAGCCTCGGGACACGTCTGCGCGTGATGCGGCGCTTTACACAGCGGCACGCGCGCCGCGCACCCTTTCACTTCGCACGTCGTCGGCTGCCACGCGCACGATTGCTGGTGACTAATATACAAGTACTTTGGCACGCATTCACCACAGAAATCTTTCCCAGGAACTAAATTATGCGACTGCGCTATCGTCATCGACGCGCACGGAAACGGACATCGACGACTGACAAATTGGCACTCTCTGTCGTGCACGTCTCGCATCGACAGCCGCACCGCCTCCCCGCACCCCTCGGCGTTCCAACACCATTCCCCAGCACCGTGCGCGTTACGTTTAAGCACGAGTCCGCGCCTGCAAATCACCGCAGAAGACACGATGGCGTCTTCAATCTCCACGTTTCGAGCGTACGCTGGCGCGCCCGCCGCCGTCGGCGCCGGAGCGCACCCGCGGCAATACGACGACCCGTCGTCCGCGCATACCGGATCGAGCATGACGTCCCGACACCGTGGACACAGCAACGACACGTGTGGGTATCCCACGAACACCACGGGCGCGTGCGCAAAGTCGATATCCGCGTCGTCGTCGTCGTCGTCGTCGTCGTCGTCGTTCGGCTCGACGTCGTTCGACGCGCCCATCGAATCCCGCGCCAACGCGCCGCCGACGCCGACGCGACTCGCGAGTGCACGCACACCCACGACCTCGCGCTCCACCACCGCGCCCCATTCGCCCCCCCCGCGCGCGCGCGACGTCGACGTCGACGCCACGCGCGCCGACGAGCGCGTGGTGGACAGCCAAAAGTCGGTCGAGTTCCCGCGGTCATCTCTGAGCCGCGTGAGGCCCATTCGGCCGTACGGTGGCGAACGGAGGACAAAGGCACCCACGTGCTTCCGCGGCGAGCGTCTCGCGCGCGCGTCTCGGCGCTGGATGCGCGCGCGCGCGACGATGACGCGAACGATTGGCGCCCGCGGCCGGTCGAGCGGTCGAGCCGTTGGATACACCGTTTTGAATGTATGATAACGCTAAGTCATGATTCGTCAATGCGTGGGTGGGTACATACAACACATGTGCGGGGGTACACACAGAGTGGTCCGTTGTATGATGGTTCACCGGCGCGTGACGATGCCGTCGCGATTCCGCGCGCGCGTCGCCACACGCCGCCGCGCCGAGCGCCCGTACGCGCCGAGCGCCGCGCTGAAAACGCGCATCACATCGCCTTCGCGCACACACACGCGCGCCGCGCACGCGTGACGACGTCGCACCGTCGACGCATTCGCGCGCATTCGAAACCCTGCTCGGACACGCGCGTGCGAATTCATCAAATTCGCGCCCGACGCATCGTCGTCGTCGCGGATTCGTAGGCGACGCGACGGACATCGCGCGCGATGGCGCTCACGAGCGATGAATTAAATTACCTCGTGTATAAATATTTACTCGAATCTGGGTTCACGCACAGCGCGTTTGCGTTTGGGAATGAATCGTACGTCGATCGGAAATCTATCGCACCGTCGCGGGCGATTCCGCCGGGGGCTTTGATTTCATTCGTACAGAAGGGGTTGCAGTACCTCGAACTTGAGGCGAATTTGAATGAGGTGCGTGAAATGTTGTGTGTTGACGTGTGTTTGAGCGTATTCGTGCGTCGCATGGCGCGTTTGTGCGTCGTAAAGCGTCGGAGATGCGTCATGAATGGGCGGATGAGATCTCTGGGATGATGCAGAGGGCGCGCCGCGCGCGAGAGAATTAAACGCGCATTCGCTCGACGCGGGACGTGTTGTACTGACGTGTTGGTGTTGTTGCGTGTGGTGTAGGATGGAACGGATGTTGATGCGGACTTTTCGGTGTTGAGTTCGCGAGATTTGCTCACGTCGAGCGTGGAGGAGTTGAAGGAGCTCGTTACGAAGCGGCGGAACATGACGGATGAGGAACGCAAGGCGCAACGCGAGGAGGAAGAGAAGGAGTTGCGAGCCAAGGCGGAAGCGAATGGGATCAAGATTGAAAGTGATGTCGAGCGCGAGATTACGAGCGATGAGGTGACGATATTGGATGGACACACGAGCGAGGTGTTTATTTGCGCGTGGAATCCGACCAAGCAACTTTTGGCGTCTGGTTCGGGCGATTCTACGGCGCGCGTGTGGTCCGTTCCAGCAGGTCCATCGGGGCGCGAAGCTCAGGCGAAACTTGAAAAGCCAAAGGTGTTGGAGCATAAGAGCGACGAGGATGGTGCGTCGGCGGGCGATGCGATGGATACGGGTGATGAAAACAAAAATGGTGAGTGGGCCGCCGGGGCGAACAAGAGCAAGGATGTCACGACGCTTGACTGGAACGCCGATGGCACCCTACTCGCCACAGGCTCGTACGATGGGCAGGCTCGCATCTGGGACACCGAAGGTAAGCTTTTAATGAGCTTGAAGAAGCACAAGGGTCCGATCTTTTCCTTAAAGTGGAACAAGAAGGGCGACTGCTTGCTCAGCGGCTCCGTCGACAAAACGGCAATCGTGTGGGATGCGAAGACTGGTGAAATGAAGCAACAGTTTGCGTTCCACTCAGCACCGACGCTCGATGTGGACTGGCGAAGCCCAACGTCGTTCGCGACGTCGTCGATGGATCACTCCATCTACGTGTGCGAACTCGGCAAGGACAAGCCCGTCAAGGCGTTCAAGGGGCACACTGACGAGGTGAACGCCATCAAGTGGGACCCGAGCGGTACGTTGCTCGCGTCCTGCTCAGATGATTTTACCGCCAAAGTTTGGAACTTGAAGAAAGACACATGCGTGCACGACTTCAACGAGCACGAGAAGGAAATCTACACCATCAAGTGGAGCCCTACCGGCCCCGGGACGGAGAACCCCGACCTTCCCCTCATTCTTGCCACCGCGTCGTACGACGCTACGATCAAACTATGGGACGTCGATTCTGGCAAGTGCTTGCACACGCTAGAAGGGCACACCGATCCGGTGTACTCCGTCGCCTTTAGTCCAGACGGCAAGTACCTCGCGAGCGGTTCGTTCGACAAACACTTGCACATTTGGAACGTCAAGGATGGTAGTTTAGTGCGCACCTACCAAGGTGAAGGTGGCATCTTTGAAGTTTGCTGGAACAAGGAGGGCAATAAAGTCGCCGCGTGCTTCTCAAACAATCGCGTCAGCGTCTTAGATTGGGAAGTTTAGGTGTGAAAATTAGTAGAGGGAGGAAGAGAGGGAGAGAATGTCAATATCGAAAATATCTCGAATTGTTTTTACACGCTATGTCGTTACTTTTCGTTGTTTGTCTACGTATTACGCCTGTGGGTTTGAGTACGTAAACCACAAGGATTTCGCCTCCGCTAACGCGCTCTGCGGCACAGCGCACTGGTTGAGCAAAAACGCCATCCTGGCGTCGTCGCCATTCCATTCCTCAAAGCGCTCGCGCAAAATATGACTCGTCATCTTCTCTCGGCGCGTTTGATCGCGCAAGTGCTGTGCTACGAAGACAATCCAATGACAGTGCGTTCTATCGGTCATGCTCATGAGCTGCGTGACAAAGGCGACGGTGATTTCATCCGCTAACGCATCGACGTCTTCCCCGCGCACGACGTCGATGGCGTTGAGCATCATAAACAAATGCCAAGCTAACGACGCGTTGAGCACGTCATCCGAGTACGTGAGTGGGTGAAACGCTAACCGTATTTCCGCCGTGCTCGGCACCACACCGTCTTCAGCAGATGCTGCGAGATCGAGAATGTTGAACGCTACGTCTCGCAAATGCGTCGCTTTGTTCGCCTCCAACGTAGCATCGGTTGCGCAAGGCGGCGAAGGATTAGCAGCCTTGCGCAACTTAACCGCATCGCAGTACGATTTAACAACCTCTCTAAGCGGCGACGTCGGGCCAGCGCCGAGCCAGAGATGTAATCCAAAATTTTGGTACCAGCCCATGCCGTCGTCGTCGCGCGCGACTTCGCCCGCGAGAAGCTTAAACGCCTCCTCGCTCTCGCTTGACACGTACTTTCCAACCGGCCCTGCGCGCCAGCGATTGAGCTGCTGCTTTGCATAAAATGATACATTCTTTCCCGAACCAATCTGCGCGATACATGTCGCTAAACGCGGATCACCGTGCGCGGCAGCGGCGCGAGCCGCGCTCACCGTCCGCCCGCCCGCGACGTGCGTCGCCGCCGCCTTACGACCAACTAATTCCTCCTCAGCCGGAGCCTTGCGCGATACTTGTTCTCGAAGCCACGCACTGACCCCTGCACGTCGTCTATGCACGTCCGCGGCGGTTCCTCGCGCCGCCCCGAGCTTGTCCTCGGCGAACAGCTCGCTCGTCAACGCCCACGCGCTCACCTCCGCTTCCACGCGCGCTCGCAACAATTCCTCCGAGACCTCGCCACCTTCACTCACGCTCGACGTCAACACTTCAACCACGGCTTCTAAATGTCGCAGACACACCGCGGCAACGCCATACGGGGCGTCAGATGAGCTCTCTCGCGCGCACGCGTGTCGAATGCCTCCGCCCGCGCGCGGCACCGCCTGCGCGAGCGCCACCTCAAGCGCTCCCACGCACGCCTCCATCGCCTGCGACGTTCGCACCGCGCGCACACTTATCGCCGTCGTCGTCGTTCCGTCCCGTATCACGGGCAAGGCGATGTCACCGCGCGCGCCGAACGCGCACCCTCTCGCTGCGCCTCGCTGCGCGTACGCATCCGTACCCCTCGACGCGTCTTTCGCCTCTCTCGGCGCCGCGTGCGACGTCACGCTCGCGTGTGACGCGCTCAACACACGCTTCGCCGCATCAAGCGCCGCTGAGCACGTCGCATGCGCGCGCCGCGCGCCGAGCGCGCGCTCAGACGCGTCATCATCCGCCGAAACGACGTTTAAACCGCCAACCATCTCATCGCCATCACCGGCATCACCCGCGCCCGTCGCGACGTCTTCGCCGCCATCCGCGCGCGCATTGTCGCGGTACACACTCGTCAATGCCTCGAGTGCGGTCTCGTGCGCGCGCAGCGCGTCGGTGGCGGCGGTAAGGTCGACTTTGTGTGTGAAAGGTTCGCGCAGGATGATGTCCCCGTCGTCATCCATTCGGTCGTCGTCGTCATCGAGCGCGGGTTTGCGTCGTCGACTGGCGGTGGTGGTGACGCCGAGTGGGGTGTCGCCATCGCTCGTCTCGTCGTCGGTGTCGGTGTCGACGAAGAGACCGACGCGGGTGGCCATGGGGAGGCGACGTGTGCGGCGGCGGCGCGGACGTCGCGCGAGGGACGTATCGTCTTCGCGTGCTCTTTTCTGATGCGTGCGTGCGCGGCATAGAGGTGCAATTATTACATGTGCGGGATGGTTGTATGCTGTGTGTGCGTACGGCTCGGCTCAGGGCTCAGGGCTCGGGTTCGGCTCGCGTTCGCGACGTCCTACGGCGCGATTGAATCGAACGCCATGTATGTTTCAATCCAAGACGCACTCGATGCGCTCGATTCGGTGGCATCGCGAATCGGTGGCACGCCGCGGCCGCGGTATTGGTCTCGCGTGAGCTCTTCGACTACGGTCGGCGGTCGGTCGACGGCGAGCGCGTCCCAATCCACGCCGGCGAAGAGCGGGTGTTGCTTGACTTTCCGCGCCGTCGCGAGTCGCGCGCCAGGGTCGGCGACGAGAAGCTGGCGAGCTAGATCCACGGCGTCTGGATCGGCATCATCGCGAAATGCTTTGGATACATCGCACGCGCAAATGGCATGAAACGTCTGATGACTCACCGTCATGCCAAAGGGCGGCGAGCCGCAAAGCATGTGCGCGATGAACGTCCCGAGCGAGAACCAATCCGCCCGCTCGTCATGGCCTATGCCTGCGGCAACTTCAGGTGCCATGTACGCAGCGGCGCCACATACGGTGAACGTGCGTCCTGGCGACGCATCACTCGCGGAGAGACGCTTGGCGAAGCGGAAATCAACCAATCGCAACGCTCCCGTTTCAGAAATAATCATCGTCTCTGGATCGATGCCGCGGAAGACGATATCGAACTTATGTATGTACTCCAATACGAGCGTCAATGCAGCGACGTAATAACGCACGACGGCGGGTTTAGACCCACCTCCACACGCGATGACTGCTTCGAGCGCGCAACGCGGCACGAATGGATACGGAATTGAAATAAAGCTCGAATCTTTTTGCGGCAACCCAGGCTGAGGAATAAATGACGGAGGTAACGCTGAGTCAGACGTGAGCAACTTGATGATTGCTCGCTCACGCAGCACGCCTTCAACGCGACCGAGGGATTCGGTGCGCGCTAATGAAATTTGTACCGTCGCCTCTCGTAAAATACCCTTCATTTCGCGCATGTGCCCGAGAAGCGTGACGTACAGCGCCTCACGCGTCGCGCGGTTATCGTCGCCGAACGACAGCCGTCGTTCTGGAGGCGTTAACTTTGACTTGAGTGCCTTATTCGAGGTCGCCAGTGATGCACCAGCGTCAATGTTGGATACGCTCAAAGATCGAGTGAGCATCACGCTTGACGTCCCGAGGACGCTTTCAATGTCGCGCTTTGAAATCCTCCACACCGCAACCTCCTCGCTGATGGCTTGAATATTTGTCGCGCACACGCCCGTACCCGAAAGTGCGCGCTCACCAAAGTACTGTTGAGATGATAAACGTAGCACCACACGCGGGATTTCGCTTTCGTCGCGTGCGTTGGCGCGCACCGTGCACGCGACGTCGCCCGACTTGATGACATGCATAGCGTCAAGTTGTTGTCCTTGATGCGCGATGATTTCATTTTCCCTCGCGTATGAGAGCGAGTTTGCACGATTAGCGACGACCTGTGCTGAAATCATGCGCAAATCGCTCAACTTTGCAGTTTTCAGCGTCTCTACGCCCCGAAGCGCTCGCGTTAATTTGACGACGTCGTCGTCGTCTTGAACTCGAGCGATTCGGTTAAACGTCGCCATGTCAAGCACACGCAACACTCCTTCTGTTTCTGCTGTGACGGTTTCATGGGGAAGTTGTGCATGCATCATACACTGCTCGTTAAAGCACATGCGGTCGCCTTCTTTTCCGTACGACCGCGTACTTACGCTTTCATTCTCGTCGTCAACGCCCCACTTCAAGTTGTCGCGCCCAATATAATGTCCACTTTCTACGACATAGAAAGCACGCAAGGCATTCTTGTCGTTTTGTCTCAGGACAACCTGACCTTTGTCAGCTTTGATTCTATACGTCGCGCGGGCCAATCTTTCCAAAACATCGTCGGAATGAAAATTAAATACGAATGACGACTTGAATACGTCGACGAGTTGTGAGACGTCGGCGTCAGTCATGGATAAATTGTCAAGTTGTGCCACCAAAGCGCTCGCGCCGGCGTCCTCAGCGAGATGATAATCCGATGATGTCCCATACGGATGCACGACGCGAAGACTTCGGCGGGTCTGCATCGTGAAGGTCGGCATGACGCGCCGACTCGGGCGCGCCGAGGATGGAAACGGCGACGTCAGAGGCTCCGCGCGGTCGGGGAAATTAAATAACGCCCCAATGCTTTGCACAGACTGCAGCGGCGTTTGCGGCTCGATGACTTCTTCGTCGAAAAAGTCTTCAAACAAGAGCACGATGACGGTGATATCGTCCGTTCGTGTTTCGTATTGTAACCACAGCTTGTAGGACTCGACGACGAGCGAAATCGCGCTCTGTTGAGGATCTTCAGACGCGAGCGCCGTCTTCACCACACTCGCAGACGGGATAAATTCAAACACCCCATCGCTCGCAATGACGAGACACTTTGTGTCTTTGCTTAAACGCACGTGTTCTATCTCTGGCGTGGCGACGACGCCAATGCGCTCGGCGACGGCGTCGCCAATGGAGCGAGTAAACGCTGTCCCTGGATACATGCCATTACTCGCCCATAATCGCGGCGGATCGCCATCGTCGTCTTGCTCGGTGCCCCAGCATTGTACATTTGGGTCTTTGAACCCTTCCAGTTGATCGAGAGTCAGCACGCGCGCACCGTATTGTTTTACGCGCTCGCACTCATCCTTGCGAAACGGCGTCTGGTCTGAACTCAAATCAAAAGTCTCCACGCTCTCTACCCCACTCTCCGACGTTTGTGTCATCCCCATCGTCGCTCGAGAATCACCTACATTAATCACATACAACTCTCGTCCTCGAATATGCGCCACGATCCCAGTCGTCCCACTCAACGCGTCGTCGATGTCGCTCTTCCGCAACGCCGCGTTCGTCGCTTCAAACGCCGCGCAGTACCCCTCCACATCCCCAAACTCCCTACACGCCATTTCCATCGGCACGCGATCCCTCGCAAACACAGCACACTCTGTTCCGCACTCACCGTGCCCATCAAACACCGCAAAAACGAATTCATCCTCCCGGCCGCGAAACCGCTCCAACGCCGCGTACGTGTCCTGGTTCAGCTTGTCCGCAGCTTCTGGGTAATATCCGCGCTGCGAACACGTCGCGTAGCGCATTTGATACGCGCGAATCGTTCCGCTATCGTCAGTGTACTGCACGGACACCGTGTGCGTGCCGTCGACGCCGGAGAGACGGCTGTTGTACTCGTGTTGCGTCAGCGGACCACCGCGAAGGCGCACGAGGTAGTTCACCGGGACAGACGACGACGACGACGTCGATGGTGTTTCCGCGTCGGTGGCGCGCAGAGACGCGACATCGTTTGGGTTCGTCGCGGACGACGCGCATCCCATGTCGCTCGCGGCGCGCGCGGCGGCGTGTGCGGCGTGAGCTACGATGTGTTTCCGTTACGCTGTGATTTATGTTTTTTCGCATCCGCGCGGCGTTTTCCAGGCTTGAGGATGGTGATGGCGGTGTGCGCGTGCGTGCATATGTGCGTGTACAAGTACCGTTATTTATAAACTATATAATATATTGATGACAACAGCACGCATCATCGGTCGTAGCGGCGACGATGATGCGTTACAAGTATTTTATCGCAAATCGCAAAGCGTCTTTTAGAGAGAGTCTTTGAACACCTTGTCGGCGCGGAATTTATCGCTTTCTGTACCCGCGAAGCCTCTGTCGCCAACGTTTCGGATGCCCTGGATACCTACGTCGGCGTTACGCTCGCGTTCCCATGTTTCTTGCTCGGTTTCAACGTTAGTCGTGATGGTGAGCTTGCGACCGCGGCGCGCGGCTTCGGCAATCTTGTCGCGAATGGCGTCTTGTTGCATCGGATTCAGCGGCGCGATGCCAGCAAGACCGGATGGTCCCGCGCCCCTGTCACTGCCACCGCGCGTGAAATCGAAAGTTTGCTTCTGGCCGCCAGGCTGCGTCCATCCACCAGCTTCCATGCTTGCCGATGCCGTCGCCAAATTTTGCACCGCTTGATACACCGCCTCTATGTTCATCTCCATGGCATTTTGCTTCTCCTCAACGACGTCTGTGCTCACCAGAATCTTGGTCGAGTTCAAGTTCAACTCAGACACCACTTCGTGCGTTTGCTTGGCTTGAACCATGACTTGAACTACTTGCTCCGATACGTTTACGATGTCTGTGTGCATTTGCTGCATAGCCAACTTGATGGCGCCGATCGTCGCTCCTGCAGTGTTTTTGGCTTCGTTGCCCTTGTTGGTGGCATTCTTAAAAGACAAACCACGAACAAGACCAACGGCACCTGCATATGCGGCTTCTTGTTCTACTTTATCTTCAGCCATTCTCTCAGCTTCGATGACTTCTCGCCAGTTATCAATCACAGTGCGTGTATCTGGGTCAATATATTGCCTCATGTCGCTTTCGCTGAGCGCGATTCTCGCCATCTTTGGCTTTTCAATTGCCTTCAAAGACTGTAAGAATTCGTCAATAAAATTCCGTACGAGCTTCGGCTGATGCTGCGTCAGCATCTCGTACAACATATTGCTATCAAGGCAGAGAGCTTCGACAGCTTTATCGAAAGGCATGGCACATAGGATGCCCTTGTGGAAACCACACATCAAGCCCGGGTTGAGCACCGTACCAGGGCCGCGAATCCAGCCTTTTTCTTCGGCTATTTCAATTTGCTGCTGTCTCAACTTCTTACGTTTGATATTCTGAGCCATGTCGTGTGTGAACACCGTCGCTTCGTCCGGGGAGTAAGAAGTTCTTCCATTTAAAGTGATGATGATTTTCTCTGCGAGTTCGTACGGGTAACACATGCGCATACCCCGCTGGTAAATCACGGTGTCCATCGTTCGACAAAGAATTTCGAGTACCAGTCCGCTCGGTTCAACGTTACCAGCACATTTTAGCCCCGCCATGATCGATTTTCCGTAAATATAAAAGTTGACGTCAGCGCGAATGGCTTCTGGTAACGGCTGAATAATGTCCCGGTTGACGAGTTTCTGCGCTCTGGCAGAGTTCTTGTAGTGCGAACGAACGCGAGATTTCAAGCCCGAAGGCATTTTATTCTCCTGAAGAAGCGTCCGCACGTGGTTCATAAGCAGTGCGAAGCGATTCCCTGGCGAGTCTTCATCCATGGACATGTTCACTCCTGAAATGATAGCGGAGAAGACAAAGCCCCCGGTAATCATGACGACGATGGCAACGACACGCTCGTCTACCGTCGTAGGTACGACGTTACCGTAACCTACTGTTGTAAGCGTCTGTACCGACCAAAATAACGCAGCGACGTACATTTCGGATTTCTTTCCTTCAACGCCGCTCGCATCTTCGCGCTCAAAATTGTACACGTACGCGTACAAGCAGGCCATCCAATGAGACAAGAGACAGAGCAAAGCGATTAATCGCACGATAGTCACGATTTTGTACACCCGCATGAGAGTTTCTTGATAGCGTTCTAAGATACGTGTCGTCCTAGCCATGCGTAAAAGACGCACCAAGCGTAATAAACGGAGCATTTCAGGTACTTGCGTCGAAACTGCCGCATCGCCGCACGCCGCCTCAGACTCCCAAGAACACGTCGCCGTGCCATCAATCAAGCGCGATACATAATCCACTGGCGCGAGCGAAAGGAGGTCAGGCAAGAACCAGCCTTTCAAATAGTGCTTTTGGATTTGCCACAAATTCGTCACGTAGTGATAATCGTCATCGGTTTCAGAAATTTCCCAATACGCCGTGAAAAAGTTGAACACCATGTCGATGTAAAAATACATATCGACGACGAAGTCAATCGCATACCACCAACCATATGAGAGCTCAGAAAATCCGATTCGATACGGCACCGCGATCGCAATATACATCAACAAGAAGACTTGCAAAAAATCCCAGTACTGTCGAAGCTTTGTCGTTGGGTGCATGACGAACATGCTCCGTTGCTCGTCGATGTCTTCGTACTTTTCGCCATTCAGTTCATCTTCACTATCCGTGTCGCTGTCCATCACGCTCTCATCAGCGCCTTCCAAAAACGTCTTCAACTTGCCGACATCAAACCCCGAAGGCTTACTGCGTATACCACTCATCTGCAACGCCAACAGCGTCTCTTTCACTCGCTTCTCCTCCTTTAGCCGCTTGCGATTCTCCTCCTCCTCAGCCGACACCTCCAACCCGTACTTGGCCTTGGACTCGCTCCCACGAGGAACATGAGCTATCCCCGCCCGCGCTGCAGCCTTGGCGCGCTCGAGCATACCCGCCATACGCTGCGCCCTCGTCTTCGGCGCGCTCGGCGTCTCCACGCCATCCTTCCCAGCCTTCCCGCCCTCCTCCTCGTCATCCGACGCTCGCGCGCTCCCAGCGCTATCGCTCGTGCCCGCGCTCGCACCACCCCTCGCGATACCGCCTCGCGTCATCGTCGCCGTCGCCGTCGCCGACGCCCCATCGCCGCCCGCCGCGCGAATCACCTCTCGGCGATTCAATCCGCGCCAGCGCCGCGCGCCCGCGCTCGCGTCGTCCGTCGTCGCCATGGCGGCTCACCGACCGCGACGACCGAGACGACCGAAAGAGACGAATGCGTCG
>Ga0181558_10003900_pt1 | contig 13443 bp, 10 predicted proteins | sample 011ome_22_FD_133754 | JGI IMG/M metagenome (GOLD analysis project Ga0181558, IMG submission 133754) | Coastal salt marsh microbial communities from the Groves Creek Marsh, Skidaway Island, Georgia - 011507BT metaG (megahit assembly) | ecosystem: Environmental > Aquatic > Marine > Intertidal... | reverse complement strand
GGTCTTGCAGCGAGCCGTAGGTGTCGAAACTTGCATAAAAAAGCATATCGGATGTTGTACGATTGTTGTACGCACTGTGATAGACGAATTTTAGGCGCGGTGAACTGGATTTAAATTATTGATTTATATATATAAAAGTGGTCGGTGTGGGGAGATTCGAACTCCCGACCCCTTCCTCCCGAAGGAAGTGCGCTACCAGGCTGCGCTACACACCGAGGCGCGCAGAATACCAAAACGGGAAATGGGGTCCAAGGGAACGGCGGAGCTAATAAATACCCGACCACCTCGCAATACCCTGACTCAACAAGCTGAAGCCGGCCACCACCGCCATCAATAGAAAAATCAGCATAAGAGGGCGAAAAGGCCTCCGCTCACTCGCATTCACGCCGCGTTCTAAAAACCCGTCGACCCTCGCCTGATCCACTTCGGATAACTTAGGGGGTTGGGAGGCCGCTGTGTTCTCGCTGGCTTTGCTCATCCGACATCATTTATGTACACCGAGTTACACTCTAAAGCTTGCCGCCAAAGAGGCCAAGCAAACATCACCTTTAGCGGGCGCACTGATCACCGGTGATCAGCTTTGACTCAGTCCCGGTGTTCCAAGCACTTGCGAAGAAAGAGACGATGCGAACCTGTAAAAGAGAAGCAAGCCGATGCGACGCTCACTCCCTCACTGTCACTCGCCGAGCCGCCCATAATACTTACGCGCGCTGGCGGGGGAGCAAGGGCGGTGCTCGCCAGTGCCCGAAAACTGGCGCATTGGCTCAGCCCACCATGCTGCCTACTGTGCAAGGAGCCCCATCATCGCCAGCAGGCCATTTGTATTGCCTGCGAAAAGGCACTGCCTCGTAATATTTCCGCTTGCGGGCAGTGTGGCTTACCCACTGTCGCGGGGATCACCTCCATCCTGGCAACGGCACCCCTCTGCGAATGCTGCGTGACTTGCCAGCGCCGCCCTCCCCCGTTTCAAAAAACGCTGGCTCCCTTTTTGATGCGGGCCGGGATGCGAGACCTCATTCATCTGTGGAAATTTCAAGGCCAACCACATTTAACACCACTGCTTGCTGAGTTGTTTGCCTCGGCACTACCCACTGAGGGCCTGCAAGCGGCACAGCCGTCGGCCGTGCTGATACCCGTGCCAACGCAGTGGCACCGGCAGGTCATCCGCGGGTTTGACCATACCTGGTTGTTGGCGCAGGCACTACGATGGCAACTACTGAGCCACCATGAGATCGTGCGATGGCTAAAGAGCAACCGCTACCGTAAACCCCAGCACCGACTCAATCGGCGCACTCGGATTCAGGGGGAGCACGATCGTTTTGTGGCGCACCCTAAGGTAGCTGGCCGGCACGTCATTTTGATCGACGATGTCATGACAACCGCCGCCACGGCACGCTCGGCGGCCGCAGCCTGCGCGGCGGCTGGCGCCGAATCCATCACCGTGTGGTGTTTGGCAAGAACGCCAAGACCTGAGGAGAGACACACAGACGCGGTAAGATAGGGGTCTTTTGCCGCGGGCAAACACATGACCCACCCCTTTGAAAACCTGACTCCCGATAGCGTGGTGAGTTGCGTAGAGTCGATTGGTCTGCGCTCGGATCTCAGGCTGCTAGCGCTCAACAGCTATGAAAACCGGGTTTATCAGGTAGGTCTCGATGAAAGCGATCCGATTATCGTTAAGTTCTATCGCCCGGGCCGCTGGTCTCGCGCACAAATTCAAGAAGAACATGCTTTTACCCATGAGCTCGTAGCGGCAGAATTGTCGGTGGTCGCACCGATGGCGATCGGCAGCGATACCCTGCATGAAGCCAATGGCTTTTTGATCGCCGCGTTCCCCCGCCGGGGTGGCCACGCGCCGGAGCTCGACAATTTTGATCATTTGTTGGGGCTGGGCAGGACACTGGGAAGACTACTTGGCGTCGGCCAGGCGAGTCAGTTTTCCCATCGCATTGACTACACGCTCGAGCGTTGGTTACGCGAGCCCCTCGACTACCTGGCACAGCATTGGATACCCCAAGAGCTCCGCCCGGCCTGGGATAGCCTGGGTAAGGATCTGATCGATCGGGCTACACGGCTGATGTCAGACTATGACCCCAGAGAGGGCATCCGCCTGCACGGGGACTGTCACGTCGGCAATATTTTGTGGCGGGATGACACTCCCCACTTTGTCGACCTTGATGACTGCGTCACCGGCCCCGCGATACAGGACCTGTGGATGTTTTTATCGGGGGAACGTCACCAGCGGGAGCAACAGCTGTCTGAGCTTATCGCGGGCTACGAGGAGTTTAACGATTTTGATAGCCGGCAAATCAATTGGATTGAGGCGCTACGCACTGCACGCATGGTGTACTACAGCGCATGGTTGGCGCGACGCTGGGATGACCCGGCATTTCCTGCGGCGTTCCCATGGTTTGGACAGGCGCGGTACTGGTCTGATCAGATTTTGGCGCTTCGCGAGCAGTTGGCTTTGATGGAGGAGCCGCCGCTGCGCCTGTTATAGGCTGTGGACTATCTGCCTCCGCGCGCTCGGGGAAACACCAGGGTCCATAACCAAAACCAAAACCCGTTTTTGGACAGTACATAGCGGTCCAGCTCTCGAAATTGCGCCGCGGTTTTATCGGGATCAGCATAGAGATCGGCCCGAGTGTAACGGGGCTCATCCGGGTCCAATGTTTTAACGACCCGGGCCGGATTACCCGCTACTACCGTATTGGCCGGCACGTCCTGCGTGACCACTGCCCGCGCTGCCACGACACTGTTGTCACCGATGGTGACGCCCTTTAAGACAGTAGCGTGATCTCCCACCCAAACGTTGTGGCCCAGACGCACCGGCGTGGGATCTGCTGCTCGATTAATCCGGTCGTACAGACCATGCCAGTCTGAATCCGTAATATAGGCGCCATTGGCCAGCATGCAGCCATCACCCAGCACAATCTCGTCGCTGGCGCTAATACGTGATCCCGGGCTCATAAGGCACGCGTCCCCCATTGTGATGCGCCCCTGCCCGGCCTCGCGGCCCCAAACGCCGATCTGCACCCGCTGGCTTGCCGTATTGATCGCAGTAAACGAGTGCCCAATCGAAATGTTGGGTCCCGAAATATCGATGTACCAAGGCGACATAATAGTGGCGTGCCTTCCCAGAAAAGCACACCGAGGCTGAATGAACCAATCAATCCAGGCAGCGCGAAACCGCAGGTAGACCTGCTTGACCCAGAACGGACGGAGATCCTCTCTCATAAAGTGCTGTCTTAATTCGACCCTGTTACCTCAGGGTATGATGGCAAGGTGACTATGACTGCGCAAACGCCCCCGCGAAAAACGCCGGATAACGGTATCGTTACCGATCAGGGTGGCGTCCACGCTGACTTATTGGCGGTGGTTCGCAATCACCGCAAACACCCCTGGCGTAAGCCTTGTCCGGCACACACCCGGGAGGCATTTCGCCTGCTACAAAAAACCCTCGCCACTCAGCCACGCCCTTTGGTGCTGGACTCCTTTTGCGGGACCGGCATGAGTACTGCCTTTCTCGCGCGCCGCTATCCCGACAGCTGGGTGGTTGGCATCGATCAATCCGCTCATCGTCTGACCAAACATCAAAGCGCAAACCGGGATAACTACCTCTTGCTCCGCGCCGAGGCCGAATCGTTCTGGTCTTGTCTCGCCGAGGCCAAACTTAAACTGCAAGCCCATTGGATGCTCTATCCCAACCCATGGCCTAAGGCAGCTCAGCTCAGGCGCCGGGTGCACGGGCATGGGGCTTTTCCATTGCTCTCAAAGCTGGGAGGGTCGCTTGAAATGCGAACCAACTGGGACATTTTCGCAGCGGAGTTTAGCCAAGCCGCCACGGAAATAGGGCTCCACGGCACATGCGAGCCCTTTATCGCAACAACGCCTCTGAGCCTTTTTGAGAAGAAATATCAGGAACGCGGCCATCAGCTATGGCGTTTTCAGGGGGAATTCTGCCGCTAGCGCTTTGCATAGGCCTGCGATACCCTGCGCGGCCGGCTAGGCGACATCCCGGTCAGTGAAGGGGATCCACGATGACAGCGACTCAGCGTGACGGCATTGAACAGATGCGCAATGGCGACCCCATCTGGGAACGCATCCGCAATGAAACGCGAGAGGCCGCTGGCGCGGAACCGATGTTGGCGAGCTTTTTACACGCCACGATTCTCAATCATGATGAGCTGGAGTGCGCACTCAGTTTTCATCTGGCGAATTTGCTAGACAGCCCCTCCGCCCCAGCCATGATGCTACGCGAGGTGATCCTTGAGGCGCTACGGGATGATGGTGGCATACGATGTGCGATCAGGGACGATCTCAACGCCATCCTCGACCGCGATTCAGCCTGCCATGATCTGTACATTCCGTTTCTCTATTTCAAAGGCTTTCAGGCGCTTCAGATTCATCGCGTCGGGCACTGGCTATGGGAGCACGAGCGGCAGCCACTGGCACACTTTCTACAAAGCCAGATGGCCAGACAGTTTGGTATCGATATTCATCCCGCCGCGCGCTTTGGTCACGGCATTATGCTCGACCACGCCACCGGTCTGGTGGTGGGTGAAACCGCAATGGTGGGGAATCGCGTGTCGATTCTGCAGTCGGTCACCTTAGGCGGCACGGGCAAAGAGGAAGGCGATCGCCATCCGAAAATAGCAGACGGTGTGCTGATCAGTGCCGGCGCCAAAATTCTGGGCAACATCCACGTGGGCGAGGGTGCCAAGGTGGGCGCTGGCTCGGTGGTGCTGCAAGACGTGCCAGCACACACCACAGTAGCGGGCGTACCCGCCCGGGTAGTCGGGCGACCGACATCCAGCTCACCCGCGCTCGATATGGATCACGCGATTCCCGAATCTCAGTGGTAAGCGGGAGATAACTCAGTCACCGCGGTTACCATCGCTGCAACATGCTCTGGATCAATCCCCGGGGTCACACCGTGACCCAGATTAAAAATATGACCGCTGCCCTCACCATAGGAAGCGAGAATCTGGCTTACCTCGGCGCGAATCCTAGCAGGTGAAGCATTGAGTAGCGTCGGGTCCATATTGCCCTGCAAGCTCACCTTATCCCCCACTCTTTGGCGCGCTTGACCAATATCGGTGGTCCAGTCGAGCCCGACGGCATCCGCGCCACAGTCCGCGATTGCCTCCAGCCACTGTCCGCCCCCTTTGGTAAAGACAATCACGGGCACCCGGCGACCGTCAGCCTCTCTGGGCAGTTGCTCAATGATTTCGGCCATATAGCGCAGGGAAAATTCGCGATAGGCGTCATGGCTTAAAGATCCGCCCCAGGTATCGAAAATCTGCAATGCCTGAGCACCTTGACGCACCTGCTCGGCAAGATACCCCGCCACTGACTGTGCCAGCTTCGAGAGTAACTGGTGTATCACCTCCGGCTCGTTAAACGCCAGCGATTTAACCTTGGCAAAATCTTTGCTCGAACCGCCCTCAACCATGTAAGTCGCCAACGTCCAGGGGCTACCAGCAAATCCGATCAAGGGCACGCTACCTTTCAGCTCCTTTCGGATCAGCGCCACCGCATCCATCACATAACCCAGTTCATTGGCCGCACGCTCGGGGTCGAGGGCCGTAATTTCTGCGGCAGAAGAGATCGGCCGCTCGAAACGGGGCCCCTCTCCCTCAGAAAAATACAGCCCCAACCCCAAGGCATCAGGTACCGTCAAAATGTCGGAGAAGAGAATCGCCGCGTCCATAGCGTAGCGCCTGAGTGGCTGCAATGTGACTTCGCAGGCGAGCTCTGGATTGGTACATAAACCCATAAAGCTGCCGGCCTTTGCCCGCGTGGCGCGATACTCGGGGAGATACCGCCCCGCCTGACGCATCATCCAAATGGGCGTCCTATCAACAGGCTCCCGCAAAAGCGCTCGCAGAAACCGGTCATTTTCCAAACGGGTCATGCTATCGACTCTCTCTGTTCTGTCTTTTTATGGCTTCTCACTTTCAGAAGTAGCCCGGCGATCCCGGTCAATCGGAGCGGTACTCTCTACCCCAAGTCGTGATCAAACGCCGAGGTAATCCAGAATCCCCTCAGCCGCCTGGCGTCCCTCCCAAATGGCTGTCACCACCAAATCCGACCCCCGAACCATATCACCTCCCGCGAATATCTTGGGGTTGGCAGTTTGAAATTTGAAGGCTTGATGCTCGGGAGCGATAACCCCATCCCAGTCGTTGCAGGTCACATCAACATCTGAGAACCAATCCGCAGGGTCCGGCTGAAAACCAAAGGCCATGATGATCGCGTCCGCTTCGATGACAACTTCGCTGCCCGGCACAGACTCCGGACGGCGGCGCCCATCCGGACCCGGCTCACCGAGGCGAGTCTCCACCACTTTGATGCCAATGGCTTCACCAAAATAATCCATGACCTCAACCGGCTGGCGATTAAAGAGAAACTGCACGCCCTCCTCTTTAGCATTGGCCACTTCCCGTCGCGAGCCCGGCATATTCTCTTCATCCCGTCGGTAGACGCAGTAGACCCGATCCGCCTGCTGCCGCACCGCCGTTCGCACACAGTCCATGGCTGTGTCGCCCCCGCCCAGCACTACCACGGTTTTTTCTCGCAGGTCGATGTACTCACCGGGTTCTCGGGGGTAATCCATTTTTTCATTAACGTTCGCGATCAGGTAATCGAGCGCCTTATAAACGCCGGGCAGATCTTCTCCGGGGAACCCACCCTCCATCGCCTTGTAGGTGCCCATACCCAGAAACACGGCGTCATAATCCGCCAGAAGCTGATCGATAGTAATATCGCGACCAATCTCGGTGTCGAGCTGAAACTCGATACCCATGCCTTCAAACACCTCTCGGCGCCGCTCCATCACCTGCTTTTCCAGTTTGAACGGGGGAATACCGAAGGTCAGCAACCCGCCTATTTCAGGGTAGCGATCAAAAACGACTGCCTTGACACCATTGCGCGTAAGGATATCGGCACAGCCGAGACCAGCAGGGCCGGCACCAATGATCGCCACTTTTTTATCAGTAGGCACCACATCGGAGAGATCGGGCCGCCATCCCATCGCCAGTGCGGTGTCGGTGATATATTTTTCGGAGTTGCCGATGGTCACGGCCCCGAAGCCATCGTTAAGCGTGCAAGCGCCCTCGCACAACCGATCTTGCGGGCAGACGCGTCCACAGACCTCCGGCAACGTGTTGGTTTGATGACTCAACTCCGCCGCCTCAAAAAGGTTGCCTTCGGCGAGCAGCTTCAGCCAGTTAGGAATAAAGTTGTGAACTGGGCACTTCCACTCGCAGTAAGGGTTGCCGCACTCAAGACAGCGGTGAGACTGCTCCGCCGCCTGCGCCTGAGTGTAGGGATCGTAAATCTCGACGAAGGCCTCGGTTCTCACCTCCATCCCTTTTTTACCGGGATCTTTGCGATCAACGTCGAGAAACTGAAACGGATTGGCCAGTCGAGTACTCATACTTGGATGCGCCTCAGTCAGTATCCCGCAGTCGCGAGAGAAGTTGATTGATATCAGCGGCCTTCGGCTTCACCAGCCAGAATTTACCCACGTAATCTTCGAAGTTCTCAAGCAAATGAGCACCCCACTCAGAGCCTGTCTCGGTCACGAACTCGCGAATATTGTCGCGCAGGAAGTGACGATGGGCTTCCATTGATTCCGCCGCCACGCGATGAATCTCGACCAGCTCGCTGTTATATCGGTCGATAAAACCTCGGTCCTCATCCAGCACGAAGGCGAGCCCGCCTGTCATACCCGCGCCAAAGTTAACGCCTGTGGCGCCCAGCACCGTCACCAGTCCGCCGGTCATATACTCGCAGCAATGATCGCCGGCTCCCTCAATCACTGCGTGAGCACCGGAGTTACGCACTGCGAAACGCTCACCGGCAACCCCCGCAGCAAATAGGCGCCCACCGGTCGCTCCATAAAGGCAGGTATTGCCGACAATACTGGTAAAGCGGCTCTCAAAACGACTGCCTTTGGGGGGAGACACCACCAGCTTGCCACCGGCCATGCCCTTACCGACATAGTCGTTACAGTCGCCCTCGAGGTACATATGCAGGCCGCCCGCATTCCAGACGCCAAAACTCTGACCTGCGGTGCCCGTGAGATTCACGATAACCGGGCTGGACTCCATGCCGTTGTTACCATGTCTTCGCGCAATTTCCCCGGACAGGCGAGCACCGATGGAGCGATCGCAATTGGTCACTTCATAAGCGAAATTGCCACCACTGCCCGATTCAATGGCGGGCAACATATCTGCGACCATCTGGTTGGCTTTTTCAGCCGTGTCGAAGGGGTCGTTGCTGGCAACCTCGCAGTACTGCGGCTGGTCTGCGGCCTCCTCATCAACCCAGAGAATAGGGTCCAAATCGAGGCTTTGCTGCTTAGCCGTCTCGCCGGGTAAACGCTCCAGCAGATCAACGCGACCAATCAAATCCTCGATTTTGCTGACACCCAGCTTGGCCAGCCATTCCCGCGTTTCAGTGGCTACAAAGGTAAAGAAATTCACGACGCGCTCCACGTCGCCCACAAAATGTGCCTGACGCAAGGTCGCATTTTGCGTTGCCACGCCGGTAGCGCAGTTGTTGAGGTGGCAAATCCGCAAATACTTGCAGCCCATCGCCACCATCGGTGCCGTGCCAAAACCAAAACTCTCTGCTCCCAAAATCGCCGCCTTTACCACATCGAGACCCGTCTTCATGCCGCCGTCCGCCTGCAACCTGACTTTGCCTCTGAGACGGTTGCCGCGGAGCGTCTGCTGAACTTCAGCGATACCCAGCTCCCAAGGAGACCCCGCGTAGCGTATTGAGGTCAGTGGGCTGGCTGCCGTTCCACCGTCATATCCTGAGATAGTAATGAGATCGGCATAGGCCTTGGTCACACCTGCGGCAATGGTCCCCACGCCGGGCTCCGACACCAGCTTTACAGATACCAGCGCATCAGGGTTGACCTGCTTCAGGTCAAAGATCAGCTGCGCCAAGTCCTCAATAGAATAAATGTCGTGGTGCGGCGGCGGCGAGATCAGGGTTACGCCCGGCACCGAGTAGCGAAGTCGCGCAATCAAATCGTTGACCTTGCCACCGGGCAACTGACCGCCTTCTCCAGGCTTGGCACCCTGAGCCACCTTGATCTGTAGCACCTCGGCGTTCACCAGGTAATGCGGGGTAACGCCAAAGCGACCCGAAGCGATTTGCTTGATCTTAGAGACGCGATTGGTGCCAAACCGATCGGGATCCTCGCCCCCCTCACCGCTGTTGGAGCGGGCACCGATATGATTCATTCCCATTGCCAGGGCCTCATGAGCCTCGGGGGACAGTGCGCCGAGGGACATCCCTGCAGAATCAAAACGGCGGAGAATGTCATCAATGGGCTCCACCTGATCCAGCGGTATCGGTGTAGCAGAAAGCTTCAATGACAAGAGGTCTCGTAGCGCAGCGACTGGCCGCTGGTTGCAGTGCGCCGCATAGCGCAAGTAGTCCGCATAATCGCCGCTGGTCACGGCCGCCTGCAGACTCATCACAACGTCGGGGTTGTAGGCGTGGTACTCCCCTCCGTGCACGTACTTGAGCAAGCCCCCTTGATCCATGGTTTTGCGGCGGGATCGCGCGCGGCTTGCGACTTGCCACTGGTCTTTCTCCAACTGATCCAGCGATAGTCCACTTACCCGCGAGGCAACACCCGCAAAGGCGACGCTGACGAGCTCGGCATCCAAACCAACGGCTTCGAATAACTGCGCGCCGCGATAGGAGTTCACTGCAGATATGCCCATTTTAGACATGATCTTCAGCAATCCTTTGTTGATGCCCTTGCGGAAATTTTTCTGGCACACCTGAGGGTCACCCAGCAACTCGCCGCGAGTCAAAAGATCTTCAATCACGCTGTATGCAAGGTAGGGGTAGATCGCCGTCGCGCCAAAACCCAGCAGGCAAGCCACATGGTGGGAGTCTCGCGCGCTGCCCGATTCGACCACCAAGTTGCAATCGGCCCTCAGTCCACTGCGGATCAGATGATGATGCACCGCTCCGGTAGCCAGCAGACTGTGCAGTGGCACACGGGCCTCACCGATACCCCGATCAGAGAGAATGATAATACTGCCGCCTTCGCGGACGGCGGCCTCAGCGCTGCTACACACCGCTTCCAATGCCTGCCGCAAATTACGCTCCGCGGGATCATAGGTCACATCGATCACGACACTGCGAAAACCCTCCTCGGCCAGCGCCACAATCGTTTGGAATTTGGCTTGGGACAGCACGGGTGAAGTCAGGCTGATGCGCCTTGCGTGCTCTTCAGACTCGGTAAAGATGTTGCGCTCCGGACCCAGATCCACCTCCAGAGACATCACAATCGATTCTCGCAACGGATCGATCGGGGGATTGGTCACCTGTGCAAATTTCTGGCGGAAATAATCGTAGAGTGACCGCTCGTGGCGGGAGAGCACCGCCATCGGCGTATCGTCGCCCATTGACCCCACCGCCTCGTTGCCTGACTCCGCCAGAGGCCGCAGTACCTGGTCACGTTCCTCAAAACTGACCTGAAACATTTTTTGATAAACATCAAGCTCAGCGCCCGAAATAGCGGCCACCGATTCACCGACAAAACTACCCTCAATCAGGCGCGCATTCTGCCGAAGCCATCGTTTATAGGGCTGTCGGGTTTTGAGTAACTCGTCAATATCCCGGGTGTGTAACACCTTACCCTCAAGGGTATCGACCACCAGAATTTGCCCCGGCCCTACTCTGCCCTTGGCAATCACACTCTCCGGTTGATATCCGTGGGTACCAATCTCCGATGCCAGCGTGATAAAACCATCGTCCGTGGTGACCCATCGCGCCGGCCTCAGTCCATTGCGATCCAGCAAACAGCAAGCGTATCGACCATCAGTGAGTACGATGCCGGCAGGTCCGTCCCAGGGCTCCATATGCATTGCGTTAAATTGATAAAACGCCTTGAGATCGGGGTCGATGCCTTCAATATTCTGCCATGCCGGCGGGATGAGCATGCGCAACGCACGGGGCAACTCAACGCCACCAGTTGTGAGGAGCTCGAGCATGTTGTCGAGACTGGATGAATCTGAGCCCTCGGTATTGACCAGAGGCGCCAAGTCTTGCAAGCCGGGCAAAAGAGGCGACACCAACTTGGAGGTTCTTGCCCGGGACCAACTGCGATTCCCCTCAATCGTGTTGATCTCGCCGTTATGCGCCAGCATCCTAAAGGGCTGCGCAAGGGGCCAGCGCGGCAACGTGTTGGTGGAAAAACGCTGGTGGAACACGCAAATGGCGGTGGCCAGCGCCGTGTTGTGGAGATCCGGGTAAAACCGCGCCAGATCGGCTGGCATCACCAGCCCTTTGTAGGAGATAACGCGGTCGGACAGGCTACAAATATAAAAATCGGGATCCCCTGCGAGCGCCATTTCGGTTTTTCGACGGGCAATGAAGAGTTTGCCCAGGCAGTGGTCGTGATCAACCCCGTCAGCATCGACAAAAATCTGTTCTATGCGCGGCAATTGATCCAGCGCGATCTCACCACAGACATCGGTCGCAATCGGGACTTCGCGCCAACCATGGACGCCCAACCCCTGAGCCTCCAGCGCCGACTCCATGGTGCTGCGAGCTTGCTGCCGGCGCTCGCTGTCCTGACTGAGGAAAACCATACCCACGGCGTAGTGTTCACCCAGCTCAGTACCCAAAGCGGCTTTTGCCTCGCTGCGCATGAAAGCATCGGGCATTTGCATCAACAGGCCACATCCATCCCCGGTACGTCCATCGGCGGCGATGCCCCCGCGGTGCGTCATACAGGTCAGAGATTCAATGGCAGTTTGCAGCAGGCGATGACTGGCCTCGCCCTCGATGTGGGCGATCAGACCAAATCCACAGTTGTCCCGGAATTCCTCGGGGCGGTATAGACCGCGCGAAATCACCGCCTGCTTCAATGCAGCGTCCGCTTCAGCATGATGACTCATAACACGTATCGCTAATGCACCGGCACTCGCGGCCGGCAAAACCGCCCTTTACGGGCCAAAAACAAAGGGGGGCGTAGTGTACACACCCAACAGAGGGCACTCAATTGGCGGCAACTTCGCCGATCAGGAGGCGATCACGCCTGCAATGTCTTCCACCGTCACATTATCTGTGATCCGGGGAGTACCCAAACCTCGCAATAAAATATAGCGAACTTTGCCGGCAGAGACTTTTTTATCGCTGGACATCGCCTCGAGGAAGTCTTCTGCCGTGTGCCCCGTTGGCGGCGCACTGGGTAAACCCACCGACTGATTGAATGCCATAAGCTGCTCAACGATCGCAGGGGCTAGATCCCCTCGGTCAGCCGATATCCGCGAAGCCATGACCATGCCTGCCGCCACCGCTTCCCCATGCAGCCAGTCGCCGTAACCCTGCATGCGCTCGATAGCATGGCCAAAGGTGTGACCGAAATTCAGGTGGGCACGCACCCCGGCCTCACGCTCGTCGGCGGCCACGATAGCGGCCTTTATCTCGCAGCTCCGCTTAACGGCAATGGCGATTGTTTCCATCTCGCGTTGCTTCAGCAACTCCCGATTCGCCACCAACCAATCAAAAAATTCGCCATCACTAATCAGGCCATATTTCACGACTTCCGCAAGGCCTGCTGCGTATTCGCGCTGAGGCAGTGTCAGTAACGTATTCAAATCAATCATTACCCGCCGGGGTTGATGAAAAGCGCCAATGAGGTTTTTGCCCATGGCGTGGTTCACACCAGTTTTGCCGCCAACCGAAGAGTCAACCTGCGCTAGCAGTGTCGTTGGTACCTGAACGAAATCTGCGCCACGTAAGAAACAGGCCGCGGCAAATCCGGTCATATCGCCAACTACACCACCACCGAGCGCAATAAACAGGCTTCGCCTTTCATGTCGGTCCTCCAATGCGGCATCGAGAATCAACTCAATGGACTGCATATGCTTATGGCGCTCCCCCGACGGCAGTATGACCTCGGTTATGGGTGCTGCGTGGGAGAGGCCCTGCTTTAGCTGATGGGCGTAAATAGGGCCCACCTGATCATCGGTAACAACGACAATGCCCCGATCACCCACTACCGCTCGCCACCAGTCAGGATCATCGAGAAAACCTCGTCCAATTTCGATGGCGTAGCTCCGATCACTGATCACCGAGCCCAGATCGACATGAACGGTATGGTCAGGCTCCGGCATTAACGAATACTCCCAAGATCGTGGTCAGTCAGCAGCTTGAGGCAGCAGTGACCGCGAGACCAATTGTTCCTGAATTTCGCGGGCAACTCTACGCGCATTTCCGCTGCTCGCAGAAATAATCACATCCGCCAACTCTCTGTAGAGTGGCGCTCGCTCTTGCATCAACTTCCGCAGGGTCGCTTCACGATCACCCCCGCTGAGCAAGGGTCGACTGTCACCTGAGCCCGTCCGCTTAAGCTGTTGCGCTATGCTCACCTCGAGATAGACCACCACACCGGTC
>Ga0181558_10003893_pt1 | contig 13462 bp, 8 predicted proteins | sample 011ome_22_FD_133754 | JGI IMG/M metagenome (GOLD analysis project Ga0181558, IMG submission 133754) | Coastal salt marsh microbial communities from the Groves Creek Marsh, Skidaway Island, Georgia - 011507BT metaG (megahit assembly) | ecosystem: Environmental > Aquatic > Marine > Intertidal zone... | reverse complement strand
AGAGAGAGAGAGAGAGAGAGAGAGAGAGAGGGAGAGAGAGAGAGAGAGAGAGAGAGAGAGAGAGAGACATGCGCGTGCGCTCGGGGCGCATAGTTCGCGCGAGTATTTTTTAAATACACAATAAAAAAAAATCTGAAAAATGTGATCCTTAGAACCTCTGCTTCACTCCACAGCGTCGAATATATATATACACACATAAATAATAAAAATGCTCCGCGCGGCGACCATGCACGCGCCAGTCACGTCCACCTCCTTTTCCTCTCGCCGGTGTTGCTGTTCGACGACGCAATCGTCGTCGGCATTTTTACCGGGAGCGAGAACGCAGTTCTCGATTGGAAAAAATCGATCGAATTACAGAAAGAATAACAACAACAACAACAAGAGAGGATCGTTGCAAGTCTCCGCGTCGATTTTTGGCGTCGGCGCGCCGGAAGCGTTAGTCATTGGCGTTGTCGCTTTAGTCGTGTTTGGTCCGAAAGGTTTAGCCGATTTGGCCAAAGGGTTAGGAGAAACGTTGAGGGCATTCAAGCCTACGATTCAAGAGCTCCAGCAAGTCTCTCAAGAGTTTCAAGAGACTCTGTCGAACGAAGTCGGAATCGACGACATCACCAAACCGTTAGCGCCGCAAAAGAGAGTCACGCCGCCGCCAATTAGAGAAGTGAACGTGGAAGAGGAAGAGCGGATCAAGGAGATGAACGCGAGCGTGCAGTTTGAGATGACGGAGCAAGCGAAGGCGAGTCAAGCGATGGCGGAGGGCGCGATGAACGACGTCGTGAGCGAAGACATGATCGAAGCGTCGAAGCGAGCCGCGTGGGGCGGCACCGTGCCGGGAGAGCTGAGCTCTGAAGAACCCGCGCAAGTCGTCGCGGAAGTTGCCGAGGCTCCGGCGGAAGAGCCGGTGATGCGGGTGATGGATTACACTCAACCGGCTGCTCCCTCGGAGGAAGAAAAGTCCGAGTAAAGAGCGAAAGAGCTAAAAGAGAGAGAGAGAGAGAGAGTGAAGCGCTTACTATCGTTTTTATATCTATCTGTTATTAATCACCGCGTAATATATATATATATATACACATAGAGTTCGCATTTCATCGCATTTTGCCCGAAAAGACGTGAATTCTCGGTACCCATCACCCGCGCGCGCTCGAGGCTTTTTCCCTCTCTTTCGTCTTTCCTCTAGGAACGAAAAGCCAAACAAAAAGGTCAAACTAAAAACCTCCACTCAAAACTCTGCCTTTCGCACGCGCTCAATCATCACCAAGAAAAAATAAAGGTCCCGCGCGAATCTCGCGACGAGAAGCGTTTGCAGCGATGCCGTTCACCGCCCCGTCCTCGCCGTCTTCTCGAAAACAGAATCATCATCGTCGAGGGCCATCCTCTGGGGAAATCACGTTTGGTGAAAATTATTCATCGACGGCAACGGCAAGGAAGGGTGCCACCGACGACGACGACAACGACGCGACGACGATGAACAACACCTTTCAAACCGCTCGAGAGTCGCACGCCGACTACTACAAATCTGACTTCTCCGATTACACGGGCTCGGAAATTTCCGAGGAAGAGGAGGAAGTTCTCAACGACGACGTCGACGCCATCTCGAGGGGAGCAGCTTCGCAAGATGAAATCGCCAGACTGTTTCAGTTGACGGTGCGAATGAGCACGCAAATCGTCAGCTCGACGCACCGACGCAAATTACGAAACTACCGCAACTGCTTCACTGGACGCGTAGCGGTTCAATGGATGCTAGCAAATAAAATCAGGAATAACTTGCAGGAGTGCGTGGAGTTGGGAAATACGCTTGTAAAACACAACATGATAGTGCCGCTGAAGCGCAGAGGCGGGTTCGCGAATAGGAGCTTTTTGTACAGGTATAACTTTGTGGACGAGAAGAATGTAACGACGAAGCCTTCTTCGATGAGAGGTGCGGTCGAGAACAACAGCGGCTTATCCACGCAGAGATTCGTGCGACTGAGCGTAGAGTTGGGGAAGATGGTGGAAGAGATGAAGAATTTGGCGAGTCAAACGGAGGATACGAAGAGCGGGGTGAGATTTTTAGCGCGAGAGACGGCGGCGAATATGGAAAGAGCGGAAAAGATCATCATAGCCATTCGGACGCAATTGCACTGGGCGCGGTCCGCCGTCGTCGCGTTGGCGATTGGGGTTTTGCTGATGGTATTTCATCAGAGGAAGATGTACATGAGCGCAGTCGAGATGAGCGGTTTCGGAGAGGCATCCGTGGATTATACTTTTAAATTCGGCATGACGGCTTTCGTAGTATCAAGGACGTTGGAAGTGACCGCTATCGTAGCGCTTTTTGCGGCGATTGTGAGCTTGTTCTTGCAAGATGGTGGGGAAATGCTTTCGAACATGTTCATGGATTCTTCCGATTTGGAGAAGAGCAACGAAGAGACGAGTTTGAAGATGACGGGCGTCGGTGCCTGGGAAGAAGAAGAACAAGAGGGAGAAGGAACGAACAACAGTAGCGCAAAAGGGGGGAGATACGGCGTCGGAGGTAATGGTATGTCACCATCAACGTCGGCAAACCCTAGCCTTCTCGAGCGCACGTCGAGCGTCATTTCCGTCGGTAACGTCAGTCGACGGTTATCGTCGAAATTGCGACGAAGCAGCACCGAGCCGCAACTCAGCGCACGAGAGGCGACGAAAACTATGCCAGAAGACTACGCTTCGCCACCGCCGAGCGAAGAAGATGTCGAATTCTGGAAAGAAAGTCGAAACGGGGACGTTGGCGTGCGTTTATCTCCTCTCAGTACGTTCCAACGACTCGTTGGAAGTACAGTCAACGAGAGACAAAAAGAAACCGGAGATGTTCCGTTGCAAAGACCGTTTCACTTTGAATCAGAACTCTTCAGCGGCAAGAGCGTATTTTTCATACGAAATGTTCCCTCGACGCCAGAAGAAATCTTCAACGGGAAAGCGAGAAAAATACAAATCTGTATTCAAGGTAAATTCAAAGAACCAGTCCCTATTGACGATTTAATGTTTGGCCAATACATGATTCGACCGATGGTTAATTTACCTTCGCGATGGTTACTCGCGCTCGCCACGAGAGTGTGTCAAGCGTTTGGCGCGAAATATACCATGGCCCTATCCTCACCTTCGGACGCTCGACCGTTCATTAGAGCTCCTTTAATATTAGCTGCCCAAACGATATGCGTTTCAAAACCAGGCGAAGAACCTGATGTCACCGGCGCAGCGATTGAAGATACGAGTCTGTTGGAGTACATGCCAAATGATTTAGGCCACGCGGAAAGGCGCAAGTTCATTTTGAAACACCTCAAGCAAATAAAAGCAGCGCAGTTGAAGAAAAATTCGTCGTCTAATCTAACGGACTCGGTACCAAAAGTACCCGTTTTCGACACCGAGAACGTGTACACGTTTTGCTTCTGGCAGGCGCAGATAGACTTTTCAAAGTACATTTGCGATTTAGGTGTTGCGCAGTTCAATTTATCCAAAATAGTCGACGGCCAACCGATGACTGCAAACTGCAAAACGCGTGATGGAAGATTAGCCTTTCGATTTGAAATGTGGCATGCGAACATCGTCGAAGCGGCGAGAAGAGCGTTCGATTATGGTCGACACGATAATCTGGAGAAGGCGCTTCAGTATCAGGGCAAGAAACTTTTTTGTCGAGTTCGCAACCGTCAATGAAGTAGTAAAATGACGGGGTCAATTTTAGCAGTCATTAGCGCAACGTTATCATTAGACAACACGAATGTATAGCTCACATCGTGTATGTATTTATGTATGTATAAGTACTGGGTATATATAAACAAAATTGTGTTTTACAAGAAAGCGATTTTTTGTACGCGTTTTTCTAATTTTCCAAGAGAAAAGCTTCCACTCCATTATTCTCCATCAAGCTTCCGCTCCATTAATCTGCATCCCTGTATCTCCATCAACACCCCCAACTCCGGCGAAGATCAAAAGCTTTCTCGCTAATCTTCTCGCCGCCTCCTCGCTGCTCTTCTTCTTCTTTTCTGTGCAATTCTTCTCCCCTCCGAAACAAAATACACAGAAGATGATTATCCCAACACCGAGCACGAAGAATAACAAAATCAACTTCATCTTCAAATTATTCCACCACATGCGATTTCTCAACGCTCTCCCTTGCTTGTGGAAATTATCCGCCTGAAATCTCAACGCCTCTGTCTTATCAACCAAAACCTCAATCTTCTCCCCTCGATCCAAAACCTTCTCGATGTTATCCATCATAATTTCCTTCACCTCGCTGACTTGTTGCTGCACGGATGCGACTTTAATATTAGTACTCGCGCCGCCGCCGCCGCCGCCACCACCACCGCTCAACTGATCCATCGCCATCGCCTCTTCCATCTCCTTCTTCAGCGTAGGTCCAAACGTTCTGTCCAAACTGTGCGCGTTCACGCTATCCCCGATCGAGCTCGCGAATTTTTGCGCAAAGACTTGTTTCACTCTCTCCAAGAATTGAAAAGGCAGCTGTCTCCCGCAATCGTCGTCCGCGACTACCAAATAGGTAAAGCCAGAGTCGACTAAATAATTGAACGTGTGCTTGTCCGCGTTGTAGGTGAACTTAGCGTCCGATTGAGGGACTTTATCCAAAGCCTGTTTGCGTCACGGGTGGGAGAATTATGTGTGCAAAGTCAGTTGTTTATACGAGTCAAATTTTAGTGTCCGTTTACTACTCTGCGCTTTTCCCGAGAGAGAGGAACAAAGAGAGAAGAGATCTTTCACGTATCGCGCGGTCTTTCGACGCGTACCTGCGTGGCGATGGTGGAAAAGTTCCCGGAATACGCGGTGTACTCGGCCAAAATAGTTTTCGTTTGGCCTTTGGTCAACGCGACGAAGGCGTATATGAGCGGCATCGTTTTGTTTGTGTGTTTGTGTGCGCGCGTGTGTCTTTTAATGAGGACTTGAAAGGCACCCTTTTTTTTACGAACGGCAACGTTTTCTTCAACTCTTCAAAACGACAAAAACCAAACCGCGCGCGAGCCGTTTAGACGCCGGGCGGCATTCAGCATATATATATATATAACTAGTATTACAACAATACGCGCTACGAAAAAAAAAGTTTCCTCATCTCCCTTCTCCTCCTCCTCCTCATCACTGTTGTCTGTTGGCTTTCCTTTTGGCGTTCCAATAGAGATCGATGTACCGTTCGCTGGGAGCGGTCCAAGACCAGTCTTGGCGCATGCCGACGGACGGGAGGTTCATTTGGTCCCATTTTTCGCGATCGAAGTAGTCGCCCAAGGCGCGTTTGAGCGCGTATTCTATGTCTTGTTCGTGTTCGCCGTCGAAGTTGTACCCGTTGCAGGATTTGCCGTAGGAGGCGGCTCGAGCCGGGTCGAGTTGGACGTCAAAAACGGTGTCTCGTAAACCTCCGGTTCTTCGAACTAAAGGTACGGCGCCGTAACGCATGGCAATCATTTGCGTTAAACCGCACGGTTCAAACATAGAAGGAACGCAAAAGATGTCGGCGCCGGCGTAGATGAGGTGCGACAAAGGCTCGTCGTAAGAGAAGAAGAAGCCACCACGACCGGGGTGTTGGGATTTCATCTCGTTGGCCAGGTTTGCAAAATCGTGCGCAATGCGATCGTCCGGGGCAGAGCCGAGAAGGACAAAGTAAGCGCCTTTTTCGAGCGCATATCGACATGCTTTTTTAATCAAGTGGACGCCTTTTTGTTCGGTCAAACGCGTGACGCACGCGACGATAGGTTTCGACTCAAAATCTGTCTCGTCCATGCGCATGCGTTTGAGCAATTCGAGTTTCGCTTCGCGTTTACCTTCTTTGCAGGTTTGCCAGTCGTATCGCAGTGGTAAAAATTCGTCGTTCGATGGATCCCAGATGTCGTTATCGATACCATTACGCACGCCTTTGAACTTCCAAGATTCGCTCTCTGGGATGACGTTAATCGATGGGTGATGCTTAATTTCTTCCGCGTAGGTAGGGGAGACCGTGGTGGCAAATGTGCACTCAATCATTGCGCGACGTATGAGATCTTGTCCAAACTGTAAGTTGTGGATAGTTAACGCCGTAGCAGTAGTTTTTGGTCTCTCTGGACTCCATAATGCCGGCGCAGTTTGCCAATCGTGAACGTGCAAGACGTCTGGGAAACAGTTGGCCCGTTTCATGTACGCTACGCATGCGTCCGAGAAGTATCCGAATCGAATGTGGTCGTCTCCTCGGCCGTATATGCACCCGACTCGGAAGTGACCGCATTCTGGATCAATAAATGTTACTCGAACACCCTCTACGAAACCTTGGTAAATGTTAACCACGTCGTTACCGTAATGAAACTGATCGATTTTACGCAACCCTTCGATTTCTTTGTAGTTCATGCAATCGTATTTCGGCACGTACACGTCCACTTGGTGACCTTGTTCTTGAACCGAACGTGACAGAGCGGTGACAACGTCACCTAACCCGCCAACTTTTGCAATCGGTGCCATTTCGACCGCCAAGTGCGCGATTCGTAACTTCGGTGCTACTCCTGAAGCACCAATGACGTCGCAGTGGTACTCGGCGCCTTCGTTGTCATCCACGAAAATCCCGTTGTCTCTGAACGAAAAATCTACTACATGCGCGTCCAGAGGCACATCTATGGTCGTTTCTAAAACACCCCCGTTCATTCCCGCGCGCATGTCAACTTTTTGCATCTTAGAAGGATGATTTTGCGTGCGATTAAAGTTTATATCGACGTAAATGGCTCGAGCGAACGTCAACGGCCCACCATCTGGTCGATACCTAATTGTGACCTGCTCGCCAGCTTTTGGTCGCAATGGATCCGTGAAAACGCGAAATTCGCCTCGAATGGAAGATACAGCCTTCTTTGCCAGTAAAGCTGCTTTCGCTCTCACAGCATTTTCCGCGCATTTTCTCGCAAACGCCAATTCTTCTTCATTTTTCTCTTTCCTCTGCTCGGCAACCGCTCGATACTCGCGCTCGATTTGCGCATCTCTCGAGTCATCTTCGACGAATTCATCCGTCTCTGCAGCTGCTTCGATGTGATAATCTTTCCCAGTGTTGTTATCAAATTTGCCTTTGGAATCACCGACGACGAAATCAATCACCATCGCTTCGCTCGGAATATCCAACTCGAATTCCCACCAATCGCACTTTTCTTGATCGTGGTTGACCGGAGGAGAGTGGAAGTTTTGAATCGGTTGCAAATCTACTTTGATGGCATGCTGAAGACTCCAACCGTTATATCCAATCATCGCAAACATAGCTTTTTCCTCGTTCGAAACTGCGCTATCGTTCGCGAGTAATTGTTTTCGATTGTACAAAATGGTTACTTTCTTCCCGGCGATCGGTCTCGAAGTGCACGCGTAGACGTTTCGAACGCTTTCAAACGCGTTGTCAAACTTCTTGACGGAATCCTTTGCGGTATTTCGCGCGTCAACTATCCGAACAGCTTCTAGCTTTATCGCTTCCGCGTGATGGTCGTGGAGTTTTTGATACGCGCGATCTCCGGCATCTTTCGCTAAGGCGTCTAATTCGTCCCCTACCGGGACGCCTTGGCGACGCAGCTCGTTTTCGTCTTCACGGTTGATGACGACGCCAATTCCCGACGATGACGACGGCGAAGATGGCACCGAGACTGTTGCCGCCTTTCCTTCTCGCTCTGCTCTCAATTTACTAATCTCTTTCTGCTTGTCCTCGAGTGCAAGTTGCAACACTTTCTGCTCCTCCGTCGATTCCTTGAGCAAGCGTTCCAAGTCGACAATTTTGTTCACCAGGGTTTCGCGTTCGTCCATGAGTTCACTCGTTTCTAAATCAAACCTCTCAGTCGTCGCTTGGAACACATCTATAGTTGCTTTTGTCGTCTTCAACGACTCTTGCAAACTTTCAACCTTTACTTTTAAAGTTCCGATTTCCTCTTTCAAAGTTGCGTTTTCGTCGACGAGTGCGGATAACTCTCTTTCATCGATGATGGCGTCTGAGTCGTTGAGTTTATTATTGGCAACTTCCACTCGCAATCGTTCGATCTCGTTCTCTAAAGACGTGTTTAACGCTTCCTTTTCTTTCAATCGCGTCACTTCCGTCTCTAGTGCCATCATTTGATCCACTTTATCCTTTAACACGTTGATTTCCGCCGTCAATTGCGCATTTTCGCGAATCTTCTTCTCTATTTCTCCGGATGCGTCGTCTGTCTGCGTTACTTTTAAGTTCTCAATCTCCCGCCTCAACTCGTCGTTCGTCTCTTTCTCCCGCGCGATCTCCATCTCTAACTTTTTCTTCATCTCTTCCATCTCCGCTCGCGCTTTCGTCGCCTCTCGCTCTGAACTTTCAATCTCTTTCTCCAGACTCTCCATCTCCAACTGAAACCCTCTCTCGAGCACGACAAACGCCTCGTTTTCTTTCTCTTCCTGATCGTTCAATTCTTCTTGCATTTCCTTTTCCTTCTCTTCGAGCTGTTTTTGCGTCGCTTTCAACGCCTCGCTCGCTTTTTTCGATTCCATCTCCATCTCTGCAACTCTCGCCTCTAATACTTTCACGTTCTTCTCTCGTTCCGCGAGTTTCGCCTCGAGTGTTTTCGCCAACGACGCGTTGTCCTCCTCGACATCGACGGCGTCTTCGGAAGCGCTACTAAAACTATCGCTGCTACTGCTCTTCCTCCGGTCTTCGTCGTCGTCGTCGTATTCCTCCCGCTTCTTCTTCTCTTTCGCCGCCGCGAGATCCAAACTTCTCTTCAGAGTCTCCGCCGCCATCTTTGTATCCGCGTTCGTTTCTTTGTCGTAATCTCTCGTCTCGCTCGTCTTAGTGATCGTTCGGTTCTTCTTTGCCAGTTCCATCGCTCTTTGCTTCGCTTTAGAGACTCTGGACTTGACTGACTTTCTGACATCCTCCTCCGACGACGTCGAAGAAGAAAAAGATTCCGACGACGACGACGTGATGACCGCGCGCACCTGCGCGCCGCCGCCGCCGCCGCCGCCGCGCGACAACACCCCCGATCGTTTCGTTCTTCTCCTCGTCACCGCAACAATCCCGCACTTCTCCTCAACGCGCGTCGTCGTCGTCGTCGTCGTCCGAAAACGTTTTTCAATTGCCACGTTGGAATGCCTCGATGATGCGGTTGCGGTAAAAAGAGGAGAACACCCGAGAGCTGCGCGTGGTGCGCTCATCTTTTACAATTCACGAGCCTGCACGCGTGCGCGAGAAAGAGAGAGCGAACGAGAGAGAAAAAATGCGGTGGTTTTATTCGTCTTCTTCTTCTTCTTCGTCCGCGAAAGAACTATCTTTTTCTAGGGGTGTGTGCAGTTGGGATAGGAAAAGATACGAAAAACCAAAAAGCAAAAAACAACTCAAAACATTTAGGGTTTCAATTTTGAGCACCAAAAAGTTCCAAAAGAAAGGAATCACGCGAGCGTTTGAGAGAAAGAGAGAGAGAGGGAAAAAAAGGAACGCGCGCGTAGACCCAGAGATCTGTTGGGTAAACGACGAAGACAAAGAGAAGAGAAGAGAGCGAAAGACGTCTTCTTCTTCTTCTTCTTCTTCTTCTTCTTTGCGGTTGCTTTGTTTAGATCCCGCGTTTTATGTGCGTGTAAAGAAGAGTTTTGGAAAAGAGTGATGTTTTCGGGCGGCGGCGAAAGGAGAAGAAGAGCGTCGTCGCGCTTTGTTGTTTCGGAATGAAAGCGAAGCCCGAGCCTCCTCGACCGCCGCCGGGGAAACCACCGCCGCCACCACCGGCCGCGATGGCGCCGCCTTTTTATGCGGTCGTTCGTGGACGCAACCCGGGGATATACCCGACCTGGCACGTCGCTCGAAAACAAACGTTCAAGTTTCCGAACGCTTTGAGTAAGAGTTTTCGAGAGTTTGTCGAGGCGAGGCAGTGGTACGAGGAAATGGGCGGGGATTTAGGGAAACTGCCGAGTTATGTGGGGTACACGGACGCGGTGGAGAAAGTTTTGGATCTGGGGAAACCGGAGGTGGAGGAAGAGAGCGACGTTTCGGATTTAGGTGACGATGCGAAAGAGGAGGAAGAAGAAGACGAAGAAGACGATGATGATGCGATGTCGTCATCCTCCGACGATGTGAACCTAGAGTATAATTTGCGCGGTTTCTCGGACGACGAAGAAGAGGACGAGATTTCCTTATCCATGAAAGAACTAGATGAACGGCCAAGTTCGGTTCTGAGCAACGGGCGGTCCCCTGCGGAAGGTTCGAATTTGAATCCAAAGAAGAGGAAGCTTGGATTAGTCGATCCGAACGACCCAGATACATCGGAATCGGAGTCAGATTACGGCGAAGATGGAAAAGATGGTCAGAAAGCGTTGTTTGAAAAGTATTTCGGTGGGAATGGCGAAGAAGCAGCGATGGTCACGAGATGTCCGTTGCACGACGACATCGAGCGTTTCGCGGCGGAAAACGTTCAAAACGAAGCCGAGACTTCCGCTCGAGACGAGATAGAACGAACAGTTCGCGAAACCATACAAAAGTACACATTTCCTTTCGCACAAGTCCACAGATTTGGATCTGGAGCCACTGGTTTGGCTTTGAAAGACGCGGACGTAGATTTAGTCATTTTAGGTGTCGGGCCGCAGTCGGTGAAAGGCGGCGGCGGCGGATTCACGAGAAGCGAGAAGCAGCTGCTGGTGCAACATTTGCGGACTATTGCGAGGACCCTGCGAAATAAAGGCGTTTGTAAACGCGCAGAAATTATTTCGTCGGCAAAAGTTCCGATTGCGAAACTAGACGCCTACCATGCCGCGACAAAGACGCACATCAAACTCGATTTAGCAATTGGCGTGAGTAACGGATTAGCCGCCGCGCAGTGGATTCGGGAACAAGTGGACGAGTTTCCCGCGTTGAAACCTCTCGTTTTGGTTTTGAAGCGTTTGCTACAAATCCATAAGTTGAATAACGCCGCTACGGGCGGGTGTGGCGGGTACCTCTTGATATCCTTGGTCGTTTCGCATTTGAAACAATGCACGCCGGCTATGCGAAACAAGAAGGACGGGTTGGGTGATTTACTCTTGGGCTTCTTCCGACGGTTTGGAGTCACGCACGATTACGAGACCACCGCTATCGCTGCATCGCGTCCGACGGGAACCTGTTCTGTCGGTTCCGTCGACGTGGCGCCGAATCCGTTTGGACCTCGACCGTTTATCATTTGCGAAGATCCGCAGGAAAGGAGCAGAAATATCACCGCCTCGGCGTATCGATTCAAAGAAGTGAAAGAGTTGTTTGAAAAGTGTTTACGAAGCATGTCTTCGAAGAATGGTCTAGAGTTTTTAGAGGAAGTTGCGAACGCGTTCAAGCCGCCGAAGAGTGGTAATACCATTCACATTATGCGCGGGGGTAAGAAGTTCACGTTCAAACGCCCGGGAACTGAAGTGATTCGATTGAAAGGCGAGAAGCGAGCGAAACCGAACACGTACACGCGCGAAAATAAAAAACCAACCGTGGCTGAACTCAACGGCATGTGGGAAGAATCCGGTGGCATGCACGTCGCTAGCGCGTTTCCGAACAGCAGCGGCAAGAACGCATGGTCGGCAGAACACAGTTTTCTCGCCAACAACAAAAATAACAACAACAGTCCACCGAGCTACCACAACAAGTTTAAGAAAACCAAGCGCGAAAAGCAGCAAGCTAAAAAAGCCAAAGCGGAGCGAAAGAAACAGAAGCAGTTGAAACAAACCATCAAATCGAAAAGCAGCCAGACGAAGAAGAAAGCCTCCGGTGCCGCCGCCGCCGCCGCCGCAAAAAGCACCAAGAAGGGCTCTTCATCTCCGAAAACTGCCGTCGCCGAGAAGAAGAAGAAGAAGACTGCGACGCCGACGAAGAAGACGTTTCAACCAAAAAAGAGCCCCAAAAAGCTCACGCCGGCCAACACTCGCGGCTCCAACGCGAAGAAAAAAACAACGGCCAAGAAGAAATGATTTAAACCATAGTTGCATTAGAAAATAGCAGAATTATGTATTTAGACCACGTACAGTGTAGCGCTTTTTATCACGTTCGTACTCGCCGCGGTACGCCGCTCTCTTTTGAAAAATTCTTTGACGATGTATTTTTGAAACTAATAGCAAGTGACGAAGTGGAAAAGCGTTACAAATCGTCCGCGCGCGCGAAACAAAACACAGACATACAAAAAATGGACGCGCTCAAAGCCGAAGGCGCCGCCGCGCTCGCGTCCAACAAACTCTCCGTCGCGCTAGAAAAATATCAGTGCGCGCTGGCTTTTGCCAACACCAACGATGACAAAGGCGCCATCGAATCGAATCTTTCTCTCGTGGAGCTCAAACTCGCGAAGATGCAAATGGCAAAACTGCGCGCGAAAAACGCGATTAATTTGCGGCCAAATTGGGAGAAAGGGTACTTCCGCCTCGCCGAAGCACTGTTCGAGGAGAAATCGTTCGTTGACGCGAAGGTGCAGTACGAAATCGCGAGGACGAAAACGAACGACAAAGCGACGTTGACTCGTTTGCAGGAACGGATAGAGCTTCTGGACGAGGCTCTTTCGGACAACGGGTTTTACTTTCGACAGTTGATCCCTGGAAAAGACTTGTGCGTGAAAGCGAGCGGAGTGATGAGTAAAATGGTCGAGATGCAAGTATTTCAAGCGGCGAAACAGATGCAAAATTTCATATATTTAGTGGGCGATGCGAAGACGAGAGAGTGCGTGGTGGTGGACGCGTGCTGGGATGTGGAAGGTATCGTAGAATTTGTAGAGAATGATAAGATGAAGTTAGTCGGGGCGGTGGCGACACATTATCACTTCGATCACGTTGGTGGGACTCCACCGGCGCCCTGGAGTGCACTCGGGATTAAGGTACCGGGATTAGCGAGTATTTTGGAAAAGTATGAGAAGGATGCGAATTTCTTGGCTCACGTGCCGGTTCACGACGCCGAGAGGATTTTAAGCGATAATCCAGCGATTAAAGATACGAGAGTGCAAATGTACGAAGACAATTCGACGCAAACGATAGGAAGAAAGAAGATGCGATGGATGCACACGCCTGGTCACTCTCCCGGGAGTTCAGTTTTGATATTTAGCGGGGACATAGAGTCTGGGACTGGGAAAGGTCAAGGAATCGTGTTGAGCGGTGACACGATATTTCCCGGATCGTGCGGTAGGTTAGACATGCCCGATGGGAGCGTAGAGAAAATGTACGAAAGCATGAAGAGATGCAGGCAATCGTTGGATAAAAATTGCGTCGTCTACCCAGGTCATGCGTACAACGGAAATTTCTCCACCATCGGAAGAGAGTGTTCTAGTGGAATGTTGAGGGAAATGTCCAAAGAGCAGTGGATGGCGATGCATAGCAGATGATGTAGTTTTTTGTAGCACTTCGTACCGAAGTAGATATATCATATAGACTCACTTTTTCGACGACGTTTCTTTCTTTTGTTCTTTCGGTTCTTTCGATGTCACTGGCGGCGGCGGTGGGGGTGGTGGTGGTGCTTTTTCCTTCCCTTTCGTCCTGTCTTCTTTCTTTTGCTGTTGTTGTTGTTGTTGTTGTTGTTGTT